>Ga0073934_10009500_pt1 | contig 12448 bp, 6 predicted proteins | sample LarsenN4metaG_FD_76834 | JGI IMG/M metagenome (GOLD analysis project Ga0073934, IMG submission 76834) | Hot spring sediment bacterial and archeal communities from British Columbia, Canada, to study Microbial Dark Matter (Phase II) - Larsen... ... | reverse complement strand
GTCCTCCGGTTGCGGTCTGCAGGCGGGATGGGACCGGCTCGGGAGCTTCGGTCAGGGTCCGGCTACTGGTCACAAGACAGCGCGGTGCAAGTGCTTGGGAGTCCCGCTCAACCGGAGGAAATAGAAGTGATTTGGCCGGGTGGACACCGGACCAGGAGCCCGATACCCAAAGGGGCGACAACGATTCGCGTGGCCCTGTCAGGCGGTTGAGTCGGCCGTGATACGGGCGCACCCTCGGGGGAGGCGTCACTCCCTTGGCGAAGTTCCACCACATTACGCAAAGGCGGAACCCGAGGAAGCTTTTCTGAATCCCTGCAATCCGCGAGATCCGTGGCGAAAACGCCGCTTGTCTACTCTCTTCGGGCTGCCACCGGACGGTCTTCCAGGCGCAGGATCTTCTTCAGGTCAAGCCTGGCCCAGTAGTCCTGCTGAGTCTCGTTCAGGCGTCCGCGGTTGCCTTCCGGGGCGGAGATGCGGAACTTCCCGCTGTAGATCTTGTTGTCAAACTCGACCCGCACTTCTCCTTCCGCGCCTTCGGGCGCGCGCCCGCGGTAGAAGTTCACCATGGCTTCGACTTCGCGAATGTTGACGGGGGAGGTGAATTCGATGAACTCATATTCGCGATCCGGCGAGGAGCGATGATCCTTGTAGTAGTAGCCTTCCGGGCAGCGCGTATGCTGGAAGAAGAGTGTCTCCGCCCCCGGGCGCGCGCTGGCGTAAAGGTCCAGGTCCCAGTCGCCCTGCCAGCGGATGCCGATCTTCATTGGCCCCACCACGGTTGAGGGGGCGCGCAGGGCGAACCTCACGTCGTCTCGTGTGATCCAGTCCCGCGAATCGACCTCACGCGTGACGCGCAGCATTTCGGGTTTGGCGTCGCCGCGCTCCAGTTGGGCCGAGGCGAACCGGGAGGGTGCGGTGGCCGCAAGCGGGGCATTCTTGAAGATAGTCGCGACATCACCGGAGAGGGCGGCCAATTCGGCGCCTTGAAGTTTCAAGAACAGGTGCCAGAAGCGGGAGATCTTCTCCTCGTGGATTCCGCTGACCCACGGGTCGCCAAAGTAGCCAAAATGGACCCGCATTCCGCTCAAGGCGTCCGCCCGGTCAGTCACTCCGTAAACGGACTTTTCGCGTCCCACCTTCAGATGCCCGTCCGACGGGAAATAACCTTCGTTCATTGAGAAGGACGGCTCCTTGAGGTCCAAATAGAGGGGGTTGCCAAGAACGATCACCGTGACCGCCTCCTGAGCCTGTTTCCCCGGCAGGGCACCGTGCACGAAGTCCAAAAACTGCGGCAGGCGCACCGCACCGGCAAACTGAGGACCGGCCCCTCCGGGTTGCGCATGCTCGGTCCCCAGGAACTTCTTCAGTTTCAGAATCTGCGGCGCGAATTGGTTGGCGCGAGTCTTCGCGCTTCGAAACGGCGCCAGGTTCGGTATTGAAAGCTCGGCAACCGTTTGCAGGTTGTAGGCGTCGTAGATGCGCAGCTGTGAGCCCAACGGCAAGCTCTCTACGACAAAGCCAATCGTCTGGCGGTAGGCCTGGTCCTTGGCCCCTTTCTCGAGAAAAGGTGACAGGCCGATTACATACGATTCGGACTGTTGGGCGCTCGGAACGGCTGTGGTGACGCCGGCGCTCAGCCAAATCGCGCATGCCAATCCCATCCGCGAGCCCCACAACCTCCTCTGGTGTTGCCGGCTGGAAGCCGCCTCGTTTAACTCATTTAGGTCACTTAACTTATTCAGTTTATGCGGCCTATTTAACCTGTCAGCAAGGCAGGCCTGCCCCGCCCGCGCCCCAACTGCTCGAAATACACTCATACTATTGTCCGTTGTTGTCCGCCGCGGGAATGGTGGCGGTTCGGTTCCGGAAGTTCGGGGCCGGAATGGATTCGAGCTGGGTCCGAACGTGATGCGAGATCTGGTCGAGAATGGCCTCCTTTTGCGAGGCCTGCTCGCGCCGTGTGGAGATCTCCTTTTGGTAAATTGACTTCGCGAAGGTGGCCAGCGCGGCGAGCTGGCTTTCGAATTGTTTCTGCCGGCCTTTGGCGGCGGCCAGGCCTCGGCGGGTTGCCGCAATCTCGCGTTCGAGCCTTTCGCGCTCTTCATCGAGCCTGGCGAACACGGGATCGGTGCTCAGACGAACCGGCCGGTGGCGCGTATAGAGCATGGTCATGAACATCCCGAGCACTGCCGACAGAAAGATCTCCGCTATCGCCTGGGCAAAAACCATGACCATGTCGACGCGGCGGACGCCTGCCGGGTTCAGGTTTGCAGTGGTGGTGGCCGCGTCGTCGAAAACCGACAAGGTCTCCAGATGATCCGCTATGGACTTTGAGAGTGTGGGATACACGGTCGAGTACGCGCCCACCCAGATGAGCACCCCCGCCATCCCGAGCACCAGGCACGACCAGAGATAAACGCCGCGGCCCTTTCCCCGGGGCAGCAGGTCCCAGCCAACCTTCACCCCAAAGGCGCCCACTGGAAGTAACGCGGCCCAGAAATAGGCGCGCACCGGGTTTTCCATGAACGTCACCAGCCCGGATTCGAGCAGGTTGAACGAGATGTTGAAAATGCCGAATACCAGCAACCCGACGATGGACACGAGGGCGCCAATAAACATTGCCCTGTCCCAGGCGTTCCACGGGGCCGCGGGCTTCACGTCCGGTTGGCCCTCATGCTCGGTGGCGACAAACTTGTCGGTGGCCTTCAGCCTGGCCTGGAGTTCCTTCCAGCGGCTGTGCAGGAACCCCAGCCGCTCCTCGTGCGTCACCGCCTCCTGCCGCAACTGCTCCATCTCTTGCGCGTGGTGGTGCAAAAAAATGGCGCGATGGTACTCCCCCACCTCCTCGACGGACGGCGTCTCGGTCAACGCCGCCTGATTCTGTATGTATTCGAGGTGCACGGCCGGAGTGATTGGCCGGGACAATGCCTCGCTGTTGTTCTTGCCGATGCTCATGCGGTGTCCTCCTTTGAAATCCGAACCAGGTCAGACTCTGCTTTGCGGAAACTGTGAACAAGATCTCTCACTACGCTGCCCCCGCATCCGATTCGCCTTGTCGAGTTTTGTCCGTACTTCGGACTTCGTACTTCGTACTTCGGACTTCGCGCTTCGGACTTCAACGCCGGTGATCTCTCACGTTTCAAAAAACTCAACTTTGGTCAGCCTTACCATCTGACTCCGGTGCTTTTCGCCTCATCTTCCGCGTCGCTCGAGCTCTCTTTCGCCGGAGCGTTGTTGCTGGAGGGTTTTTGTTTCTCTTGCTCCTGGTTGCGACGCTGTTCCTCACGTTGAATCCGGTCCCGCTCTCTCTGTGCCTCTCTTAGCCGGTTAGCGGCTTCTCGTTCCTCCCGAGCGCGGTCCCTCTCGCGAAGCTGCATTTCACGCTCGTGCTCCATTTTCTCGCGCTCGCGTTCCAGCTCGTCTTGCTGCTTTTCGAGCTGATGCAACTGGCCTTCCAACACTGCGATTTGTTGTTCGAGCGCTTTCCTCCGGTTCTCCAGCGCGCGCAGTTGGAATTCGGACGGCGTTCGATCCGGGTCGGCGCGCTTGATTGCCAATTCCTGGCGTTCGCCGTCCTCGGGAATATATAAGGGGTTATTTGCGGCGCCCGGGGCCTTGGGAGCCCTCTCGGGCAATGCCCTCGGAGCGGCGGGTGCCATCGGCTTCGCCGGAGCTGGATGAGGCTGAGGCATGACCCCAGGTTGCGGTGGGACAGCGTAGCGGGCTCCTGGCCGCGGTTCGTTCACCAGCTTTTCCACCATGCGCTCCAGCCGCTCGAGCCTCTCCTCGATTGAGCCGGCAGGCTGCTCCGGTGTTCGGCGGGGAGGCTCGTAGTCCGGATCACCTTTCGGGCGCGGACCGGATTGGGCTACACGGCGGTCCGCCGGCCCCGCCGTCACGATGGCCACGGGCGCGCCCGCCATTTGCACGGCAACCACGTCCGCGTAAACTGGTTCGCCGCCGGTTTGGGTGACGACTTGCGGTGGCAGTGCGACCGGAACCGGAGTGCCTGGCGGCGGTTGAACCAGCGGCACGCCGATCACCTCCGCGACAACCGGTTCCATGTGGATCTTCGTGGCGAGATCAACGCTGATTGGCGCCTCCGGCAAAGCCGGAGCACTGGGCGGCGGCGGGACTTCCGGCTGGTCGCCCAGGCTGACGCGAGGCGCGGCTGCCAGCATCAGCACGGCGCAGCCGGCTAAGGTGGCAGTGACGAATCCGAGGCGGGTCCGTCCGACCCGCGGAGAGATGCTGCGATTTGTTTGGAGGATCATATTGACTCTTTCGGTTAGCTGACTCTTTCTGGTCCAGGCCGCGGGAGCCGCGGTCCAAACGCGGCTGCGATCCTGGGTGGCAAATTCGGTGAGGAACAACGCGTATTCCCTGGGCTTCTGGCCGGCGTGCAGGACACGGTCATCGCACGCGATCTCGCGTTCGATCGAGATGCGACGGCTGATCCACAAGACCGCGGGGTGAAAACCGAACAGCGCCCTCACTGCCTGCTGGGCGAGGTTGATCCAATCATCCCAGCGCTGCAGGTGCGCGATTTCGTGGCGCAATACCGGGTTCAGCCGCGTTGGCTCAGGCGCGGCCAGGAGACGTTCCGGGATCAAGACTGCCGGGGGATGCAGTCCCACAACCATGGGCGAGTGGGCTTCATCAGAAACTCGCAACTCCACCGGGCGATGCAAACCCGCTTGCCTGGCCACGGCTCGGAATTGATCCTGGAGCCATCCGGGGGCGGGGGTTGAGGTCTTTCGCAAGCGCTGCAGAGCGCCAAGTTGGAGGAACAAAGCCCCCAAACGCACCGCTGCCAGAGCGCCCACCGCGGCCAGGACGATAATCCCCGTGGCGTGCGAAGCCGGCAGCGAAACCGCTCCCAAACGATTAGCCCAGATACCTTCAAGCGCCCTCACAGCAGCACGCATGAACCCGGGAAGGCCCTTGCCAGACTCTGCGGTGGAGTGGTCGCCCGCGGTCGCGGAAAAGGCAATCGGCCTGGAAGACGGTTCAGCGGTTTCAATAGGCGCCTCGCCCGGGGTGTGCGGCGTGACTTCCGCGGTTTCCTCCATGGCTACTGAGACCTCAGGCGGCAGCGAGTTTCCCTCAACGACCGCCGCGGCTTCGGTGCTCTCGAACGGTGCAGCGGAAGGCTCAAACATTGGGTTGAAGGCTGCCTTGGCTGCGGTCTCGGGGCGTATCGAACCCGGCTCGCGATTTGAACTCTGCGGGGGAGGCGCCTGCGAACTGACCGCAAAATGCAGGATCGGCAGCGCCGCAACTGTGCCGAGGGTGACACACCAGGTTGCGTAGCGGGTCGCGGCATTGGCCCGGGGACTGAGTTTCAGGCACAACCAGACAATTCCAGTAATCAGCAGTCCCTGGTAACATCCGGTCAGCAATGCGGAAAGCAGTCGCTCCGTCAGCGGGATAACCTCAGTATTCATGCTATCTGTGAAAGTTGTCGCAGGCCGCGCCATTCCGGCACCGCTTCCTCATTTAACCATTTAACCATTTACACGCCGCTCGCATTTCCGCTTTTCCCATTTCCAATTATTTCCAATTTCCCATGTCCCATTGTAGCCCAACCCACGGACGACTCCTCAGTAACCATTTAACCCATTTAACCATTTAGCCCATTCCACTTATCCATCCGTCTCTTTAGTTGAGCTACCAGCCACAGTGTGGCTATTCCTGTTCCTCGATTCGTCGCTTGAGTTCGTCCAGTTCACGCGGGCTGATTTCCTCGTCGCGCAGAAATGCCAGAACCAATTCCTCGGGCGAACCGCCGAAAAAGCGCGAAAGCAGGTTCCGCACGTCCTTGCGGGCCGCCGTATCCCGATCGATCCGGGGCGAGAACACGTGGGCGCGTCCCTGCTTGTTGCACTTGAGCCATCCCTTCTCCCGCAGGATCCGCATCAGCGTGAGAATCGTCGTGTAGGCCGTGCCGTCCTTGCCTTCCAGGGCCTCGGCGACCTCGGCGACCGTGGCTGCCCCTTTGGCCCAGAGGACTTCCATGATGCGAAGTTCGGCGTCGGTGAGGGTGCGTGACTTTTGGCGGGGCATAGGGTCTATTAAGATTTTAGTACTTGAGTTTTACACCCGCGCCCGTGTCCTGTCAACTAATACTTTAGTACTCTTTCCCCCTGCGGCATCAACCCTCCACCAGCAGCCCCAACCCTTCCTTCCTATTATCCCCGGAACCGGCAAAAAGTTTCGGCGAATTCAACGGGTCACCCAGGGAAATGCAGATCGGTGAGGGGACTGGGGAGTCCGTGGGCTGGGCTGCAATGGGAGAGGAGAAATTGGAAATGGGAAACGCGAAAATGCGAGCGGCCTATAGTTGTATCGCACAGCCCACGCAGAGTAAGCCATTGATTGGTAATTCTCCTGCACAGCTGTACTTGCTGCGAAGCTCCAGGAGACCAACTCGGCGCCTGTGAAAACAGGGGAAGCAAACCGAGAGCGTGCAGGATCGGGTTCAGATCCTTGGGCGCCTGCGTACCATCGTTTTCAATGTCTTGCCCGCAACCTCCAAACACCCGGTGGTCACACCAACTTTCAATGGAAATCGGCCTCTGCCTTTGGCATTTTTAGCGCCATTACGGCTAAGAACAGCCCATCACAAGCATGCGTCAAATGAAGCTCCTCTCATTCCTGGTTCTTTCCAGTCTCAGTTATTCCGTGCTCGCTTCCGAAGCGCCCAAAGCGATCGACGCGCGCATCATGCGCCATCCCGACGTCTCCGCCACGCAGGTGGCCTTCGCCTACGCGGGTGATATCTGGATCGCCCCCAAGACCGGTGGCGTTGCCCTGCGTCTGAGCTCGCCCCGGGGCGAGGAGCAGTTCCCGAAATTCTCGCCGGACGGAAACTCCATCGCGTTTTCTGCGACCTATGACGGCAACCAGGACCTGTACGTCATGCCCGTTTCGGGCGGCGTGCCGCGCCGAGTCACTCACCATGGCGCGGCTGACCGGCTCCTGGACTGGTATCCGGATGGCCAGAGCTTCCTCTTTGCGACGACGATGACCAGTTACAAGGACCGCTTCAACCAACTTTACCGCGTGTCCATTGAGGGCGGCCTTCCCATCAAGCTGCCCATGCCCTATGGCGAATTCGGCGCCATTTCCCCCGACGGCAAGCAGATTGCCTACGTCCCGATCAGTGTCGAATTCCGCACCTGGAAACGGTATCGCGGCGGGATGAACCCCGACCTGTGGCTGTTCAATCTCGAAACTCTGGAGGCCGAAAACCTGACGCGCTCCGATGCTTCCGAATCGATTCCCATGTGGCACAACGGGATTCTCTACTTCCTCTCCGATCGCGACGAGCATAAGCGTTTTAACATCTGGGCTTACGAGCCCCAAACGAAGAAATTCCGCCAGGTCACCAAATTCACCGACTATGACGTTCACTTCCCCAGCATCGGCCCAAGCGACATGGTCTTCGAACAGGCGGGGCAGCTCTTTGTCATGGACCTGGCCACGGAGAAATACTCCGCGATTAATGTCACCGTGGTTACCGATCGCGCCACGCTCAAGCCCCGGATTGAGAACGTGTCCGGCATGGTTCGCGATGCCACCGTTTCGCCCAGCGGCAAACGAGCGCTGTTTGAAGCGCGAGGGGAGATCTTCTCCGCGCCCGCCGAGCACGGCGTCGTGCGCAACCTGACTCGCAGTTCCGGCGTCGCCGAGCGCTACCCGGCCTGGTCGCCCGATGGCAAGCTCATCGCCTATTTCAGCGATCGCACCGGCGAATACGAACTCACCGTCCGCAATGCCGACAACACCGGCGAGGAGCGCACGCTGACTGAACTCGGTCCAGGCTATCGCTACCAGCCCCAGTGGTCGCCCGACAGCAAGAAGATCCTGTTCATCGATCAGGCGATGAAAATCCGCCTGTATGATTTCGACACGAAGCAGACGCAGGTGATCGATCAGCAAATGTGGATGTATCACGGCGCCCTCAACAGTTTCTCCGTCAGTTGGTCTCCGGACAGCCGCTGGGTCGCCTACGCGGCCGATAATGAGAACCGCAACAGCTCCCTGGTCGTCTTCGACACCAAGGAGGGGACGCGTCATGTTGTCACCTCGGGCTTCTATGATGACAACAACCCCGTGTTCGACCCGGACGGCAAGTACATCTTTTTCCGCACCCAGCGCAGCTTCAGCCCCACCTACAGCGAAGTGGATAACTCCTGGATCTACATGAACATGGCCCAGTTGGCCGCGCTCCCTTTGCGCAAAGACGTCCCCTCGCCAATCGCGCCGCGCAACGATGAGGAACCGGATAAGGACAAGGAGAAAAAGAAGGAGGAGGAGAAGAAGGACGACGCCAAAAAGGACGAAAAGAAGCCGGATTCCACCGAGTCCAAGGATGCGGACAAGAGCGAGGACAAGGACAAAGACGAGGCCAGCCAGGCGGAGAAGAAGGATGCCAAGCCGGCGGACAAGAAGGACGACAAGAAACCGAAGCCGGTCGAAATTGATTTTGATGGGATCGAACAGCGCGTCGTCATCCTCCCGCCCAAACCGGGCAATTACGTGAACCTCGCCGCGGTTTCCGGCAAACTGCTGTTTCGCACCGTTCCGCGCGGCGGCGATGGCAACACGCCCATCGAGTTCTACGACTTTGAAAAACGCGAGGTGAAGAAAGTCGTGGACGATGCCAACGGCTTCGAGCTTTCGGCCAACCGTGAGAAGCTCCTCGTCGTCAAGGGCGGCTCCTACTCGATTATCGAGCCGAAAGAGGGGCAGAACCTGAACAAGAAGATCGACACTTCCAGTTTTGAAACCACGATCGATCCGCCCGCGGAATGGCGCCAAATCTTCATCGACGCCTGGCGCTTCGAACGGGACCTCTTTTACGACCCGAACCTTCACGGGGTGAACTGGAACCTGATGCGGGAGCGTTATTTGAACATTCTCGACGATGCCGTGACGCGTTGGGATGTTAATTATGTGCTCGGTGAGCTGCTGGGCGAGTTGAACGCCAGCCACACCTACCGGAGCGGGGGCGACATCGAACAGGCACCGCAGCGCGGCGTGGGTTACCTCGGGTGCGACTTTGCTTTCACCAACGGGGCCTACCAGATCGCGAAGATCATCAACGGCGCGCCCTGGGATACAGAAGTGCGTTCACCCTTGCTGCGGCCGGGTATCACCAACATTGCCGTGGGGCATTACCTGCTGGCCGTCAACGGCACGCCGGTTGACACCAATCGCGATCCCTGGGCCGCTTTTCAGGGCCTGGCTGATAAACCGGTCTTCCTCACCGTTAACACGAATCCCACGCTCACCGGATCCTGGGAAGTCCTGGTTCAGACCCTGGGCAGCGAGGCCCGCCTGCGCAACCTCGCCTGGATTAATGAAAACCGGCTGCGGGTCGAGCAACTCAGTGGTGGCCAGATCGCCCATGTTTACGTTCCAGACACAGGGCAGGGGGGACAGAACGAACTCGTTCGCCAATGGCGCGGGCAGATCACCAAGCCCGGCATGATCGTGGATGAGCGCTTCAACAGCGGCGGCCAGATCCCCGATCGCTTCGTTGAGTTGCTGAACCGGCCCCTGCGCAACTACTGGGGAGTCCGCGACGGCAAAGACTGGCCTTGGCCTCCCATCGCCCACTTCGGGCCCAAGGCCATGCTCGTCAATGGCTGGAGCGGGTCCGGCGGCGACTGCTTCCCGTACTACTTCAAGGATTCGCAGCTTGGGCCACTCATCGGCATGCGCACCTGGGGCGGGCTCATCGGCATTACCGGCGCTCCGCCACTCGTGGACGGAGGAAATGTCACCGTGCCAACCTTTGGCATCTACAGCCGGACCGGCGAGTGGATCATCGAAGGCTACGGCGTGGATCCGGATATCGAAGTTGTGGACGATCCAAGCGCGATGGCCAAGGGCGGCGACCCGCAACTGGAACGGGCGGTCGCCGAGGTCATGAAAGCCCTGAAGGCCCGCCCTCCAGCCAAGGCACCCAAGCCGCCATATCCCAATCGCTCAACGTAGCTCGGCGGAGCGGTGGGGTGATGCTATCCGCGGACCCATGAGTCGCTGCCGCGGACCCACGGTCGATGGCCATCGGCGCTTCTCCTATGCTGGCTCCGCAACTGAAGATTGTCTCTGGTGGACAGACCGGCGCCGACCGGGCTGCGCTGGACTTTGCGATCCGGCACGGTATTCCGCACGGAGGCTGGTGCCCGGCCGGGCGAAGGGCGGAGGACGGCCGGATTGATGCCCGGTATCAACTCCGAGAAACGCCCCGTGCCGCCTATATCCAGCGCACGGAATGGAACGTGCGGGACAGCGACGGCACTGTCGTGTTCTCGATGGGGCCAGCGCTGCAGGGAGGCTCCCGCGAGCCCGTCTTGTTGGCGCGGAGGCAGGGAAACCCTCTCCTCCGGGTCTGGCGCGGGGGAGACCCGGAAGCGCACGCGAAGAAACTCCGGCGCTTCCTTGAAGACCATGAAATCAAGGTTCTGAACGTGGCAGGACCCCGGGCTTCCGAAGAACCCGGGATGTATGAATTTGTCAGCCGCGTTCTTGTGGAAATGTTGACTGACTTGGGGGAGCGGCCGGGGGGTTGAGATCCGGGGCGGCGCCTGACCATTCGCTGAAGCGTGCCCATCGCCACGCCGGCGCAATATGGAAACGCCGCTTTTGTCGCTTCTGCCGCTCCAGCGGCTCTCATTTTGGTAGGGCGCGCTCGCCGAGCGCGCCGGGTTTGTGGTGGGATGCACGCGGCGCGTGCTTTTCGCTATGGGAGAGTTGTTGCTCGCCCGGCGTGCTCGGCGAGCGCGCCCTACCAAAAAGAGGCCCGCTACTGCCGCTTCGCTTCGGGCTGCATTTGCTCTGCGTCACTTGACGGTTATAATACCCGGATGTCGTTACGAACCCTGCCGTCGCCTCCCCGTGCCGGGGAGCCGCGCGCCTTTACCAAACTGCTGGCGGCCAACCGCTCGGAGATCGCTATTCGCATTTTTCGCGCAGCCACGGATCTGGGACTGCGCACGGTCGCGATTTATGCCCAGGAAGACCGATTCAGCATTCACCGTTTCAAAGCTGACGAGGCGTACCAGGTGGGGGCGGGCAAAGGGCCGGTGGCAGCCTACCTGGACATTGACAGCATCATCGCCGTCGCGAAGCGGACCGGGGCCGAGGCAATCCACCCGGGCTACGGGTTTCTGAGCGAGAACGCGGCCTTTGCGCGAGCTTGCCAGAAGGCCGGACTGGTGTTTATCGGACCGCGTCCCGAGTTGCTGGAAATGATGGGCGACAAAGTCGCCGCGCGAGCGCTCGCCCAACGGATGGGAGTGCCGACGCTGCCGGGCACACCCGAACCGCTGTCGGACCGCGCTGAGGCGCTGCGGGCCGCGCGCCGGGTGGGCTTCCCGCTGATCATCAAGGCGGCGTTCGGTGGCGGGGGCCGCGGCATGCGCGTGGTGCACAGCCCGGCGGACCTTGCCCGGCTGCTGGATGAGGCGCGGGCCGAAGCTGGCCGGGCGTTCGGCAACCCCGCCGTCTTCCTCGAGAAGTACATCCCCCATGCCAAGCACCTCGAGGTGCAGGTGCTCGGCGACCAATACGGGAACCTCATTCATCTGCACGAACGGGACTGCTCGGTGCAGAGGCGCCACCAGAAAGTGGTGGAGGTCGCGCCAAGCTATGGCCTGCCCGCGGAGGTCATCCGCCAACTTTGTGAAGCCGCCAGCCGGATGGCCCGGGAAGTGCGTTACGATAACGCCGGCACGCTCGAATTCCTCTATGATCTGGACCGGCACGAGTGGTTCTTCATCGAGATGAACCCGCGCATCCAGGTCGAGCACACGGTCACGGAAGTGATCACCGGCTTGGATCTCGTGCGGGCGCAGATTCTCATCGCGCAGGGTTACGCGCTGCACAGCCCGGAGGTGGGCATGCCTCAACAGGACCGCGTACCGCGGAACGGCTATGCCATTCAGTGCCGCCTGACCACCGAAGATCCGGAAAACAAATTTACCCCCGATTACGGAAAGATACTCGCCTACCGTTCCACCGGTGGGTTCGGCATTCGCCTCGACGGCGGCATGGGATACGCCGGGGCGGTGATCACCCCGTTTTACGACTCGCTCCTGGTCAAGGTCATCACGTTCGCGCACCAGTGGGACCTCGCCCGGCACCGCATGGACCGCGCCTTGCGCGAGTTTCGCATTCGCGGGCTGAAGACCAACATTCCTTTCCTTGAGAACGTCATCAACAACCGGATCTTCGCCGAAGGCCGGGCCACAACGACCCTCGTTGAGAACACTCCCGAACTCTACGCGTTCAGGCCCCGCAAGGACCGCGCGACCAAGCTGCTGAATTTCCTCGGCAACCTCATCGTCAATGGCAGCGCGCACACGAAAGGCTTTAAACCGGCCAAAGCCCTCGAACCCGCGCGGGCTCCGGCCTGCGACCCCCAACTCCCGCT
>Ga0073934_10009499_pt1 | contig 12448 bp, 13 predicted proteins | sample LarsenN4metaG_FD_76834 | JGI IMG/M metagenome (GOLD analysis project Ga0073934, IMG submission 76834) | Hot spring sediment bacterial and archeal communities from British Columbia, Canada, to study Microbial Dark Matter (Phase II) - Larsen... ... | reverse complement strand
CGTCCACGATAACCGTCTGCCCGGTCAGGTAGGAGGCCCGCGGGGAGGCCAGAAACAGGACCACCGCGGCGACCTCCGCGGGATCACCCAGGCGGCCCAGGGGAATGTCCGCGGCGTCCGCGCGCAGGGCTTCCTCCGCCGGGACCCCACGGCCGCGCGCCTCGTCCTCCAGCCGCCGCCGGCGCCGCTCGGTCAGAATCCGCCCCGGGGCCACGCAGTTCACGACGATGCCGGGCGCCAGTTCTTCCGCCAGGCTCCGGGTCAGATTGGCCAGAGCGGCCTTCGCCGCGTTGGAGGGAGACTGCCGGAGCTGCGGCTGCTTCCCCGACGCCGCACCCAGCAGCACGATGCGCCCGTCGGGCTTCATGTGCGGGAGGGCCAGGCGGACGATGCGCACCGCGGCGAACAGGTCGAGCTCGAACGCCTCCCGCCAGGCGGCCTCATCCAGTTCGCGAAAGGCCCCGCGGAAGCCCCGGCCCACAGCGTGAATGAGGGCGTCGAACGATCCCAGTTCGGCCGCGGCCTGCCGGACCGCTCCCGCCGCCTGGTCGGGGACGGTCACGTCGGCGCGGATCGGCGCGGCGGTACCGCCGGCCGCCTGTACCTCGCTGGCCGCGGCGGCCAGGGCCTGCGGATCGCGTCCCACCAGGGCCACGCGCGCGCCTTCCTCGCCCAGCAGCCGCGCGGCCGTCCGCCCGATGCCCCGGGTCCCCCCCACCAGCAGCACTGCGGCGCCCCGCAGCGCCAGGTCCATCAGGCGGCCTGGGGAGCCCGCGCCTGCCGGTCCTCCCGGACGCGCCGGATGATGGGCCAGAGGAGGGTGAGCAGCGCAAAGGCGAGCAGCGCGGCGGAGATGGGGCGGGTGAAGAAGACCCAGGGATTACCCAGCGAGATGAGGAGGGAGCGGCGCAGGTTGGCTTCCACCATGAAGCCCAGCACCAGCCCCAGGACCATGGCCAGGACATTGAAGCCGTAGCGCCGCATCCCGTAGCCGAGGAGACCGGCGGTCAGCACGACCCATACCTCAAAGAGGCGGTTGCTGATCGAGTAGGCCCCGACCAGGACGAGCGCCAGGATCCCGGCGAAGAGCAGGGGCCGCCGCACGTTGACGATGGCGATGGACGGGCGCAGGGCCAGGAAGCCCAGAACCAGCATCATCACGTTGGCGATGAGCATGCCGACGAACAGGCCGTAGACGATCTGCGGCGTCCGCTCGAAGAGCGCCGGACCGGGCTGGAGGCCGTGGAGCAGCATCGCGGCCAGCATGATCGCGGCGGCGTTCGAACCGGGAATCCCAAAGGTCAGCAGAGGGATCATCGCCGTCCCCGTGACGACGTTGTTGGCCGTCTCCGGCGCGGCGACGCCCTCCAGCGATCCGTGGCCGAACTCCTCGGGCGTCTTGGACCACCGCTTGGCTTCGTTGTAGGAAATGAACGCGGCGATCGCCCCGCCGCCGCCGGGAAGCAGCCCCTCCAGCGTGCCCAGCACGATCCCGACGATCATCGCCATGCGCAGCTTCCACAGCTCCCACAGCTTCGGCAGATCCGTGGTGAACTTGCCCTTGATCCGCTCCCAGTCCACGCCCTCGGCGATCTGGTGAAGGATCTCGGAGACGGCGAAGAGACCGATCATCCCCGCGGCGATGTCCACGCCGGTCAAGAGGTCGGTGGCGCCGAAGGCGAAGCGGGGCGTCCCCGAAAACGGATCGGTCCCGGCGGTGGCGACGATGAGCCCGAGCAGCCCCGAGATGGCGCCCTTCACCAGATCTCGCCCGACGAAGCTGCTGATCAGGGAGAGGCCGAAGACCCCCAGCGCAAAGTATTCGGGCGGGCCGAAGGCCAGCGCGACCTTGGAGAGCGGCACCGCCAGCCCGACCAAGATGAAGACGCTGGCGATGCCGCCGATCGTGCCGGTAATGAGGGAGACGCCCAGGGCCTTGCCGCTCTGGCCCCGTTTGTGCAGTTCGTAGCCGTCGATGACCGTCGCCGCTGCACCGGGAGTGCCCGGGGTGCTGATCAGGATCGCAGTGATCGATCCGCCGTACATCGCCCCGATGTAGACCCCGGCCAGCATCATCAGCGCGACGGTCGGGTCCATGCCGAAGGTCAGCGGCAGCAGCAGCGCCATGGCGATGGATCCCGAGATTCCGGGGAGAGCCCCGCCCACGATCCCCCAGGCCACGCCCACCAGCATCATCAACAGCGAAAGGGGCTGGAACGCAATCATCGCACCCAGGGTGAAGCGCTCCAGCATCAACGTCCTCCCAAGAGACCCGGGGGCAGCAGGACGTGCAGGAACCGGCCGAACACGAAGTACAGGACCAGTGTCGCTCCCACCGCCGTACCGAGGAGGCCCCGCCAGTCCCGCAGCCCCATCAACCAGATCACCGCGCCCAGCAGCGGCGGCGTTCCCAGGAGGAATCCCACCCGGGGCAGGACCAGGACATAGAGTGCCGTCACGCCGATCACCCCGGCGAGGGTGGCGGCGCGCACGGGCGGCGGCGGTGCCGGGTCGGAGCGACCCGATACCGCGCGCGCCACCAGGTCAATCGCCAGGGTTGCCAGGGCGCCCGCCAGGAGGCGCGGGAAGAACGCGGGCCCCAGCCGGTCCGAGGCGAACCCCCGCACGATATGGAAGGACTCGCGGAAGTAGAGCGCGGCGAAGACCAGCAGCCCCAGACCGATCAGCAGGTCCGCCCGACGCATCCGCGCCCTCCCGCCTGCGGTGCCGCCCGACTACTGAATCACGCCGATCTCCTTGAGGTACCGGCGCAGCGTCTGATTCATCCGGTGCAGGTAGAGGTTGTATTGGATGTGGTCCATGTACGCCGGCAGCAGGTAGACCGAGCTGTAGTACGCCCGGTAGGCGGGCTTGTTCAGCACCTGCTTGATCACCTTCTCCCAGTAGGCGATCGCACCGGGGTCCATCCCCTTGGGCCCGAGGAGGCCCCGGAACTTCTCGACGACGATGGGGATGCCCTGCTCCGTGGCGGTGGGAATCGTCGTGCCCGGGAGGCGCTTCGGGGTGAAGGAGTTGACCACGCGGACCTGCCCGGCCTGGACCTGCGCGGCCACCTCCGCAAACTCACCAACCCCCAGGTCGACGTGCCCGCCGAGGACCGCCAGCAGGAGGTCTCCGCCCCCCTCGAAGGTCACCGGCTGCACCTTGACCTTGGCCACCTTCTGAATCTGGTGCGCGATCATGTGCTCGACCGAGCCCGGCGTGGCGGCGCCGAAACGGATGGTGCCCGGGCGTTCCCGGGCCGTGGCCACGATATCGGGCAGGGTCTTCCAGGGCGAATCCGCCTTCACGTACAGGATCATCGGGTCGAAGAAGACGTTGACCACCGGCGCCAGGTCCAGGAAGGAATGGCGCGTCGGCGTCAGGAGCGGTGTCTGCAGCATCGTCGGCGTTGACCCATAAAGCACGTAGCCGTCGGTCGGGCTGGTGGCCACTGAGGAGACCGCCGTGGCGGAGGCCCCCCCGCGGCGATTCTCAATGACCAGCGGCACCGTCACGATGCCCTCCAGGTGCTTGGCCAGCTGGCGCAGGAAGATGTCCCCGCCCGCGCCGGGACTGGAGTGCGTCACCAGGATGATGGGCTTCGATGGATAGGTCGCCTGGGCGACCACGCCACCCCCACCCAGTGCCAGGACCGTCACCACGGCAAGCAACCGCCACAGCATGCTCATCTGCCTTCCCCCTTTCGCGAATGCACTCCGACATCCCGGGCCTGCCCGAGGTCGGACCCATCGGCAAAGACCGCCCGGCCGTCCTGCACCACCACAGTCTCGTCGAGGAGCACCGTCGGCCGCAGGAGGATGATGTCCAGGTGCACGGCGCTCTCCACGGTGCCGCCCAGGCTCAGGTTGTCCCCCAGGGCCACATGGGCCTGGCCCAGCCGCTTCTTGACTTCCCGGCTCTTGGGGATGACCCGGCAGGCCGGATTGGTGCCCAGAGCCAGTTCCGCGGCGAAGTTGCGCGCACCCGGATCTTTCCGGTCCAGGATCTCCCGCAGGGCCTGCGCCTGCGCGCCGCCTTCGATGCGCCCGATCTGTCCCGCCGCGACGTCCATCCGGAAGGGCTCGGTGACGGGCCCGATCTTCTCGATGAGATAGGGACTGACCAAAACTCCCTCGGTTCTACCCTCCAGCGGGGCGATGGCCGCCTCGCCGTCCGGCAGGCCGGAAAACTGTCCCGGCTCGCGGGCGAACCCGGAGAGGCCGAAGGCGGGCCGGCCGCGCAGGTCGATGGTCAGGTCCGTCCCGTCGGGTGTGGTCACCCGCGCCGTGGCGGCGGCCGCCAGGAGCTCGACCCCGCGCCGGGTGATCCGGTCCACCTCGGCATAGTCGGCGGTCATCCCCCCACGGGTCATCATCTCCTCATCGACCTCGCGGATGTTACAGACCCGCGCACCCGCCCGCAGCGCCTCGCGCTCGGCGTTGGTATGGGTCAGCGAATGCGAGGTCTGCACGATGATCGCGTCGGCCGCGCGCATGGCTGCGGCCACGGCGCCCGGCGGCTCCTCGCCGCCCATCTCCCGAGCCGGCATCGTCACCACGACCGGCTGCAGCCCGTACAGCACGGCGGTGGTGGCCAGCAGCTCCGTGATGCTGCGGGGCCGCTCGAAATCCGTGACGATCACCAGGCGCTCCCCGGGGCGAACGGCCAGCACCTGCTCCATGATGCGCTTCGCGGTCACCGCCATCTGCGCAATCATCGCGTCGCTCCCGCGGCCAGCTGGGCGCGCGCGGCCCGCCAGGCGCGCATGATGTGCTGTTCGACGAGGCGCCGCGCCCCTGCTGCGTCCTTCCGGGCGATCTGCCGTATGATGGCGCGGTGCTCGGCCAGCGACCGGGCCGGCCGGCCAGGGAAGGAAAGCGATTCCACTCGCAGCAGCACGATCCGGTTGCGCAGATTGGCGATCAGGTCCCCCAGCAGCGCGTTGCCGCAACCCGCGGCCAGGTCGTCGTGGAACGCGTTGTTCGCGGCCAGCACCCCCGCGGCGTTCCCGCGGGCGAGCGCGCGCTCAGCGACCGTCACGTGCAGGCGCAGGCGGGCCACGGCCTCGCCGTCGGCGCGCCGGGCGTACGCCGCCACGGCCAACCCTTCCAGGGCCGCGCGCACTTCAAACAGCGCCCGCGCGTCTTCCACGGTGGGACGCGTGACCACGGGTCCACGGTAAGGTGCGGTGGTGATCAGACCCTCCAGTTCCAGTTTTCGCAGCGCCTCGCGGATCGGGGTGCGGCTGACCCCCAGACGTTCCACCAGGACCCGCTCGGGCAACCGCTGACCGGGGCGGAACCGCCCGGAGAGGATCGCCCGCCGGAGCCGGTGCAGGACGCGGTCCCGCGCGGGCAGGTGACGTCCGGGGGCCGCGCTCACCGGCGCACCGCCTCGGCCACCGCGTCGCCGACCTCCGCGGTGAAGCTTCTTCCGCCGAGATCGGGGGTGCGCACCTCTCCCACCCGCACCACCTCGCAGAGCGCCGTGAACACCGCCGCGGCCGCGGCGGTTTCGCCCAGATGCTCGAGCAGCAGGGACGCGCTCCAGATGGCCGCCAGAGGATTGGCCCGGCCGGTTCCGGCGATGTCCGGGGCGGAGCCGTGCACGGGCTCAAACATCGACGGGGCGATGCGGCCGGGGTCCAGGTTGGCGCTGGCCGCCAGGCCCAGACTCCCCTGCAGGGCGGCGCCCAGGTCGGTCAGGATGTCGGCGTAGAGATTGCTGCCGACCATGACGTCGAACCACTCGGGGTGCATGACCATGTGGTAGGCGCCGGCGTCGACGTGGAGCTTCAGCACATCGACGTCGGGATAGTCGCGCGCCACTTCCGCCGCGACCTCGTCCCAGAGCACGGCCGTATACTGCAGGGCATTGGACTTGGTGATGTGCGCCAGGCGGCGCCGGCGGCGGCGGGCCAGGTCGAACGCGTAGCGGAGGATCCGCTCGGTGGCGCGGCGCGTAAACACGGCTGTCTGCAGCGCCACCTCGTCGGGTCCGCGACCGACCCGGCCACCGACGCCCGCGTACTCCCCCTCGGTGTTCTCCCGGACGAAGAGGATGTCGACCTCCTCAGGCCGGCGACCGGCCAGCGGGGTGGCCACCCCTTCCAGCAGGCGGACCGGTCGGACGTTGGCGTAGAGGTCGAAGGCCTTGCGGATGGCGAGGAGGAGCCCCCAGAGCGAGACGTGGTCCGGCACGCGGGGATCGCCGACCGCGCCCAGGTAGATCGCATCGAATGCGCGCAGCGTCCCCAGACCATCGCGAGGCATCATCGTGCCGTGTTCCAGGTAGTAACCGCACCCCCAGGGGAATTCCGTGGGGGCGATGGTGAAGTCGAACCGCCGGCCCGCGGCGTGGAGCACCTTCAGTCCCTCGGGGATGACCTCGCGGCCGATGCCGTCCCCCGGAATGACCGCCAGGCGGTAGGTGGTCACGGTGCGCGGCCCGCCAGCAGCGGCGTAAGCGCCGTGATCCGCGGCAGCGCAGCGATGTTCCAGAGCCGCTCGAGGGCCGCCTCTGCCTGGTCCGCGGGCAGCACCAGCGCGGCGCAGTCCAGGAACTTCTCGCCCAATTCGGCGCGCGACAGGGGCTTGCGCGGATGGCCGCGGGCCAGGTCGGCGCGCCCCGTGAAGGTTCGCCCGTCGCGCAGGGTGATGGTGACCGCCATGCGCATCTCGTTGTAGCCCAGGGCTTCGATCTCGGGATCAACATGAACGTGCACCCGTTCCATCAGCGCCCGGGTGCGGGGATCGCGGACTTTGGCGTCCACAAACTGCGCGATCCCGGCCCGCCGTTCCAGCACGCCGATCGCCATCTGGAACGGCAGGCTGAACTTCCCCTCCAGGGCCGTGGTGGGACGGGTGTGGATCAGCGCATTGGGGACGTAGGAGTTGGTGCCCACATCAATGCGCTCGATCTGGTCGGGCTGAAGATCGTGTCTGCGGACCAGATCCAGCAGCAGGTCCTGGGCGGGATGGGAGAGCGACCCCGAGGGGTAGGGTTTGATGGAGATCCCCGGCGCCAGGAAGAAGTAGGGCGCCCCCAGTTTCCCCTCGATCTTGGCGAGGTCGTAGCCGCCGGCGGCGGCGCTGTAGAAGCCGCGCTTCGCTTCCAGGATGTCCGTGGCTGCGGTCCACCCGCGCCGGGCCAGCAACACCGCGAGCAGGCCGTTCTCCGCGGCGCGCCCGGCGTGAAAGGGTTTGGTCATCGTCCCGAAGTTCTCGCGTAGGCCGGCGCTCATGCTGGCGGCCAGCCCCAGGGCCCGCAGCGTCTGATCCAGGTCGCAGCCGTAGAGGCGCGCGGCGGCCGCGGCGGCCCCGAAGCCGCCGATGGTGCCCGTGGAGTGAAACCCGTCGGCGTAATGGCGGGGACGGACCGCGTCGGCGATCCGGCACGCGACCTCGACACCGACGACGTACGCGTCGAGGACCGCACTTCCCGACGTGTCCAGGTGCTCGGCGGCGGCCAGCGCGGCGGCCAGCGTGGGCACCGTGGGGTGGGTGAGGAGCCCGTACACGCTGGCCGGGTCGGTGGCCAACTGGGTGTCGTCGTAGTCCATGGCGTGGCCCGCCGTCCCGTTAGCCCAGGCGGCCTGCGGCAGGGGCGCCCGAAGCGCCGAGCCCAGCACGGTCGCCTGCGGCCGCCCGCCCATCTCGCGCAGGTGCGCGCGCACGAGCCGCCCGCTCTCCTCGGCCGCCCCGGCGAGCATCACGGCGATCCCATCCACCAGGTGCGCGGTGGCGACGGTGCGGACCTCGTCGGGCACGGCGCGCGTCTCCACGATAAAGCGGCCGACCTCTGCGGTTACCCCCACCGGCCCAATCCTCCCGGGAGGATCCAGATTGTATACAATCTGCTTGCCGGTGAAGTTGGCCGGACGGGGTGAGGATTCCTGCCGGAGGTGCGGCCATGGTGAGACTGGCGGTGGCGCTGGGCGATCCCACGGGGATCGGGCCGGAGGTCCTGGCCAAGGCCCTGGCCGCCCCGCTGGCGGCGGCGGTGCTGCTCATCGGCGACGCCGCGACCTGGGAGGAGGCGCAGCGCATCGCGCAGGTCTACCTCCCCCTCCGCCCCGCCCGCCGCCCCGACCGCCCCGCTGATGGGTCGGTGCCGTTTCTCGACGTGCCTGTTCCCGGCCGGGCCTGGCGGTCCGGGGAGATGAGTCCGGCCGGCGGCCGCGCCGCCGTGGCCTGGCTGGAGCGTGCGGTCACCCTGGCGCTCACGGGCGAGGCCGATGCTGTGGTCTTCGCCCCGTTGAACAAGGCCGCGATCGTCCGCGCGGGGTACGCCGTGCGCGACGAGTACGACCTCTGCGCCCGGTGGACCAACGCGACCGACCACAGCGAGATGAACGTCATCCCGCACCCCGCCGGCCCTGGCCTGCTGTGGGTGGCGCGGGTCACCGCGCACATCGCCCTGGCGGCGGTGGCTGGCAGTCTCTCCATCGAGGGGGTGCTGCGCACCATCCGCCTGGCCCACCGCACCGCCGCCCGGGCCGGAGGCACACCGCGGCTCGGCGTCGCCGCGCTGAACCCGCATGCCGGCGAGGACGGACTGCTCGGCGACGAAGAGGAGCGCGTGATCCGGCCGGCCCTCGAGGCCGCCCGTGGCGAAGGCATCGACGCCTCCGGCCCCTACCCGGCAGACCACATCTTTCGCCTGGCCCGGGACGGCCGCTTTGACGTCGTGGTCGCCATGTATCACGACCAGGCGCAGATTGCCACCAAGTTGCTGGGATTCGAGCAGGGTGTCTCCGTGGGGGTGGGCTATCCGTTCGTGCTGGCCACACCCTCCCACGGGACCGCATTCGACATCACCGGCCGCGGTGTCGCCGACCCGCGGCCGATGCGCCAGACTCTGGAGTTGGCGGCGCGGCTCGCGGCGGGTTAGGTGAGCCAGTACGTCAGGATACTGCTGATCGCCGCGGTGGCCCAGCGCTGATGCTCGGCAGGGCGCTCCTTCGACAGCACCACGGCCGACGACGGAATCAGCAGCACGATGCTCACGACCGCCGGCATCACCGAGCGGATGACCTCGCGCAGCAGCAGCGGGCTCGGAGTGAGCGCCACCGCCGCGGGGGCCGCGTTCTGACCGGCGGGCAGCGGCGCCGGGGCGGCCGCGGCCGGCGCGGGAGCCCGGATCTGGGTCAACACGATCTGCACGGTGGCCACCGCCACGGCGATCAGTCCGACCACTGCCAGCCCGACGACAAGCACCATGGATGCGCGCGACATCGGAACCCTCCGCCCTAGAGCGACCAGTCCAGTCTGACGTTGAAGAGCCGGCGGTAGAAGATCTGCCCGCCCCCGACGTACAGGAAGAATTCCACCTGGTCGGTGGCCAGGGTGCGGGCGGGTGGACTGTTGACGCCGAAGATCACCTCAAACGTGGCGTTCCCGCCGCTCGAGGCGATCGCGACGGGGCGGTAACTGAACCACTTCAGCCGGTTACCGCCGGCGAGCACGTCCAGGCCCATCCAGATGTTTTGCTTCCCGAGCGGCGAGGCGTAGGTGTAGGCGACGGAGAGCCGCACGCGGCCGGGACCGAGACGGGCAAAGACACAGTCCGTGATGTCGTCGGCGGTGGCGCTGGGACGCTCCCCGCCGCTCTGGGGCCGGCACTCCGGAAGGGGCGGAGCGGCGGCGGCCGGCCGGCGGGCGGGCGGCGCTCCGGTCAGGATCAGCGCCGCGATCAGGAGCAGCGGGATGACACGCATGATCTCACCCCAGGGAGACAGTGCCCAGTCTGCCGACGGCAGAGTCCACCGCGAAGAGACTTGAACGGCGGTCGCGGGGATTCCTCCGCATCCCCTTGCGCTCCGCGGCCGCGTGGCTGATTCTGGGAGACGGCATGCGGGGTTTCGCGGATCTGGCCGGGCGGACCGCCATCGTCACCGGGGCCTCCAGCGGCATCGGCGCGGCCATTGCCGAATACTTCGGCCGTGCACAGATGCGCGTCGCGCTGGCGGCGCGCCGCGCGGCGCTGCTGGAGGAGGCCGCCGGCCGGGTCCGCTCGGCCGGCGGGGAGGCCCTGGTCGTCCCGGCCGACGTCCGCGATCCGGTTGCCCTCACCCGGCTGGCCGACCTCACGCGGGAGACCTGGGGACGCATCGACGTCCTGGTGGCGAATGCCGGGATCGGCGGCGGATCGGTGCTCAGGTTGTCGGACGAGGAGATCGTGGAGCTCTTCGAGGTCAACCTGCTGGGCGTGATCCGCAGCGCGCGGGCGGTCCTGCCGGCGATGCTGGCCCAGGGGGATGGGCACATCATCGCGATTGCTTCCTTGGCCGGGAAAGTGATGGTGCCGGCGACCTCCTATGGGATTACCAAGGCCGGGGTACTGGCGTTCTGCGATTCGCTGCGGCGGGCCGTGGCGGCATCCGGGGTCCGCGTCAGTGCGGTGACCCCGGGCTGGGTAGCCACCCCCATGTCGGAACGCGTGCGGCCGCGCCGCGTGGTCGTGCCCGACGTCGTGGCCGCGGCGGTCGTGCGGCTGCTGCAGCACCCCAAACCCGAGGTCATCGTCCCGGGGTTCTACCGGATCGCGCTGGGGCTGACCCGGTACCTCCCCTTCCTCGTGGACGCCCTCCTGCCCTATTTCGTGCGCCGGGCCGCACGCGACCAGCGCGGGAGGTAGCCTGTAGCTCCGGCCTCTGATCTAGTTGCCAGCGAGCAGCGCCTGCAGGGCTTCGCGGTCCAGGTTGTTGCCGAGTCCCACGGCCAGCGCCAGGCGGGCTTTGTGGCCGGGGAGGTCCTGGGCGAAGAGCACGCCCCGTCGCTTGAGATCCCGGAAAGCCCCGGCATAGCCATACATGTCCCACATCCCGCCCGTGAGACAGCGGGTTGTGGCCGCCACGGCGACCCCGCGCTCGATCGCGTCGTCGATGGCCGGCAGCAGCGGCGGGGGGACCCGGCCCCCGCCGAAGGTCTCCAGCACAACCCCCCGGGGCCCGTGCTCGAGACTGCATCGCAGGAAGCGATCATCGCAGCCCGCCCACAGGCGGATCAGGTCAACGCGCGGTTCCGGGCGCGGTTCCAGGACCCGACGGGGGCGGGGGCGCAGGAAGAACGCGATGCGGTCCCCGTAGGCCACCCCCACCCGGCCCGCGGCCGGAGACTGGAACGTGTCTTCCTTCTGCCCGTTGGTCTTGGTCACCCAGCGCGCGGAGTGCACCTCCTCGTTGAGGACCACCAGCGGGCCCAGCCCCTGCGCCTCCTCCGCCGCAGCCGTCCGGACGGCGTCGTACAGATTGCGGTAGCCGTCGAAGCCGATCTGAGAGGCGTTGCGCATCGCCCCGGTGACCACCACCGGCTTCTCCGCGGCGACGGTCAGGTAGAGCAGGTAGGCGGTCTCCTCCAGCGTGTCGGTGCCGTGCGTGATGACCACACCATCCACATCCGCGCGCGCGAGGATGGCGGAGGTGCGCCGGCTCAGGTCCGCCATCTTCTCCAGCGTCATGTACGCGCCCGGGATGAAATCGAACTCCTGCGCCTCCAGGTCCGCAACGCGCTCCAGCCCGGGGACGGCCTGCAGCAGATCGGCCGCCCGCAGTGCGGGCCGGGCTCCGCTCCCGTCCACGTCGCGCGTGGAGATGGTCCCGCCAGTCGTGATGAGCACGATTCGTTTCACGCGCCTCCCCTCCCCGGCCGCCCTGTCATGCAGGGCCGACCGGGGGAAAGGCTTCTGCGCGGGCGGAATACTTCTCCTTGAGGGGGAAGGCCATGTGCCTGGTGAGGTGAACGTCGTGCGCCTGGCCCTGCTCGCCCTGCTGACCGTGGTCCTCGTCCTGCCCGCCCGGGCCGGCCCGGGAGACATCGAACCCGCCCCCGGCAACCGGGTTATCGGCGATGGGGTAATCGTGCCCGGGCAGCGCATCGGGTCCATCCGGCTGACCATGACGCTCCCCCAGATGATCGAGGCCGTCGGCCCAGTCTACAAGCGAGAGGAGTTCAAGGCCGAGAAGATCCTCCTGTACGAATGGCGGGCGGAAGGGATCTGGATCTCCCTGGACCTGGAAAGCAACCGGATCAGGGTGGTCAGCGCCTTCGGCGCCAACAGCAAGTATCGTACGGACAAACGCGTCGCCCTGCTCGACCACTTCAGCAAAGCGGAGAAGATCTACGGCCAGAGTTACCGGCGGTGGGAGTTCCGCGAGGACAAGATCGTCCTGATACGCTACCCGGTCCTGGGGCTGCAGTTCGGCCTGGTCAACGACCCGGCGCAGCGCCTGCTCCTGGGGCGAATCTTCCAGATCGGCATCTTCCAGCCCGGCGACCTACCCCCCGCCCGGCAACCCTGAGCGGAGCCGGCGTGGACGTCGGGGCAGCCGGTCGCATGCGGAGGAACAGATGAGCGAGGCGCCCTGGTATAAGGCGTTCTTCGGTGAGCCCTACCTGCGTATGTATGCGCCGATGCTCACGCCCGAACGGACTGCGGAAGACGT
>Ga0073934_10009497_pt1 | contig 12449 bp, 7 predicted proteins | sample LarsenN4metaG_FD_76834 | JGI IMG/M metagenome (GOLD analysis project Ga0073934, IMG submission 76834) | Hot spring sediment bacterial and archeal communities from British Columbia, Canada, to study Microbial Dark Matter (Phase II) - Larsen... ... | reverse complement strand
GTGTTTGTAAGTTGTGCGGCTGTGGCCGCTACTGATGTGCGGCGAGTCTCCGACTCGCCGGGGCCTGTTCCTTATATCCTTTAGCGGCTACGCCGCTGCTTCTTGCCACGCTAAACGCATACGTTTTAAGAAATATGGCTTTTGGTTCCGCGAGGCCCGCGCATCCTCAAAACAGATCAAAACAAAATCGTTTTGGGGGCGGTTGGCGAATAGAACCGGTCTATGTGTTTAGCGTGGTTGTAAGTAGTGCGGCTGTGCCGCTACCTGTGTGCGGAGAGTCTGCGGACTCTCCGAGCGGCCCGTTTCCCATATCCTTTAGCGGCTACGCCGCTGCTTCTGGTCACACTAAATGCATACGAGATTGTGAAGGGGCACTAAATGAAATACGAACGCTTCGAGGATTTACCCGTCTGGCAAGCAGCCATCGATCTTGCCGTGCGCATATACGAATTAACGGAGAAAGAGAACTTCAGAGGACGCGCGAGTTTGCGTGACCAGATTGAACGCGCAGCAGTATCTGTATCAAACAATATTGCTGAAGGCTTTGAACGGGGGACGACACAGGAATTGATTAGCTTCATCTATATTGCTCGCGGGTCAGCAGGAGAGGTTCGCTCGATGCTCCGTCTGCTCTGTCGCCTGCCCGCGTTCAGGGAGCTTAAATCTGAAATTTCAAATTTGATACCTGTAGGTGAAGGAGTATCAAGGCAACTGCGCGGCGGGGCCGATTCGCTACAGAATTCACAGATCAAAGGGCAACGCTATTTGACCGACAAGGTAAGGCAGAACTGGCAATCTGCCCGCGAACGAGATGAGTTCTTAAGCGAATTGCGCCGGATTCAGGAGGAGAATATTGCCAGAACGCGCCAGAGCAACAAAGCCAGCGACCAGAAGAAGTAAAGAGCAACCTGCTTATAAGCATTAAGGTATTCTGATTTATCTTATTTTTAACCTGGATTTAAATCGCTTTTAACATCGGGCCGGTAGAATGCCCGTTGATATTGAGATGTGCATAATGATAGCTACGGAATATTCAATGCCTCATTCAAAACCTTATTGACTCAATTGGAGGAAACAACTATGCATATACGACAGCCACTCATCAGGTTGTTTATTGCGCTGCTGCTCGCCTGCCCGCTTGCTGCGCCGGCTCAGCAAGAGACAGCGACAATCACCGGCGAAGTTAAAGATGCTTCAGGCTCAGTAGTGCCAAAAGCAACGGTTACTATCACAAATACTGCGACAAACATCAGCGTTAAGACCGAAACCAATGATCTAGGCTCATACACTGTCCCCAGTCTCAAGCCGGGATCTTATCTGGTGACGGTAGAGAAAGAAGGGTTTAAGAAAGCAGTCCGAAGCGGGATCATCTTGCAGGTCAATCAGGTGGCCCGCATCGACATCGGCTTGCAGGTAGGCGAAGTCACCTCAGTAGTAGAAGTAACGGCAGCGGCGCCGCTGCTGGAAACCGAAACTTCTTCGCGCGGCTCGGTCATTGATCAAAAGAAGATTGTAGAGCTTCCTTTGAATGGCCGCGATTATAACCAGCTTGCGCTGCTCTCTCCCGGAGTCCTGCCGGGGACCCCGCGACTGGCAGTGGTCAATTTCAAAGGCGTGCTCAACGTCAACGGCAATCGCACATTCAACAACGTCTTCCTGCTCGATGGAGTAGACAATATCTCCTATTCCAATTCATTTCGCGGCGAGAATGTGCAACTGGTCCAGCCATCCATCGAGGCATTGCAAGAGTTCAAGATCCAGACTAATGCCTACTCGGCTGAGTTTGGCCGCAGCTCAGGCGCAGTGGTGAATGCCACTATCAAATCAGGGACCAATGATATTCACGGGAGCGTTTACGAGTTCCTGCGCAACGACGCGCTGGATGCGAACAATTTCTTCTCCAATGCGCTTGGGGCCCCTAAACCGGTTCGCAAACGCAATCAATTTGGAATCGCCATCGGCGGCCCATTAGTGAGGAACAGGACCTTCTGGTTCGGGGATTACGAAGGATTGCGAGAACGCGAAGGCGTCCCGCGAGTGCGCCAGGTCCCCACAGCGGCAGAGAAGGCTGGGCTCTTCAGCACAGCAGTCTTCGATCCATTTGCGCCCGGTCGCCCCGAATTTGGCCGCAATGCTCAAGGACAGTGGGTAATTCCGCAAACCCGATGGGACCCTGTTGCAGCAAAAATTGTTGCGCTCATTCCTGATCCCAATGTGCCTGGCACAACGATCTTCGCTTCTACGCCTGTCACCAGCACCCGTCAGGATCAGTTCGATGTCCGAATAGACCATCAATTCGCGTCCAATGTCACGATCTTTGGGCGCTACAGTTTCGTGGATACAAATACTTTTCGTCCGTCGCCGCTGCCGGGATTGGCAGAAGGATCTTTCAATGATGCGTTCGGATCGAACCTCAATCGCTCGCAAGGGCTGGCGATCGGTTTGACCTGGACATTCACATCGACTTTTGTCGGCGATTTCCGCTTCGGCTGGGCGCGAGGGAACTATTTCACCTTCCCGCCAAACTTCGGGGTGGACGGCCCGGCGCAAGTCGGGTTAAAGAACGTCCCCAATAACCCTCAGATTATGGGGGGCCTTCCTAAGATCAACATTCAAGGGTTCGACGCCGTAGGCCGACATACTTCAACTCCGCAGTTCCAGACGCCTCGCTCGTGGAATCCGCGGGCCAGCTTCAGCCTGAATCGCGGACGCCACTTCTTCAAGTTTGGAACCGAGATCCTGCATGTTCAGACCAAGATCAACGATCTGAATGCGACTATTGGCCGCATGAACTTCGAGAATCGCTTCACCGGGCGCGCTGTAGGCGATCTGCTTCTCGGCTTGCCATCGCAACTGGCGCTCACCAGCTTTACCGTAATGGATCAAGGCCAGGACATGCAGTTCTATTTCATTCAGGATGATTTCAAAGTCAACTCCAAGCTCACTCTGAATATGGGCTTGCGATATGAGTACGCGACTCCTCCGCGAGAGAAGAACAATCAATTTGCCAACTTTGATCCCGCGACCGGGACGATGAGGTTCGCCAAAGACGGCGGCATCTTTGATCGGGCGCTGATTCATCCTGATCGCAACAACTGGGCCCCCAGATTTGGCTTTGCTTATTCGCCTGCGTCTCGATGGGTTATTCGCGGCGCTTACGGCGTCTTCTACACTCACACGGTTCGTCAGGGGCGCGAAGGATTGCTGGGCTTCAACCCTCCATTTCTGGTCGATAACCTGCTGACGACCAACGTATCGGGATCTGCGGCAGTGGCATCGGCAGCAGTTTTCCGCCTGCAAACTGGTTATCCATCGGGACTGCTCGATCCCAATTCTCTGTCGCCAACCGTGTTGCGCCGGTCGCAAGACGCCTTTCAGCGGAGCCCCTATATTCAACAGTACAACCTCAGCATTCAACGCGAGCTGGTCAAAGACCTGCTGTTCGACATCGCTTATGTCGGTAACAAAGGGACCAAGCTCAACGGCTTCCGCAATTTGAATCAGCGGGCAGTTATCGTTAATCCCAACGGATCGCATTCTGCCGGCGCCAGGCCATTCCCCGCTTTCGGCGATATTCAGTGGATGGAGAATCGGGTGCTGTCGAATTACCACTCGTTGCAGGCGCGTCTGGAGAAACGGTTCTCTAACGGGCTTTCCGCGCTGCTCAGCTACACATACGGCAAAGCATTGACAGAATCGCCCGACCATATCTCTACCAGCGGCGGCGGCGCAGGGGTTGACACAGGAACATTCCGCGAGCCCCAGGATGGAAATAACCTCAAAGCAGAGCGGGGATTGGCGGAGTTCGATGTCAAACAGCGATTCGTTGTCAGCTACATCTACGAGCTTCCCTTCGGGCAAGGCAGGAGATGGGGCCAGAACTGGAGCAAAGCGGCTGAGCTGATTCTGGGCGGCTGGCAGTTGACCGGCATCCACGTCTTCTCAGAAGGACTGGGACTGACGGCTACTCTGGGCGGCAGCTCAGTGCTAAATATCGGAGGCGAGCGCCGAGCCCGTCCTAATCTGATAGGCAACCCGGTACTGCCGGAGTCAGAAAGGACGATCGGTCGCTGGTTCAACACAAATGCATTTGCTCCTGCTTTCAATCCTGCGCCGCAGGCGTTTGGAAACGCCGGCGTCGGGATCATGCGGGGTCCCGGCTTAATAACCTTCGATTTCAATCTGGCAAAGAACTTCCGCGTCGATGAGTCTCGTTATTTCCAGTTCCGCACGGAGTTCTTCAACGCCTTTAACAGAGCCAATTTCAATCCGCCGAATATCGCGCGCGACAGCAGCGGATTCGGCCAGATCCTGCTGGCGGGCCCTGCTCGCATTATGCAGTTTGCTTTGAAGTTCTATTACTAAACTTTCAAAGCCACAGAGACACGGAGGCACAGAGAAGATATGAGGCTAGCAAACAAAGAAGAAGTAAATTCACAACTCTCGGTGCCTCAGTGCCTCTGTGGCAAGTGTTTTTTGATTCTCCTTATTCTGATGGCGAACCTCAGCATGGCGCAAGCAGTGGCGCAGAGAGAAGCACAGCGAGCTGATTTTCATCATCAGTTGGGCGTTGCCTACCACTTACGTCGCTGCCTTGATGATGCCAGTCGATCTTATGCGCGCGCGCTTGAGCTGGATCCGCCGCGCCAGCTCACCGCTGATGAATGGAAGCTGGCGCAACGTTTCGCTCCGCGCGTCTACACGGTCCCATCAGAGTTTTTTCCTCTCAAGGATTTTGCCGTGATACTCCACCCATCAGCGCGATTGATCGCATATCACTTCTTCTGGGAAGATGACATCGACTTTCCCGAAGATAATGACCCTTGCGATCACGAATTGATGTGGGTGCAGTATTCGCAAGATCGCTTGTCAATTGAAAAGATCTGGACCTACTTCCACGGCCGCATTCTGGAGGGCGGCGAAGCAGCGTTAGCAGATGCTCGCAGAAACGGAATGCGGCCGCGCGTTTGTGTGCAATGGGGAAAGCATGGCTCTATGCCGGTGGGCTGGGAAGAGATAAAGATCGTAGCCGATCCCGGCGATGCAGAGAATAAGTACTATCCCGTCGGCCAGCCGATCTCGTTGAAGGTCTATAATCAGGGAACCTTTCGCAAACTCTCCGAGGAAGGCCGGAGAATGCTCAATCATCCGCTTGGACTGCGGGCGGGCTGGCCGCAAAAGTTCTCAGGCGCGTGGAAAGACTTCATCGATTTCTCGCGCCTGGTCGAGCCGCTTGAATTGCTCGATGAAAAGAAGATGGCTATGGTATCGCGCTGGAACAGCGCAACGATCAATCAGCATTTTCTGTCATATAACTTTCGTCCTAAGACAGAGTGGCCAATTGATTTACACCGATGAAAGGCAATTTGACCGTGCACAGTCATTATCGAAGAATTCTTAGAGCGGTGATAAGAACTGCTTTGCTGTTAGCGGTTCCTTGCGCAATGCCACAAAGCTCATCCTTTGTGGGGGCCCAATCGATTGAAGATTTTCACCTTCCGCCAAAAGCAGTGTTCGACCGCGCAATGCCCCGTTATCCTAACGTCTGGTTTTACATCGACGCTTCTCTGGCGAAGTCTTACCAGGCAGCAGTCAAGCTGGTGACTGACAATCTCAAAAATGCCATGCGGTTGCGCGAGTTTTACGGCCCATTTACCAATCCGGAAGGGTGTGACTTCGAGGTTCGGCTTGAGCACCTTCAACCCTGGGAAGAGCTTAAACATCGCTCGCTGCAACATTCTCACGCTTTTCACATGCGCTACTACTATACTGCGCTGGCGCAGAACAGATTGGAGAAGGTCAGGATCAAATGGTCGGGCAGAGAGCGAGAGTTTTTTCGATTCGCCGCCAGCGCGCATTACGAAGTAGAGCACACGAACCCGAATCACGCTGATGTAGAGATCTGCCCGATATGTGGAAGGACGGGAGAGTATAGCGAGCTGAAAGGCAATCTGGTCGAATTGGTTCACGATCCGCTGGGCCTTGAGCTTGTTATGACGGGGAAGATTCGCGGCCAGATTATCCGCTTTGAAGATTGGGAGCAGCGCGAGGTGGGAAGTGTTGATGGGCTGAAGAAGAAGTTTTCGGTCGAAAAGTTTATCTACCCTGCGCAGACGGGCGACAGGAACACTTTGCGAATCGGCGTGATCGTTATCGCTCCGAGATAGAGCGAACTGTCGCTTCGCCGCCGAGACGCAGAGGGCGCAGGGTGATATCAATAAATATTTCGAGACTCGATTCCTGGAGAAAGTTACAATGATCAATTGTAATCGCTCTCACCTGATCCGATTGGTTGCTGTTGGCTTGATCTTGCCATCTCTATTGATCTCTTCTACTGAACAATCGACATCTGCTTCAAATCAGAAGCAGCTAGCGGCAGATCGGCACCGGTTCTATCGCAAGCTTGCCTACTTTCACGCGCCGATCAATTTCCAGGACACTGAGGTTTTAGGCCAATCGCAAGATGAAGGCAACAATTCAAGCGTAGACGCGCCGATTCAGCGCCGAGGCGATTTTATGACTCGCTTCGATTTCGATGGAGATTGGAACGGGTTGAACAACTGGGCCAACTTCGCCAAGCGCCCGCCTGACGATTATCGAAAGGATCTCATGGCGCGCGCCTTTATGTACTACAGCGTGGTAGAGACAGCGACGCACTACTACATAGTCTATTGCGCATTCCACGCGCAAGACCGCGAGCCTCGTTGCAGCGATGCCGCTTGCCACGAGAACGACCTGGAAGGCGGATTGCACATGGTCAAGAAGGGCCCGGAAAACGGCGGCATGGGCACGCTCTGGCTGATGATGTATCTGGCGCACGATTACTGGTTCACTTACCTTACGCCTGCCGGACGAGCAGCAGGCATCAAGCGCGGCGGCAGACCGCCGCACGAGACGCCGGAGAAAGCGCATCATTACAACGCGGACTTCATCTATGATGTCGTCTGGCGAGGCGTCACGCCCGATGGGAAACTGTTTGCTCCGCGCGATCCTCATGCGCCGTCTGATGAAAGGGCCCCTCCGGGCGCCGTCTTTCGACCGACAACCTGGGCCGAGCCCTGGGGACATGGAATGTACGGCTGGCCCGGTGCTGATGCTCAGTCGCCTTACGATAAGTACCGCAAACCAGGTTACCCCTGGAAAGATGGATTTATCAACGGAGACGGAGTGATCTACTATCCCGGCGCTCAAGCGGGCATTCCCGATTATCGCAAGCAGGTCGATATTGTGCCTTATGCGCTGATAGACATCTTCGAGCCGGGCGGCATGTGGGATCGGCGCGAGCGACAGATCGATTGGAACATGGATGGCTGCGGCGGAGGCGCTAAGGGGGCTCAGGATTGCGCCTGGGGGTACTATGGCACTTTTCGCGGCGAACGCTGGGGGACCGACAAGGCCAATGCCCCATGGCGCTGGGACCACAACGATGATCATCTGCCGCCGGGCATGCAAGCGTTCGATCCACTTCGATTGATTGAAGAGTACAACAATCTGAGCGCCGTGCCGCCAGATCAGCTCAGCCGCGTCTACACCAACAACCGCTATCTCGGCATCCCTGACGGCACGCGCCCCAATCGGCCGTTGCCGCTGGCAACGGCCGGAGAGAGGGTGAGAGTTGTTAAACCGGGAGAGGTGTTCGTGCTCGATGGCAGCCGCTCGCAGACGGGAGACCTGAACGGAAGAGGCTTCCTGCTCTATCGCTGGGAATCGAATGCTGAAGATTGGCAAGAGAGCGGCTGGCAGCAGCCATGGCTACAAAAGAGCCTGACGCGCGAAGGAACTTATCGAGTGAAGCTGACCGTCAACGATGGAGATCATGAAGCCAGCGATGAAGTGACGGTAATAGTAACTCCTGACAAGCTCTTCTTCGATGATTTCCAAAATGCTTATCCGCAAACCGGCTGGCGCTTTCTGGGACAGACGTGGCAGCAAAAGGATGGCCTGCTGTTGATGCGGCGTCCGGGAGCGGGCTTGAATGCCGCGCTGGTGGTCGGTCAGAGCTTTCCCGCAGATTTGACGGTCGAGACGCTCGCGCGATTGGATCTGCTATATCCGGAAGCGGGGGAACCATTCGGCGTAGGAGTGGCTTACACGGATCTAACTCAAGGCGTCTCGGCGCTGCTCTTCGGACTGACCGGCACGCGGCGAATTGATAGCCTGGACAATCCTTCACGGCGGCATCTGACGGAAGTGGCATTCTACGATGTCAGTCCGCAGAAGCGCGCGCGATTGGGGGACCGGATTCTGACTTATACAGACGGCTCGTCCAAAACTTACGAGCTGAAGCGGTGGTATCACATTAAGCTCGCAATAGAAGGCGGGCAGAGATTGAAAGCGAAACTGTGGCCGCTCGGCTCAGTAGAACCGGATTGGATGTACCATCAAACTCTCGACCACCCCAAGCGAGGGGCCCCGATGCCATTGCTTGCGGCAGGAACGACAACAAACGGAGAAGCGGCCTTTGATTATTTTCTGGTAACTGCCAGCAAGTAGCTCAAGCCCTGATGGGCGAGCTGCTTTTGGCTTATCTGTGGCGCAGGCGCAGCGCGAGCGCCGCGTCTGCCACGGGAAATGTGGGGAGCTAAGTTGGCCCACCCTTAATTATTCAACTCATCATATAACCGGCGCCTGTTTAAGCGCCGAGTAAGAATTCGGAGGGAGTATGTTGAAAAGGATTGCAAGAACTATTTCACCAATCTTATTTATCTGCCTGGGATTGATTGCTCAAGCGTCAGCTCAGGTTCACACAGCAAGCCTCACCGGCCTGGTTACCGACCCGAACGGCGCAGTCGCAGCCAATGCCGCAGTGACGGCGAAGAACAACGCGACCAATGTGGAATACAAAGTCACGACCGACGCTTCGGGGTACTATACATTCGCTACTCTGCCTGTGGGGGCCTACACGATAACGGTTGAGCTTCAAGGCTTCAAGAAAGCGATACGCGAGAATGTAGTGCTGGAGGTAGGCCAGAAAGCGCGCATCGATTTCAACCTTGAAGTTGGCCAGGTGACCGACACGGTAGTTATCGCGGCGACCGCGCCGTTGCTATCCACGCAGGAGGCTACGGTCGGCGGCGTGATTGAAAATCGCATGGTCTCCGACCTGCCGTTGAGCCTTCGCAACTGGGACGATCTGCTGGGCCTGATTGCCGGAGTTCAGGCAGACCGGTACACTGAAGAAGGCGGCGGCACCGCAGCCGGTCGCACCGGAGGCGCCAATGTGCACGGCGTGCGCTCTCTTCAGAACAATTTCGTCCTCGACGGCGTTGATAACAATTCCATCTCAACCAATGTTCAGGAGCTGACCACTCAGGTGGCCCGGCCTTCGGTGGACTCCATTCAGGAGTTCAAAGTCAGCACCAATCCTTATTCGGCTGAGAACGGTCGCAGCCCCGGCTCGCTCATCAGCGTGACCACCAAGAGCGGCACCAATGCTTTCCACGGAACGCTCTATGAGTTTCATCGCAATCGCATCTTCGACGCCAATAACTTCTTCCTCAACCGCGCCGGGCGCGGCAAAGGGCAAAATGTTCAGAACCAGTTCGGGGCCAACATTGGGGGCCCTATCGTCAAAGACCGCGCCTTCTTCTTCTTCAACTATGAAGGCACGCGGATTCGCAAGGGGACCACACGGCTGGGCAATGTGCCTACGGCTAATGAGCGCATCGGCGATTTCTCCGCCGCCGCTGCTGCTGCCAACAGGACAACCTATGCGACGTTGATCGACCGGGTGGGCGATTGCGTTGGCGCAGGCAATCCGCTTCCAAATAACGTCATCCCTTCAAGATGCCTTGACCCGATCGCTCAGAAGATACTGGGCTTGGTTCCCGCTCCCAATGTCATCCCCGGTTCAGGCCCGCTCAATGTGAACAATTTCCTGCGGGTTCCCAATATCATTGACGACACCGACAGCTACACGGTGCGGGGCGATTGGCAAGCATCTTCGCGCGATAGCGTGTTCGTCCGCTATACCAATGGAGATCGGTTCCGCTTCGTCCCGGGCACATTCGGCGGGATCATCGATGGGACCAGCACCTCGGCATTTGGCCGGCTGAAGATGGCGGGGCAATCGGCTGCTATTGGCTGGAACCGGATGATCGGAGCGCGCATGGTCAATGAATTTCGCCTGGGCTGGGGCCGCAATGATTCCACCGGTGTGCAGGATCCCTTTGGGCTGAACACGCTGGCAGAATTCGGAATCTTAGGGGTGCCGGATAGCCCGGTATTCAGCGGCGGACTTCCCGGCATCAACATTCAAGGGCGCGGAGGGACCCCTGAGATCGGAGGCGGCAGCGGACTCAATCGCCTCGGCTCGCCCGACTTCTTGCCTAAATTCCAGAAGACCAATCAATTCCAGTGGAGCGATACGCTCAGCCTCATCCTTGGCGCCCACCAGATGAAGTTTGGCGTCGATATACGGGGCCCCATGCGAAATATCTATCTCGATGTGCCGGGGCTGCGCGGAAGCTGGACTTTCGATGGGCAGAGGACAGGAATAGGACTGGCTGACTTCCTTCTAGGCTATCCTTCAGCGGCTCAACTCTCCAATCTAGCGGTGGTAGATCAGCGCATGAAGATGTTCTCTACATTCTTTCAGGATGATTGGAAAGTCACTCCCAAACTGACATTGAATCTGGGAATCCGCTACGATTTCGCCACCTGGCCGTATGAGGGCGCGGATCGTATGACCAACTTCGATCCGCTTACCGGCAGAACATTCACTCCAGCCAACTCTCCGGTGGGAAGGAGTCTTGTCGAATCGGATAAGAACAACTTCGCTCCGCGAGTGGGCCTGGCCTATCAATTCACGCCCAGGACGGTAGTGCGCGCGGGCTATGGCCGGTTCTTTATGCTGTTCGAGCGCGCTGGCAGCGAGGACCAATTGGGGCTCAACCTGCCGTTCCTGGTCAATAACGTTGTGAGCGCTACCAGCGCGAATCAAACGGCGAACAACATGCGCGTCAGGACCGGTTTCAATCTGTCGCTTGATCCGAGCGCGGTCAATCCCATCACTGTTCGCCTGCGCGCCGTTCATCCCAATTCGCGGACTCCCATAGTGGATCAGTGGAACTTCGGGATACAGCGGCTGCTGCCCGGCGACATCGTAGCGACAATTGACTATGTTGGGACGAAGGGGACCCATCTCTCGGTGCTGCGCAATCTCAATCAGCAGCTCTTCAACGCCGATGGCACCGGAACGGGCATCATACCATTCCCCAATCTAGGCCCAATTGAATTCCGCGAGAATATGGGGAACTCGAATTACCATGGCATGGAGGTGACGCTGGAGAAGCGGTTCGGTCAGGGATTGTCACTCCACGGCGCTTATACCCTGTCGAAATCTATCGACTATGCGCAGGAGCATCTGTTCAGCGGCGGATCGAACAGCTTTATGCAGAACGCTCGCAATATTCGCCAGCAGCGCGGTCGCAGCGATTTCGATTATCGCCAGCGATTTGTGTTGAGTTACATCTACGAGCTGCCTTTCGGCAGAGGCCGCAGCCATTTGACCGGGGGGCCCGCCTCTCACATTTTTGGTGGATGGCGCATCAGCGGTGTGACCAACATGCGATCAGGGCGACCGTTCACCATCTTTGCCAGCGCCAACAATGGTCTGGTGGGCAATCGCGGCGGCCTGGCCAATGCTGTGGCCGATTGTCTGCGCGATGGTTCCCTGCCGCCGAGAGATCGCACAGTAGATCGCTGGTTTGATGAGACTGCTTATGCTGTTCCCACTCCGGCGCGATTGGGCAGTTGCGGGCGGAACACTCTGGATGGCCCCGGGCTGGTGAACTTCGATTTTGCGCTTGCTCGCAGCTTTGAATACTTCGGCGAGAGCCGCAGACTGGAGTTCCGCTGGGAGATGTTCAATATGTTCAATACTCCTCAGTTCGGGCTGCCTGAGCGGAACCGCTCCAGCAGCGCCGTAGGGCGGATCTCGTCTCTTGCAGGCGATCCCAGGGTGATGCAGTTCGCGTTGAAGTTTTACTTCTAAGCTCGACTATATCCATTTTCGACAGTAGCCGGAAACGGATATAGCGAGATGGTCGGTACTGCTAACCGATTTGCTGACCGGGTGTGATGGCTGAAGATCGGCCCTCAGCAAGCGATTTCAGCCATCACACTTATTGAAATCCGAGCCAACCCTGTTGCGGGACAGGACTTTACCTAAAGGCGCTTCTCTTTCAGCATGGGGATATTTACAAGGAGTTTTTCATGTCGCTCGTGCGACGCGAGAGAAACAATGAACGCCTGGGAGCGCTAGTTTCCTTGCCTGCCAGACGGCGATATATTGCAAGAAAGCAGGCAAGGATGAGAGGCGCTCCCAGAGCATTTTCCGAGGAGTTTTTCATGTCGCCTTGAGCGACGCCCTGAAATGATGAAAACGCGATGTACAACAAGGCGGTCAGCCTTGTTGATAGCGCACACCACCAGCAACCTAACCATCT
>Ga0073934_10009495_pt1 | contig 12450 bp, 7 predicted proteins | sample LarsenN4metaG_FD_76834 | JGI IMG/M metagenome (GOLD analysis project Ga0073934, IMG submission 76834) | Hot spring sediment bacterial and archeal communities from British Columbia, Canada, to study Microbial Dark Matter (Phase II) - Larsen... ... | reverse complement strand
TGTCTATTTACTGTGCCCAAAAGTTGTTCTTCAGCCAACTGGCGTACACTTGTTTCCAAACGTTCTGAGAGAGAGCCCGTTATCTGGCTGGTGAGCGATACGATAAAAATCGAAAATACGCCCAGTGCCACTCCACCTGTGGTTAGGATGCCCAAAACGATCTTCGTGCGGATGTTCAGGGTCTGAAATTCGCGTACCAATAATCCAACGAACAAGATCAGGAACAGGATGGTGGCAACAATCTCACCTGCGGATAATGTGTCAGATCGTCCAGTAGGTGCATAAATGTCAACCAGAATGCACGCAAACGCGGCAATGAAACTCCACATCAAAACACGCCCAAAATAGGGACGGGGAAGGGTAAAGAATCCGATCGAACCGAGCACTGAGACGATAAGCACGGCATAGACAATGCTTGATCCCGCCACCCACAATGGGCTAATCACCAGATAGAGTCCAATGGCAATCATGAGCAGGGAAATGCCGGTAAATGCGCGGTTTGCATAGATCAGCCAGCTTGACATCAACGCCACAAGGAAGACCATCCCGGCTGCCCAGATGCGGTTGCTGTCACCAGTCACATACAGGGCAGCGATCACGGCAGCAAAAACGATGCTACTCAGTGGCCCAACCCACTTTGCATTTCGCAGGAAGAGTCCTTCCAGGGGGGAGGATTGATTCGCGATCACGACTGCTCCTTGTTCTGGAATCGAATCAGCACTTCTGAGCCTCCAAGTACACGTTCCAGTTCTTCTGCGGTGGCGTGAAGGATGTTTTCAATATCAGATGCGCGGCTGATGCGTGTGGTTGCCTCAGAGATCGTCTGTTCCTTGGCGGCACGTCGGCGTGCATCCTGGAAGAGGCGTGCATTCTCCATGGCGAAGGCTGCCCGTTCAGCTACTGCCTCAACCAATGTGATCTCATCTTCTTTCCATACTTTGGATGAGTCGTTGGATTCGATGTGAATGATGCCGATCACTTCACCGCGAATCTTGACAGGCACAGCCACCTGTGTACGTTTTTCTGCCAGCCCGCTTTGCAGGTCTGGTTCGATCCTGCCGCTTTGCGCGGCAGATATGACTTCTGGCAGGTCCAGCGGGTTTTCGAGCATTTCGATCCGCCCGATGTGGTACCGGAATCCTGGTTGCTCGGCACGGGCGATCGTGCGGCTCCATTCAGCGCGTGTGAACTCGTTGTACACTTCCTGTACCTGCACGAGAGCGGCGCGTGTCTCAGTTAACAAGCGGGCGTTTTCCAGGGCGATCGATACCTGGTTCGCAAGCGTTGTCAGGATCTGCAGATCTTCATCCATAAAGGCGCCTGCTTCCGTACTCTGAACGTCAAGGACACCGATCGTTTGACCACGCGAGATCAACGGCAGGGCTGCTTCAGAACGCGTCATCGGGAGGTCGGGATTGTCAAAGTAGACGGCGTCTGCTCCCACGTCGAGAGCGATGCGCGGACGTCCAGTTTGGGCGGTAAAACCTACCACACCAGTCCCAAGATGCAGGCGGTGAGATCGTGCGAGCATGCGCTGTCCGCCCTCGCTGTTTGCTGCTTGCAGGATCGCGAACTCGCGGGCTTCATCGATGAGGAAGATACCTACATGGTAGAAGCCAAATCGTTCACTGATCAACCGGGTTGTGGTGGCAAAGACAGCTTCAAGATCCTGTAGTTGAGCAATGGACTCTGAGAGTTCTGTAATTGTCTTTAACTGCCCCATTCGACGTGAAGTCTGTTCATTGACTTTCTCGATCTGGGTAGTCCGTTCGTTGACGCGTTGTTCCAGTGTCTCTGTCAGGTCACCGAGTTCCTGGTTTACTCTGCGGACTTCTTGAAACCGAAGGTCCTCGGTTTTGTTGCGGAAATTGCCAAGCAGGATAAGAACAAGCCCCATGACCGTGATAATGGCGGCCAACCCGCCGATGTTGTTTGGTTGTTCGATACCGAAGTATGGCAGAACATATACCAACATACCAATGTTAAGCCCCATCAGCAGGAAGGTTGGCCAAAAGGAAAGAAATGTGCTGGCAACGATCAAGCTCAGAGGGACGAAGACAAAGATATCTGCTGAAATGTCTGCAGCACCGCGCTGCCTGATGATATCGACATACGCAGCCAATGCAAAGATGAACGAGAACAGGAAGGCACCTACACGGAAGTTCCTCCCTTTTGCAAAACCGTACGCGATCGGCAGTCCAATCAAGGAAGAACCAAACCCACCGAACGCTTCGGCGACCCCATTTCGTAAGGTACTGGCGATAAACCCAGCGACGTTGAATAGGCCGATCACAAGGATCAACGAAATTGCCAATTGCGCAGATCGCTGCTCTCCGATTTCCTGGATCGAAGAGTGCGGTCTGGTAAGAGCTTGCCAGAGGCGTCCTAACGCGTTGGCACGTTTCTCTGATGCTTGAGACATGTTATTCGCTTTCATGTGCCTGCCTCACTCAAGCCTTTTCTGCCCATTCGATTTTGCCTCTGTCGGCGGCGCGGATGGGTTTATGAGTTGGAAGGTCACGGTCGAACCTGTAAGGGTTTGTCCGAGTTCCTCCACTGTGTCGCGAAGGATCGAATCCAATTGGAATGACGTGCTGAGTTTGGATGCCATATCTGACAGGAAGGACTCGCGTGACGCTCGTTTCTGCGCATCTTCAAGAAGGCGGGCGCCTTCCAACGCCAATGCGGCGCGATCTGCGACGGCATTGGCTATGGCAACCTCATCCTCTGACCATGCCCTGTTCGGGTCAAGCGGACTTAATCGAAGATTCCCGACCACTCTTCCACGAATGGTCACTGGTACTGTTAAGGTTGTAGATCTGGCTGTGCTCGGAGCTTCAGCTAAAGCACGACTTGTCACACCATCGTAGGCATAAACTCGGGTGTCCATTTGCTGTAAGAGGGTGTTCCATGTGTTTCCAGAAAGTTTGCGATAGGACTCTTCCGCTTCCTTAAGTGACCGAATATTTTGTTCGTAGAGTCTTGCGTTCTGGATCGCCACACCCACCTGGCTGGCAAGAACCTCGAAAATCTCAAGATCGTCAACCGTGAATGCATTTTCTTTCAAACTTTGGATGTCCAGAATGCCGATCAACTCTCCATCTAACCGAACGGGAATGGCTACTTCTGCACGTGTTTGCGGCAGAAATGGGTTGTTGTAAAAGATCCGGCTGTTCTCTACGTCCAGAGCAAGCTGGGGTTTTCCGGAGGAAATTGCCGCGCTGACGATACCTTGCCCGCCCACCTTCAGGCGATAGCCTTGTGCGATCATTTGTTGGCCTCCATCACTGTTGGCTGCCTGCAGGATCGCAAATTGATATGTGGAATCCAGCAGGAATATGCCAACATGATAATGACCCAGTTGTTGACTCAATGTGGCGGTAATTTGAGTCAATGTCTCCTGAAGTTCCTTCACCGACGTAATTGAACTGGATACCTGGGCGATTGCGCGGAACTGTGATGCGCGTTTGAGGTTCTGCGCATTCGTTTCTTGCAGATTCTGTTCCACGTTCTTCTGGGCGGTGATATCATGTGCGGCGATCAGGTGCCCGAAAGGCTTCCCCGAGCGATCATAGATCGGAGTGATCTTGATGTCGTAGTAATGTTCCATCCACAGCAATTCGGTATGCGTATCATCAAGTCCACTGATTCGTTCATAGAGATCGGGGGACAGCGTTTGGATGTGGGTGTCTCTCCATTTGTTGGGATTCCATTTGAAGACCTTGATCGCGCTGGGATTGGCGTCCACAACGCGATCCTCAGCGTCCAGGACGATCAATCCATCATCGATGGTTTCGAATAACGCCTGACGCGCAATGGGGATCACGTTGAAGAGGCGGAATTGGAATATGCCCAAAGCAATGACTGCATTGCTTACAGCAAAGGTCAATGGCGAAATATCACGCTGGTTTGCAAATTTCCACCCGAAGGTCAGTCCAAGGATCGAGCCAACGATGGGGATGAGAGTTCCGACAAATACGATGGTCAACTGTGTGCGGGTGACACTGATGTCTCTGAACAGCCCAACAACCAGAATGGCCAGATACGCAAAGGCAATGATGGATAGGTAGTTGTTGCCCAGCGATGAAAGTGTCCCAAATCCGTATGTCAATTCGTTGAATGGTGTGCCTGATTGGATCTGTGGGTCTACACGGATCAGATCTGGCACTTGATAGCTGAATATCGCAATGATAAGCAATAGTGGGAGGATCGATGCAAATAGCGGCACGCGCCGTGCGTTGACTCTGATTTCGGTAAATTCTAGTGCAAAGCCAACCAGCATTACGGGGGCAAGCAACGAGCCAATATACTGGAAGTTATCCCAGAAGATCTTTGCTCCCAGAGAAGATGAGCTGACCTCCATGAAGTAGCCAATGAGCCAGGTGATTTCCAGCAGGATGCTGTACGCAAACAGTTTAATACCCGCGTCTGATCGGTTCTTCCATGCATAGTAGAAGACCACAACAGTGAGTATCAATGCGGCGACATACACCAACAAATAGGGGAACTGTTGCAAAAACATCTAGTATTCTCCGCTGTCCTTGCCGTTGCCGGAATCCAGTTCAAAGACGACTTCTGCGCCACCGATTCGGCGGCCCATTTCCTCCACGGTGGCACGCAGGATCGAATTAAAGTCGCTGGCGCTGCCGATCCTGGCAGAGATCTCACCAATGGTTCGTTCGCGTGCAGCACGGCGTTGGGCGCTCTCCAGGAGCCGGGCGTTTTCGAGGGCAAGCGCTGCGCGTTCGGCCGCCGCTTCCAACAGCATGATTTCCTCTCGTGACCATTCGCGAGCGCCACGCTTTGAACGTACATCCAGTACACCGATTGTTTGTCCACGCAATTTGATGGGAACCGAGACGGTAGCTGAAGCCTTGCCTTTATCGAGGACGAGACCTCCGGTCTGAGCCACGACCCGTGCCTGATCACGCTTCGACGAGACATCCAACGCTGTTACCTGTTTGCCGTCAAATACGTAACCGGTATGACGAACCTGCTGGGCAAAATTGCTCCATTCCTGTTCAACATATCTTTCGAACGTGACGCGAGATTCAGCCAACGCAGCCTGTGCCTCACCAAAGAGACGAGCGTTCTCGATCGCAATAGCAACCTGATCTGCGAGTGTGGAGAGCACCTCCACATCCTCTTCAGAAAAGGCATTGGTTTTGGTGCTTTGCACGTCGAGTGCGCCGATGACCTTTCCGCTTACTCGAAGGGGAAGGGCGATCTCAGATCTGGTCTCAGGCAGGTCGGGATTATTGAAGTACACCGCGTCAGTTCCAACGTCAAGTGCAATGCGCGGCTCGCCTCGGGATGTAACATATCCGACAATGCTCTCGGAATTCAGTGCCAACTGATGCGAGCGGGCCAGCATCCGATTGCCGCCTTCGCTGCTGGCTGCCTTGAGAACGGCATTGGTTTGGGTATCATCGATGAGGAAAATGCCGGTGTGATAGAAACCAAATTGTTCACTGACAAGCCTGGCCGTATTGGGCAGCAATACATTAAGATCTTTTACCGATGCAATGGTCCGGGCAAGGCTGGAGACGGTTTGCAACTGCGACGCACGTCTTTCCAATGTGAGGGTACGTTCCTGAATACGGGCTTCGAGCTCGTCTCGCAGTCCGCTGAGATCGCGATTTACTTCCTCGAGATTCCTGGCGTTTGCCATGACAGTTTGCAGAGCGCTTTGAAGACTGTTGTTATTGAGATTAATGAGAAGTGCGCAAATCAAAAATACAACGGCGGCTTCTGCGGCAACTTGAAAAGCAGGATCAGATATTTGCTGGATGATGCCGGCTGTTTCTGCGTAGGCCAACCCAATTCCGCTCAGTATTGAAATAAAGGCAACTCCGGCCGCCGCCCGAGCGTTGATCATCAACCCTGCCATCAACATCACAATGAAGTAGCTTATAAAACCGGTTCCGCGGACGCCGCTGCCGGTCAGTGCCAGAAATGTGCAGGCAATCCACGAAAGTCCAATGCTGATGTATGCTCCTAATTGCACTGCTCCTGCTCGCATAACGCCCCAGGCCAGCATGAGAATACCAACTATGATGAGCAGGATCACATTGGACGTGTCAAACCCGCCAGTTCCCAACGGAACACGCACCAGCGCCAACACGAGCAGGGCCGGTACGCTAACCAGCACAATGATGTTAATATAATACGCAGTTCGTGTTTTATTTTCGTCGCCAGGAAAGACAGGCGGAGCGAGGAATTTTCTGAGTAAGTTCAACATGATAACGCTCGTTTACCCTGATTGCCTGTCGCTGAGGATCTGGATCGAAACCTCCGTGTCGCGCAGGGTTGTTCCGATCTCGCGCACGGTTGTCTGAAGGATTTCCTCGTACGAACTGGATGAACTGATCGCCGTAGTGATCTGTGAAATGGATTGTTCGCGATCCGCACGCAAGCGCGCTTCCTCGTAGAGACGGGCGCTTTCAAAAGCTGATGCAAGACGTTCACTTGCCTGCTCGATCGTGGCAATGGTATCCTCAGGGTATCCTTCCTTAAGTTTCAGGTTAATCACGCCAATGGGATGTCCACGCAGTTTGATGGGGACAGCCACATAGCTTTGTTTATCTCGCTCATCATTTCCGTTGAAAGTGACGGTGTTCCCTGTTTGCAGGGCTTCCCGCCCGATCTCTGGAAGTTCTGTGATGCTCTCGATGCGTATGTTATCGAATCGATACCCGATCTTGCCTTTAAGCGTATTCTCGGCAACGTTTTTCCAGTTGTCGCGGGTATACTGCCCGTAGGCGACCTCGAGTTCATTCAGACTGCGTTCCACTTCCTGCAGCAGTCGTGTTCTTTCAATGGCTGCTGCAAGTTGATCGGCAAGGATCTGCATGATCGAAAGGTCATCGTCACTGAATGCGTTCGGGGTATTGCTTTGGATATCCAATACTCCAATCACGTTGTTCTCTGCTTTTAGCGGCAGTGCCATTTCGGAACGCGTATCAGGCAGCCATGGGTTATGCGCGAATACAATATCCGTATTGGTGTTGCGCGAGACGCGCGGTTCACCAGAGGCTGAGACCCGTCCAATGACACCCAGTTCGCCAACGCGGATCTGGTAGTCGTTTTCCAACATCTGTTTGCCTGCTTCGGTTGGCGAGGCCACAAGTACTGCATATTCCTTGTTATTGTCCAATAAATAGAGACCCACGTGGTCGAAACCGAAGCGATTCAGGATCAACTGTGCAGAACGCTCAAGCAGATCGCTCAGCACCCGTGCAGACGCCAAGTCGCGTGAAATCTCAGCGGTCAAACGCAGGCGCGTCGTTTGACTCTCCAGGTCGCGGGTGCGGTCAGCAACACGCTGCTCGAGTTCTCCAACGATAGACTGAAATTCCGATGCCATAAGGTTGTAAGACCGTGCCAAAGCGCCGATCTCATCCCTGCGGTCAACATTTGCGCGTGCTGAAAGTTTTCCGGCTGCAAAATTCTCGGTGATCTGTGCCAGTGCTGTTATCGGCTGGACGATCGAGCGTGCTGAGATCGCAACAGCGGCAATGGCAATGACAATGACGAAGACAGCAAGGATGGCACTTCCGACCAGTGATCTTACCGAGCTGGCGACGACATAACTTAACGGTACTTCAGAGATGATTGCCACCTGCATTTCATCGAACCACTGATAGTGTCCAAGAACTGGCTCTCCGGCGTAGTTGTTGTACAGATCCTGACCGTCACTGATGTTGTTGAGAATGGCTTCGAGTGCTGCCTGGGTGCTTACCTTGTCGGTGGGGGTGCGTGTTTGTGTAACCGCTTTGTAATTCTTATCCACAAGGTAGGTTTCTGCATTTTCGAAACCAGGCGTGTTCTCCATCAGGTCCTTGATCGAACCTGCGTTGGAGCGCAGTGCAACCACGCCACGGATTACGCGGCCGTCGATTCCGTAGATCGGCATCGCAACGATCAAATTCTCTGTGCCAAAGGCCGGATAATCTGCAAAACCCACATAGAAGCGCAGCGTGCCTTGTCGGAAGAATAATTGATTCTGAAAGTCCATGCCTTCGTTCTCGGGGATCGTGGAGATCGCTACTTTTCCCTGAGTATCCAGGATCATGACTTCAGTGTATTCTTCTTCCTCTGTACCGATCACAACCTTGATCCTGGTTCGTACCACTTTTCTTGAGTTTTCCAGAAGGCTTGGCTCTGTATCCTTATCCGTAAGGACGCTCAGAACATTGACGTTGAATCCTGCATCTGCAGAAAGCTTGTTGGCGTCATTCTGATAGTCAAATATCAGGGTGTTGATCTGGCTTTCCTTCAGGTTACTGATTGCTTTCAATGTGCTGAAGGTTTGAGCCTGGCTGGTCGTGTACGCTCCGATCGTTGACAGCGTGGTTGCCATTAAGGTTGGAATGGTTACGATGACGATGAACGAAGTGAGCAGGAGAGCTTGCAGTGTTTTAAAGTTTTGTTGCCCGAAATGACTGTGATCGTGATGAGCAGAAGTCCCGTTGCGATAAGGAACGCAAAGCTGGCAATGGCAGCCGGTGTGCTGTTCTGCAAACGGGCAAACTCTGTGTTGCGATCCACATAGTAGATTCCGGCTATGATCGCAGTGAGGATCACCGCTAATAGCAGGATATAACGACCCGGTAAACCTGCGCGCACTGCCGCAATGGGTGTGATGATGGTGAGGAGAATGGCAAGCGGAAGTATGCCCTGCCAGAAAAAGGTGAGCAGGATCGCGAACACACCAACTGCGATCGAGCCGAGCATATACGCCGTAATGCCACGGTTCCTGCGGGCAAGCGAAAGAATGGGAATCTGCGCAGCGGCTAGCAATGACGTCAGGATACCGATAAAAATCAATTGCGGTGCCGGTTGCCCAAATACGCCGAGTACAGTAAGCAGATAAATGACGAAGAAGCCGATCCCGATTGCAGCCAGGAAAATAGCCAGGAAGGCAGGGTTATAGCGACCGCTGGCAAGGAAGGTCTTTGCCAGATGCTCATTTCGGGAATTCAATTCGTTGCGCGATTCTCGATGATTGTTCATTCTTATTCCGGTCTTCGCTTTGATTTCTGCCTGGTTGGGACTTCGGGCGATTCGTTTCCGATGATGACCGATACTTCGGCGACATCGGGAAGTTGTCCCAGCTCGCGGGCGGCGGTCTGGATCAGCGCATCAATGTTCAGCGACTGACTGAAGCGAGATGCAAGCCTACCAACCACTTGCTCCTGTTTGGCGCGTTGTGTGGCTTCTTCAAGAAGGCGGATATTGTCGATAGCCAGCCCTGCCTGGTTTGCCACCTCAGTAATGATTTCTTCTTCCACATTGTTTAGCGGTTCATCACCTCGACGAGCGATGGAGATCCTCCCGATCCGTTGTCCGCGCAGGGTCAATGGCACCTCAACGCTGTTGCCCGGCAGTTGTGACGGTCGCTCGGCACGCAGTCCGAGGGGCGTGTATGTAAAAACGCGTTTTCTGTTCGCGACTTTTTTGCTCCAGGCATCCCGTGTTCGGACGGATGTCAATGCTTCCAGTTGTAAAAGTGCGGCCTGCGATTCGTCGAGCAGGCGAGCATTTTCGATGGCAATGGCAACCTGATCGGCCAGCGTTTCGAGGACATCAAGATCTTCAGGACTAAATGCCTGCGGCTTGTCTGATTGGATGTCCAGCACGCCCAGGACTTTGTTTCGGATCATGAGCGGGATGGCCGCCTCGGAACGCGTCATCGGCAGATAGGGATTGTTGAAGAAAACGGCATCAGACCCAACGTCGAGAGCGATGCGCGATTTTTTCTGTCCGGCTGCGTGCCCGACGATGCCTTGAGTCCCGATGGCGAGAGCATGCCCCTTATTGATCATCTCTTTTCCGCCCTCTGATGAAGTGGCTTGCAAAATGACCTGGTCACCGGTCTCGTTCACCAGGAAGATACCTGTATGATAGAAACCAAATTGATCGGTAACCAAATTCGCCACGTTGTTCAGGATGGAAGCCAGATCCTGAATCTCTGCCGTCTGTCGGGCGATGTACGAAGCTGATCGTAACTGCTCGGTCTTTCGTGATAAGCGTTCCGTCCGTTCTTGCACGCGCTTCTCAAGTTCCATTCGCTCAATGAGCAGATCATTTTCCCGTTGTTTTAATTGCTCGTTCAGTTCCTTCATCTCGTCCTGACGCCTGCCGGCCATTGAAGCGAAGATCCCCAGAAAAATGGGCGCGGTATCAATGATCCACATCAGTGGATCGCCAAGATGCACGGCAGAAAGATTTGCGAGATTGAACGGCAGCGCGGCGATCGAAAGCTTTATGATCGTCCCAATGATCGGAAATAGAAAGCCAAAACCGAATCCGGCAAGCGCATATTTTTGAGTCTCTCTGAAGGACGTGCCTGTCTGTTTCATTGCGAATCCATGCCTCGCTCTTCATCGATTTCAAGTTCGATCACTGCCTGTGACGCATCCAATCGCCGGCCGAGTTCCTTGATCACGGTTTGCAGAACGCCATCGATGGTGGCGGCCGACCAAACCTTGGAATTGATCTCTGCCAGCATGCGCTCACGCAGCGCAACCTGCCGACTTTCGCTCACCAGCCTTGCATTTTCGAGCGCAACAGCGGCCTGTTTTGCGATCGCATCTACAAGCGATTGTTGCTCGGCAGACCATTCATCCTTGCCTTCGAGAGTGATCTGTCCGAGGATCTGGTCGCGAAGACTGATCGGGATGTCGATCGACTTTGTGTTTTCCGCCGATTCATCGCCCACGGCATATTCCATGGAATGGTGCTCGGCGGTGAAATCACGCCAGCCTTCCATCAGGTATTGCTGTTGTACGGCCTGCATCTCCTTGATGACCATTTGTGCCTGCTGGAATAGACGGGCGTTCTCCAGTGCGATGGCCACCTGGCTTGCCATGTTCTTCATTGTTTCGATCACTTCGGGACCAAAATCTGCTTCCCGCGTGGATTGGACATTCAGCGCGCCCAGCACACGATTGCCCACCATCAGCGGCAGTGCGATCTCTGAACGGGTATAGGGCAGCAGCGGGTTTTCGAAGCGTTGTTTTTCATCGTGAGCAACCTGGGCGATGCGGGCATTCTTTTCTCGAATGGCGCTCCCGACCATGTTCTTGCCTGCAACCTCAAGCCGGTGGTGATTCTGCTTAAGGACCATGCCAGCCTCACCTGTGGCATGTTGAAGTTCCGCCCATTTTTCGCTGCGGTCGAGCAGGTAAATGGCTGCATAGTAGTAGCCGAACTGTTCAGGGAACAGGTTGACGACGCGGGTAAGCAGTTCGTCAGGGTCGAGACTTGAAGCCGCCGCACGGGCTACATCGTTCGTTGCCTGAAGTTGTCGGGTTCGTTCCTGCACCTGCTGTTCCAGCGTTGTCTGCAGGGCTTCGAGACGGGACACCATGCGGTTGAACTGCACGGTGACAATGCCCAACTCATCGGTGGCGCTTACCCTGGCGCGCTGTGTCAGGTCACCCTGTTCGATCCTATTGAATGTGGAGATCAGTTCATTGATCGGGTCTGAAACCGCTTTTGAAATAAAAAATGAAAAACCGGCGCCAAGGGCAAACGCCAGGATGCTGAACAGAATGGATTGGACCTGCATTCCGCTAAAAACATCGATGGAACTGACTTCGGCATACAGGATGCGTACAGTCTGTTGGTATCCGATCGGGGCGATCAGGAAGATCGAGATCGTGATCAACGCGACAGATAGAATAGCAAACCGGCCGATAAGCAGTGGTCCTGCGCGACCCGACAACTGGGTATCGAAATCCTTGGGCAGCAGGGCCAGTCTGGCAGGGAGGGTGAATCGTTCGACCATCAAGGTGAACAGGATGACCGAACCGAACATGGATACGATCCCGCCCAGAAGCACGTAGATGGGGTCAGGGGAATTTAAAGATGTAGGTTGGAAAGGCGATGAGATGACATCGCTCTGAATGTAGGTTACCCAGAATACCGGCAGGATGATGACCACGAAAATCGTGATCGCCGATGCGATTCCCTGCCGCCATGTCAGACTTGTGATCTCGCGCCAGGCCTGAAGCTCCTCATTTGGGTTTGGCACCAGCCGCCCGTTTGCCCATTCGCTGAGCCGCTTTCGGGCGATGGGCGTAAGCCACATACCGATCACGAGGATAATGATATTTCCGATCACGATCAGTGTCGGGACCAGCACCGCGAACGTTTGCAGCTGGGATGCGTTGAACTGCGCGTTTGCCCGAATGGACAGGATGCCCGGAATGGCACCCATCAGCGCGATCAGTTGCGCGATCGCATTCACGACAACGATAAATCCTCCACCAGTGCGGGACAGCATACGTTCGAATGAAAAACGGTTATTCATTGCGTGACCTTGTTTTGTGTTCAGGGGCAGGTGCTTGAATGCCTACTTTGATCTTCGCGCGGTTGGCGCCGACGGCACGCGTGACCTCGCTGGCTGTTGTCGCCAGGATCGTTTCCATATCTGTTGTACGG
>Ga0073934_10009494_pt1 | contig 12451 bp, 15 predicted proteins | sample LarsenN4metaG_FD_76834 | JGI IMG/M metagenome (GOLD analysis project Ga0073934, IMG submission 76834) | Hot spring sediment bacterial and archeal communities from British Columbia, Canada, to study Microbial Dark Matter (Phase II) - Larsen... ... | reverse complement strand
CGCAGGAGGCACACTCCGTGTGCCGTTCTTTTTTTGATGATGCTGGAAACTCGCAGAACGGCACACGGAGTGTGCCTGCTACTATTACTATTCACACCTGCACGTCGCCCGCGGTGTCCACGGCCCGGGCCGTGGCGTGCCGCACTATATCCACCAGCGCCCACCGCTTGAGCTTGGACAGCGGGCGGCTTTCAACGATTTCCACGAGGTCTCCCACGTGGGACTTGTTTTCTTCGTCGTGCACGTGGCACACCAGCCTCCGCCGCACGGTCTTGCCGTATTTCGGATGACGAAACACGCGCTCGACCTCGACGCGGCGCGACTTGTTCATCTTGTCGCCGGTGACGGTGCCGATCAGCCGTTTCCGCATGTGTTGGGCCTCAATCCTGGAGGACGAACTTTCAATCCGTCCGATCGTGTCTTTCATTGCGGACGGATGGGAAATCCGTCCTGCGAGTCTGATTGTTTCGCTTATTGTTTGGCCTGAGCTGCCAGCTCGCGTTCCCGCAAAATCGTTTTCAACCGGGCGATCTCGCGGCGAAGCTTGCGGAGGTTGCTCGGCGCATCGAGCTTCTCCGTCGCCGACTGGAACCGCAGACGGAACAGTTGCTCTTGCGCTTCGTGGACGGCAAACGAAAGCTGCTCGCTCGAACGTTCGCGGAGTTCTCTGGCTTTGGTCATGGCTTGTCTCGGTTCTCACTAGCCCGACGCGCAAGCGAGGGGATCTTTCGTTCGCCCGCGGATTCTCTCGCTTGCGCTTCGGGCTAATGTGGTTGATGCATTATGTTTGTGCCCGGCGGCCGACGAGGCGAACCCGGACGGGCAGCTTGTATGCCACGCGCGAGAAGCACTCCCGCGCGGCCTCTTCGCTGACGCCGGCCAGCTCGAACAACACCTTTCCCGGCCGCACCACCGCCACCCAATGGTCCGGTTCTCCCTTGCCGGTGCCCATGCGGGTTTCCAGCGGCCGGGCCGTCATCGGCTTGGTCGGAAAAATGCGGATGTACAATTTGCCTTCGCCGCGGACGTACTGGGTCGCAGCCACGCGACAGGCCTCGATCGTCGTTCCGCGGATGTGGCCGGCGTCGAGCGTCTGCAGCCCCCAGTCGCCGAACGCGACCGTCGTGCCGCGCGTCGCGTTACCTTTTACGCGGCCTCTTTGTTCTTTGCGGTGCTTGACCCGCTTGGGCATGAGCGCCATCGGTCACTTCCTCGGAATAGTCCCCCAGATCGATCCACACCTTCACGCCGATGACGCCCATCGTGGTACGCGCCACGGCATAACCGTAGTCAATGTGCTTCCGCAACGTGGAAAGCGGGATCGAGCCGCGATTGGCCTTTTCGGTGCGGGACATCTCCGCCCCGCCCAGCCGGCCCGACAGCTCGATCTTCACACCGTGCACTCCCGCCTCCATCACCTGGTCGAGGGACCGCTTGATCACCCGGCGGAAGCTGCCGCGCTTCACCAACTGCTGCGCGATGTCTTCCGCCACGAGCAGGGCGCTGCGCTGCGGCGTGTTCAACTCGATGATTTTCAGTTCCATCCGCCGGCCGGTGAGGTCTTCCAGCTCGGCCTTGAGGCGGTCGACCTCCTGCCCCTTGCGGCCGATGATGATGCCCGGCCGGGCCGTGTGCAGTTGCACGATCACCTGGTCGCGCGTCCGCTCGACCTCGATCCGCGAGATGCCGGCGAACTCGTACTTCTGCTTGATGAAATTGCGGATCTTCTGGTCTTCGACGAGCAGGTCGCCGAACTCGCGCTTGGTGGCATACCAGCGGCTGCGCCAGTCCTCGACGATCCCCACGCGGAAGCCGGTCGGGCGAACTTTTTGTCCCATGGCAACTGTCCAGCGAAATTCCAAAAGCCAAATTCCAAAAAAGCACTCAGAAATCGATCTTTGGAATCTGCAACTTCTTGGAATTCGGTTTTTGGAATTTGGAATTTACTCTTCGGTCATGGCTTCCGGCGCATCGACCGCGATGGTGATGTGCGAGAAGCGCTTCTTGATCAGGAACCCGACGCCGCGGGCGTGCGGCTGGATGCGCTTGAACATCGGTCCGCCGTCGACCTTGGCTTCCACCACCCGCAGCGAATCGACGTTGCGGGCGCCCCGGTCCTCCGCGTTGGCGCGGGCGCTGGCCAGCACCTTCTCCACCATGCGGGCGCCGCGGTGGGGCAGGAACTTCAGCGTCGACATCCCTTCCGAGACCGTCTTGCCGCGGATGAGGTCGACCACGTGCCGCACCTTGGTGGGGGCGATCCGTGCGAATCGGTAAGTGGCACGATAAGCCATGACAATTGTCCGTTATTTCTTCAATGTGTAGCAGACACACGGAGTGTGCCTGCTACTATTATCCCTTGGCCGGTGCGGCCGCCGCCTTCCCGCCCGTGTGTCCGCGGAAGGTGCGTGTGAACGCGAACTCGCCCAGCTTGTGGCCTACCATTTCCTCGGTAACGTACACGTTCACGTGAGCCCGGCCATTGTGCACCAGAAAGGTGTGGCCGATGAACTCGGGGGCGATCGTCGAGCGACGCGCCCAGGTCTTAATTGGCTCTTTGCGCCGCGCCAGCTCCAGCCGCTCCACCTTTTTGAGCAGCTTGGCATCGACGTATGGTCCTTTTTTCAGGGAACGACCCATGTGGCACCTTGTCGAATGACGGGTTTACCTTGCGATTCTCGAGGCGGAGGCTGGAAACTCAAATCTTTAATTGTCCGTAGCGCACCGACTTGCGACGACGAATGATCGCGTTCTTGGATGCCTTCCGTGGATTGCGGGTGCGGCCGCCCTTGGCCAGCTTGCCGGTGGGGCTGACCGGGTGCCGACCGCCGGCGCGGCGGCCTTCACCGCCCCCCATCGGGTGAGCGATGGGGTTCATCGCCGAGCCGCGGACGTAAGGCCGACGGCCCTTGTGCCGCACGCGACCGGCCTTGCCAATCACAATGTTCATGTGGTCCGAGTTGCCGAGCGTGCCGATGGTTGCGCGGCAGGCCGCCGGCAAGCGGCGGACTTCGCCCGACGGCAGCGTGATCTGCGCCCAATTTCCCTCGCGGGCATTCATCACCGCGGCCACGCCGGCGCTGCGGCACAGTTGGCCCCCCTTGCCCGGCTGCATTTCGATGTTGTGGATCGATGTGCCTGGCGGAATGTTCTCCAGCGGCATGCAGTTGCCGATGTTGGGCTCGGCGGTAGGTCCGTTGAGGATTTCGGCGCCTGCGGCGAGGCCTTCGGGGGCGAGGATGTAACTCTTCTCGCCGTCCGCATACTGTACGAGCGCGATCCGCACCGTGCGATTGGGGTCGTATTCGATGTGCGTGACCTTGCCGACGACCCCATCCTTCACCCGCTTGAAGTCGATCATGCGGTACTTTCGCCGCGCGCCGCCGCCGCGGTGTCGCGTCGTGATCTTCCCCTGGAAGTTGCGGCCGCCGCGCTTCTTCAGCGGCTTCAACAACGACTTTTCGGGCTGCTTCTTCTTGTCGGTGATTTCCGCAAAGTCGCTCACCTGCCCATGTCGGCGGCCGGGGCTGGTGGGTTTGTATTGGCGGATGCCCATGATGTTTCTCGTAGTTCAAATTGATGCAAAGCCCGCAGTCCTGCGGGCCGCGAAATTCCCCGACCCGTTGGCCGGGGGCTAAACGAGTCAGAAGAACGCGATCCGGTCGTCGTCGTGCAACTCGACGATTGCCTTCTTCCAGCTCTTGGTCACTCCGTACATCATTTTGTGGCGACGAGGCTTGCCGACCCGGTTCTGCGTCCGCACCCGCACCACGCGGACCTTCCACAACTCCTGCACGGCGTTCTTGATGTCCACCTTGGAGGCAATGGGATTCACTTCAAACGTGTACGCGTTGTGCCGCTCTGACAGATGCGTGCCCTTCTCGGTCACCAGCGGACGGAAAATGATCTGATGCGGCTCCAACTGCACGCCAGACTGCATCGCGATGGCCATGATTCACCCTTGCTCGACAAACGCTTCCGCAAAGCGTTGCGGTCCAAACTCAATTGGAAGTCTTGCCGCGGAGGCGGTTCATGGCCGCCTCGGTCACGACCAGCCGCTTTCGCTGCAACAGCTTGTAGGCGTTCAACTCCACGGCCGGGGATACGCTCACCGAGGGAATGTTGCGGGCCGACTTCCAGACCGTGGGATCGTGCTGCTCGATCGTCAACAGACACGACTGCCCGGCCAGCCCGAGCGTCTTCAGCAGCCCGGCGACAGCCTTGGTCTGCGGCCGCTCGAGCGACAGCTTCTCCACTACCACCGCTTCGCCGTCCAGGAACTTGCTCAACAGCGCCATCCGCGTCGCCAACTGCAGGGCTTTGCGCGGCATCGTGTAACCGAAGTCGGTTGGACGCTTCGCGAAAGCGTGGCCGCCGCCGCGGCGGACGCAGGTCCGCTTAGTTCCCATGCGGGCCCGACCCGTCCCTTTCTGCTTGTACATCTTCTTCTTGCTGCCGGCGACCTCGCCGCGGCCCTTCGACTTGAACGTGCCCTGCCGGCGGTTGGCCTCATACATCACTACCGCGTCGTGCAGCAGTTGCTTGTTCAAGTCGTCGCGCGACTGGGCTCCGGACACCAGTTCCGCCGGGTCGAACTCGTAGTTCCGGCCCGTCGGCTGTCCTGACTGGCTGTGAATGGGGACTGAGATCATCGCCGCACGTCTTTCAAATAGTAGTACAAATAGTAGTAGGCACACTCCGTGTGCCGCTCTTCTCTTTACTGCCCGTCGAGGAACGGCACACGGAGTGTGCCTGCTACTATTACTTCCAGTTCGTTTCCCGCACGATCACGAAGGAGCCGTTGTGTCCCGGCACCGCCCCGCGGATGAGGATCAGATTGTTCTGCTCGTCGACCCGCACCACCTTCAAATGCCGCACGGTCACGCGGCTGTCGCCCCAGTGCCCGGGCATTTTCTGGCCTTTGAACACGCGTCCGGGGTCTTGCCGCTGGCCGGTGGAGCCGAGCGAGCGATGCACCTTCTTCACGCCGTGGCTGGCGCACAGGCCGCTGAAGTTGTGCCGCTTGATCGCCCCCGCAAAGCCCCGGCCTTTCACGGTGCCGATTACGTCGACATACAGTTGAAGGCCGACCACCTTGCCGTCGGCATCCTTGATCTCGTGCTTCTTCCAGGACTCGACCGAAGCAATGTTCAGCACCTGTCCAACCCGGTAGTCTGCCTGCTCGCCGTCGGTGCGGAACTCGCGGATGTAACGCTTCGGCTCGCACTCGGCCTTGGCCGGCAGCTCAACGCCAGCGGTCTGCCGCGCCTTCTGCCGCTTGCTGCCAATAAGGGCCACGTGGCCGCGCTCCGATTTGCTGGCCAGCCGCCGCGGCTTGTCGACAAAGCCGAGCTGCACGCCGGAGTAGCCATCGCGGTCGGGCGTGCGGACCTGCAACACGACGCATGGACCGGCTTCGATGACGGTCACGGGAACGCACGCCCCGGTCTCGTCGAAGACCTGCGTCATGCCGACTTTTCGTCCCAGTAATCCCTTGGGCATGATGGCCATCCTCATCGCAAACCACTAGCAACGCAACCCAACTCAAACGACGAGGCGACCGCCGGTCTGACCCCGAGCCGGTTCGCGGGACACGAACCGCAGAACCACCATTTGTCCTGTTCGAGCGAACTGAAGTCCAAACTGGACCAGTGCCGCTCGCGGACGCCGCTTCACCTTCCCCGCCGACTCACTCGGCCGACCCGTCCGCTCAGCCGATCCATTCGCCTAACCGGACCATCCACATCTACCGGCTCAGCGCCGGCCGCTCCGAGACCCACCATCATGCGGCTCAGCTTGCCGAAGCCTTGATCTTGACGTCCACCCCTGCCGGCAGACTGAGCTTGTTCAAAGCGTCGATGGTCTTGCCGGTGGGCTGGATGATGTCAATGACCCGCTTGTGCGTGCGAATCTCAAATTGTTCCCGCGCGGTCTTGTCGATGTGCGGGCTGCGCAAGACCGTGTAACGCTCGATGCGCGTGGGGAGCGGAATAGGCCCATGCACGATGGCCCCAGTCCGCTTAGCGGTATCGACGATCTCCGTCGCCGACTGGTCCAGCACGGAGTGATCGTACGCCTCCATGCGGATCCGAATCTTTTCCTGCCTTGTCCCGGCCACCTCGACCGCCCTTCCCTCAAATCCCACAAGTCCAACTGCGCAGACACTTTCATCGACCCCGTGACGGGGAATCGCAAATGGTAGTAGCGGTCTGCCCGGTTTGTCAAATCAGTCGCGCGAGTTTTGAGTCCGAAATCCTCACCGACTCACCGGTTGCTCGCCGTCAGGTCGAAATCCATCATTCACCACTGGTTCCCCCAACGTGGACTCTCCCACTCACGAATAGCACCGTCGCAGCAGATCCGGGCCGACCAGGAGCGGCAGGAGTTGACGAAAGACGCCAGCGGCCCTACCGCGGCAGCTACAAGATCGGACGCAGCCCGCAAAACCGAGTCGTGGCAATCTGTCGTCGCAGACAGACGTCCGGTAACCATCGCAGCAATCACGATGCTGCGAATCGACGCAACTCGTTACCAGTTCTCAAGGTACCCCCAAGGGGATTCGAACCCCTGTCCGCAGACTGAGAATCTGCTATCCTGGGCCTCTAGACGATGGGGGCGCGGCGGTCCACGATAATCCGCGTGCGGGCAGGCTGTCAAATGAGGGAAATTTCGACGTCGTGGCGCGGGGCTGTGCTGGAATCTCCGGGGTCACCCGTCCTGTCCGGTCAATCGGGCGGGTTCTGCTGGCCGATAGCGAAGGGAGCCGCACGCGCCGGTGAATTGGTCGGCTATTGGTGACGGATTGGTTGCGGGCGGCGTCGTGGACCTGGATGTCCTATGGGCTACTGGCCATCGCAGGATGCGATTTCCCGCGCCGCCGTCCATTGTGCCGGCACTTGTCTTCTGCTTGCGGCAACGGGTTGCGGCTGGGTGCGGCCGTGGTTGTCGCATCGCTCGGCGGAATGCCACCACCTGTGCGAAGAGTCGCGGACGGCGCGGTCCGAGGGTCGGCTTGCGGAAGCCGACTCCTTCCTGAATGCGGCGATCCGCCGGCGGCCGCAGGACCAGGAGACGCGGCTGCACCTGGCGGATGAACTGTGGTCCAGCGGACGTCCGCTGGCGGCGGCGGAAGTTCTGGCGAAACTGGTTCAGGATGCGCCCGACGACGCCCAGATCGCCTTGCGTCTGGCCGAAATGGAAGTAGAGATTGGGCGCACGCAGGCCGCGCGCGATGCGGTGGAGATTGCGTTCCGCATCGATCCGGAAAACGCCAGCGTCTTGCAGTTGAAGGCCCAGATTGAAGAGCGCCAGGGGGACGCGGATGCCGCACTGGCAACGTATCATCGTCTCGTCCAGGCCGCCCCGGAAGATTTGAACGCGCTGTTGTCGCTGGCGAGCCTGCAGTTGCGGCGCGGGCATCCCGATCGGGCCGCACCGTTGCTGCGGAGTGTGGTCGAGCATCCGTTCGTGACGTTGGAACAGCGGGCGGCGGCGCAGCGACTGCTCAGCGAGTCGTATGCGGCGAGCGAGCGCTGGGGAGACGCTGCCGATTGCTTGTGGTGCGCTTTGCAGCAATGTCCGGAGCCGTCGGCGGAGGACTGGTACCGGCTGGCAACGGCGCAGGCCAAGTGCGGGCAATCGCAGGCGGCACTGTCGAGCGCCACGCAATCGCTGCGTCAGCGTCCGGATCACGCCGGTGCGCTGCAGTTGGTGCAGCACCTTCAGGTGAGGACCAGCCAGCCCGCCGAAATCCTGCCCGCGGACTTCCACAGCGAATCGGCCGCGTCGGAACGGTTGTGATCGCGTGCAAGCCTTTCGAGACTGTGGAAGTCTGAGGAATCGACATGCGAGCCGCGTTAGCAACCTGGGCGCCGCGCGCGGCATCGTGGCTGTTCGATAGCGCGCTGTGGCGGCTGCCACCACCGGCGCGTACCTCACGCGTGTTGTCGCTCACGTTCGACGACGGCCCTTCGTCTGCAGGAACGTGGGACCTGCTGCGCGTGCTCGATCGGTTTCACGTGCCGGCCACGTTCTTCGTGGTTGGCCGACATGCGCAGATCCGGCCGCATCTGGTGCGGAACATCGTCGCCGCGGGGCATTGCCTGGGAAATCATTCGTGGTCGCACGCGGACGCCTGGCGGACATCGCGGCTGCGAACGGCCATCGAATTCAGCCGCACGCGCCGGTTTCTGGAGGACCTCAGCGGCGACGCCGTGCCCTGGATGCGACCGCCCTACGGACATCTCACCCTGCCCATGGTGCAATGGTGTCGCCGACACCGGCAGCGGATGGTCTTGTGGGACGCCGCTCCGCCCGACTACCAACCATACCAGACAATCGAACGGTTGCAGCGACATTGGGTGGCCGCCGTGCGGCCGGGATCGATCGTACTGCTGCACGACAACCCGCAATCGGCGGAGCTCACGCCGCGGCTGCTCAAGTCCCTTCTTCCCGATCTGCTGCGCGACGGGTGGCGGTTCGAGCCGCTGCCCCGCAGCGCCGCGTGGCGGCCGCACGAACCGCGGCGGGCCGCGGCGTCGTAGGAATAACTGGCATTGGGCGACCGCGTGATGTACGGTGCGCAGTGAGAGAGTCGCGCGATGCCCGCCACCGCCAATCGCAGTATGGCCGATGCCCAGGGGACGCGCCCCGTGGTTGAGTCGCGCGTGTTTCTGATCGCTGTCTGGCTGTGGTTCGCGCTCGCCCTTTCCGCTGACGCCGGCACGGTGCGTCTCAAGAACGGCCTGGTGCTTACCGGCAAGCCGTCGAAACTGGAATCGCTGACGCGGGCCGTGAACCCCAACCCGGGCCCCGTGACGATCTACCAGATCATCCTGGTGCAGACCGCATACCAACGTTACTTCGTGCCGATGCGGCAGGTGCCCGACGACGGTCTCAACCTGGACGCCGCCCTCGTCCGCGACGTGGAGTTCACCATTCCCTGGCACGTGCGCGGCAAGCGCGAGTTGACCATTCAAATGGTGGGGGGCGTGGTTGAGATGGATCCCTGGGACAACACATTTGGTCGTCGCACGGTGTCGTTGCAGGTGGCGAACCGACCCAATCCGCTGCACGTTGTTCAGGCCATCACCAAGATCGCGCCGGACCACGTGCTGATCTCCAGCGTGAACCATACGTGGGATTTCGGCTTGGGGATCTCGCTGGTGCCGCAGACGACGATCGTCTCGCTGCTGCAAAACCCACAGTTATGCGACCCGAACGATTCCACCGTGCGGATGGCGCGGGCGCGGTTCTACATTCAGGCGGGCTGGTATGCACAAGCCGACGCCGAGCTGGCTGCTTATGCCCGCGACTTTCCCGACCTGAAAGACAAGGCGGACACACTGCGGCAGGGGCTGGTGCAGTTATTCGGGGCGCACGTGCTGCGGGAGTTGGAACGGCGGCGCGACGCCGGGCAGTTCCAACTGGGGGACGAATCGGCAGAAAAACTGTTGCAGTCACCTTTGGGCGGCGGCGTGCAGCGAAACGTGCAGCAGTTCTTGTACGAGAGCCGCCAAGCCCGGGAGGCCATGCTAAAGGCCGCCGCGCTGTTGAACGACCTGCAGGCGCAGCTGGCCGACACGGAAACAGCAGGTGATTCCAAGGGCCAGCCATTGAAGTTTCGGCAGACGGCGAAGATTTCGGCGATGCGCGCGCAATTGCTCCGCGAACTCGATCGCGCGGGACTCTCGCGGTTGCAGCCGTTCTTGCAGGCCGAAACCGACGCTCAATTGTCAGCCGAAGAGAAGTTGGCGCTCGCGTATTCCGGATGGGTGCTGGGGCCCGACGCCGCCGACAGCGATCTGGACGACTCACAGCACCTGTGGGACGCGCGGAACCTGGCGATGGAATACCTGCGATCTGACGATCCGGCGGAGCGCAGCCAGGTTTTCGACCAATTGCGGCTTCTGGAAGGCCTGGGGCCGAAACGGCTGCAGAAACTGCTGGAGAACTTGCCTCCCATCCGCGACGCCGATGGGATTTCGACGGGGCGCGCCGTCCGCATTGAGCTGGCGCCACAGGGCGATCAGCCAGGCGCTGCGTACTGGGTGTTGTTGCCGCCGGAATACTCCCCCAACCACAACTACCCCTGCGTGCTGGCGCTGCACGCCCAGGGACGGACCGGCGAGCAGGCCGCGATGTTCTGGGGGGGCACCGTCGAAGAGCCGGGGTGGTGCCAACGCCGCGGCTACATTGTCATCGCGCCGGAATATGCAGGGGAAGGGACGCGCGAATACACCTACGGCGCTGCAGCCCATTCTGCCGTGATGCAGTCGCTGCGCGATGCGCGGCTGCGGTTCGCCATCGATCCCGACCGCGTGTTTCTCACCGGCCACGACATGGGGGCCGACGCCGCCTTCGACATCGGCCTCGCGCACGCCGATGAATTTGCAGGCGTGATCCCCATTGCCGGCGTCGCCGAGTTGTACAGCCGGTTCTACATCGAGAACGGCACGCAGACGGCATGGTATGTGGTGCGGGGCGAACTCGGCCGCGACAGCGAGCGCAAGTTCTCCACCTGGGCCGACCGCGTGTTCAATCTCGGCGCCAAGTACGACTTCATTTATGTCCAGTTCGCCGGCCGCGGCCAGGAGACCTATGCCGACGAATTGTCCCGCATCGTCGACTGGATGGACCTGCACCGCCGCGGGCCGACGCCGCGCGAAGTCGAGTTCCGCTCGCTGCGGCAGATCGACAACCAGAGCCATTGGGTGACCGCCGTCGACCTGCCGAAGACGGTGCTGCTGCAGGCAGCGAGTGGAGACAGGGTCGGCAGCGAGGTGATGAAGATTTCCTGCCGCATCAACGAAGGCAACACGATCTACGTGAAATCTCCGGCGAAACGTCATCGCATCCGCCTGATCGATGGCGTGGTGGATTTCGACCGCAAAATCGGTGTGAACGTCAACGGCAAGACGAAGCCGGCGATGTTCGTGCAGCCGGACATGCTCACGCTGCTGGAGGACTTCCGCTTTCACGGAGACCGCCGTCGCATTGCCGCCGCCGTGCTGGAATACTAAATCAACGACAGTGAACTCCGGTCCCCTCTCCCCCATTCCGATGGAGGAGAGGGTCAGGGTGAAGAGGCGAGTGCTTCGCGCGGCTTCGACCTGAACTATGACCTGACTTGCGGATCTAAACACAATCCGCGGGGTATCACCGATCACCCCCTCACCCTATCCCTCTCCCCCGCAGACGGGGGAGAGGGGACCGGGCACGCGCTTGCGGATTCGCAAGATGCGGGACATGCTCCGCAGCATGACTCCCGTCCGCTACGTGTCGCTGGGAATTCTGCTGGCCCTGCTCTGCGTGCTGGCGGCAACCTTCTACCAGTTCCTGGCGCCGTTCCTCATGCCGCTGTTCCTGGCGGCAGTGCTGGCGCTGGTGTCGCAGCCGCTGCACCGCTGGGTTCTGGAACGGTGCGGCGGGCGGAAGGCGGTTGCCGCCGGAGTAACGACTGCCGCGCTGGTCGGTGTGGTACTCGTCCCGGTGCTGATCGGCACGGTGATGGCCGCGTCGCAGCTGGTGTCGTTTGTGCAGACGTACCTGTCGAAGCCATCGCTCGACGCCAGTGACCTGTGGAACGACGTCGTTTCTCCCGCGCTCGCCACAGTAGCGAACTGGATCCCCGGTTACGACGAAGCGACGTTGAAGCAGGAACTGGCGACCAACGCGGACCAATTGGCCCGTAAGCTGGCGGGGACCACGCTCACGCTGGCCTCCTCGACCGTGGGGGCATTGGTGTCGCTGACGGTGGCGGTCGGTATGTTTCTCATCGCGCTGTATTACTTCCTCGCCGACGGGCCGGAGCTGATCGCCGCCGCCGAGCGGCTGATACCAGTCAACGTCGACCACCAGCGTCAACTGCTGGACGAGTTCGCCAAGGCGACGCGGGCGGTGGTGATGGCCACGTTCTTTGCCGCGTTCGCACAAGGCATCGCCACGGCGTTGGCGCTGCAGATGTTGGGCTTCGGACACTTCTTTGTGTTTCTGCTGGTGGCGACGTTCACCGCGTTGGTACCTGTCGCCGGGACGTGGATGGTCTGGGCTCCTTGTGCCGCATGGCTGGCGATCCAAGGCCACTGGGGCTCGGCAATCGGGTTGGCGTTGTGGGGGATTGTGGTGGTGGGTCTCTTGGACAACGCGGTCCGCACGTACGTGCTGAACAGCGACGCCGAGTTGCATCCGCTGCTGGCGTTTATCAGTGTGCTCGGCGCGTTGCAGGTGCTGGGCTTGTGGGGGATTTTCGTCGGGCCGATCGTCGCGTGCTGCCTGTCGGCACTGGTGAAAATCATCCGCCAGGAATTGAACGAGGTCCTGGCGATGAAAAAGACTCAGTAGTTCCGATTTCCTCATTGATTTCGACGAACGCGTTCGGCCGTTATCCGGCGGGGACTTGCGTCATGTAGTCCGAGCTGTCGTGCAGCAGGTCGGTGATCACGCGGGCGAT
>Ga0073934_10009493_pt1 | contig 12454 bp, 7 predicted proteins | sample LarsenN4metaG_FD_76834 | JGI IMG/M metagenome (GOLD analysis project Ga0073934, IMG submission 76834) | Hot spring sediment bacterial and archeal communities from British Columbia, Canada, to study Microbial Dark Matter (Phase II) - Larsen... ... | reverse complement strand
CATCTGGGCCACGGCCTTCGAGTGGCACAACTACGGTAAAGAGACGATCGGCAACCGCAGCGACATCGAGCGCGTGCCGATCGACCGCCTGCAAGAGTTTTATCGCAAGCATTACCAGCCGGATAACGCGATGCTGGTCGTCGCCGGCAAGTTCGATGCCGACAAGGCGCTGACGTTCACGCAGAAGTACTTTGGCGCGATCCCGCGCCCCAAGCGCCGGCTAGCAGAGACCTACACCGAAGAGCCGCCGCAGGATGGCGAGCGAATTGTGACGCTCCGCCGCGTCGGCGAAATCGGCAACGTCGGCGTGGCGTACCACATCCCATCGGGGCGGCATGAGGATTTCGCTGCGATTGACGTGATGACGACGGCGCTCACCAACCGCCCCAGCGGCCGGCTTTATAAGCTGCTCGTCGAGACGAAAAAGGCCGCGAACGTCTCGGGCGCGGCGTATGCCCTGCATGATCCTGGGCTGGTGACGTTTACCGCCACGCTGCCGAAAGACGGCTCGATTGAGCAGGTGCGAGATTTGCTCGTCTCATCGCTCGAAACGATCGCCGAAGGCTTGCCTGCCGAAGATATTGAGCGAGCCAAGCGGCAGATGCTGACCGACATCGAACGTGAGATTACGAACACCACGCAGTTTGCCGTCTCCCTGAGCGACTGGGCTGCGGTCGGCGACTGGCGACTGTTCTTCTTGCACCGCGACCGTGTGGAGAAAGTAACCGCCGACCAGGTGAAGGCCGTGGCCGGCAAGTACCTGATCCGCAATAACCGCACGGTCGGGGTGTACATACCCACGGCCAAGCCCGAGCGGGCCACGGTCCCTAGCGCTCCGCCGGCGAAAGAGCTGGTCGCCAGCTACACGGGTCGGGCCTCCGCGGCGGAAGGGGAAGTCTTCGACCCCGCGTGGGCCAACATCGAGGCCCGCACGCGGCGGGTGGCACTTCCCAGCGGCGCGAAGATCGCCATGCTGCCCAAGAAGACGCGAGGGCAAGAGGTTCACTTGCAGCTCGTCCTCAAATTCGGGGACGAAGAGAGTCTGAAAGAGGTCCGGGAAGCGACCGGTTACCTGCCCTCGCTCATGATGCGCGGCACCAAGCGATTCAACTATCAGCAATTTCGCGACGAGCTGGAAAAACATCAGGTTGAACTCGCGCCGAGCTTCGGCCGTGAAGGCATCGGTTCGCTTGGCTTCACGATGCGCGCCAAGCGCCCGAACCTGCCGGCCGGGCTTGATCTGCTCCGGCAAATGCTGCGCGAGCCGACCCTGCCGGAGGACCAGTTCGAACTGCTCAAAACGCAGCGCGTCGCTGGCCTGGAGCGCAGCCGCAATGAGCCTCACGTGCTGAGCATCTTCGAACTCCAACGCCGTTTGCGGCCTTACGACAAGGACGACGTGCGGGCGACCCTGACGATCGACGAGCGCATCCAGCGCGCTCGAAGCGTGAAGATCGACGAGGTGCGGCGGCTGTACAACGAGTTTCTGGGGGCCGGCAACTTCGAGGTGAGCATCGTGGGGGATTTTGATGCCGATTCGACCCTCAAGTCGATCGAGCAGATGCTCAGCGACTGGAAGGCCCAGCGGTCCTACGTGCGAGTGGGCGTCGGAAAGCCATCCGAGCCCGTCATCGGCAAGCACACCATTTCCACGCCCGACAAGGCGAATGCCAATTACGTGGCTGGCTTGGTGCTCGCGATGCGGGACGACGATCCAGATTACCCGGCTTTGAGACTCGCCGCGTATGCCTTGGGGAGCGGCCCCGGCTCGCGGCTGTGGGATCGCGTACGGGAGAAGGAAGGGCTGTCGTATGGCGTCGGATGCGGTCTATCGACCAGCTCGCATGAGCGCTCAGGCACGCTGCGGTTCCAGGCCATCTGCAACCCCGAGAACATCGTCAAGGTCGAGAATGCCATCCGCGAGGAAATCGATCGCTTCCTCAAAGAGGGCATTGGCGATGAAGAGCTGGCCAAGGCCAAACGCGGCTATCTGCAAGCCAGCCAGCTTCAGCGCGCCAGCGACACCGGCCTGACGGGCATCCTTCTGGACCAGCTCGACACCGGCCGCACGTCTTCCTTCAGCGCCGAGCTGGAGAAGAAGATCGAGGCCTTGACGGCCGAGCAAGTCTCCGAGGCGTTCCGCAAGCACATTGACCCGGCGAAGCTGGTGATCGTCACCGCGGGGGATTTTGAGCAACCGAGCCGTAAGAAGAAGTAACCGAAGACTTGTTCGGCAACGACGAGTCTCGCACTCGCCGTCGGGCGAGCTTTCGCTCGCTAGGCGGCTGCGACGTTGGCCGCGGCCGTGAAGCTCAGACAACGCGCCTACGCAAAAGCCGCTAACCTTCCAGGTCGTCGTCTGCCTCCGGCGTGAACTCCACTCCGTCGTACACCTCCGCGAGCGGCAACTCCGTCTCGATTTCGCTCAGCGGAATGACGGCCTCCAGGCCCTCATACACTTCGCGCACGAATCCTTGTGTCGTCCGCCGATAGACGGTGGCCGCCGGGAACTCTTGCTCCAGCAGGACATAGACGGAAAGTGAAGGGATGGTCTGGTAAGCGTCTTTCTTCTCCCCCTCGTCAATCCGCCGGGTCTTGCGAGAAACGACCTCAAAGATCACTGCCGGGTCGTCTTGAAAAGAATCACTCTGCGGGTTCGGCCGGCAAATCACCGAGGCGTCGGGATAATAGAACCGCCAATGCAGCGGCAGGCGGACGCGGATTTTCGTGTCCGAGTTGTAAGGGCGGCAGCGGCGGCCGCGCAGCCGCACGCCGAGAGCAGTTGTCGTATTCGTGGAGATGAGGTTATGCGCGTTACGCGCGCCCGCCATCGCGTACACAACGCCGCCGAGATATTCATGCTTGACTGGCGAGACGAGTTCGCCCGCGAGGTAGTCCTCAACGGAGATCAGGTTAAGTTTCTTTACGGCACTCATGTTGCCAGCCTAGCTTTGCCGCAGTGCTGTTTCAACAGTAAGGGGCAGCACCTGCGCAGTGCCATTCAGTCAGCATCACCATGCCGCGCGGTAAATGGCCTCGATGTCGGCCACGGTCGGCAAGCGCGGATTGACGCGCAGGATGCGCTTGATGCCAAATGCCTTTTCCGCGAAGCCGGGGAGTTGGTCTTCGCGCACCCCGAGGTCTCGCAGGCGGGCGGGGATGCCGATGGCCGTTCGTAGCTCTCCGACGGCGGCGATCGCGGCGTCCGCGGCCTGGTCTTCCGACAGGCCGGCGGTGTTCTTGCCGAGCAGCCGGGCGATCGTGGCGAACTCGCGTTTCCTCGCTGGCAGGTTGTAGCGCATGACATAAGGCAGCAACAGACCGTTGCCCGCTCCGTGCGAAACGTGGACCGCCCCGCCCACGGGATACTCCATCGCATGCACCAACGCCACTCCGATGTTGGAAAACGCCAGACCGGCAATCGTGGCTGCCAGGGCCATGCCCCCGCGGGCCGCGAGGTCCTGCGGATGGCGCACGGCGGTCACCAGGTGCTGCCCGACCAGCTCAATCGCCTTTTCCGCCAGGCACGTGCCCAGCCCGTGGCGGCCCTGATAGACGCTGTTCTCCCCTGGCGGCAGCGGGAAGAGCTCATTATCGACGGCCGTATAAGCTTCGATGGCATGCGTCAGCGCGTCGATGCCGCTGTCGGCCGTGATTTTGGCTGGGCAGCTCAGCGTTAACCGCGGATCGACGACGGCCACGCGCGGCCGAAGGTGGTTGCTGAGGATGCCGACCTTGATCTTCGCGGCCGTGTCGGTGAGCACGGCGGCGGCCGTGACTTCCGAGCCGGTCCCCGCCGTTGTCGGCACGCAGACAAGCGGCATGACCGGGCCAGGCACGCGGCTATCGCCGATGAAGTCGCGCGGCGGCCGATTGTGCGACAGGCAGGCGGCGGCCACCTTGGCCAGGTCCATGTTGCTGCCGCCCCCCAAGCCGAGCAGAACATCCGGCCGATAGGCTTTCGCCCGGCGCACGCACTCTTCGGCCAGATCAAGTGACGGTTCCGGCTGTCCTTCGGAGAAAACCTCTTGCGGCAGATCGCCCAGGGCGTCTGTAACCTGCCCTACGACTCCGGCGCGGACCAAGGCTGCATCAGTAACGACAAAGACGCGGCACTTCACCGCACGGCTTGACGAAATCGGCGGAGACGTCGCAGCGGCCGGCGCCAGCTCGCGGAGGCGCGAGATCGCCCCAGGTCCGAAAACCAATTGGCCGGCGGAGTGAAAGGTCCAGATGTCGCGCATATTTTTAGGCTTCAGACTTCGGACTTCAGACTTCAGGATTCGGCTTCGGAGCTGATTTGCCGTAGCCTGAAGCCAGCAGTCTGAAGCCCCTCATTCACGCCCAGCGTCGCACTGCCAGACAACTCGCCTGCCCCTGGGCCGTGACATTGGCGTTTAGAAACACATCCCCTGGCGGCGTGCCGCGGTGACGCACGATGCTCAGCTTACACGCTGGGTCGGGCGTTTCGTAGTTGAGCACGGGGAAAAGCTCGCCGTGCTGGAAAGCCAGGAGGCTGGCAATGAGCTCGACGGCCCCGCTGCCCGCGCCCAGGTTGCCGAAGTTGGCCTTGGCCGCGACGACAGGCACCTGGTCCGCGCGGTCAGCTAAGACCTGCCGAATGGCAGCGGCCTCAGCGGCATCGCCGGCGCGAGTCGAATCGCCGTGGGCATGGATGTGGCCGATGTCGGCGGGACTCAGGCCGGCATCGCGCATCGCTCCCGCCATGACGTTAGTCAAAGCCGCTTCGGTTCGCGCGTGGCAGTCACGGTCCGACACCTGACTGCCGGCAACGCCGACCACCTCGCCATAAATGGCTGCGCCGCGGGCTTCGGCCGCCGAGGCTTCCTCAAGCACGAGCGCCGCGGCCCCCTCGCCGAGCACCATGCCCGAGCGCCGGCGGTCGAATGGCCGGGACGCGCGGGCCGGTTCCCCCTCCTTGGCCACTTCGAACTGCACGATGGCTTGCAGCGTCTTGTAGGGATGGACCCACGTGCCGGTGGCCCCGGTAATCATCGTATCGGCGTGGCCACGGGCGATGATGCGAGCCGCTTCGCCGACGGCCAGGTTCGCGGACGCTTCCCGCTCGGTGATCGAGTTATTCGGACCGCGCAGGTCGTTGTACATCGACAGGTGGGCGGCGGGCATGTTGGGTAAGTATTTCAGCAACCACAGGGGATTGAGCTTCGGCAACCCGCTTTGCGCCCAGCGAGCAAACTCGAATTTCCCAGATGGCCCGACGCAGTTGCGGCAAGCATCCACGAATTCATCCGGCAGCGTGATCATGTAATCAGAGCCAAACACCGCTCCGGTGCGCTCCGGATCGAACCCGCCGGGCTTGAGCTCCGCGTGCTGCATGGCCAACTGGGCGGCGGCGATGCCCATCTGCGCTTCCCGGCAAATGGTCTTCAGCCCCTTGCGGATGCTGCGCTGGACGGCCTTGTCTAGTTCGCCGAAGTTGCTGATGTCGTCGTTGGCGAACTGCCGCGCCTCGCCGGCGAATTTCACGGGCAAAGCGTCCGTGGGAAACATCGCGATCGGTCCGACGCCGCTCTTGCCGCCAGCGAGCCCCTGCCAGAGCGCATCCAGCGCGCTGCCCAAGGGGCAGATCACGCCCATGCCCGTGATGACGACGCGACGACGGCGATCCGATGGGGCCATGAGGCTCAAAGGCGGGGCAGGTGGACAGGGTTACCTGTCGCGAAGACATGAAAGGAAGCGGCCATCAGGCTTACGAGGCCAGTTCCACATCGTTCATTCTGATTCGAGCCGCGTGGCGATTCTATGGCCCAGTCCAAATGCCGTCGAGGCGAGATCGATCTAGAAAACATCGAGCATTTTCAAAAAACATCCAGCGACGATTGAACCACAGAGACACAGAGCACACAGAGAACGCGAACAATGATCGACCCAGCATGATCGTCTTTCTTCTTCTTGCTCTGCGCTCTCTGTGTCTCTGTGGTGAATCGAATCGTCGCTTAAGTACAACTCTGCACCAAGGGAGTCAGTCCAGCGCTTCACTCCTTAACCTTCAGCGCCTCCAGCCAGTTCATCTTGTGGATGCTGCGCTGGATGAAGATATGGGCCACGAGGCCGAAGAGGGCGGCGAAGACCAGCGTCTGGAGCGCCACCTGGGTGTTGAACGCCAGCGGGATGCGCAGCATCTCGTTCTCGTAAACTTCCACCATCCACCGGGCCAACAGATAGCCCAGCGGCAGGCCCAGCAGTGCTCCCAGTAACGTGACGACCATGGCTTCGCGGAGGAACATGCCGCCCACTTCCCACGGCCCGTAGCCGAGCACGCGCAGCATGGCGACTTCCGACTGCCGTTCGGCCAGGCTCACGAGCGACGAATTGAGCACGCTGCCGAAGAAGATGACTCCCGCGAACGCCACCAAGAGGCCGATCATCATGTTCTGCGTCTTGAGGATCACCTCCTCCAACAGCCGCATGGTGCCGGCGCGCGAATAGACCGACTGAACGCCTGGGACCTCTTTGAGTTCACGGTAAAAGTCGCGGAGATGGCCGGTATGGCCATCGAGCTGCACTTGCACGGCGTTGACCGCGTCCTCCTCGCCGACAAGGCGGTTAAGGAACGCAATATCGGCGTAAACGGTCATGCCGATGTAGCCATCGATGATGTGGGCCACGCGGGCCTTGCGCTCCTGCCGCAAGCCTTTGTTCGGGCGAATCAGGATTTCGTCGCCGGTCGAAACGTGCAGCCGCTCCGCCATCGCCCGGCTCATGGCCAGGCCATCGGGCGGGATCGGTATCCGCCGCCCTTCGGCGTCGCGCGGCATGGTCAGCCGGGCCGTAGATTTAAGGCCGTTGACGGCGCCGCGCCGCTGGTAAGGGCCATGGATCAACGTGCAGGGGACATACAGCACGGGCTCCGCGTAATCGACGCCCGGCAGTCTTTGGACTTCGGCCAGGGCGTCGATTTTCCGCTCGTCCTTGAAGGCCAGCTCGAGATCGAAGCGCTGCACGCGCTGGAACTGAAAGTCGATGAGGAACCGCATCGCTTCTTGCATGACAAAACCGGTGACCAGGATGCACGTCCCCATCGCGGCGGCAAAGAGTCCCGCCGTCGTGCGGAGCCGGGCTCGCACGAGGTCTCGCAGCACCAGCCGCCAGGCGAAGCTCAACCGCCGCCACAGCCACGTCATCCGCTCGAGCAAGATAGCCCCGCCGCGACGCGGCGGCTTGGGACGCATGGCCTCGGCGGGACGAAGCTTCAGCACTCCGCGTGCGCCCTGCGCGGTGCCCAGCAGCGCAAAGAGCAGGCTCACGCCCAGCCCGACGAGCGACTTGCCCAGGTAAAACCGGTTTTCCAGGCCAGGCATCTCGTAGAACTCGCTGTAGATGCCCGTCACCCAGCGGGCCAGAAAGAAGCCAATCACACACCCGGCCAATCCGCCAGCCAGACCAATAGCCAGGCCGAATTTGAGGAAATGCGCAAACACCTGGGCGTTGCTGTAGCCGATGGCCTTCAGCGTGCCCACCACCGTGCGCTGCTGGTCGGTCCAGCGCGTCATGAGGATGTTGAGCACGAAGGCCGCTACGGCCAGAAAGATGGTGGGCATAATCTTGGTGAACGTCGCCAGGCCTTTGATCTCTTCGCTCAGGAAGCGGTTCGAGGGCTGATCGCGCAGCGGCGTGGTGGCGAAGACGCCGTAGGGTTCGAGCTTCAGCTCCGCCCGGCGAAGCACTTCTTCAGGGCGGCCCTGCCGGTCGGCGGTCAGACGGCCGACGAGCTGATTGGCCGCTCCCTGGAAGTCGAACACTTCCTCGGCGTAGGAATGCTTTAGATAGAAGACGCCAAAGTGCTTGGGATCGGGCAGGATCGAGCCAGGGCCGACGAGATACACAAACTCGCTGGAGATGGCCGTCCCGACGACGAACAGCTCCTGCCGGCGATCGTTGAGGATCAGATGAATCCACTGGCCCGGCCGCAGGCGATGCTTGCGGGCGAAGGCGTCGTTGACGATGACCTCGTTCTCGCGCGCAGGAGTGAAGTAGCCCCCGTCTTTGAGGAAAATGTCGTTGAGGATCGGGGACCGGCGATCTGGCAGCGAGATGACCTGCCCATTGAGCAGTTCGGTCTCCCCCTCCAGATCCACCGTGGCGAAGAACTGAATCCGCGGCTGGATTTCGCTGACCCCCGCCAGAGAGCCGATTTCGGCCAGATCGGCGACCGGCGCCTTCTTCAGGTCGATCCAGAAGTCGGCCATCCGGCATTGGGCATAGTAGCGATCCTTGGCATCTGTAAGGTTCTGATAACAGGAGTCCATCTCGACGTAGGCGGCCACGCCCACGGCGATAATGCCGGTAATGGCCAGCAGCCGGAGCGCGGCGCCGCGGAACTCGCGGCGGAGCTTACGATTGAGGATGCTCATGGACATCCTCTAGCATGGTCTGGCGCACCTTATCGAACTAGAGGCGGTTCACGGCTCCACACGATCCCATCTGTATGTCGTCGCCAACTTTCTATCTCGAAACAAGCGTCTGGGGCAGCCTGGCTGCTCGCCAACCGCGCGACCGAAAGCAAGTTGTTCATCGCCTGCTGCGTTTACTCGACGGCGTGCGTGGCATTTGCGTCATCTCAGAGGTTGTGCTAGCCGAAATCAAGAACGCTCCAGGAGAAGAACGTGAGCGGATCGAGCAACACATTGATCGTCTCAACCCCATCGTCCATCGAATCACTGACGAGGTCCAGGCGCTTGCGGATGCCTACATCACTGCTGGTGTATTGCCTGCAGGTCGCGAATCCGATGCGCTGCATATTGCGGTGGCGACTGGTTCTGCGGGTCGACTATTTAATAAGTTGGAATCATCGGCATATAACGCGCCCGACGAAAAAGGTACAATATGAGTCAGTGAACCGATTGAACGAGTATTTTAAGACTCCTTTAATCTGCAATCCGTTCGAAGCTTGCCATGAACTCCAACGATGAATTTCTGGACCACGTGGACCAGTGGAAGCTGAAACTTCACGCGAGGCTCAAGGCGATGACGCCGGCCCAGCGCAAAGCCTTCTGGAGCCAGATCCATGATGAGGCGCGTGAGAGAGGTCTGCCCGTCGTAGAGCCCGTGAAACCAGCGAAGGCGACCGCTAAGCCCCTCCGGCGCACTGGTTAAACGTGGACTCAGTGGGCTTCATTTCCCGTCCCCATCAGCCTTCGCCCCGCCGCCGGTGTTGATCTTGTATTTGTTCTCGAGATGGGCGTGGGCTTCGCTGGCCTGGCCGGTCTTGGGGTAGCGGTTGCAGACGGCCTGGAACGCCTTGATGGCGAGCTCTTTCTTGCCGGATTCTTCGTACGTGTAGCCGATTTGCAGTTGGGCCTGCGGGGCCCAGTCCTGATGGCCGCCCACGATCTGCAGGTACAGCAGAATCGCCTCGCTGTGTTCCTTGAGGGCTCGGTGGCAGGCGGCCATCTCCCAGTAGTTGCTGGGGGCGTTCTCGCACAGGCGATACGCGGCGATCGCTTCTTTGAGCTTGCCGAACTGGCGGAACGTGCCGGCGATCTCCCACTGCCACGAGCCGGCCCGCTGCGGGTCGCTCTTGATCAAGCCTTGATAGACGGTGATCGCCTCAGCCATCTTGCCGGCCTGGCGGTAGGTGCTGGCGACGTACGACTCCCACGTGGCGGCGTTCTTAGGATCGAGCGAGGAGGCTTCGCGGTAGGCGGCGATGGCCGCGTCCCAGGCCTGCTCCTCGCGGAGCATCCCGGCCACCTCGGCCAGGCCCGCCGGGCGATTGGCATACCTGCGGTACGTGGCCTTGGCTTCGTCGCGGCGGTTCTGCGATCGCTGCCAGGCGGCCAGGCGGCCCAGGATGTCGTCGGCCACGCCGAACGACTTGATCATCTGGTCGTAGACCTTGGGCACTTCGGCCGGCCGCCGCGAGTAGGTGTAAACGTCGGCGATGTAGAACATGTACTGCCGTGCCCGCCCTTTGGCCGCCTCGTCCTTCAGGTCCGCCGGGGTCTGCTCGCGCAAGAAGGCGATGACCTGGTCGGCTAGCTTCTCGCCGAGCGCCTTGGTCTCGGCGGCCCCGGTGAGGTTCGTGATCGGGCTGGCAACGTAGGTGACGACCTGCGGCGGAAGCTCTTCGCCGGGATAAGTCGTGGCCAGCGAATCCCTGCCTTCCGCAAAGGCGCCTGTATTGAAATAGTGCACGGCCAACTGTCGCGAGGCCTCGTGGCAGTGGCCGGCGACCTCCGGCGAGCGCTTCACGTCGAAGGTCAGCTCCCGCCAAAGCTGCACTTTCGTTTTCTCGTCCCCTTCAATGCGAGCAATGTCCGCCAGGTCAACGCGGGCCAGCACGGCCACGTCATGCTTGGGATACTTGGCCAGCACATGGGCATAGGCTTTTTTCGCCGACTTGATCTCGCCAAGACCTTTGTAGGTCTGCCCTATGTAGTAGGCTGCGGCCGTGGCTTCCGGTGCGTCCGGCCAATAGTCGAGGATCGACTGAAAGCCGTCGCGGATGGCCGTGTTCTGCTGCCGGCGGTTGACCATGCTCAAGCTCCACTTGAGCTGGGCATAGGGCGCCCCTTCGCTCTTCTCGTACAGCCGGAGAAACTTCTCGTATTCCGCCGCGGCCACCTTATAGTCGCCGTCGCGATAGTACTTTTCGGCGATATTGAGCTGATAGCGCTCCGCCTCTCGCAGCTTCTTCCAGCGCTCCAGCGACATCTCATCGAGCCGCTGAGCATGGGCGGGCGATGTCCAAAGAACCAAAACGACTAGTGCGAGCGCACGAGCGAGAGTGTGGCTTGCCCGAAAAGCAGTCCACAGATTTCGCAGATTCCACAGACGAATGGCCGCTTTAGTCACCCTTGTGGGTAATCTGCGAAGTCTGTGGATCGTTCTCATTGCGGACTGTTGCTGCTTGGAACATCGGACGCCTCGCCCTTCGACGTTGGACGTTGGACGTTCGATGTTCGACGTTCGGCCGCTAAGCGTCATTTGCGCTGCTTGCGGGCAGTGCGCCATTTGCTGTACTCCGCGTAGGCATAGAAAATGACGTTCGTGCCAAGCTGATAGCAATACTCGGCGATCTCCGGCTTCACGCCGGCGTGCTCGTCGCTCCAGGCGTCGCCGATGTCGCCGGGATGGTAGTAGCACACCCAGCGCCCCTCGACTTTCCATCCCCAGGCGTCGCGCCCTCCGTGCGGGGCTACATACGGCAAGAACGGAATGCGGTAAGGCTGGAGATGAATCGGGTCATCCAGGGCCACGCGCACCGGCTCCACGTTGGGCAGCACTTGCCGCATCATCTGGAAGAACTGGTTGTGGAAGTGGTTGCTGCCGCCGTTGTCGCCGAAGATCATGCCGTGTTTATCCAGCAGGTACTCACGCAGGATCTTGCTCTCCGCCTTGGAGATCGAGATGTCTTTCTGCCCCGTGATGTAGACGAACGGCGGCGCCGCATCGGCGGCTGCCCGGCCAAGTTGCGCAATCGTGCGAGATTCCGTGGCGTCGGCTACCGCGTGGCCGGTGCGGGCGTGATAATCGACTAGCATGTTGACGTCGGCCCCCACGCCGAAATCCTGGTTCCAGTCGCCGCCGGTGTATTCCAGGCGGATGAACCGCACTTTGCCCAGCGACGTGCCGCCCGCGAAGCCGGCGCCTGCGCCGTCGCCGACGCCGAACCCTTGGCCGGCCCCCTGCCCGGCCTTGTACTGGTGCTGTGTCAGCTCGGCGAGCCGTAGCTTGATCTCGTCGATCGGCGGGGGATTGAAGACGATCGCGCTGAAGGGGTTAATGATGTACTTCTTTTTGATGACTTTCTGAATCGTCACCTGCTGCACGAGCTGCGCTCGCTGGCCGCCGCCGCCTCCGGCCGGCATTTCGAATCGCTCGGCCATGCCGATCAAGCTGAAGAGCCAAAGCGCTAGCAGAAAGCACAGGGAATAGGCCAAGAAGGCCGCCAGCGACTGCATCAGCTTCTTGCTCGAGCGGCCGTAATACCAGGCTTCGACGTCTAGCGGATTCCAGGTGCGTTGTGACGCTCCGCTGGGTAGGACGGATTGACAATCCGTCCTACAATCGGTCCTACGATCCTTGCTCTCGCGGCGCCGCGCGTAGTGTCGCGAGGCACGTTCGACGAACCAGATCACCCAGCCTAATCCAATCACAAACAGGCCGATCGTTCCCGCCTGAACGAGTATGCCGCGGACCTCGTAGAGCCAGACTAGCTCGCGCGGCCCGCGAAGCGCCCCTTCCTCGGCCGCGAAAACCGCAAACTGCCACAGCGGCAAATACGCCAGGCACATCACTGCGCAGCGGGCCAGCGCACGGCGTCGCCGCGTGCCGACGATCCAGGCGAGCGCCGCGGCAGCGGATGCTCCGAAGATGGCCCAGAGCAGGGTTTTTGCGTCCCAGAATGCCTCGGGCAGCGCGGCCCCGAGCAAACGCCCCTCTCGCCATGACTCGATCCACAGCCAGT
>Ga0073934_10009492_pt1 | contig 12455 bp, 13 predicted proteins | sample LarsenN4metaG_FD_76834 | JGI IMG/M metagenome (GOLD analysis project Ga0073934, IMG submission 76834) | Hot spring sediment bacterial and archeal communities from British Columbia, Canada, to study Microbial Dark Matter (Phase II) - Larsen... ... | reverse complement strand
GAACCGGTTCGCGACTTTTTGCTGCAGACATCCATTCTTGAGCGCCTGAACGGTGGGCTCTGTGATGCTGTCACTTCTCAACAGGAAAGCAGGGCAAGACTGGAAGGTTTGCAGCGGGGTAATTTGTTTCTCATTCCCCTCGATGACAGGCGGCACTGGTATCGTTATCATCATCTTTTTGCAGATGTACTGCGTATGCACCTGACGGCAGAGCAACCCGACCTAGTTCCTACGCTGCATCAGCGTGCGAGTGAATGGTACGAGCAAAATAATTTGACGGCTGATGCCATCCGCCACGCGCTGGAGGCAAAGGATTTTGGTCGAGCGGCAAATCTGATCGAACGAGCTGTGCCGGAAGCACGGCGAAGTAGACAGGAGACACAGCTACTAAGCTGGCTTAAGGCGCTCCCTGACGAAGTGCTCCAGCATAGACCAGTGCTCAGCGTTCACTATGCAGGCACGTTATTACAAACTGGTCTAATAGCTGATGTCGAGAACCGATTACAGCAAGCTGAACGATGGCTGGATAAAGAGATTCGCGAACAACCCATTTACGTGGATGAAGGGGAATTTCAGCATCTACCGGGTCTGGTCGCAATGTATCGCGCTGCGGTCTCTTTGCTTAATGCAGATGTGACCAACACCATGAAATATGCGCAACGAGTGCTTGACCTTGCAGGTGAGGATGACAATCTCATGCGTGGATCAGCATCGTCCCTGCTCGGGCTGGCATATTGGACAAGCGGCGATCTTGATACAACATACAAGATGTTCTCGAATGGAATGGACCATTTGCTGAAAGTTGGGTTTATCCCGGACGTGATTGGCGGCTCTGTGACGCTGGCAGATATAAAAATCACACAAGGTCTCCTGCGGGATGCAATGGACATCTACGAGCGCGGATTGCAGCTTGCGACAAAGCAGGGTATACCAGTTTTGCGCGGCGCAGCAGACATGCATGTTGGCATGGCTGAACTTTACCGGGAACGTAATGATTTACATAATGCCGTGCAATCACTCCAGAAAAGCAAAGACCTTGGCGAGTTCAACGGTCTACCGAAAAACCCATATCGCTGGCGTGTGGTGATGGCAAGAATAAAGGAATCTCAAGGTGATTATGACGCCGCTCTTCAACTCCTCAACGAAGCAGAGCCGTTGTACCTTAGTGATTTTTCTCCAAATGTCCACCCAACTACGGCATTAAAGGCACGAGTATGGATCAAGCAAGGCGCGTTGGAGAAGGCGCTGGATTGGGTGCGTGAACGGAAGTTGTCCATTGAAGAAGACCCCAGCTACTTGCGGGAGTTCGAGCAAATCACATTCGCTAGAATATTATTGTCGCAGGGCGACTATAAAGACCGTTTATTACATGATGTAATAGGATATTTGGATCGTCTTTTTAAAGCAGCGGAATTGGGCGGCAGAAAAGGAAGCGTGATCGAAATTCTGATCTTGCAAGCGCTTGCCTGCCAAATGCAGGAGGATATCCCAGCCGCCCTGTCATCGCTTGAACCTGCCTTGAAGTTGGCTGAGCCAGAGGGATATATCCGCATGTTCGTGGACGAAGGCGCAGCTATGGAAACGCTTCTTCGCAAAGCAGCTGCACACAAGATCATGCCGGAATATACAGGCAAGCTGTTGTCGGCGTTTGAGGCAGAGCGAAGAGGAATCGGGGAAGAAACGATCCCTTCCGCCGCACCAGCTTCAGGGTCCCTGATCGAACCGCTCAGTCAGCGTGAGTTGGACATCCTGCGGCTGTTCAAGACCGAGTTGTCAGGTCCCGAGATCGCGGAGGAACTCGTCATCGCTTTGAGTACGGTTCGGACTCATACGAAGAGCATCTATAACAAACTCAACGTTAATAGCCGCCGGGCGGCTGTCAAAAGGGCGCTTGAACTTGGCTTGATCTAAAACGACTTAGTGAAATATCCGAACCCCGCCAAATCTCTCCGGCGGGGTTTTTGATTCTCCCCATGTGAAATCCCCACATGTGGGGAAGACATCTCCCCACATTGATTTGTATATTGTCTTCAATCGAACCCAAACAGGCGACGACGCCGGGTGTCAACCTCAGACACTTATTTTATCGGTTCAAAAAGGAGACAAATATATGAATACCAGTTCCGAGGTTTCGATTTTCAGGCTTTATTTACTGAGAGCCATGTATGCGTTCATGGCTATTGGGTTGGCAATCTATAAATTGCCCGCGATTTTCAATCCTCCTGCAAACTTGTCGACCATGGGCAGCGTTGTGCTCAGTGTGCTCGCCGGGCTGGCGCTCCTGGCAGGGGTAGGAATCCATCGCCCACTCAAGATGCTGCCACTGCTGTTCTTCGAGTTTCTGTGGAAGGCTGTTTGGGTTCTGGCGTTCGCGCTCCCCCAATGGTCTGCCGGACAGTTAGCTCCAGATGCTCAAGAGGTATTGATCAACAACCTCGTGGGAATTGTGTTGGTTCCACTTGTGATGCCCTGGAGTTATGTCTTCAATCACTTCCTGAAGGCGCCTGGCGATCCGTGGATGAAGCAGGTTGCTCTAAATCAGGATGGTCGCACGACAGGCAGCGAAACCTAGTTTCGAAATTCGAAACCTATTTTATGAATTCAAAAGGAGAAAACAAATGAACGCCAAAGGAAATACGAACAAAGATAGCAAGTCGATGATGACCGCATCCACTCTCATGCGGCTGGCAGGTTTATCTGCAATGCTAGCAGGACTATGCATGGTCGTCATGGGGTTGTTTCATCCCGTGAACGTCCCTGAAGCCGTTACCACTGCCACCTGGGTGAATGTCCACATCGCCGCGACTGCCATGAGCTTCTTTGGACTGTTTGGCATGGCAGGGCTGTATGCCCGGCAGGCAGAAAAGTCCGGTTGGCTGGGGTTGACGGGCTTTGTCTTGATGAGCCTCTGGTTTGGATTGGTCATGCCTTTTTCCTTCGTGGAAGCATTTATCCTGCCGCGACTTGCTGTAGAGTTACCGGAGTTTGTAGCAGGCTTCCTTGGGATGTTTACCGGCGTTCCCAGCGAGATCGACCTGGGAATCCTCCCCACACTGTGGAATCTATCAGGACCCATGTTTATCCTGGGACCCCTACTGTTTGGAATTGCTACGTTCCGTGCCAATGTCCTGCATCGCTGGGCAGGTGGTCTGCTTGCCTTCGGCGCCTTGCTAATTCCCGTAGGCGCAATGGTCCCTGCAGAGTATCAACCTGAGGTTGCATTGCTGACGATCGCATTGGCTTTGACGTGGCTGGGATACGCGCTCGTTTTTGAACGACGCGAAAAAGCATCGGAAGCCGTGCCTGGCAAGGCAAGTACTCAGCTTAACCAAACCAAAGCTTAGTAAATTCACTATGACTGTACACAACGGGCAAGCGACACTACGCTCGCTTGTCCGTTCTCCATAAATCCCCATACGAAATCCCCACATCTGGGGAAGACATCTCCCCACATTGGTTTGTATATTGTCTTCAATCGAACTCAGCAAGCGGCAACGCCGGGTGTCAATCTCAGACACTTATCTTATTGGTTCAGAAGGAGAAAAAATGAAAGTGACAACTCCGAGACTCGTTCGCTTTGCAGGTTTATCCGCCATGGTAGCAGGGATTATTTTCGCAGCTATTCAGCCGGTTAATCTACCGGTCAATTCCAGCCTCTTCATCATCATCACATCCCTCAAGACCTCCATATCAATCTTTGCTTTGCTCGGTATTACAGGGCTCTACGCCAGACAAGTGGAAGAAACCGGCTGGAAGGGTTTGGCTGGCTATCTTCTGCTAACCATCTATTATGCAGTTCAGATGTGCATTTCATTCATCGAACCTACAGTCCTGCCGCTGTTGACGACCACAGCGCCAACGTTTGTAGAAAGCGCATTGCAGTTGTCAAATGGGACTGGCGCCCCCACGAGCCTTGGCAGCCTCACAACAGTGTATTCGCTCGCATCGATACTTTATGTCCTTGGCTCCCTGTTATTTGGCATCGCTATGTTCCGCGCTCGCATCCTGCCGCGCGGGGCGGCTGCCCTGTTTGCCGTATCAGGTCCTTTGGCGGGCACCATGTTTACTCTGCTTCCATATCAGCTCGTGCAGTTGACATCGATACCGATAGGGGCTGCTATGGTCTGGCTGGGATACGCCCTCTTTTCCGAACGACGAGAGAAACTGTCTGCATCCGTGCTTGCTCAGGGAATCGTTTCACAGGAACCGAGCAAAGCAGTTTGAGAACTAACAAATCTATTCAAGGAGTTTAGAAATGAAAGCGATTATCCAAAATAACAATCAAATCAAAGCACCTGCAAGAAAAACTCAAATATCGTGGTGGGTGCCCGTCGGGCTGATCTTCCTCAGCATCATTCCCCTGATCTTCGGCGCGTTACGCTTGAACGAATTGGCAAGCGGCGCTGAGATCACACCAGACAACGCCCGCTTCTTTGCCTCTCCCTCGCCTGTGGTTATTCACATTATTGCATCTGCGGTTTATGCCCTGCTTGGCGCGCTCCAGTTCGTGGGTCGCTTTTGGCAGCACGGAAGTAAATGGCATCGTTGGGTTGGCAGGTTTCTGGTTCCAGTTGGACTTCTCGTTGGGCTTTCAGGGATATGGATGACCGTGTTCTATCCCCGCCCGGAAGGCGCAAGCAACCTGTTGTATGCCTTTCGGCTCCTGTTCGGAACTGGCATGGTTCTCTCGATCATCTTGGGATACCTCGCCATCCTGCGGAAGGATGTTGATCAGCACCTGGCTTGGATGACACGCGCTTACGCACTCGGTCTTGGTGCAGGTACGCAGGTATTCACGGGTATGGTCGGTGCATTGATCTTCGGCACACCCAATGAATTTCAAAACGCGTTGTTGAATGGCGCAGCTTGGGTAATCAATCTTGCCGTGGCGGAATGGAGCATCCGCAAAGGTACAACCAGACAAACCCGTACCGCATAGATTTGAATATTGATATCAAGTTCACTTAATATTTTAGAAAATAAGGAGATTAGAAATGAAAGCAATTGTAGCAACCCAATACGGCGGACCGGAAGTTCTTCGACTCAAGGAGATCGAGAAGCCAACGCCCAAAGATAACGAAATTTTGATCAAAGTCCACGCGACCACCGTCACCGCCGCAGATTTTCGAATGCGAAGTTTCACAGTCCCTGCCGCAGTATGGATTCCCGCCCGCCTTGCGCTGGGCATCACAAAACCCAGACAACCGATCTTCGGCTCTGAACTTGCGGGCGTAGTAGAAGCAGTTGGCAAAAATGTGACCCGCTTCAAGGTTGGTGACCAGGTCTTCGCCTCGACTCTCACAGAGAATTTTGGCGGCTACGCTGAATATAAATGTCTGCCTGAAAAAGCGATGGTGGCGATAAAACCAGCTAATATAAGTTTTGAAGAAGCGGCAGCCCTTCCCATCGGTGCGACCACCGCTCTGCGCATGCTTCGCAAAGGAAACATCCAACGTGGGCAAAAAGTCCTGATCTATGGCGCTTCTGGAAGTGTTGGTACATATGCAGTACAGCTTGCCAAATATTTTGGCGCAGACGTGACCGGAGTTTGCAGTACGTCCAATATCGAGATGGTGAAATCTCTGGGTGCAGATCATGTCATCGATTATACAAAAGCGGATTTTTCATCCATAGAAGAACGATATGACGTTATCTTCGACACGGTGGCGAAGTTCCCCAAACCACAATACTCGAAGGTTCTCGCACCAAATGGGGCATTTGTGTCGATGGCAAAGCTGGACACGAAAGAAAATATTGACAATCTGATTTTCATCAAAGAATTGATCGAGAAAGGCGAGATCAAAGCGGTCATTGACCAATGCTATCCGCTGGAAGATATGGTTGAGGCGCACCGCTATGTTGATGCGGGTCACAAAAAAGGAAATGTTGTCATCGCAGTGGGGCATAAGAATGGAAAATGAACAACGATCAAACCTCGATGCGAAACAACCGCCGGTATACACCTTCAAGATCAGGGGTCACCTGAGTCAACAGTGGATGACCTGGTTTGATGGGCTGACTGTTGTGCTGGAAGAGGACGGCAACACTCTGCTGAGTGGACCTGTGATCGATCAGTCTGCACTGCATGGCATCTTGAAGAAGATACGCGACTTGGGAATGCCTTTGCTCTCGATGAATCCCATTGATTCTGACCCATCAGACAGGACAGATCCAGACCAGGCTAAAGGTGACTTATGAAGATCAACCCATTTCTGAATTCTGACCGGCAGCTTCGCAATGGCTGGTGGATCCTGATATTTTTTCTGATACTTGCCGCTTTGCTTGTACCGGCGATGATCATGGCGCAGCAAAACAATATGGAAGTCTCCATTGGTGTGCAAACTGTGATCGTATTGATCGCCTCATTAACCAGTCAATTGCTACGACAAAGGCCACTGGCTGAACTGTCTGGTATGTTGAATTTGCGTTGGCTCAAAGAACTAGGTGTAGGCGGCTTGATCGGTTTCACACTTATGCTAATTCCTGCACTCATTTTAGGAATCTTCGACTGGGTTGACTGGCGATGGAATCCTGAAGGTGTTTCTGTCCTATCATCGAGTCTATTGCTCTTTGCAGGAGTTGCAATCGCGGAGGAACTGTTATTCCGCGGATTTGTCTTTCAACGCCTCATCGCCGGGCTGGGTCAGTGGACATCTCAATTGATCATAGCTGCCTTCTTTCTACTGACCCACCTGAACAATCCGGGCATGACTGGCAGCGTCAAAGTCATGGCGAGCATAAACATTTTTCTTGCGTCGATCTTATTTGGTCTGGCGTTTATCCAAACCAAAAGCCTGGCGATGCCCCTTGGATTGCATTTCATGGCGAACTTTGTGCAAGGCGGCGTTCTCGGCTTTGGTGTAAGTGGCGCTGAACAATCAGGCTTATTAATTCCTTTCTTTAAAGAAGCACCAGTATGGTTGACAGGCGGTCAGTTCGGTCTTGAAGCCAGTCTGCCCGGGTTGGTGTGTATTTTGATGATTTTACTTGCGCTTCAGTTCAGAAAGCAAAAAAACAAATTGGTAACAAATGAATAGTTCAATTTTCTACTTCCTCAATCCCATCTTTATCGGCATTGGCGCAACTTTGATTTTTGACCTTTGGGGGCTTTTCCTCAAATATGCTTTCAAGATTCCACAATCGAATCTCTGCCTGGTAGGGCGCTGGGTCCTATACATGCCTGATGGCGTCTTTCGACATTCCAATATTGGCTCTACCCCACAGAAAAGCGCAGAATGTACAGTTGGGTGGATTGCCCACTACCTTACTGGTATTGCGTTTGCTGTTATGTTTCTGGTATTCGCAGGTAACAGCTGGATTCAAGCTCCCAATGTCATGCCTGCCCTCATCTTTGGAATAATCACGGTCTCTGCACCGTTCTTTATCATGCAACCTGCATTTGGAATGGGGGTTGCGGCAGCCAAGACTGCGAAACCTGCCCAAGCAAAGCTTCGCAGTTTGATGAATCATGTTGTGTTTGGCTTTGGTCTTTACCTTTTCGGGTTGTTGGTGAACTGGTTATTCTAAGTGTTCTTGGTGATTACTCTCGTAGGAACGGCATGGCACTTGACGCTCCCTCACAATATGAGAATGCAACTACGCTTACAATACCACCCGCACTGGTATCACGCCAACCCAAGCAACCGCCATCTCCAATGAACCATCAGTCGCCTATTTCAGGCGCCCATCCAGAAAATCCAGCACCTTTTTGACATTCTCTGGAGCATCAAATTTTGGATCACCATGCCGCGCACCATCGATCAATTCATGGATCACTCGCCCGCTTCCACAAACATCTCGCACTTTTTGGGCAAAGTTCACAGATTGTTGGTGCGGCACGGTATCATCCCTGGTGCCGTGTTGAATAAAGAACGGCGGCACGTTGGCATGGATATAGGTTTCGGGGTTGGCGGAGCGGACCAGGTCTGGGACTTCGGTGATCGTTCTTCCGAGGAGCAGAGACTCGGGTGAGTTCGAACCGCTGTGCGAAAACTCCGGGGCGGGAGCCATGCCCGACTCCGCGAGTTGCTCATCCATCTTTAGAAAGTCTGTCGGCGGGAACCATGCGACCACGGCTTGTACATCACATGGGTGTTCAGCGTTGCCGAGACTCGGGTCATCCAGTTCCGGGACATTGGCAGACACTCCTGCCATCAACGACTGATACCCGCCGGCTGAGCCGCCCCATGTCGCGATTTTGTTGGGATCGAACAAATAGTTTTCTGCATTCGCCCGGATCCAGCGGATGGCGGCTTTGACATCGTGCACCAGCGCGGGAAATTTCGTTTCGCCGCTCATCCGGTAATTGACTCCGACCACGCAATAGCTGCGCTTCAAGGCTTCGAGCATGGACATGATCTGGACATCACGCTTGTCGCCACCCATGAACGCGCCACCATGAATGGACACGATCACAGGGAACGGTCCATCACCTTCCTCGGGCCAGTAGATATCCAGTTTTTGTGCCGGTGAAAGGGCAGCATAGGAAATATCAAACATCTTGCGTTTGATATGATCTGTCTTTGCAGGCGGGATCTCAAATGGGACTGCATAATGTTCATCGCTCATATCGTCTCCTTCGTTACTTCGCCAGGTATTTGGCAGCCAGATCCACGAGGGCACTGCCCACGAACATTCCGATCAAACCAACAATTCCCGAAAAGTCATGTGGAACCGGGACCGGCAGTTTCATGGACTTGAAGATGACCCCGATCACAATTCCTACCAGCAGAGAAATTAACATCACAACCATTGTGGACAATTTCCTTTCCGATACATTTGGCTTCTCCATGGTGGGCCTATGCCGATACAGCCACTCTGGCGACAGTTTCCTTCGCCTTGCGGTTTTTTTGATAGACATCGAAGGCGACTGCGATCAAAAGAACAGAGCCTTTTACCACCTGTTGCGAAAAGTCAGGGAAAGTGGCTAACTGCATGGCATTGTTCAACACACCGATGATCAACATACCCACCATCAAACCGAAAACATTGCCTTCGCCGCCTTTGAAACTGACGCCGCCCAAAAGTGCAGCAGTGAGGCAATCAAATTCAAGCCCCTGACCAGTAATGGTCTGTCCGGCAAATACTCGTGACAGCAGCAGAACCGTTGTGATCGCTGAGATAAAACCGCAGATCATGAACAAAAGCACCTTCATTCTATTGATATTTACACCCGCAAGGCGGGCGGCTTCTTCATTGCCACCCAATGCAAATATTTGCCTTCCAAAGTACGTCCTGGTCAGGATGAAAGCACCGAGCAATGCCACAACGATCATAACGATGACCGGTACGGGGACCTCCCATACATATCCCTGGCCAAACCAGCGGAAGGAATCGGGGAATCCCATGATATTCCTGGATTGATTGATAATGTACCCCACACCTTTAAATATTGCGGAGGTACCCAGAGTAATAATAAGCGGATGGATGTTTAGTTTAATGCAGAGGAACCCATTGATCGCACCCAACCCGGTCCCGACAAGCAGAATTAAGGGAATTGCGACTGCAGGTTGTAGCTTCCAATCAACCATCATGATCGCCAAAAGGACATTACCAAACACGATCTGGGAGCCGATGGAGAGATCAATACCGCCGCTGATCATCACGAACATCAAGCCGACGGCGCTAATCCCGGCGAATGAGATTTGGCGTATCAAGGTACGAAGATTACCAAACGTCATGAAGTTCGGTGCAATGAATGTGAACAGAATCAGTAAAAGGATCAGAATCAAGAAAGGCACATTCTTTTTCAGGATTGATCCTAATCGACCGCTAAAGCTATTGAAAAATGTAGATTGATTGTTTATCACTTAATCCTCCAAAAGTTAATGGATCCCCGATGCGAGGTCGAGAATATAATGCTGATTGAAATTCTCTTTTTGGACTTCCCCAGCCAATTCCCCTTCGCATAAGACAATGATCCGATCCGACATGCCCAATAATTCTTCCATATCAGAAGAGATCATCAAAATCGCAATTCCATTCTCAGCCAATTCAGTCATCAGATGATAAATTTCCTGTTTGGCACCAACATCGATCCCACGCGTGGGTTCATCAAAGATCAAAATGTCTGACTCGGCAGCCAACGATTTGGCAAGTACCACTTTTTGTTGATTCCCGCCGCTCAGATTGATCACCTGTTGTAATAAACTAGGAGTTTTTATATTAATACGTTCTTTGTATTTCTGCGCGATCTCATCTTCTTTTTTCGTATTAACCACACTGTATTTTGAAATGCGTCGAATGATCGGGAAACTGATATTCCACTTGACAGACATCTCAAGGAACAGTCCCTGACCTTTGCGGTCTTCTGTTAACAAGCCAATCTTGTTCTGGATCGCATCTAATGGCGAATGGATATTGACGGGCTTTCCGTTGATCAAGATCTCGCCACTTTCCATTGGGGCGGCGCCAAAGAGAAGTTGAGCCAATTCGGTTCGACCCGCGCCAACCAATCCGGAGATCCCTAAAATTTCACCTTTGCGTACTGAAAATGAGATATTTCGATCCCCATTCCCGGTGAGATTTTTTACTTCCAAAGCAACTTCACCAGGCGACTTTTTCCGTTGAGGATAACTTTCCTTTAATTCGCGCCCAACCATCAGCGTGATCAATTCCTGCCGGTTGGTCTCTTTCGTGTTTTTGGTGGTGACGTAGGCTCCGTCACGCATGATGCTCACACGATCAGAGATGCGAAAGACTTCTTCCAAACGATGCGAGATATAAATGACCGTCACACCTTTTTGTTTTAACTGGTTAATGATCTTGAACATCAACTCTACTTCTGAAACGCTTAATGGAGCAGAGGGTTCATCCATGATCAATATTTTTACATTCTTCGAGACTGCTTTCGCGATTTCAATGATCTGTTGTTCAGCAATGGATAGTTCCTGTACCAGCATACGCGGATCAATTTTTACCCCAAACTGGTCCAGCACTTTGACAGCCTTTTTCTCAATTGTTTTGGCGCTGAAAAATGCCGAGTTTTCATTTCTTTCACATAAGTAAATATTTTCAGCACAAGACAAGGTCGGAACCAGATTAAATTCCTGATAGATCACTTCAACACCAAGGCTCCTGGAAAGCGCAGGAGTCATCTTGGAATATTCTTGTCCATTAATTTTAATAATTCCTGAATCAATATCGATGGCTCCAGCCACGGCTTTGATCAATGTCGATTTTCCAGCGCCATTCTCGCCTAACAAGGCATGTACCTCCCCTTCTTGAAAACTGATCGAGACATTGTTCAGAGCCAAAACACCCGGATAGCGCTTGGTGATATTTTCCAGGGATAGTACAACCTTGGCATCCATTCGTTTTCACCTCTATTTATGATGAAGGGTCCCCCCACCCTTCATCATATTTATTTACAAAACGCTTCTTGTTACGGTGCGAGTGTGGCAAAATCGCAGTGGATCGGCTCCAATGCATCATTGATGATGTTGGGATATTCAACACCTTGCAGCATCTTTTTGATCTGTTCGTAGGTAGCAACATCAAGAGCGGTTCCACCGATGGCAACAAAACCCTTGTAGGGATCTTCGCAGCTGGTGACGGTTGGGATCATGGAAGGATCCATATCCCCAGCGAAAACGCCGTATTCAGAAATATCAACACCTGGCAGCGCTTTGATGGCATTGGCAATACCCTGAGCATGGGCTGTGGATTGGGCAATGAACACTTTAACATCAGGGTTAGCCGTAAAGATATTCTCAGCGGCATTCTGACCAACAGGAAGGCTATCACCAGAAACATCCACATGTGCAACAAGTTTCACCTTTGGACAGATTTCAGTGATCGTGGAATAACCCTGATCGCGTAATTTCATACCCACGGAGGAACTCGGGCTGCCAACGATGGCAGTTTCAACACTGCCGTCAGCAGCATCCGGGTACTTGGCTTCAATGAAATCGCAAGCCATCTTGGCAACTTTTTGACCGTCTTCCAATTGACTGGTGTGCATAATGGCATCGAAAGGCGCCAGTTTTTGAGGAGGAACCCCCATGACCATGATACCAGCGGCTTTGGCTTCTTCAATAGCAGGGATGAGCTGATCAATCTCACCGGCTGCCATAACATACATGAAATCAGTTTTCATGGATATGCAGTTCTCGATCTGATCGAATTGTTGGTTTAAACCACCTTCATCAGCACCGTAGACGTTCACAGTCACGCCATCAGCCTTGAATTGTTCTGTAACGGAAGTAGCAACACCGTTCAAAAAAGGATTGGCGAGTGAAGGGATGATATAGCAGACCACTTTGCCATTAATATCAAAAGGCGATCCGGATTTTGCAGGCACCATAGAAACAGTGGTGTCTTCAGCTGGAGCTTCCGTAGCTGCTTGCACCGGGGCTTCCGTGGCAGCAGGAGCTTCAGCGGCAGTTTCCGGCTCAACCGGGGCTTCGGTGGCGGCAGGGGCACAGGCTGCCAACAGGAGTACGGCAATCATCATG
>Ga0073934_10009491_pt1 | contig 12455 bp, 12 predicted proteins | sample LarsenN4metaG_FD_76834 | JGI IMG/M metagenome (GOLD analysis project Ga0073934, IMG submission 76834) | Hot spring sediment bacterial and archeal communities from British Columbia, Canada, to study Microbial Dark Matter (Phase II) - Larsen... ... | reverse complement strand
GCGCGATCGCAAGGGTGTCGCCATCGCGAGCGCGGCGAATCGCGTCGCGGCGAACCGGCTCGGAGTTGAGGTCGACGCCAAAGCTCGCCATCCGCTCCGAGGCCAGTGTCGAATAGAGGATGGGAAAATACTCATCGCGGGGCGGTGATACGGCCGGCACATCTTCGAGGGACCAGGTCCTGATCGCATAGTCCGTCAGTCCAAGCTCCTTCGCCTCGCGTTCGAACTCGGCCCGTTCATCCCGCCTGACGCGAGGCGCCCAAATCAGGCGCATGATCTCGGCATAGGCACCGAGTATTCGCTTGGTAAAAGAATCGAATTCATGCTGATCGACGCGGTGTGAGGCGTCGTAGAAGGCGCGCACCGCGACGATCCTGCTGAGATATTCATCGAGACCATTTTGCAGGACGACGGCATAATCGCTGGCAAGGGCGTTGAACTTCGCCCGAGCGAGCCGCTCTTCCCAGGTGGAGACGGCAAGCCAAGCCGCCACGGCGACGGTCAGTCCGAGGCAGGCAGCAGCGGCGATCGGCCAAACATGCCGCGCGGGTTGCCATTTCTTGACGAATTCGGCGAGGGCCGGCATGCGGGCGGACGCGGCTCCCTGGGACTTGGCGTTTGGCACTCCCCCCGGCGCTTAAGGGCCGATTGGGCGGGGTATTCCTCCTCGTAGCGGGGTTGCCTTAAATTGATTGACACAGGATTAGTGGAGCCTCTGCAAATTGCGCCAAGCTGCGAAAAGACAAGGGTCTTTCGCGAAGGAGGGCCCCGCGGCTGGCCAGTCCATTGCGTCGCCTTGTGTTGCTGACCTGAATGTTATAGGCAGACCGCTTCCTCGGGCGAATTTGGGGGCCCTGCGGGCCTGAAATGCGGGCGGAAAGGCCCCTAAGAGCGTGTGGGAGCGATGACCTACGTCGTCACCGAAGTCTGCATCAAGTGCAAGTACACCGACTGCGTCGAGGTGTGCCCCGTCGATTGCTTCTACGAGGGCGCCAATATGCTGGTGATTCACCCCGACGAGTGCATCGATTGCGGGGTGTGCGAACCGGAATGCCCGGTGGACGCCATCAAGCCGGATACCGAGCCCGGGCTTGAGCGCTGGCTCGAGCTCAACCGGAAATATTCGGAGTCCTGGCCGAACATCACGACCAAGAAGCCGGCACCCCCAGATGCGGACGCTTTTGTGTCCGAGCCTGACAAGTTCGCCAAATATTTCTCGCCGGAGCCGGGCGAAGGCGACTAGCGGATTCAAGGGGTTAAGTATTAACCGTATGGTCAAAATGTCGCATATTGCGGCGCGAAAACGGCCTTGCTGCAACACGGTACGGCTTCCGGATTCGCTAAGATTGTGTTATTGTGACGGCGAAATGGCGCGAACTTCCGGCGCGACAAGCACCAAGAGAGGCGTCCCTGTTTGGGCGCACTTTTTTTTCTGATTTGAGGGAGGTGGCGCGATCAGGTCACTGATCGGCGGCTCATCTTGTGCCCAAAGCCCGCGATACCAGTCCTCCCGGCCTGGCGCGAAGCATGGATGATGCTTATCTAACCGGTATTCTCGCCGAAAAAAGCATTTTTTAGAGAGTGAGACAGAGTATGGCTGAAAAAAAGAAACCACAGCAAAGACACGGCTTTCGTACCAACGAGTATATCGTCTACCCGGCTCATGGCGTCGGCCGGATCGTAAGCATCGAAGAGCAGGAAATTGCTGGCGCCAAGCTCGAACTGTTCGTCATCAACTTCGAAAAGGATAAGATGACGCTCAGAGTGCCGACCTCGAAGCTTGCAAGCGTCGGCATGCGCAAACTTTCCGAGGAGAAGATCGTCAAGAAGGCGCTCGGCACGCTCAAGGGCAAAGCCCGCGTCAAGCGCACGATGTGGTCGCGGCGCGCCCAGGAATACGAGGCCAAGATCAACTCCGGCGATCTCGTGTCCATCGCGGAGGTAGTGCGCGATCTCTACCGCTCGGAGGCCCAGCCCGAGCAATCCTATTCCGAGCGGCAGCTCTACGAGGCCGCGCTTGACCGCATGGCCCGGGAAATCGCCGCCGTCGAGAAGATGGACGAGGCAAGCGCCATCGCCAAGATCGACGATGTGCTCGCCAAGACGGCCCGCCACGCCAAGGTTGCTGCCGAGGCCGAAGCGCGCACAAAGGCCGCCTAAGACACTAGAGGCAGCCGATCTGGCCCATTAGGACCTTCAATTCCAGCGCCTCAGTGCGCGCATCGATCTCCTGACAGAGTTCGAGCGACCTGCGAAGCTTCAGGCAGGCCTCTTCAGGTTTGCCGCGCATATGGGCGAGAACGGCCAGATTGCGTATCTGCATGGCGATGGCGAGCCCCTCGCCCGCCTCCCGGGCTGCGTCGAGCGCGACATTGAACTCCTCCTCGGCTTCGTCGAAGCGGCCCTCGTCGAGATAGACGGCGCCAAGATTCCCCGCAGCCTTGGCGACGCCGGCAGCGTCATTCGCATTTATGAAGAGATTGACGGCTTTGCGGTAGCAGCTCTCGGCCTCGGCGGCTCGTTTCAGGGCCCGGTGCGCGTTGCCGAGATTATAGACGGCGTTGCAGATATGCTCCGGCAGGCCGATCTCCTCGTAAAGCCGGAGGCTTTCCTTGAAGTGGTCGGCGGCTTCATCGAAGCGAGCCTTCTCGAACAGGATCGTGCCGAGATTGAGGTGAGCCCTGGCCATACCGTCCCTGTGCTTGAGCCGTTCCTCGAGCTGCAAGGCCTGCCGGACCATCTCCTCCGCCCGATCGAGGTCCTGCGTTTCGCGATAGAGCAGGGCAAGATTGCCGGCGACAACGGAGGCGATCATGATCTCCCCGATCCGCTCGGCGATCGCGAAGCTCTTGAGCAGCATTTGCTCGGCTTCGGTGAATTTGCCGAGCCCTTGCAGCAAGAGACCGAGATCCGCGTAGAGCTGGGCCAGCCCGACCTCGTAGTTGAACTTGGTGCAGAGCGCCGCAGCTTTGTTGTAGTTGGCCAGCGCGGCGTTCAGGTCGCCAGCCTTCATCTGGGTGGTGGCGAGAGCCATCATGGCATCGACCAGCGCCTTGGCATCCGCGCACGCCTCGAAGATGCGGGCGGCCTCCTCGAATTTCTCGCTGGCCTCCTTGAAGCGGTTCCGCCTCAGGTGCAGGACGCCGGCAAACATGTCGATCATGCCGGCGATGTCCTCCCGGCCCTCGCGCGTGCGGCCTGTGTGAGCCTTCTCGATCAAGGCTTCGACGCTCGGAATGTCGCCCAGCCTGAATTGAACCAGGGCGAGCGCGAGCAGGTTCTCGGCGTCATCGGGGTCGAGGTCGACCGCCTGCTGGAAAAGGTTGCGTGCCGCTTCGCTGTCGTTCGGCATAGCGAGCGCACCTTGATGGCGGAGTGCCGCAGCCGCCTGCCGGGAGACCTCCTGTGCCTCTTGCCGCCTTTTGCGGGCGATGCCCGCAAAAATGTCAGTGGCCAGCGCGCTGTCAGAGGATTTCAGTTGCGCGATGGCACGCCTCGCGTCCCGAGTCCCCTCTTCCTTCAGTGCCAGCACAGCCTCCGCGATCAGCGCTTTGATGCTGTTGCTCTCCTTGAGAGAGAACCGGTCGCCGGTCTCCTCCGAGCGGGCCGCCATCTTGCCAGCGATGAAAAGGGCGATCTGGTCGGCGAGAATCCGGCTGTTGCGCTCGTCTTTGCGCTGCGCCTTGCGCATGAGCAGGGCCAAAAGCCCAAGAAGCAGGGCCAGAACGCCGAGAATCGCCGCGACGGTCTGGAACGCGGTCCAGTCGAACGGAAAGACGCGACTAAAGGTCTCCATGGCGCTGGGTGGTCACTCCCCGTTGGCCTTCCTGCGGCATAAGGCGATCAATATGGCATTGTCCGGCTATAGAGCGATAGCCAGTCCGGCCACTTAGGCGGGACCTCCGTCCTCCGGAAGAAGTTCGATCTGCTCCGGGTGGCTTGCCTCGATCACAGGTCCGTTGCGCCAGGCAAGCGTGCCGCGCACACGAATGCGCTTTCCGGCGAGGGATTCGAGATCGATGCCGGCGGCGGAAAAGGCAGGCAGATCCTTGCGCGCGATGCTGACGGTAAAGTCGGTTCGCCAGTCTTCGGCGAAATTGAGATAGAGGCGCCCTGCTCCCTCGCCGACCGCCACGATCGTGCCCTCGACGAGTTGGTAGGTGTGAATGAGCCGCCCAAGGCGCTTGAGGTCGGTGGCCCCGAGGATGCGGTAACTCGAAATGCCCCATATGCCGAGACGCTTGACTCTCGCCTTCCTTTCGTGCGCCAAAAGTTCGGTCACGCAGGCGGCGCTGTCGGCGAAGGAATAGACCCGCGCCAAGCCCTTGGCGACCATCGCTTCCTGGAGCCAAAGGCGCTCTCCATCCTCAACCACAAAGGCTTGCGCCAAGAGATGGCCGTGCCGGTCGCTCCGCCGGCCGCCAAATCGAAGCTCGACCAGCTTGCCGGCGGCGAGGCTTTCAAGTGCGGCTTTCGCCTCCGCAACGAAGGGCCAGGGATCGTCGCCACGCCAGCCAAGCGGCGGCATCGGCGCCTTTGCCCCGATCAGCCTTACACTACGGCCGTCGCTGAGCTTGAGCGTCTCGCCGTCGACCACTGCGGCGACGGTGCTGGCCTCAGGCTCGATCAGAGTGCAGCCGGCGGCGGCGGGTCCCGTTTCAGCGAGGATCATTCCCGCCAGGACAAGCGCAACCGGTCTTCCGGCCCTCTTCACAATTGCCACGTCATGCACGCCTACACTCATATCGGGGTTTCGCTCCAAACGGCGATGAAGTTGACGACGATTACGGTCACGCTCAACACAACCTGCCAGAAGAAGGGCTTCGCCCTGAGCGAACCGGCGGCCGACTTCAGCTCCTTGAGCACGAGATAGCCGCCCATGCCCCGCCTGAACCACCCCATCGCCTCGCCGTCTTGATCGAAATGTTTCGGGACGCGCTTCCACCCGGCGAAGAGATCGCCGATGAGGCCGAGCATGGAACGGAAATCAACCACCATCAGTCCGGTCTTATCCTGGAAGATGACATCCTCTCCGGCGATGAAGCCAGGACTTGCCCGGCCGATCGCCTTGCCTTCGAGCCGCACCGCTTGGCCGCGGACGGGCGAGGCGCCCGGGTCGCCCATCAGCGCCATCACGGTCGTGGAGCGCGGCGGCCCGGAGGGATAGCGCAGCGGAAGTGTGGCGAGCACGCCAAGCGCAATTGCCGCCGGCGTAAACTGCCAGGCGCCAATCAAGATGGCGGCAATCCCGAACAGGAGCGGCGCCACCAGTAGGAGAAGCTCGCCCAAGAAGCGGCTCCATAGCCTGCCGCGATCGAGCTGCACCCGTGCAGCGGCCGCTTCCACATCGTAATCGCCGAAGTTCTGGCCTTTGGCCCGGGCGATCTCGCCAAGATGAGCGATGCGCCTGCCGGTCAGGGGATGCGTCGAGTTGAGCTGGATGAGCCGCGCCCAGGGATTGAAATTGTCGAACAGCATGGCTTCGGCGGCAGCACCCGCGGTCATCGCGGCGCTTTCGGCAAGAAGGCCGGTATAGCGCGCATTCTTGACGTCGATGACGCCCAGATGCCGCGTCGATCTGAGCAGGCTTTGCGTTGCCTCGGTGTCCTCGATCTTGACGATGCCGTAGGCGATCTTGATGAGCGCGCTGGCGAGCGCGCGCGGCTCGACCCGGTTGGCCGAGAAGGCGTCGGCGAGATATTCGCGCGTGCGGCTGAGATAAAGCAGGAGATAGATACCGATATAATACGCGATCAAAGCGGCGAGCCCAATCGCCGGGCCGGCGTTCTTCTTGCTGCTGCTTCTCGCGCGCGAGAAGGTCACGTAGATCATATAGAGGATCTGCACCAGCATGCCGGCCATCGTCATCAAGATAAAGTCGCGGTTGACGATATGGCCGAGCTCATGCGCGACGACGGCGCGTTGTTCCTCCTCGTTGAGGAACTCGAAGATGCCTTGCGTCACCACGATGCGCGCGTTGGACCGCAATAGGCCGTAGGTGAATGCGGTTGGGTTGCGATCGGGAATGAAGCCGATCCTCGGCGCCGTAAAACGATAGTCGCCAGCCACCTGATGAATAAGCTCATGGACGCCTGGATAGCGTTGCTTGACTGTCGCATCGTCGAGGAATTCGAGCTGGTTGAACCAGCGCAACGTCAGGTCGGACAGCCACGGACTGATCAGCCAGATGACAAGATTGATCACCACCGTAAGCGCAATGGCGACGCCGAGATCGACCTCGCCGATCGCCACCATGGCGGCGAGCACGAAGCCAATGACCATGCCGATGAGAAGTCCGAAAGTGACGAGAGACGCAAAAGCGAGCCGTGCCACTTATCATCCCCCCGAACGCGTGCGGAACCCTGAGATTAGCGCCAGCGCGGGGAAACCGCCTCTAGATTCGTGAGGTTGGGCTCAATCCTGCGGCGCCTGCTCGGGCAGCAGGATGACGTGTTCCTGCTCTTCGGGGTCGTTGCGGGCGACGATGGCGACCGCAGGCTCGGTCCGGCTGAGATTGACAGGCTGATGCGGTACATCCGGCGGGATGAAGATGAAGTCGCCAGCCTCGTTGACCACGCTCTTTTTCAGGCCTTCGCCATAGCGGGTCTCGACCTTGCCCTTGATCAGGTAGATCGCCGACTCGAAGCCTTTATGCACATGCGCCTTGGCAGAGCCACCCGGAGGAATGACCACCATCAGCAAGGAAAGACCCTTTGCGCCGGCAGTCTTGCCCGAGATGCCGGGGAAGAAGGGCAGGTCCTGCTTGCCTTTTCCAAGCTCGACTCCGCGCACGGTCACGACGTCGGTGCCGTCGCGCTCGCCCAGGATGACCGGCTCGGCGGACGCCTTGGCGAGGTAAAAGCCGCCTACGACAAGAGCGAGCAATAGCCTGATGCGCATCTCTGCCTCCTTGCGGGCTCCATCCGGCTCGTGCGCAATGCCGGTCCTAGTCGCGGACGAATTGGACGAGCTTATTGCCGGCGGCGTCGTACAGAACGAGCGTATCGCCTTCCTGGGTGAAGCTGTTTGCCGCCCGAAGCGTGGCGAAGAAGGCGCTTTCGACCTCAATAATTCCCGGACAGCCTTTTCGCGTGGAGGCGACCGGGCCGATCTCGATGTGATTGCCGGAGAGGGAATAGGCACCGAAGAACTGGTTACAGCCGCCGTATCCGGAAATTTTCCCATCGGGTGTGAACTGGACAACCATGTCACTGCCCGCGGGCAGCTCCGACGCGCTTAAATAGATCGGGTGCCAATCTGCGCCGGAGAGCTCGGTGCCCATGGTCATTCCCGCCGTTCCGACCGCCAAGAGCAGGCCAAGGATCATCGTATTCTCCTCACTATTGGGGCCGGGCGCTCTCAGTGACCTGCTCGGCTTCGTCGGCCTTCATCACGTTGGCGATCCAATCGGCGTAAGCCGACACCCGCGTATAGACGCCTGGAAAGACCTCGTCGGCACAGGAATGGCCCCAGCTCACGACGCCGATCTGCACGGGGCCGTCAGGCGTAAGCGTGAAGAGCGGGCCTCCGCTGTCCCCCTGGCAAGAATCCCTGCGGATGCGTTTGCCCATGGCGCAAACATTGGTCGCCGCGTCCACCGATTCTTCGTTGGGATAAAGCCTTCCATAAAGGCTGGCACAGTCCCCGGCAGGAACCTCCGACAAGTCCGCCTTGCGAAGCTGCTCAGGCGCCAAGACTTCGGCTTGCACGGCCGCAAGCTCCTCCGCGGTCAATACTTGCAACTGTGAAAAGAGTTCGCCGGGGTTGATGTCCCATAGCTTGCCCCAGCCGCTCACGGTGTAGCTGAGGGTTGAGGCGTCGGCGCGGAGGAGTTCCTCCTTCGGGCCGGTCGCGAATTCAATCGGCTTTGCTTTGGAGCTGGTTATGGGGCGCTTCAGCTTGATCAAGCCGATGTCATTCTTCGGCATCTTAAAGTCTTCATGCGGAATGACCTTCTCCACGCTCATGTTCTTCAGCTTTGAGCGAAACACGCTGCCATAGCCGATCGTCGTCTTGTCGGGCTGAACCGTATCATTGCCGGACTTCAGGCAGTGAGCGGCCGTCAGCACCCATTGCGGAGCAATGAGCGAGCCGCCGCATCTCCAGCTGGAGCCTTGGTCCGACGCACTAATGAACACCTGAAACGGAATTTCGCCGTCTTCGACGGGTTCGCCGTTGACGATCATGTCACTGTCTGGCTCGCTGACATCTTCCGCATGGGCCGGGATGGCGGCGCCAAACAGGAAAGCGGAGACAACAATGAGGGGGGTCAGTTTCATGCCGGACATGGTGGCTACTCCCGTGAGGAAGCGCAGCTCTTGTTATTCTTCCTGCCGGCTCAGCAAATTACCAGCGCGGCGGTCTCTTTCACATTAAATCTTGGCAACAGCGGGCGAGAAATCTTGGTTGCGGCCGGTGAGGCAGGAAAGCCCTGCGGGGCAACGAAATGAAAGCGTTTCAGAGAAAGAGCCTATATATAGGCCGGAAAAAGCGCTTGCTTCGCGCCAAGACCCCGTAGCTCAGTAGGATAGAGCATCAGATTCCTAATCTGAGGGTCGCAGGTTCGAATCCTGCCGGGGTCACCAATTGATTGCCCTCCTGTTGATCTTTCAGTGCCGCTTTGGTCCGGTTATCGGCTGGCGCCGCCCGCCCGGTTGGGCTAAGCCAAACATTGTGAGCCATGCGCCCGAGGCGCATGTGCCCAAACTCAAAGGGGGGAACCATGGATATCGTCGGAGTCATCGTGGCCCTAGTGATCGGCGCGATCGCCGGCTGGCTGGCGGGAGTCATCGTCGAAGGCGGAGGCTTCGGCCTGCTCGGCAATATGCTGCTCGGCATCGTCGGCGCCTTCATCGCGGCCTTGCTGTTCCCGAGGCTCGGCCTTGGCTTGACCCTGGGCGGAGGGGTGGTTGGCGCGATCGTCGCTTCCACACTCGGCGCGGTGGTCCTGCTGCTGATCGTGAATCTGATACAGCGGCTCGTCTAGGCGAGAGGCAGGCGAGAGGCCGCGCACGCGGCGTCATCAACTGGACGAAGACGGCGTGTGGAGATTGCGAGCGCCCATGGCGGGCGCCGAAGAATCGGCTTGCGCCTTTATGCCCCCGCACAGTGAATAATTTGCGGATGTCATGTTTGTAACTTTTACGGCGCTCTCTATCGTGCTAGGTTGCCAGCGCTCACCTTGGTCTGGGGGAATCCCCTCCTTGATTTATCGCGCTGTGCTTTTGCTGTGTTCTTGCGCCACTGCTGCGCAAGCGTTTCAGGCGTCGCCCTCCACCCCAAGTAGCTTCGGCGGCCTACAAACTGCCTATGCGTTACGCGTGGCCATGCCGCCGGGCGGCGAAGCCATCGACATGCAGTCGACAGTTGAACAAAGTCCGGGCCGTAGCCTCTTCACTATCTCCAAGATCTGGCACCAGTTTCCTGCCGACCAGAGGAAAGGACTTTTTCGCAACTACGCAACCGTGCTCACCGCAGACGGTCAGGAGATGGTAGACCTTACGAACATCTTTCTACTGAACTGCAAGGGCGGAGAGCGCTACCTCACCATACATTTTCCGGAACGCTACCAGTTCGACAGCTTCACGCCATCAACCCAGATGAGCACAGAGGTGAAGCTGCATGACGGACGTGCGACATCAACCTTGGCGGCTGAACTCAGGGACAACGAGTTCGTCATACCGCTGCGTGGGAGAGACTTGGATATGGTTATAGGAGTTCTGAAGACGCAAACCTTCCAGGCCCTGCTCGGACCCGCTCAGGAACCAGTCAATTTTTCCATCGGAGATGAGCTGATGGATAACGGGCAAAGCATCATGCTCGACGTGTTTTCAGGGTCGCGCAAGCAGATGACGATCGACGAGGTACACAAATATTGCGCCCGATAGCTGCCGAAACCAGACCTGTATACTGTTCGCTGGAAGCACCTCGCCAAAGCGTTAGTTGAGTTGTCTGGACGCGTTCGCCATAACGAGATTTTCTGTTTCGCGGGGTAGCCAAGCATGGCAGAGCCCGCTCCATTCAAGTATCGCGCCTTCATCTCATACAGCCACGTTGATGCGCGTGGGGCCAAGTGGTTGCATCGTGCGCTCGAGTCGTTTCGGATTGATCGAGACTTGGTCGGGCGTGAGACCGGGGCAGGAACGATCCCAAAGACTCTACGGCCCGTCTTTCGCGACCGCGACGATTTCACCGCCGGACACTCGCTGAACGAGCAGACACTTGCCGCGCTCGATGCGTCGGCCGCACTGATCGTCATCTGTTCGCCGGCAGCGGCCAAAAGCCGGTACGTCAACGAGGAGGTGCGGCTTTTCAAGTCGCGGCATCCCGAGCGGCCCGTGATCCCGCTCATCACTGGCGGCAGTCCGGGTGATGCCGAGCTGGAATGCTTCCCTCCCGCGCTCAAATTCAAGCTTGATGCAGAAGGGCAGATTACCGAGGAACCCGTCGAGGTCTTAGCGGCCGATGTCCGCGGGGAGGGCAACGGGAAGAGCTTGGCGTTAGCCAAGGTGATCGCCGGCCTTCTTGGCCTCTCGTCAGACGACGTTTTCCGCCGCGCCGAGCGCGAGCGCCGGCGCAAGGGGCGGCTGCGCATGGCCATCGTCGCGGTTCTTGCCATTCTCGCCGTGGCCGCATCAGCCAGCGCCGTCTATGCCTGGCAGCAGCTCAAGACGAACCAGGCCTTTCTCGACGCGACGCTCCATCGCGCTACGCAGATCGTCAATAAGGCCGTCGCTCAAGCCCAGAGCTTTGGCGTGCCGCGTAAGGCCACGCTCGAGCTTCTCGCACAGGCCGAAAGCCTATTCAACGATATGGCCCGTCTCGGACAATCGACCCCGGAATTGCGCCACCGCAAGGCCTTGATGCTGCTCGAATTTGCCAACAACTACTACATTCTCGGAGATACGGCGAAGCAGAAGGCGCGCGCCGAAGAGGCACACCGCATCATGGCCGAGCTCGCGGCCGAGACACAGGATGACCCGAGCATCTCAGCACGCTCGCTACAAGCCTTGGCGAGAAAGGCGACGTTCTCGTGGCTCAGGGCGATCTTGCCGGAGCTCTCGAGGCTTATCGAAAGGGTCTCGCTGCCGTCGAACGGCTAATTGAGATCGAACCGGATAACACGACTTGGGCACGGGATCTGTCTGTCTTCTACGAGAAGATCGGCGCGGCGCTGATGGAGCAGGGAAATTTTGCCGAAGCGACGCGCTTCTTCAAGGACGGTCTAGCGATCGCCGATCGTCTGGCGAACTCCAATCCGCGCTACCCCCTTTGGCAGAGCGACCTCGCCCGCTCATACTCACGGATCGGCGACGCACTGACGGTTCAAGGCCATCTTGCCGAAGCACTGGCCTCCTACCGCGAGAGCCTTGCCATCATGGAGCAACTGACCGATGCCGATCCGAACGATGTCGCCTTTCAGCGCGAGCTGTTCTTCGGTTATACCAAGGTTGGTTCCGCGCTCGCCGGACTTCGCAATTACGCGGAGGCACTGATCTATCACCGCAAGGGTCAAGCCATCGCTGAACGCGCAGCGAAGGCTGATCCGAGTCATGCCAGATGGCAACATTCGCTCGGTTCCACCCATGAGGCGATCGGCGATACCTTAAGGGCTCAGGGCGATCTGGCCGGAGCCTTGAAGTCCTACGAGTTAGCTTGCGATCTTGTCTCGCGCCTCGGCAAGGCAGACCCAAACAACACTAACTGGCAGCGCGATCTTGCGGGCTGCTACTACAGGATCGGAGACATGCTCGCGGCTCAAGGCAAGCTGGCTGGAGCACTAGAGTCTTATCGAGAGAGTCTTGCCATTGCCGGACGCCTCACACAGACGGCCCCGGATAATGCTGAGTGGCAGCGCCTGCTCGCCATCAGCCACGGCAAGGTTGCCTTGGTGCTCGCTAAACAGGGCGACGCGGCGCATGCACTGAACGAACTGCGTAAAGGGCGCGCAATCGTGGCTCGTCTCAACGAGCTGTTGCCCGATGTTGTTCTGTTCCCCGACGATCTCGCTCGTTTCGATGCGGAGATTGCGCGGCTGGAGCGGGCCGGCGCCAGCACAGCAGATCCAAAATAGGCCGCTCGATTCCTGCTTGCGTCCCGGTGGTAGGCATAAGTTTCAGCGGCCGCCGCGCTGAGCCCGGACCATTTTATCAAATTTAACTATTACCGCCTGCGACAATCTGTTAGTTAAGGTCTTACTCCGCTTTGCGCACTTGCGGGAGGCTAAACTATTAAGGGCTTTATACTTAGAACCTTCACCTTCGGCATCGCTTGTTGCACCGTGCTCGTGACTGCCCTCACCGCGAGTTTTGCTCGCGCGGAGGGCCAGGGTTTAGAGCGCTTTCCGTTCAGTTTGCATCGTATCCTGCGGCGGCGAAGTAGTGAGCGCATTCGTCGGGGGTGAAGCGGTCGATTAGGCTGCCGAGAGTGTCCCACAGGCCATCGACAGTTCGCTC
>Ga0073934_10009490_pt1 | contig 12455 bp, 10 predicted proteins | sample LarsenN4metaG_FD_76834 | JGI IMG/M metagenome (GOLD analysis project Ga0073934, IMG submission 76834) | Hot spring sediment bacterial and archeal communities from British Columbia, Canada, to study Microbial Dark Matter (Phase II) - Larsen... ... | reverse complement strand
ATTTATTACCCCGCGAATCTCGAAGGTGGCGTTGCCGATCTTTACGCCGTCCCCGTCGTTCAACTGCAAGCGGTCGAGCAAGGTAGCCGCAACCACCGCGCCGTGGTCTTCGACGAGCGAGTAATCGAACCGCTCGCCGCTCTTAAGCCTGAAGTCGCCGTAGAGCGGGAAGCCCCGCTCTATACCCTTCAGCTCTATCATCATCGCGCCTTCGCGAGACGTGTCTGACGGGCGAAGCATGGTGGCGGACTCGATGGTCTCGATCCTTGCCGTGACGATCGGCGAGCTGGAGACGCGCTCGATCACTTCCAGCGTCTCTTTATTCCAGGGGCGATTCGAGTCGACCTGTACGTCTGCCGTCAAAAGCGAGCGGGCCTCGGAGGAGACCGCCAGGTTGATGTTTTGAGTCATCGATTTCAGCGCGACGATCGCACCCACGCCGATGGCGATGCACACGAAGAAGAACAGCAGCCTGCGCCACGACGCCCTCAGCTCGCGTCGCGCCATTTCAAAGATGAATCTCATGGTCTTGAGGCCTCCACTTCGGTCTCGGTTGCGACAGATTTAAGATCGGTGTCGCTAACCACCATGCCATCTCGCAAAGAGATGCGCCGGTCGGCCAGCGACGCCAGCTCATGGTCGTGGGTGACCAGCACGAGCGTGGCGCTGCGCCTTCGATTCATCTCGACCATGAGGTCGAAGACGTGGCGCCCGTTGCGCGAATCGAGGTTTCCCGTCGGCTCGTCGGCAAGCAATATCGAGGGGTCGTTTGCGAAGGCGCGGGCAATGGCTATGCGCTGCTTCTCGCCGCCCGATAGCTGCGAAGGGTAGTGGTGAGCGCGGGCGACAAGGTCGACATCTTCCAGCAACCGGCGGGCGCGATCGCGCGCATCCCTGACCCCCGCAATCTCCATCGGGACCAGTATGTTCTCGAACGCCGTGAGCGAGGGGATGAGATGAAACGACTGGAAGACGATCCCTATCTTCTCGCCCCGGAGCATGGAGAGGTTGTCTTCGCTCATGTCGATTATCGAGCGGCCATCGATGCGGATATCGCCCGACGACGGGCTATCGAGCCCGGCGATCAGTCCGAGCAGCGTCGATTTTCCGCTGCCGCTCGGACCGACTACCGATACGAATTGCCCGTCAGGTATTATTAGATCGAGTGAATGAAGTATGGTGAGCGATTCACCTCCGGAAGGGACGGTCTTGGATACCTTGTATAGTTCGATCATGAAAATATATCTATTGAGCCTGATATTAGCAGGGACCATCGGCCTTGCTGCCTGTAAGGGCCAGACGACGAGCGAGCCAGCAGCCTCGCAAGCCGGGGGTCCTTCTGCCGGCGCGGCTTCTACCGCGTCCTCATCTAAGAGTGTACCGAAGATAGTCGCTTTCGGCGATAGCCTGACGGCAGGCTATGGCCTATCGCCCGTAGAAAGCTACCCGTCGCTGCTTCAAAAACGCCTCGAAGCCGACGGCTTTAATTACGAAGTTGTGAACGCGGGTGTTTCGGGCGACGTCTCGGCGGGCGGTCTTAGGCGAATTGACTGGGCGATGGAGGGCGATGTGCGAGTGGTCATACTGGAGCTCGGGGCAAATGACATACTGCGCGGCCAGCCCGTGGCCCAGATGAAAAAGAATCTCGGCCAGATCATCGAGCGCGCGAAAGCGCGCGGCGCCCAGGTGCTGCTCGCAGGTATGGAGGCCCCAACCAATTCCGGCCCCGAATACCGGCGCGAGGTTCACGACGCATTCACGGCACTTGCGCGCGAGCACGGCGTCCCGCTCATCCCGTTTTTCCTCGAAGGCGTGGCGGGGCTTGAAAGACTCAATCTTCCGGACGGGATTCATCCGAACAAGGAAGGGACGCGCATAGTGGCCGAGACGGTTTACAAATACCTCCGCCCGATGCTCGAAAAAGATGGCGGGAAATAGAGGAAGGAGGACTTGTTTGATGGGACCGATCCCCGACGCGGAAATATGCGGGGCGGCGGGCGAGCGCAATCGGAGGCTGCTCGATCGCTCGCGCGAATCGCTCATCGAGCTTGAGTCGAAATACCTGGTACAGATGGCCCACCTGACAACCCCCGCGACGGTCTGGAAGTATGTCGAAGGCGCGGTCACAAGGTCCAAAGCCAGTCTCGTGATGCTCGACCTGGAAGATTCGATCCCGCGCGATAACGCCGATCTTCTCGATCAGGGCCGCGCGAACATCATCCGCGCCTTCAACGAGCTCGACTGGGGCCGGCGGCTCAGGTTTTTTCGCCCTCGCGGGACCGAGCTTGACCTGGCGCACGAAGATATCGCAGTCGTCGTCGAGCACGCGGGCCGTAACCTCGACGGGTTGATCTATCCAAAGGTCGAATGCGCCGACGAGGTCCGGTCGTTAGACGCGACGCTCACCGCTCTCGAAAAGAGGTTCTCAATCGCGCCGGGCAGCCTAAAGATCGAAGTCCTTATAGAGTCCGCCTCTGCCGAAGAGCAGGTGTACGACATAGCCCGCTCGTCGCGCCGCCTCGCGGGATTGATCTTCGGGTCTTACGACTACTGGGCCTCGCTCGGAATGAGCGCGGCAGCCTATCGCTCGGACCACCCGCTCATCAGCCACGCGCGCTGCTCGATAGTCAAAGCGGCGGCCTCGGTCGGCGTGCCGGCGATTGCCGAAATGACGACGAACTACCCGACGCGAGACAAGAGCGAAGAAGAACGCCGCGCGGCGATAGAGGAGTTTCGCCGCGACGCGCTGCTCGCCCGCGACTTCGGGTTCGCAGGCAAGTGGACGGGCATACCGGACCAGACGGCGATGGCGGTCGAGATATTTCAGATTGCCGACGACGAGATCGACCGCGCCATCGAAGAAGCCATACTGTTTCTCGAAGCCGAATGCGCGGGACGAGGCGCTATGATGATCGGAGGAAAGATGGCCGACCGCGCGACGGACCGGATCAATCGCACGACACTCAAGACCGCATATGCGCTAGGCCGCATAGATGAAGGGTTGGCCGGAGAGCTTGGACTTCTGCCGCAGACCGGCGCGCACGGGCGCAGATAGAAGGGAGCGAAATATGGGCGAAAGAGGGCCGGGAGTTTTTGAGCCGAGATACGGTCGCCTGCTCGATGATTTTCGCACGGGCGAGATATATCACCACCCCTGGGAGGTGACGGTCGATGATGGAATGCTGGCCCTGTTTGCCGCGTCCTTTCTCGACCCGAACCCGCTCTATTCGAGCCGCCGGTATGCGCGCGACCTGGGCTTCCGCGACAGGGTCGTGCACCCGATGGCGCTCCTGAATCTCGCGCTCAGCTTTTCGGTCCACGACGTTTCAGAGCAGGCCATAGCACACCTGGCTTATATAGACCTCACCTTCCCGAACGCGGCCTACGCGGGCGACACTATATCGGCCACGTCGGAAGTGCTCGGCGTGCGGGCCTCGGAGTCGAAGCCCGACCGGGGCATAATTCACCTGCGCACGACGGGCGTCAATCAAGAGGGGGCGACGGTCGTCGCCTTTGAGAGAAAAGCGTTGATCCCGGCGGGAAGCCTCGAAGGCCGGGCCCACCCGCCCGTGAGAGAAGTAAAGGAGAAGCAGAAAGTACACACAGGGCACCTGACTATCAACTTCGATTCGCTGCCGCGCCAGCTCACAATCGATATAAAGCTGCCGCGATGGCCGGGCCGCCCTCGCGGGGTTTTCGAAGACTTCGAAGTGGGCGATGTCTTTGCGCACAGCACGGGCAGGACGGTCGGGATGAGTGAGCACATGCAGTTGACCGTCCTCACGCGAAACAGCCATCCCCTGCATTTCGACGAGGTCTATTCGCGCGAGCGCAGCTTCGCCTCCACACGGGTGGTCGAAGGCGGGCTGGTCTTTGCGTGGGCGTGCTCGCTATCGAGCCGCGACACGGGCGCGAACGCGCTGTGGGAGATGGGCTATGACCGAGGCAGCCACCCTGCGCCGGTGCTTGCCGGAGACACACTCTACGCCGCATCGCGTGTTATCGAGAAGCAGGACTACAACGAAAAGGCGGGCGTGGTCCGATTCCATCTGGTCGGGGTCAAAAACGAAAGGCCCGCGCGGCTGCTTGGCGCGGGCGTTAACCTGTTCGAAGATAAATACGAGCAAAAAGTATTCGAAATCGAGCGCGCGTTGCTCTTGCCGAAACGTCCCCCTTCAATATAAGGGGAAATGGACAGGATTAACAAGAATCGAAGAATCAAATACTGTCTGTCCAGTTAATCCTGTCTGATTATTCCCCGTCTGATTTAGGGCGACGTTCCGAAGGAGCCGAGTTTTGTGCCATCGCTCGTGCGGAGCTTGGTCACGCTGCGGCTGCCGAAGTTGGCGACCCAGAGATTGCCCCCCTCAAGGATTGCGTTTGTCGGGGCATCTCCCACGCCGTACGTGCCGACCGTTGCGCCGGTGGAGCCCTGAAGCTTGGTCACGCTATGGCCGAATTGATTTACGACCCAGATGGCGCCATCGCCGGCGACTACGGCTACAGGATTGTCGCCTACCTTGTAGGTGCCGAGAGTCATCCCGCTGCTTGCGAGCAGCTTCGTCACGGTGTCGCTCTGGGAGTTAGCCACCCAGATGTTAGCCCCGTCATATGCCATTCCCTGCGGGACTTTGCCCACGGCGTAGGTGCCGAGGTTTGCCCCGCTGCTTGCGAGCAGTTTTGTCACGGTGTTGCTGTTCTGGTTGGATACCCAGACGTTTGTCCCGTCGAAGACCAAAGCCCCGGGACCATCGCCAACTGAGTAGGTGCCTAGCGTCGCTCCGCTGCTTGCGAGCAGCTTTGTCACGGTGTTGCTGCCGTAATTTGCCACCCAGATGTTTGTCCCATCGAAAGCCAGTCCTATCGGCGCTCTGCCCACGCCGTAGGTGCCTAGCGTCGCTCCGCTGCGTGCAAGCAGCTTCGTCACGGTGTTGCTGTTCTGGTTGGCCACCCAGATGTTTGCCCCGTCAGAGACGAGCGCCCTCGGTGTCTTGCCCACGGCGTATGCGCCTACGAGTGAGCCAGTGCTCACAGACAGCTTCAGCACAACGTCATTTCCGGCGCTTGCCACCCAGACGTTTGTCCCGTCGTGGATTACGCTTGAGGGCGCTTCGGCCTGCACCTGGTAGCTCGCAGACGAAATCGATGGAACCAGCGCCGCGACAACCACCAGAAGCAGAGAAATTAAGAAACTCATGCCTGTTAAAACCTTCTTTTCCATCTCTGTCTTTCTCCTTTCAGACAGATAGTAAGCACTAACCCCGGCAACGCGCGGCGTTGCCGGAATCGCCAACGGGCGGCTCACTTCTGTTTCCTTTCCGGCAATTTGGCCTTGTCGGCGCTTTCATTATCTGCCCGGTAGCCTTTTGGCGTTTCCAGCCAGAGAATGCGTTTCATCAAGTTTTGGGGTTTAGCTATCCCCGGATAGGCAATCCACATGTCGGTCATCTCGTTGCCTATGCGCACGAGACCTATGTGGTTTGTTTTGTCTTTATCCCGCTCCGGATCGGGGTCGACGAAGCCCAGCTTTCGCCGCAGTACCTCTATGTCGGCGGGCTTGCCCGTCAGGTAGAGCCAGCCCTTTTTCACGCCGTGCATATCGGCGTACTCCTTTAGGGCCTTGGGCGTGTCTTTCTCCGGCTGCAGGGTGATCGAATAGATGAAGATGTCCTTCCCGACGCGGTCCTTGAGCATTTGCTGGACCTTGACCAGGTTCGCGGTCATCGGCGGGCAAAGCCCCTGGCAGTCGGCATACATCATGTTTATCACGACGTGCTTGCCGTGGATCAGGTCGTCGTAGAAGCGGCCTTCCTTGCCTTCGTGCGTGCGCAAAAGGAAGTTCGGGAAGTACCTGGCGCGCGGGCCCGACTTCTTCGGTTTCAGGTCGTCTGCTTTTTCGGCGGGCATCGCCGGTCCAAGTGCGCTCGCTAACAGTTCTCTTCTTTTCATATCTCGACCTCCTTTAAGGCAGAACGATGTCCCACCTCAACATCATCGCATGGTCTTCGTGGATGGTGTTGTGGCAGTGCATGGGGTAACGGCCTACGAAATCTCTGAAGCGGAAAAAGAGATTGATCGTTTCGTTGCGTCCAAGCCTCGCGACATCCTTCCTGCCCCGTTCTACGGGAGGAGGAGCCACGCCGTTGCGCGTGAGCATCTGAAACTCTTCAAAGTGTATGTGGACCGGATGCTCCCAGCCGCCGGAATTGTTCTGCAAGATCCATCTCTCGGCGTTGCCCTGGATTATCGTGGCACGCACTTCGTCCTCGTCGAAGATCTTGTTATTGATGGTCCAATTGCCGCCCGACCTGTCGAAGCGCCAGGTTCTCGTGACATCCTCCTGTTCGAGCGGAGGGTTGGGGCGGAAGGCAGCCGGGACGCGGCTGTTGTCGCCGTTGAACGGGAGGTCCACGACGAACTTTATATTCTCCATCGCCTCGTTCGGCGGAAGTATGTCTCCGGTAGGTCCGCGACCGTCTTCTTGTTCCAGCCGGTTCTGAAGGATGATGTTGTGCCCCGTCCTGCCCGTGAAGTCCACTACGATGTCTATGCGCTCGGCGACGGCGATCCTTACGGAGGTCTGATTGAGCACCGGGTTGGGCAACAGGTTGCCGTCGTTTGCGATGACGGCGAACGGGATGTCCTGGCTCGTAGTCTTGTCGCGTATGAAGAACTGGTAGAAACGCGACGGCCCTGCGTTGAGCATCCGGAAGCGATACTTGCGCGGGCGGACCCTGAAGAAGGGTTGAATCTTGCCGTTGGCAAGAAACTTGTCGCCGAGTATCCCATCGTCGTTGAACTTGTCGAAGAAGAGCCTTCCGTTATCCTCGTCGAATACGCGGTCTTGAAATACGATGGGCACGTCAAACTCGCCGCTTGGAAGCCCGAATGCGGGAGGCGGGGCGTTTTCGTCGTTCGAGTCGAGCTCGTCGAAAAGAATGTACATCCCGGCCAGCCCTTTGTAGGTGTTCTGCGCGGTGAAGTCGACGCGGTGGTCGTGATACCAGAGCGTGTTCAACGTCTCCCTGTGGTCCCCGGCCGTGTCGGGGAACTGGTCGTAGCCGGCGCGGATATTCGGGTAATGGTGGTCCTTATATTTCGGGGCCGCATAAAAGTCTGTCGGGAACCCGTCGCTCTCCGACGGCGTGTGGCCGTTGTGAAGGTGCGTTGTGATCTCGCCCCTGCCGAACCCGTCAAAACCGATGAGCGGCAGGTTATTGCGGAACCGCACGATGGTGCGCTGTCCATAGAAATTATGGAACAGCGGTCCCGGAACCATGCCGTTATAAGAGAACAGGGTCTGTGGCGGGAGGTCCTGGTGGAGGATGTGACCGGAAGTCTGGGCCGCTATGTTCTCATAAGTCACGGGCGCGCCGAACCGTGTCACAAACTCGTCCCACCGCTGGTGGTCCGCGCGCGGCGCTTCACCGGCGCCTGTATTGGCAACCTTCTGCGGCGCGGGAGTGAGCGTCACAGGCGTCGCCACTTGAAGTCGCGGCATCTCCTCTTCCCAGAGGCCGGTCGGCGGACTCTCCGGGTTGTCAAGCGGGATGCGCGCGTAGGGATCGCGGGCGCGGGCGCTCAGCCCCTTCTTCGGGATGAGCATGCCTGAGCTCGCGATCAGCCCCATCTTGATCAGGTCCCGCCTGGTGAACCCTGCTTCTATAAGCTCTCGTCTGTTTTTCGTCGCGTTCTGTCTCTCTTTCTCTCTTCTCTTATCTCTTTTTGAGATGTATGCCATTGCGTTTTCTCCTTTCGCGTTTCTCCGTCTTGATCTCCTGGTCATTTGCCTCATGGTCCTGTGCAGGACCATCTGCGGCGGCCACTTGCCTGTAAGGCATGAATCTTGTCCGGGACAAGTCTGACTGCACCCTTACGGCTGCTCTAAAAAAGCTAGCGAATACGAGCTTATTGAACCGCGAGGGCGCTTAGACCAATCCCCGACACGAAAGCGGAAACCGGAGGTGAGGCGTCGGCTTCATTCGTTAAGCCTTTCAATTGATAATGAGATACTGCTAGAGGCTCTGGGCCAAAAGCCCCGGACGTGTAAACGGTTTCGGCTTGAGGATGAAAAGCTAATACTACGCAGCGCTCAAAGCCATGAGCGATCCGATCTGCTTCACCGGGACGCGAGACCCCGTTGCTTTTGAATTAGAGCCGAGGTGAGCGCTGGTGAAGGCCATTTCATACCAACCTGGTTCGTTGAGGCTCTTACATTTCGATGGCACGCCCCGAATTGTTTGGGTATTAATTCCAGGCGTACAGGTCGAAAATGGTTCTTATATCTGAGAAATTAAATATCGTTGAGGTTGGGCAGTCCACTTATGCCCTTCTGAGCGCCCCTATGTTATGCACATCACGCTGTCGAGTCAAGCAAAAAGTGAGAAAAAACAAGGCAAAACAGGCCAGAATTCGCAGTAGTGAGAATGCTTATGTAAGCAACTATGCTAATGACAGGTCGGGCGCTTCTCGATTTAGAGTTTTAGCGCCGATTCAAATCCCAATTTCTTGTCAGACACAATAGCCGTGTATATACTCTGGCGAGAGGACGCTGAACCGGCGACCTGCCGGCTACTATTTGCCATTGAAGCTCAATCCAATTTTTTTCGAGCGCAAGTATTTTTTAGAGTACTTTCACCTCATATATTCCAAAGCGCACAAGTGTAGTGTATCTGTCCGACGCGCGAGCGGAAACGGGAAGGAGACCGCGATGAAACCATTTCTCTCTGTACTTCTTTTCTTCACTCTTCTCCAAATACTGTTTCCGGTTCAAACGACCAGGGCGACAGGCTATTTCAATAAAGCTGAGATTTATGCCAGGACAGTCGGGAGCGATGGCCCTGCTTTGCGAGAGGCGACTGCGAGCAAGAAAATCAAGCCATCCGTTTTATCGAAGCTCCCGCTCGACTTCATCGAAAACCTGGGCCAGTGGCACGCAGGGGTGAGATTTGTTGCGCGCAAAGGCATGTCGGTGGTGAGATTTGAAAGCGACGCCATCAAGTTTGATTCAGGCTATGGCAATTATTCTGATTTAACCCTGTCATTCGAATGCGCGGACAGGCGTGTCAAGATTACGGGCGAGGGGAAACGAAGCGGGTATTATAACTTCTTTATCGGGAACGATCCGAAAAAGTGGAGATCGCGCGCTCGGGTATTCACAAGCCTCCTCTACCTAGACCTTTACTCCGGCGTCGATATGCGCGTGCGCGAAGAAGGGGGAAGTCACTCTGTGTTTAAAGTGTCATTGAATTTATACCCTACCCCCCAGACCGTAAGAACATATTTGGGTTTCTTGGGGTTCTCTTCAATCTTTGTCCTGAGTCTATTAACGTGCGGGTCTATATTACGTTTGTACCCTTCATAGGCAGTATCCCATATAACGCTCAGCAGGTCTTGTCTTGAGTATACATAGCCGGGTGATGAGGCGAGCAGCTTAAGTATATCGAACTCGATCGGCGTCAGCGAAATCTCCTTTCCGCTGATAGAGACAGTGTGACGATCGAAATCGATTTCAAGGTCCCCGTGCCTGACCAGTTTCTGATTCGGCTGCGGCGGCTCGACTGCGGTTCTTCTGAGGAGGGCTTGAATCCTCAACTCGAGTTCCAGCGGGCTGAACGGTTTCGCCAGATAATCGTCAGCCCCGTAAGAGAACCCCGTGACCTTATCTTCAAGGGTGGCTTTTTCGGTGAGCATTATTATGGGAGTCTTGACTCCCTTCTCTCTCAACAACTGGCAAAGCTTAAAGCCGTCTATTCCCGGCATCACGACGTCCAGTATTATGACGTCGGGGGATGAAGAGAGTCCGCGATCAAGTCCGTGTATCCCGTCTATAGCTTCTTCGACTTCGTACCCGCGAGGACTTAGATAATCTGCCACCATCTTGCGGATCGATTTGTTGTCGTCGACTATGAGAACCTTTTTGCCCGAGATGTTTTGCATCTGGTTCAAGATTACAGGATAGCCCGTGTAGATTTCAATTCTAGAGCAATCTCATAGGCATAACTACATATCTATAATCGTATTGTTCATCCCCTCTTGGCTTGAGCAGGGCCGGGCTTTGCTCATCCTTGAAATCGAAAGCTACTTCATCGGTCCCAACTACACCGAGGAAATCGAGCAGGTACTGTGCATTGAAGCCTATGCTCATATCCTCACCGCTGTAGTCGATTGGGATTACTTCTTTCGCTTCCCCTACATCGGCGCTTTGTGAGGTGATGTTCAACCTGCCGCTGCTCAGCTCGAACTTGACCGCGTGGCTTCGTTCATCAGCCATCAGCGCGGCGCGCCTTATAGCCTGGGTTATCTTTTCCGCATTTATCGGAACCGTCTTGTCATTATTCTTTGGCAAGACGAGTTCGTAATTCGGGAATTGCCCCGACAACATCCTGGATGTCAGTTGTCGGTGACCTAGCTTAAAGAACAGATGGTTATCGTCCTCTGCAAACTGTAGGTTTTCTTCAGAACCGGCAGTGAGTTTTAACAGCTCATTGAGCGCCTTCTTAGGTATGTTGACTTTTAGTTGATAATCGCTTGGAGCCTTCTCAAGCGACGCAGCAGCCAGAGCCAGCCTGTGTCCGTCGGTTGCCACCATCTGAAGGCTGCCCTCAACCAGTAAGAGAAGGGCCCCGTTTAGCGCATACCTGGACTCTTCCTGGGTTATCGCATATATGGTGCGGCTTATCAGGTTGTGGAGTAACTTGGCCGGGATCTCAAGACCGGTTCGATTAGTCTTGGGTGTCGACGGAAAATGGTCCCTCGCCTGGCCTACGATCTTGAATTCAGATGCGCCGCAGCTAATCTTCACCCAATCATTTTCTTCCTTGACAAAGTTGATCTCGGAATCCGGGAGGTAACGGACTATATCGAACAAACGTCTGGCCTGCAGCACAAGCGCCCCTGGATGAGAGACGTCCGCTGTGCACTCTGTCTGGAGTGAAACATCCAGGTCAGTAGCCACAAGTGAGATCAAAGACTCGCCCATTGTCTCCAGGAGAATATTCGATAGTATTGGGATGGTGTTTTTCTTTTCAACGACTCCCTGTAGAAGGTTCAATTCTTTAAGGAGGGCCGATTTGCTCAGACTAAACCTCATTATCACACCTCTTATGATGAACTATGCCTAATTACTATCTATTCTAATATTAAAATCATATTTATATATAGTAGTAGTAGTAGGGCCTGTGGAAAAGTGGGCCCTTATAGCTAATTTGTTGAAAAATAAAGAGCAAACTCATATATCACCTGTGAATAAAGCTGTGCAAAACCTGTGCAAAACTAGCCTGACCTGTGGATCCTTTTTCTAAATGCAAGAGTTTTCAACAGGTTCCACAAGGGGTCCACAGACCGGGGTTGTGGAAAAAGTAATAAAATCATTTGATTTCAGCAATTAGGCTGTTAATAAGTCTGTGGAAAACAGAATCTGACTCGTACAACTGAGCTATTTTATTGATACTATGTAACACGGTCGTGTGGTGCTTACCCCCAAACTCGCGTCCGATTTCCGGAAGGCTTGCTCTCGTGAGAGTTTTGCACAGGTACATGGCAACTTGCCGAGGGACCGCGATGCTTCTAGAGTTATTCTTCGATTTAAGGTCTGACACCTTGAGGCCGTAATGCGAAGCGACTGTCTTTTGAATAAATTCAATCGAGATCCCGTCACTCTCCTCATCAATTATGTTCTTGAGCACTTCCTGCGCCAGATCGAGTCCTATGGGCAGTCCCTTCAGCGAAGCATAAGCGACGAGCCGGACGAGCGATCCCTCAAGCTCCCTGATATTTGATTTTATCTTGCTTGCGATGAATAGAGCTACATTATCGGGCAGATCGATTTTCTCGATCTCAGCCTTTCTTTTCAATATCGCCACCTTTGTTTCAAGGTCTGGCGGCTGAATATCGGCTATCAGGCCCCACTCGAACCTTGAATGGAGTCGTTCTTCCAGGGTTGGTATTTCGCGGGGAGGACAATCGCTTGAGATGACTATCTGTTTCTGCGCGTCGTAAAGGGCATTAAAAGTGTGGAAGAACTCTTCTTGTGTTCTCTCCTTTCCCGCCAGGAACTGTATGTCATCCATTAGCAAGACATCGATATTTCTATACTTCTCCCTGAAGGTTATCGTTTTGTCATAGCGGATCGCGTTTATAAGCTCATTCATGAACTTCTCTGAGGAGATATAGGTCAGCCTTATATTGTGAGTCCTCGATTTTATAGAGTGTCCGATCGCATGCATAAGATGGGTCTTGCCCAAACCTACGCCTCCATAAATAAAAAGAGGGTTGTAAGCTTTAGCCGGAGACTCTGCAACAGCGAGAGCGGCTGCATGTGCAAAACGGTTTCCGTTTCCGATAACGAAGGTATCAAACGTATATTTCGGATTCAGAATCGAATAGGAGAGTTCTTCGCTGCTGTCCTTTTCTGCCGGTGTATCATATTTTCTGCTGTTTTCCTGAGAAGGGAT
>Ga0073934_10009489_pt1 | contig 12455 bp, 11 predicted proteins | sample LarsenN4metaG_FD_76834 | JGI IMG/M metagenome (GOLD analysis project Ga0073934, IMG submission 76834) | Hot spring sediment bacterial and archeal communities from British Columbia, Canada, to study Microbial Dark Matter (Phase II) - Larsen... ... | reverse complement strand
GGTCAGCACGCTAATGACGATGAGAACGAAAAGGAGGTTGCTCACGCTCAGGCCAAGGGAAGTGAGGCCCGACCCGGGCGGAATGGGAGGATTGTAGATGGGCTTGAAGGTTGAGCGGATGAGCGGAATGTACTCCTGGGCCGTCTGCTGGAATATCTGCCCGGCGGCGAGCCCCAGCAGGATGCCGATGGAGATGCGGCTCATCCAGTTGTACCGCCTGGAGTGGATGGTGTAGAACATCAGCCCGATAAACAGGGCGAACATCCACGGCCAATGGCCGCCCCGCACCATGGGATCCCACCACTGCGGCTTGAGGGTCTCCGACCAGGTGTTCTTGATCAGGTAGCCCGCGGCCAGCCCGATGAAGAGGTGCTCGAAGAGCCGGTAGACCCGGTTCTCCCGATACAGGAGCGAGAAGAGCGCCAGCGTCCCGATGGCGCCAATCCAGATTCCCAGCGGAGTGGACCAGCCCGCCTGCGGCATCTACAGCTCGCCTCCTTCCGGAGCGTGCGGCCTGCGACGAGCGGCATACAATCCCCAGTTCCCCAGCGCGATCAGCACGAACAGCAGGACCAGGGTGAGCGACACGGGGCTGATGGCGCGGGTGGTGAACCCCTTCATCCCTAGAAGCGACTCATATTCAGCGGCCCCCTTGATGCCGAACAGCATGCCCTTGATCTGCCCCGAGTCCAGGTATTGGTAGAGCTCGGGAGCGATGATGGAGGTGGGCGCGTAGCAGAAGGGGGCCTTGACGCTCCCCACAACGAACTGAATCCAGTACTTGTGGTTCCCGGAAGGGGAGACCTCCACGATGGCTCCCACGTCGCGCAGAGTGCGGATGCCCTGCATCACAGTCAGTTCCTGGAGAGGGCGGCGCTGGCGCGAATCCGTGGAGTAGGTGCCCACGATGTCCTGCATCATCGCCTTCAGCGTGCCCGGCACGTCGGCGCGGTATCCCCAGTTCACCCACTTCACGCCGTACTCGTAGCCGTGCTCCCGGGCCATCTCCTCCGCCAGCTCCTGAGCCAGGTTCGTGGACTGGGGGTCGAAGGCGATGAGGGCAAAGCGCAGCCTCTTGCGCATGCAATGCTCCAGAACCACGCGCGTCTGCGGCCGGTTCTCGCCCTGGGTGCTGGCGCTCCAGTTGGTGCTCACGACGACCATGCCGCCTTCGGGCACGGCGTCGATCGCCTGGAAGAGCTCGCGGGCCTGGGGGCCCACCAGCAACGGGAGCGGCAGGGGCACGAGCAGCCCCACCGTGACGATGACCAGGAGCGCCACGTAGAGCACGCGCCGGTCGATGTTCTGCATCGTGACGGCCCAGTCGCGCTTCATGCCCACTGTGCACCCGCCTGCCTGCCAAAGTCCCGATGAGCAATTGGCGGACGCGCAAGAACTCCGCGCGTCCGGACACCCTGTCCCTGCGCTTCACGCGCCCGAGTCCGCTGCACCCTACTCCACCTTCCCCTCAAAGAGGCCGCCGCGCTCCAGTCCGAGCCATACCCGCAGCCCGATGGCCAATGCCCCCACCCCCAGTCCGAAGTTAATGGCCCGCTGGGCCGGCCCGTTCACGTTCAGGAGCAGCCAGTTGCTGATGTTGTCAAGCCGCAGGAGGGAGAGGAACGAGCCCTTCTCGGGCAGGCCGTGAGTGAGGGCCTGGCCGATGGGGATCATGCCCAGCATCACGACCAGCGCGGACAGCATCAGGAGGGTGGCCTCCACGGAGCGGATGCGGAACGCCCGGTACGCGGCCGAGATGATGTAGAAGGCCAGGGTGGCGAACATGGCCGCGTCGAAGCTGTTCAGCACGTCGCGGAAGAGGGACCGGAAGAAGGTGCTGTTCTCGAAGAAGAGCCCCGCCACGGCCATGGTGAACAGGCCGGCGATGAGCACGGCGCTGTTCTCCCACCCTGGGCGCAGGCGCGCGACGTTCCGGCCGTGGATGCGCAGGAGGCTGAAGACGCCCAGGCCCAGTGTAAACGCCGTAAGCACGTTCTGCACGTTCGCCACCGTGGGGATGGCGAACGTAAGGGGGTTGGAGTTCGTGGCGGGGTTCGCAGGCCAGAACCACTCCACCGCGTAGAAGAGGCCCGCGACGAACGTGCACGTGGCGATCACCGAGCGCCGCGACCGTCCCGGCAGGGCGTTCAGCACGAAGAAAAGGAGCACGCACACCGCGGCAACGGCGGCCAGGGCCACGTAGAGCGCCACACCGGAGAGAGGCGGAAACAGGGTCTGAATCAGGGAGCGAATCACCGGCCGCTCCCATGCGCCCCACCGGACGCGTGCGCGCCCCGGCCGTCGGCCGACGCTAGACGGTGAACCATTTGATGAATTCCGCCTCCGGGCCCCAGAGAGTGACCACCAGCGTGCCGAGGACCACGAGCAGGAGGACGATGCCCTTGCACACGTCCTGGGCGACCAGGCTGCCAAGGAGGGTGGGCTCCCGGGAGATGTAGGCGCTGGCCGCGTAGAACTCGTCGCCGATGATGGCGTAGTCGCAGGCGGCGATGAGGAAGGGGATCTGGGTGATCTGCGTGGTGCCGGCCACCTGAATGGCACCCACACGCTGGCCGGTCTCCGCGAAGATGAGCGACTCCGCGAAGAACTCGCCGAACATGAACACGGCCGCAGGCTGCTCGCGGAAGATCATGCCCGCCACTCCCGATGCGAAGGCGAACTGCCGGTCGGAAATGAACCGGATGGAGTCCGTGTCAAACGCCTCGCGCTTGCCCACGGCGTCGTAGGAGTCCCGGATCATCTCCTGCGCCACGGTGTAGACGGCCGGCCCGTATTCGCCGCCCACCGGCACCAGGATCCGGTTGCCGAACTGGGCAGCCGTCTTGGCGATGTAGCTGAAGATGGTGAGCGCCTGGACGATGATCACCCAGATGTTGCCGATTCCGGGGATCATCAGGATGGGCCGTCCCATCTCGGTGGCGCGGCCCACGGCCTCGTCGATGGCGTTGAGACCCGGTATGCGGCGGATGAAGTAGTCGCGGCCGCGCTGAGCCCGCACCACCATCACCACGATGGCGATGGACCAGAGGATCACGAGAACGGCCGACTCCCACCGGTCGCTGGCGTGCTCCATGGCTCAGGATCCCCCGGAAGCGGCAGCGCGCTCTTCGGCCAGCTCCTCGATGCGCTGGATGAGCAGCTCCATGTTCTCCCTGTCCTCCATGAGCTTGGAGGCGATCTGCAGGTTCTCCAGCCCCACCAGCGGCGCCACGAGCGGCGAGAGGACGACAACGCCCTGGCTGGCCACGTAGGAGAGCGGCTTGTGCATTTCCAGGAAGAGGATGGCCGGAGTCTGCATGCCGCGCCGGACCACGCTGTCGGCTATGCGCTCGATGATCCGGTCCCGCTCTCCGGGCTCCAGATCCGTGTCCCAGTCACGCACGGCGCGCGTCCTCCAGGCACCGCGCGATGGCCGCCGCCACCTCGGGCTGCTGTTCCGGGGAGAACCGCAGCAGCACGCCCCGGAACTGGTCCAGGCGGCATGCGCGCCGGAACGGTGAAAGACGGATCGCTCCGGTGCCGTAGTCCACTCGACGCACACGCTCCCAGGAGATCTCCATGCGCGCGGCCAGGCAGGCCGAACTGGCCCGCCGCGTGGTGACGCGAAAGCGGATCGGAAAGAGATACTCGGCGGCGGAGGCGCCGACCAGAGCGCCGGCGAGCAGGCCGAAGAGGGGCGACCCGTAGACCAGGATTCCGTATCCGCCCGCCACCACGACCGCCCCGGCAAGCCCCAACACCCGGCCCGGCCGTTCTCGCAACAGGTGGACGGTCCACTCCAGCAACAGCTCCTCGCGGCCTTCCGCGTTCACCCGAGTGGCCTGGGCGCGGGTGCTCTCCATGGAACTCATGCAGGGGAACGCTCTCCTCCGGGCGGGAATCGGCGCGAGGGCGGTGGTGGTGGCATTATAATGGACTGGCGAAGCCGTGTCAACGGCCAGTGGCCGCCCGTTCGGCTTCCGCTAGGCGGTTTCATTCCATGCTCGACTCGCGGCTGCGCAAGCATCTGGACTTCCCCCTCCTGGCCCTCACCCTGGGCGTGGCCGTCCTCGGCATCGTGACTATCTACAGCGTCACCCGCGACCATCCGGGCCGGTTTTACGCCAAGCAGACCGTCTGGCTGGTGCTCGGGCTTGCGTGCATCGCCGGAGCCGCATCGCTGGACTACAGCCGCCTGGCCCGGCTTGCCCGGCCGCTGTACGCCGCCAACCTGGCCATGCTTCTGGCCGTCTTCCGGCTCGCCGAGGAGACCAAGGGCTCCCAGCGCTGGATCGACCTGGGACCGCTGCAGTTCCAGCCGTCCGAGTTCGCCAAGCTCACAATGATCCTCTGCCTGGCCGCCTGGCTGGTGCCGCGCCAGGAGAAGATCAGCGAGTTCCCCACCCTGCTGGGCTCGTTTGCCTACATGGCCGTGCCCATGCTGCTCATCTTCAAGCAGCCGGACCTCGGAACCTCTCTCGTGCTGGCGGCCATCTGGTTCGGAATGGCCTATATGGCGGGGGCCCGCGCGCGCCACCTCGCCGTCTTTCTGGCGGCGGGCGTGATGCTCTTCGCGGGCATGTGGCACTTCAACGTGCTGAAGAGCTATCAAAAGAACCGGCTGGCGGCGTTCGTGAGCCCTGAGGCCGACCCGCGCGGCGTGGGATACCAGGTGCTTCAGTCGCGGATCGCCGTGGGCTCCGGGCAGGTGTGGGGGAAGGGATTCGGGCGCGGCAGCCAGTCCCACGGCCGCTTCATCCCGGAGAATCACACGGACTTCATCTTCACCGTGGTGGGCGAGGAGGGCGGATTCGTTCTGTCCGCGAGCCTGATCGCTCTGTATGCCGGGATCTTGGCACGCGGCGCGCGCACCATCGCCCTGGCGGAGGACGCCTTCGGGCGCCTGATGGCCTCCGGCATCGTCTCCATGTACGCGTTCCACATCATCGTGAACCTGGGGATGACGCTCGGGATCATGCCCGTCACGGGGGTGCCCTTGCCGCTCTTCTCCTATGGCGGGTCGAACCTGCTGCTGAATCTGACCGCTATCGGGCTGCTGCTGGGGATTGGCATGCGCCGCCATCGGCTCACGTTCTGAAGGGGCGCCGTCCAGCCCGGCGCGAACGACAGGGCCGGGGCTTCATGGCCCCGGCCCCGGAGCACTGGCCCGTCAGCGGACCGGACCGTGCTCATGCCGCGGCCGATCTGAGCCCCGCCAGTCGGGCCGTCCTCTGGAGCCGCGGGCTCCAGTCGCCCAGCACCGCCACGGCGTGGGCGGTCTTCTCGGGCAGCGTTCCCCGGGGCTTCACGGCAAGCCCCGTGCGGCATCCTTCGGAAAGGTCCACATTGCCGCACGTTGTGGCGCAGCCGCAGTCCAGCCGCCTCGCGCCCAGGTCCAGCGCCACCAGTGTGACGCCATCGCCCGCGGGCAGAAGGCTGCGCACGTACACTCCGTCTCCGCTGGGCAGAGGCCGCAGGCGGTAGGGCACGCTCTCCCGCTCGGGCCCGTTCGGGCGGCTCATGCAGGCGCTGTGCTTCAGGAGGGCGCCGCCGTCTGACCGGAGGAGCCCAGTGCACAGGAATCCGGGCCGCCCGGCCGTGTGCCGCAGCAGCGCCTGGGCGCAAGCCAGGTTCACATCGCCGCGGCACACGGCCACGGCTCCCTCGTCGTTCATCTGCAGGTGCGACAGGCAACAGAAGGGCATCTCTCTGCTGGCTCGTCGGAGGGCCGCGCAGTCCACGGCCACCACGTCGGCCCGGTGCTCGGCCATCGCACGGCACAGGGCCAGGTGAAGGCGGGCGGAGCGGGTCAGCGCGTCCGCCGGGGGCCCCTCCACCCTCTGGGCACCCCGCATCCAGGATGCCGCAAGCTCCTCCCCCTCCCGCGCCCCGATGGAGCGGAAGATCGCATGGACTTCCTCGCCGCTGATGCGTGCCACCCGGGTGCCGAAGACCATTCGGGCGAGCCGGTCCTCTGGGCCGGGCGGCTGCTCGGCGATGGCGAGGATGGTAGTCTCCTTCATGGCCCGGAGGACGGGGAAGCTCCAGGCCGCCTGCAGGATGTCCTTCCAGTCGCGGCTGCTGGCGGGAAGCACCCGGCGGTTGCCGGCGATGCCACCGGAGAGCAGGGCATTGCGCACCGTCGGGTCCTCATGGCGGATGGAAACCACCACGAGGGGCGTCCGCGCCGCGGCGAGGGTTTCGGCCGGCTCGGCGCGGCCATCCAGCATCCAGGCGATGGCGCCGTCGCACTCGTCCAGGCTCGCGGCCGCAGCCTGCAGGTCGGCGGCGGTGCGGGCGCGCCGGATGCGGAACTCCACCCGGGGGCATGCCCTGGTCAGAATGAGCTCGACCAGGCGCTCCCTCTCGGAGCACCCGGCGGAATCGCCCGCGAACACAAGAGCCACACGGGCGCGGCTCTTCCGGAACAGCGGCGTCGCTCCGGCTCCGTCGGCTGAGCCGCTCTCCAGTGCGCCGGCGAGGAAGGCGGCGGAGGCCACTGCGCCCCTCGCAGCCTGCATCAGCTCCCTTCGAGTGAGACATGCCGTGCTGTAGTCTCTCATTTCGCCTCTCCCGGCTTCGGAGGGCGGGGGCCCCCTTTGGCCGCCCGGCATAGCTGCCGTGCACCCCGCCTCTCCGAATGCCATCTATACTGTAGGGAAGGGCGGATGAGAGTATAATGAGAGATTGATGAACATTTCTCATATTTGACGGCAGCTGTCGCACGCGCCCCGGCGCGGCCGCCCTTGAGGCTCAGGCATGAAGACGCTCGTGGTCGAAGATGATCGGGCCATGGCCGCCATGCTGCGCCGCGGGCTCTCCGAGGAGGGGTTCGCCGTAGACGTGGCGGGTGATGCCGACTCCGCGGACGATGCCGTGCAGGTCTATGAGTACGACGTCATCCTCCTGGACGTCATGCTCCCAGGGGCCGACGGATTCACCCTCTGCCGCCGCTGGCGCCAGCAGGGAGTCGCCACCCCGATCCTCTTTCTCACCGTCCGGGACGACCTGGCCGACCGCGTGCGCGGGCTGGACCTGGGCGGCGACGACTACCTGACCAAGCCCTTCGCCTTCGACGAGCTCCTTGCCAGGATCCGCGCGCTGGTGCGGCGCGGGCAGCGGCCTCCAGCCGGACCGGAGATAGCTGCCGGTCCAATCCGGATCGACACCGTGCGCCGCCACGTGTTCCTGCGCGGCGAGCGCCTGGCGCTCACCCCGCGCGAGTACCAGCTCCTCGAGTACCTGGCACGCAATGCCGACCGCCCTGTCTCCCGCACCGCGCTGTGGGAGCACGTGTGGGACAGCTACTCGGTTCCCGACAGCAACGTGATCGACGTCTATATCCGCTATCTCCGCAACAAGCTGGGCAGGGACGCGGCCCTCATTGAGACCCGGCGGGGTGCGGGATACGTGCTGCGAACGGGCGTGCCGACAGGCGAAGCGCAGGACACGGGAGGTGCCCGATGAATCCGTTCGGCCCCCTCGTGCCCTTTCCACAGCGCACGTTCAGCGACCGGCTCACCCTGCACACCGTGCTCATCTGCCAGGGGGTGCTGGCCATTGCCTGCGCTGTCATCTACCTGGGAGTGCGGGAGACGCTTCAGTGGAGCCTGGACAGCGCCCTTCTGGCGATTGCGCGCACGGAGATCTCCGCAGCGATCGCCTCTCCGCAGGACTCGCTGCAGGTGCACGAGCAGGCTCCCCTGGCGCTGGCGCTCCCGGCCGGCTCCGGCTACGAGAAGTTCGCCCAGATCGTGGACGGAACGGGACAGGTGCTGGCGAAGACCTCCAACCTCCCGGGTGATGCCGCCCTGCCGCTGCCCCGCGCGCCCGTGGCCGGCGGTCCCACATACGCCGACATCCGCCATGCGGGCCGGAGCTTTCGGGCGGTCTACTGGCCCCTGACCAAGGACGAGGGCGATCAGCTCCTCGCCGTGGTGGCCATGCCCACCGCGCCGCAGCAGTTTGCCCTGAACATGCTGGCGGGCACCCTGGCGCTTGCCGTAGTGCTCGCCGGCGGTGCTGCCGCGCTGGCTGCCCGGCCCCTGGCACGGAGGCTCACCCGTCCGCTGGAGACCATCGCCGAGGCGGCCCGGCAGGTGGGCGGCCAGAACCTGGCCGCGCGAATTCCCGACGTGGCGCGCGACGAGGAGCTGCGCACGGTCACCGGCGTGCTGAACCAGATGCTGGACCGGGTGGAGGAGGCGTTTGGCACCCGCGAGCAGGTCATCGCAGCCCAGCGCCGCTTCATCGCGGATGCATCGCACGAGCTGTGCACGCCGCTGGGCAGCCTCCGCGGCACGCTGGAAGTCGCCCTGCGGCGGCCCCGCAGCCTGGCGGAATGCCGGGACTGCCTGGAGACGGCCCACACGGAGGTTGTCCGGCTCTGCCGGCTGGTCCGGGACCTTCTCACGCTGTCCCGAGCGGACTCCGGACAGTTCGCCGTGCGCCGCGTGCCCTGCGACCTCGCCGACCTGGCCCGCGACGCCGTGGCCGCCGCCGAGGGCACGGCCAGCTCCCAGGGAATTGTGCTGGACCTGGACTGCGCCGGCCCCGCGCCCATCCGCGGGGATGCCGACCGCCTGCGGGAGGTGGTGGACAACCTCCTGGACAACGCCATGCGCTATGCGCCCTTTGGCTCGGCCGTGGAGGTGCGGGTGTGGAGCGAGCCCCACCGCGCCTGCGTCTCGGTGACCGACCACGGCCAGGGCCTTACGGACGAGGAGAGGGCCCACGTCTTCGAGCGGTTCTACCGTGCGGACGCGGCGAGGGCACGCGACACCGGAGGCCAGGGGCTGGGGCTGGCCATTGCCATGGCCATCGCCAGAGCGCACGGAGGAACGCTGGAAGTGGAGAGCGAGCCCCAGATGGGCGCCACGTTCACTCTTGCGCTCCCGGGAGAACAGAGCCCCGCTCGTGGACAGGATCCGGCCACCCGCGCCGCGGCGGCGGACGCTGCAGTCGGGCTCCGCGCGGCGGAGGCAGGCTGAGCAGCCGGAACCCCGGACGGCATTTCCGCGTGGCCGCCCCCAGCAGAGAACAAAGCACGGGAGGGGTTGTCCCCTCCCGCGCCGGGTCTGTTGCGTGATGGTGCCGCGGACCGGACTTGAACCAGTGACACGAGGATTTTCAGTCCTCTGCTCTACCAGCTGAGCTACCGCGGCCTGCACCGGCTAGTATACGCAGCGTCCCCGCGGAGTGTCAAGAACTGCCCGCTGGAGCGGGCGGACGGCTCCATCGCTCCGTTTGACACCCCTGCCAGCGCACGATATAATCCACCAGCAACTCGCATGATCAAGTACCTGACAGACCTGCTGGGCAAGCCCGTCTTCGACCCGGACGGCTCCCGCGTCGCGCGCGTTCTGGACGCAGCGGCGCAGCGCACCGGGCGTCTGCCCACCCTCTCGGCCCTATTCGTGAAAGGGCGGCACAGGGAGGGGTGGATACCCATAGAGTCGGCCGAGATCGGCCTGGATGGGGTCCGCCTCCGCGCGCCGCTGAACCAGATTGCTCCCTACGAGCCCGGCCCCAAGGACCTCAGGCTTCAACGCGACATCCTGGACAAGCAGATCGTGGACGTGCACGACTACCGCGTCGTGCGGGTGAACGACGTGCGCCTGGCGGCTGGAGCGGGAGACCGCTATTGCGTGGTGGGAGTGGATGCCAGCCTGCGCGCGGTGCTGCGGCGGGCGGGCCTGAGCGGTCCCGTGGAAGCCCTCGCTCGCAAGCTGGGCCGGCCCCTCCAGTCCAATCTCATCTCCTGGGACGACGTGGAGACCTACGAGCCCGCAAGCGCCGGAGGAGGCCGAATCCGCCTCAAAGTCCCCCACGAGAAGATCGCCCGCCTCCATCCGGCGGACATCGCCGACATCGTGGAACAGCTCAGCCCCCAGCAGCGCGCCGAGGTGCTCAACGCTCTGGATGTGGAGAAGGCGGCCGACACCATCGAGGAGATGGAGGACGAGGAGGCCGCTGCGGTCATGGAGACCCTGGAGCAGGAGAAGGCGGCCGACATCCTGGAGGAGATGGACCCGGACGAGGCCGCCGATGTGCTGGGCGACCTCTCGGATGAGCGGTCCGAGGAGCTCCTGGAGCACATGCAGCCCGAGGAGGCCGCCGACGTCAAGGAACTGCTCGCCTACGGCGAGGAGACTGCTGGCGGCCTCATGACCACCGAGTTCATCGCCATCCCCGAGAAGCTCAGCGTCGGCGAGACCATCCAGCGACTGCGCGAGCTCTCGCCCCGCGCGGAGACCATCTACTACATCTACGTGGTGGATGAAGACGACCGGCTCGTGGGGGTCATCTCACTCCGCGATCTGATCGTTTCCGACCCGAACACCCCGATCAGCGAGGTGATGGTGCGCAACGTGTTCTGCGCCCGGACGAGCGACCCTCCCGACGAAGTGGCCCAGTTGATCAGCCGCTACAACCTGCTGGCCCTGCCGGTGGTGGACGAGGACCACGTCCTCCAAGGGATCATCACCGTGGACGACATGATCGAGCGGCTGGTGCCCCCGGAGAGGCGGCGGCGGCTGCCCCAGCTCACCGTGGACTCGGAGTAGCGCAGACCCCGGGTCCTTGGCATCCCTGCTCGGTCCCGGGGACTGCCGCGATCCGGCCGTCGTGGAAGCACATCTCCCCGTCGGCCCCGCAGGCCGCGCCGCAACCCGCGCAGGGGCCGCGGCCCTGAATCGCCGGCCGCCTGCCTGGGGGGACCCGCACCATGCTGGCACTGGCGCGTGCGCGCACCGCAACTCTCCCGCACACGGTCTCGGTCGAGCATCGGCTCGCGGCTGGCCTGCGCGGTCACGCGCTAGAGGGAGCGGTCCGCCGCCAGCGTCCCCGCGCAGGAACTCATTCGTGCATCCTGGCCATCCTCGGCCTTCGCGGGAGGAGCGCAGGCCTCGCGCGGGCGGGCCGCACCACTGAGCCATCGCCCCGACCCAGGAGTCTCACTCGCAGGCCTCGCGCGGGCGGGCCGCGCCCGTTCCCGTTCGGCCCGCAGCGGCGTTGACACGCGGATGCGGCGCCGATATACTGAGGACAGCCCGCCGGCCGAGACCGCCCGGCGAGTTCGGCCGGCCCTCTGTCAGGAGACTCCGATGGCTCAATCCGCCGCCACCCGATCCGACCTGCTGGAGCAGGAGTACGCGGACGGCCTTGCCCAGGTGATTCGGGCCGCCCTCCTGTTGCTCGGCTGCCTGATTCTCGTATACCTTTTCAGCCTCGTCCCCGGGCGGAACCCCCGCGTGATGCTCATGGCCGCGGGGGGCCTGGCCTCCGTGGCCGCGCTGGCGTACGGCGTGATGGGAGGACTGCGGATGCAGCGCGCCCGGTCGGTCCCGGCGGTCACGGTGAACTGCCCCTACTGCGACTACCCCATGGAGTTCCTGGCCGAGCCCACTGAGGACTGGGTCTGCGAGGGGTGCCACCGCCGCGTGCACTATGAGAATGGCAGGCAGGTGCCCATCAAGATGATCACCTGCCCCTTCTGCAAGACCGTGCACAAGGTGTCGGCCAAGGCCAGGCAGTACACGTGCGACCGATGCAACCGGGCGCTGAAGCTGACAGACGGAGACCAAGCATCGGCTGTGGTGGCCGAGCAGTCCGAGTTGCTGCGCAACTACGACGTCCTGCTGACCCAGGTGGGGCGAAACCCCACCGAGGTGGCCCTGGCTCTCGAGTCGATTCTCGTGTGCAATCTCCGCGAGGCACGGGCCCGGATGCAGGAGCTCCCGCTGACCATCGCCCGCAACGTGCCGGAGCGCAAGGCGGCCGCCATCCGAAGCCGAATGCGCGAGCTGGGTGCCACGGCCGTAATGCGCCCGACCGAGGACACCGCGGCGCCCCGGCGGTAGCCCTGACCCTCGCGGACCGTTGTGGAAGGGCGATCCCTGGCGCCTGCCCCGAGCCGCCACTCAGGACACCGGCTGGAGGGCTCGCCTGAAGGCTCAGGCCCAGCCGCCGCGGTCCGCGGGCGCGCGCAGGCGTGTGCGCACCGGGGAGCGCCTCCAGAGGTCCGGGTTGGCCAGCAGCGTGGCCAGCGACGTGACGGACCCGTGGTGCTGGGACCGGTACGACGCCACGGAGGCAGGCACGACGCGCCACCGGCTGTTCAGGAGACGCAGGGTCACGATCTCCGGGTCCAGGGCGAACGCCTCCTCGGTTCGGCGCCCGGCGATGCGCGCGTGCAGCACCACCCAGAGGCGGGCCACTTCCCCGCCCAGCTCCACCACGCGCACTTGGGCGACCCGGTAGCGCCACCGGGGCGCGCCGGCGGGCCAGGGCATCCGGCGTGATTCCCGCGCGGCACCCAGCACGCACCGGCAGAGCGCCTCCGTGTCCCACCGGCTCCAAGCCTGAACCAGCGCCTCCAGCGCGCGGCTGGGTGCGGACAGGTCCGGCGCTGGCCGCGGGGTCACTCCCACCTCCCGGCCCTGGGACTGTTCGCT
>Ga0073934_10009488_pt1 | contig 12456 bp, 12 predicted proteins | sample LarsenN4metaG_FD_76834 | JGI IMG/M metagenome (GOLD analysis project Ga0073934, IMG submission 76834) | Hot spring sediment bacterial and archeal communities from British Columbia, Canada, to study Microbial Dark Matter (Phase II) - Larsen... ... | reverse complement strand
CCCAGTCCACCGGGTAGAGACCCGCTCAGAATTGACCATGAGTACGGGGAAACGCCACCTGATGCCGAGAGAGCTTGACTGTATGCCAAGCCGACGGTGCCGCCCGGCAGAGTGGTTGTCGTGATAGACAGTGGCGGCGGGCTAACGACTATGGAGAAAGGCTTCTCAGCAGTATTGATGGTCGCCACCGTGCTATCGGTCACTTCGGCGACAAAATTGAACGTCCCGTGCGCCGTGGGGGTACCGCTTATCACACCCGTGCCGCTCATGGTGAGCCCGGTTGGGAGCGATCCGGATTTGACCCTCCACGAGTAGGGCAAGGTGCCGCCGGTCGCAGTTAACGTCGTAGAGTAAGCTGTGCCGACCGTTCCGCCAGGGAGGCTCGGCGTAGTGATGACTAGCGTCGCCGCAATTGAAAGTGTGAACGCTCTCTCCGCCGAAGCTCCCGCTGTATCGACGACCTTGATCGTAACCGGAAAACTCCCGGCCGCTGTGGGAGTGCCGGATAGCTGCCCCGTTGTGGGGTTCAGCGTCAAGCCGGCCGGCAGCGATCCCGCGCTTACACTCCACGTCCTTGTTCCCGAACCGCCCGTTGCCGCAAGTGTGATGCTGTACGGGATCGTCGTTGCGCCGGAAGGCAACGTCGCCGTAGTGATTTCCAGAGCATCGCGAATGATGATGGTGAAGCTCTGCGATGTGCTGTTGTCAATGCTGTCCGTGAGAACGAGCAGGAAAGAATACGTGCCCGCAGTGGTTGGGGTCCCCGATATGAGTCCAGTCGGTCCGTCCAGCGTTAGCCCAGGAGGGAGTGAACCCGCTTCCCTAAACATGTCTCGCGGAGGCTTGCCGCCCGTCGTCGTGATCGTCGTCGAGTAAGGCACTGTGCGGACGCCTTCCGGGAGAGAGGAAACCGTGAACGCCAGTGGCGGATGAATAGTCAAGGTGAACGTTTTGACCGAGGTTTCCAGCTTGGTGTCGCGCACCCGGATATCGAAAGTAAAGGTACCCGAGGATGTCGGCGTTCCCGAAATGACGCCGGCTGAACTGATGGTCAGACCTGGCGCGAGCACCGGAGAATCCAGCGAAAACGTGTATGGCGGCGCCCCGCCGGTTGCAAAAAGGCTCGTGCTGTAGAAACTGGAACGCGTACCATCAGGCAGTGGTGACGGCGTCGTGATTACCGGAACCTGCGCCAGGGCCGGCAGCGCACTCAAGAGCACGAGCGCGAAAAGTCCTAACAGGAGCTTGAGAATCGTGCTGCGATATGTGGTCATGGCTGTGCTCCCGAATGAATTAACGCGGAGGGCCTACGCTCGGGCTGCCAGGGCTAGCTGATCCGGGAGTTGAGCCCGGACCTCCCGGGCCGGAGCCTCCGCCGTTGCCGCCGATTTGAGTAGCCGCAACGATGCCGCCGACCGCCGCCCCGACGATCCCGAGAATCGCGAGCAGCTTGCCTGTGGATACGCCGGCTGTAACAAGGGCCGCGTTGCGCATCCGGATTGTGGCCGAAGCGGTTTGACCCTGGTGGGAAACGTTCACTCGCATTTCCCAATCGCCTTCGATCTGATTAACGCGGATTCCACGAGCAACCGCTCGCCCATTGGCATCGGTAACCGTGCTAAACGTATTCGCACCGTTTGGGAAGACTCCACCTGCACCCTGGTTTGGAAGCGTGAAGAGCACGATTGCCCCCGCCACTGGCCTGCGGTTTTCGTCCTCAACCTGAACGATCGGTTCGCGTGCCACGCGCTGTCTGAGATTGTTGATGGCGCCATCGCCGTCGACAATCACGATGCTTAGCTTGCGCGCAGCCGTAGCTGGTTCCTGCGCAGGCAAGCCTGGCATTGCCAGAATCAAACTCAGTGCCAAGGCAAGGGAAGGATAAGCACGCGCTATGTAGGTCTTCATCGATTCGTTCCTCCCAGTTCCCAAACGGCCCCGAAGAGCCGGAAACAACGCGGCCGTCGATCACGTCCGCTGCAACATGCCCGGGATCCCCGATGTGGCATTGAAGCAACGTCAGTATAGCGGAAATAGAGTTCGGCGGTCTGACGTGGGGGCGATCTCCCGACCGCACATCATAATTTGATTACCCTGATAGCGGCGTATGTGGTTTACGGAAAGGAGACGACAAACGGTGGTGATTCCCGCTACGACGAGGCGTGCATGGCTGGCCGGCGCTACAGCCGCCTTGAGTTCCACAGGGTGTCGTGCATTGGCGCAGAATAATACTGGCGGAAGACGCCGTCCGAAGATCTTGCTCCGCAGCTCCTGGCAAAGCGTCAATATCGGCGATGTAGGCCACACTCCGGGGGCGCTCTCAATTCTGAACAAACACTTTCCGGAGGCTGAGATTACGCTTTGGCCAAGTCGGCTTGGCCACGGCTCACGCGATCTTCTGCTGCAGGGATACCCAGGGCTCAGAATTGTCGAAGGTACTATCGCGCCGGATGGAAGGCCGTCCCCCGAACTGGCGCGAGCCTGGGCTGAAACCGATCTTTATCTAAGCGGTTCTGGATCGGGGTTCCCGGCGAGCGATCATGCCACAGCATTCCACAAAGCGACCGGGAAACCCGTCGGAGTCTTCGGTGTCAGCACCGATCCTATCTCCGGCTTCGGGCAGGGAAGGGAGCCCGAAGGGGGCACTCTGAAGGAGTTGCGAGCTAAGGCGCTACTGCTGCCTGCCGGCCACCTCGCAGGCGAACTACGCTACATCATTGATCGGGCTGCCTTTTTCTTCTGCCGTGACACGATCTCGAGGGATTATCTGGCAGCCCAGAAGGTCAAGACTCCCATCCTCGAGTTTGGGCCTGATGCACAACTCGGCATGCACCTTCGCAACGATGCGCTGGGACTGCCGTACCTCAGGACGAACGGCCTTGAGGAGAGACGGTTTATCTGCGTTATCCCCCGCCTGCGGTATACGCCCTACTACAAGATCAACAACGTCCCTCGCACACCCTCCGACGACGTCAAGGATGCCATCAACGCTCGTACTACCGAACTGGACCACGCCAAATTGCGTGACCTGATCATCGCGTACGTCAAGAACACAGGAAACCGTGTTCTTGCGTGTCCGGAGATGACTTACCAGGTGGAACTGGCAAAACAGGTGCTGCTTGACCCGCTGCCTTCCGAAATCCGAAAGAACGTGGTTTGGCGGGACACGTTCTGGCTGCCGGACGAGGCCGCTTCCGTGTACGCCCGCGCCCAGGCAGTGATCAGCGTCGAGTGTCACTCTCCGCTGATCGCTCTTCACAACGGGACGCCTGCGATATACGTGCGACAGCCCACTGACACCTGCAAGGGCCAAATGTACCGGGATTTTGGCGCCGGACATTGGATGTTGGAGGTGGACGAAACCGGTGGCGAAGAGTTGTGGTCGCGTCTTTCCGAAATCGTGCGCGACCCGGATAAAGCGCGAGCGCGCGTCCGCTCCATCATGAGGCAGGTGGAGGTCCACCAGAAGCGCATGGTCGCCGCAGTGCGCACCGCCTGCGGGGCCAGTTAACTTCTGCCCTCTACCGCGTGCCCTTCCTTGCGGGCAACTCGCAGGGGGGGGCTGGCGCCTCGGCTACAATGGCCGCATACTTGCATCAGAGATGATTAGAGGCGGAGGGAAGATGTCGATTTCAAGAACCAGGGTCGGTTTGGTTGTGGCCGCCGGATTGTTTGTGCATACGACATGGGCACAGCCGCCAAGGCAGTTGACACCTCGCGAGCTGTTCTACAGCTCGCCGGCCGTGAAGAAGACGGATGTGGTAAAGCCGGCTGGCGCCGGCTCGCCTGCAAAACCCGTGACGGTAAGCAAGGCGCCGGCGAAAGCGAAGTCTGGAAGCCAGACCGCTTCCGGCAATCCCGCAGGAACCAGCCGCCCTGCAGTTGACGTGCCTGATCCGGGCGAAAGACCGGCTTCGCCTGCTACCTCCCTGCCTGCCCAGCAGCAAGGTATGAAGCTGATGAACGCTTCCAACGCAGCCCCAGCGCCGCTTGGCCTGCGTTACAGCATTCTCAAGTACGCCGGTGACAATGATTACATCGAAGTAGACCCTGACCTGACCTTTAGATCGGGCGACCGGATCAAGGTTCGGGTCGAAGTGAACGACGCGGCTTATCTGTACGTTGTAATGAAGGGCTCCAGCGGAAACTGGCGCGTCATGTTTCCTTCGGCGGAATATGATTCAGGCGATAACCGGGTTTTTCCCGGGCGCGAGTACGACATTCCGAAGAACACGCGCTTCGTCTTTGATGAACGCACCGGCGAAGAGAAGCTCTTCCTGGTCCTGTCGCGCAAGCCCGAAAAGGACTTGGAGCAACTGATCTACAAGCTGGACGGCCGCCCAGCCCAACCAGCCAACGCGGCTCCGGACAAGTCCGGCTTCGACGGCAAGAAGATGTTTGCCATGAACAACGTCAACATCGAAGATTCGATCATCAGCGGGATCCGCGGCAAGATGCTGGCTCGAGACCTGGTCTTCGAAAAAGTCGAGACAAAAGGGAATGAACCGGGAAAGAAGGACGAAGCGGCTGTGTACGTGGTCAATCCGAATGCAACCGGCGAGTCCTGGTTGGTGGTCGACATCGGGTTAAAGCACCGCTGACCGGCAAGGCAGCGGTTAGGGAGGGGTCATGACAAGGGCTGTTTGGGGTACGCTGCTGCTGGCCTGTGCCCCCGTCTTCACTGCAGGCGCGGCGGCGCCAGGTGTTACATACCGCATGGAGATTACACTGGAACACCGGCCCGCGGGGGGTGAGTGGAAGGTTGTGGACCCTGCGACTGTATTCGACAAGGATGCTGTCGTGCGATTCCGCTTTCGCGCGAATTTCGGTGGCTACCTCTATGTGATGAACCAGGGAACGTCGGGCGATTACACGCAACTCTTTCCAAGTCAGGACACCGGGCAGGAGAACCGCATTGACCCGGGCCGCGAGTATTTGGTCCCCGCCACCGCGGGTCATTTCAAAATCACCGGACCCGCGGGGCACGACGTGCTCTACTGGGTGGTCACTCCAAGCGCCGAAGAAGGAGGGCAGCGCGCCAGCGGCTATAAACCCCTGCCGCCGCCTCCTGCCGCCGGAACCAAACTTAAGACCCTGACCCCGCGCTGCGACGATGCAGTGTTCCGCGCCCGTGGCGAATGCGTCGATAACGCCGCCGGCCCGCGCAAAGTGGAGGATGCGACAGCGCTGCCCAAGAACCTCCAGTCGATGCCGGGTTTGAAATCGCGCGAACTGATCTTCATTCGTGAGAAGAACGCCGCGGTAGTATCGTCTCCCGCTGGATTGAAGGGGCCGGTTATCTACGAGTTCCGGCTGGCGCACAAATGAAACCGGTAAGACTGTTGGCTCCCTTCGCCGCGTTCGGCGCGATTCTCCTTGCGCAGACAGCCGCGCAGCCGCCCAAGCAGCAGCGCGATCTCAAATTCGAGTCCGAAGCGAAAAAGGAGGCGCCGAAACCTGCTGCCGCCGGACCGGTGACCATTCCCCGCAGCTATGCCCTGATCATGGGCGTCGCGAATTATCGGAATCTTCCGGAACAGGCACAGTTGAAGTTCGCCGAGCGTGATGCCGAGGCGATTTACTCCATTCTCATCAGCCCGGAAGGCGGCAATTTCCGCGCTGAAAACGTGAAGCGCCTGATTGGGCCCCGCGCCACCCTGGCGAACATGCGGCGCGAACTGGAAATCTGGCTTCCCGCGGAAACCAAGGACGATGATCGCGTGCTGATCTACTTCGCCGGTCACGGCTTCGTGCGCGATGGCCGCGCTTACCTTGCGCCCTACGATGTCGATCTCGATAACCTTGCCGCCACGGCCTACCCGATGGACGACCTCGGTTCCGTTTTCGGCTCCAAGATCAAAGGTAAGTGGAAAGTGCTTCTGACCGACTCCTGCCATAGCGGCGCCATCACTCCCTACAGCGACGCACAGGCATTGAACAAACGGTTGCTGGATCTGAGCAAGAACGTGTTTTCCCTCACCGCCAGCCGGGACCGCGAGCGCAGTTTTGAAAGTCCCGAATGGGGTAACGGCCACGGTATTTTCACCTACTACGTGGTGAAGGGCATGGAAGGCTACGCCGACGCTTCGCAGGACGGCATTGTTACGGCCGATGAACTTGCCGAATACGTACGCACCCAGGTGCGTGAGGCGACCGGCGGCCAGCAAAACCCGACCTCAGACCGCGGCAGTTTCGACTCTGACATGCTGCTCGCGTATTTGCCTTCCGGAGTATCCCCGGGTGCGCCACCGCCGCCCAAGTTTGGAACGCTGATCGTGGAATCGAATCAGGATGGCGTGGAAGTTTTCGTGAATGGCAAGTCAGTGGGTGTTGTCAACAAGGGTACGCCGCTGCGCTTGCCCGGCCTTCCACCCGGCGTCATTACGATCAAGGGCGTAAAGATGGGTTACGAACCGGACGGCCCCAAGGATGAGATGATCTACCCCGGGCAGGAATCGACGGTCTCGTTGCGAATCGCCATTCCCCGGCGCCGCCCGCGCGCCGCGGTCGACCGCTTTGACGAGGGGCTGGAGGCCTATAACAAAGGTTTCGCCGACAACTACAAAAAGGCGGCAGGTTTTTTCGAACAGGCCCTGGCGGCTGATCCCACTTACAGCCAAGCCGCACTTTACCTGGGCCGCACCTACGACGCTCTGTTCGAGCAGGAAAAGGCTGTCACCTACTATCGCAAAGCGATCGATATCGACCCGGACTACACCGAGGCTCGCGCCAGTTTCGCCGGAATGCTGCTTGGCATGCTGAACACGGATGAAGCGATTCGACAACTGGATGTGGTTACCCGTCGCGAACCGAAAAATGCATTTGCGCTATACCTCCAGGCTCAAGCCTATACGATGAAGGGTTTGTACCGAGACGCCATCGAAAGCGCCCGGAAGTCGATTCAAATCAATCCTGCCAATGCCGAGGCTCACTTCTGGCTGGCGGAGGCGCTTCGGATGAACAATCAGTTCGCCGCATCCGTCCCGGAGTACGAGGCATACCTGAAACTCAGCGATTTCGACAGTAAACTGGCCGGAAAGCTGAACTACTATGTCGCCGGATACTTATTCGGCATGGGCAAGAAGAAACGAGCCGCGCAGCGCGACATCTGGAGCGATTTACGCAGCATGGCGTATTTTGGGCTGTGTGACAGCGCGAGGAACTTGAATCAGTTTTCGGTCGCTATCGGCTTCTGCCAGAAAGCCCTGACTTATGACCGTACTGACCCCCTGACGCATTATGCCTTGGGCCTCGCGTACGCCCGCAGCGCTGAGCAGACAGGCGACATCGGTATGTTGGCCGCCGCTAAAACTCAGTTCCAGAGCATGCTCCAAATCAATAGCGACCTGGAAGAATCACAGAAAGCCAAGACCTATCTGTCTCGAATCGATGCGGCATTGAAAGCCCAATAGGCCGCCGGCGCCGCAGCGTCACTTTGCGTTCATTAGCGGCGCAATCGCCACCATCCCGAGCCCTGCCACAAACAGGATCAGCATCAACACCAGGTACAAAACTACCCTTCCGGAAGCACCCTTGAATTCCCGCCACACCAACAAGCCCCACAGTGTGCTGATCAGAGTGGCGCCCTGTCCAAGTGAATAGCTGACTGCTGGTCCGACATTCACCCTCTCCGGCGTGCTGGCAGCCACGAAATTGGACACTGCACCCGTCGCCCAGATCATGCCGCCTAGCAGGCCCAGCAGATGCTGCTTTCCGGTCCCTTTGAAGTACTCGCGGAAGGAAACTGGCGGCCCGTCTACTGGAAAGTTCATGAAGAAGAGGTTGAACACGAATGTCGACAGCAGCACTCCGAGCGCGAACATGAAGGCCGCGGCATAAGGACTCAGCGCGAAGTCTCCCTTCTTGCTGAGTTCGACCAGCGGATAGAACAAGCCCATTAACAAACCAGCGCCCAGGGAGAGAAACACACCCTTCCACGGAGACCGGGCTGCGGTCCGCCGCTGGGCGGCCGGGGCTCGCGCGGGTAAACGCCGCGCCGGACCAGTCGCAGCGCCGGCTGGGACGCTCGCCTGCGCAACAGGCGCCGCGGTGGCGCCTTTGGCTTTCTGGTAGGCGGCGTGTGCCAGCGCGCAGACGATGATCGCCAGCAACACCACCGCCGAGCCGCCAAAGAGGAACAGCGGATCGCCCTGACGGCTGATCGCGAAATTCAGCAGCACGCCGATGATCAATGCGAGACCGATGCCCACAGGAAAGGCAACGGACAGTCCTGCGACGGCGATGGCGCCGACGAGCAGCATGTTCGCCAGGTTGAAAACCACCCCGCCGGCGAAGGCGTAGATCCAATACAGCTTGCGGGCGATCGTCAGGCTGTCGACGAAACCGAACGCGACAACGCTGGGATCGGTGGCACCGCCATCTGTCGAACCGAACGTAAATGCCGCAATCGTCGCGGCCAGAAAGACTCCGATCGCATAGTCGAAGTAGTAAAGCTCAAACCGCCATTTGCCCGACAGCTTGAGCGTGTTTGCCCAGGAGCCCCAGCAAAGCATTGTCAGAATCGCCAGGAAAAGAGCACCCAGGTATGTGGTGGCAACCATCATGGAGCAGCGATACCCCCGAACTCGACGCAGTGGTCCAGACTCTGTAATATATATCAGCAAAGTACATCAGCGGGGTGTTCAAGCCAAATGAAGAAGGTATTGGGAACCATTCTCTTAACGAGCCTTGCGGCGGCGAACGTGTCCGCGCAACGCTATAAGTTCGAACTGAATGCGGAAACGCCCGAGGGGCAACTCCTTCAAAAAGCAGGGCAGGAAAGTGATGATGACAAACGGATCGCGCTTTATGAGGAGTTCCTTAAGGCCCATCCGTCGCACGCCGGGGCCGGGTACGCCTGGGCTACCGTCCAGCCCCTCTATCTAAAGAGTGGTCAATTGGATAAGGCGCTAGAGGCTGCCGACAAGGGTTTGAGCATCGATCCCTTCAACGCCGCCCTGGGTCACGGCGGTCTCAAGGCTGCCGAGCAGAAGAAAGACTTAGCCGCAATCAAGACCTGGTCGGGACGCACCGCCGAGGCCGCCAAGAAGATCCTCGAACTCAAGGCGCCCGAAGATGATGAGGAGGCCGAAACGCACAAGCGAGAGGTGGATTATGCCAAGCAGGTCATGGCGTACACCGAGTATGCTGTATACATCGTTGCCTTGCAGGCCCAGGATCCCGCTACCATCATCGATTTTACCGAGACGTTGCAGCAGCGGAATCCGTCCAGCGAGTATCTTCCCCAGTTGAACGGGCGCTACTTCCTGGCGCTGCGCCAGACTGGCCAAGCTGACAAGGCGCTTGCCGTAGCCGAGAAGATTCTCGACAAGGATCAAAGTAACGAAGACATGCTGCTGGTGGCGGCGGAGTCCTACATGGACGGCGCAAAGAAGAATCCGGACAAGGTCCTTCTCTATGCGGGAAAAATCGTCCAGATGCTGCCGTCAAAGCCCGCTCCGCAAGGCATTGCGGAAGCCGACTGGCAGAAAAAGCGCGACACAACTCTCGGTGTCGCCCACTGGATGATTGGCATGACCCATGGCACGCAAAACAAGTGGATTCAAACTGACCAGGCCATGCGTGCAGCGCTGCCACTGATTGCCGGAAACCAGCAATTGCTGGGTCCGGCATACTTCTATTTGGGATTAGCCAACTATCGCCTGGCGGAGGGCCCTAAAGGCGACAAAAAGCGCCTGCCCGATGCCAGGAAGTACACCCAGTTGTGTACGCAAATCAATGGGCCGTACCAGGCGCCCGCTATCAAGAACCTGAATGCGATGAACGCTGGCAAATGAACATTCTGATTCCCAATCTGGGCTCGACGTCGCTCAAGTACCAGATTCTGTCGATGCCCGAAGAGCATGTGCTTGGTCGCGGGCGGTTCGAACGCGTGACGGATTACCGCTCGGCGGTGGCTGAAATCCGGTCCGGCGATCAGGCTGTGGATGCTGTCGCGTTCAAAGCCGTACACGCCGGACCCGATTACCGGGGCACCTATGTCATCGACGATGGCGTTGTTGCCGCGATGGAGCAATTTCTGCCCGCCGCCCCAGTGCACAATCGAATCTACCTGGATGCGATACAGGCGTTCCGCGACGCGATGCCGGGCGTGCCGCTGGTAGCCGCATTCGAGCCGGAGTTTCACCGTACCATGCCGGACTACGCCCGCTGGTATGGTGTGCCTGCCGATTGGCGCTGCGTGCACGGCGTTGCGAAGTACGGTTTTCATGGCGCGTCGCACCAGTATGTTTCCGAACGGGCGCCTCAGATCGTGGGTGCACCTGTTGAACGGCTGGTGAGTTGTCATTTGGGCGGCAGTTCCTCTATCTGCGCCATCCAAAATGGCCGCTCGGTCGATACGACGATGGGCTTTTCGCCGCAGTCGGGATTGGAGAACGCGACCAGGCATGGTGACCTGGACGTCTTCGCCGTGCTCTATATGATGGACCGGTGCGGCTGGGACACCGGGGAAGTCCGGCGGCAACTGGCTCGTACCAGCGGACTGGCTGGCCTTTCAGGCGTTGCCGGCGGCGACGTTCGCGACATTGAAAAGGCCGCTGCGGGCGGGAGCAGGGAAGCGGCGTTGGCGCTGGATGTGTTCACTTATCAGGTGCGGAAAACCATCGGCGCGTATGCCGCGGCGATGGGCGGTCTGGACGCTATCGCATTCACCGGAGGCATCGGCGAGAACTCGGCCCGGCTGCGCGCAGAGTGCTTGCGCGGGTTGGATTTCCTCGGCATAGCGCTTGAGAATGCGGCCAACGAAACGGGTGCTGGAGACCGGACCGTTTCCGCGGCAGCCTCGCGGGTCAAGGTGATCGCTTTGGCGACGAACGAGGAACTCATCGTGGCGCGCCGGGCCTGGCGGGCGCTCAGTTCACAAATTTAGCGCCGGCACAAGTCAAAGCGGCGCTTCATTCAAGCGCAGGTTCCTAAAGTTGAAGGCTGGCAGCCCCAGGTTTTCCAAGACCAAGCAGAGTTCGAGATCTGCCGTAAGCACTGGGCAGCCGGTCTTTCGAACGGCTTTAACAATCGCAGCGTCCACCAACCCAACGCGCCCGAAACAGTCTTCGTTGGCTGCCTCACCGCTCTTGACGTACTCTTCCAGGTGAATCGCGATCACGTCCTTCATCACCTTTTTCGAGATCTGCGCTTCGTGACCTTTCAAATCTGTGAGGTTGTGACTTCAGCGAGGACGTGAGGCACCGTATAGAAACACCGCGCTTCAGCAGCGATTGAGTGAAGTGCGTCAAAGTCTTTTTCATCAAAAGCCGACGTTCGTTTGAAGGAAGTAATGCGTGTCCGATTGACGGTGCCTACGATCCACAGGACCAGGAGGTTGGTGTCAATGAGGATGCCATTGCGTTTGCTGGCGCGCAGAAACTCCGCCAACTGCATTAGGTTGTGAACTCGCGAATCTTAATTGCAAAGGGGAGCACCCGTTTCCTCGTCAATGAACACAGTCTTGTAGATTCGGTCCACTCGAGGCCTGTAACCCGGAAAAATCTCTTTCGCGATTTCGCGGTTAAAGCTGGCGAGGTCGGGGTAGCTTAGCGTGATCAGCCACGCATTCCTTCCCTTATAGGTGTCCTTCTCAATTTCCTCGAGTCTAAGGTCCGGGGGCTGGAACACCTGTCGAAGGTGAGATGTAGCCGCGTCCAAAGCAGCTTGAAGTTCTATCATACTGACTCCTCAATGCCCGCCGGACCCGGCGCCGATTGGAACTTCCGCCTTCAGAGTTCCGGTGGACCCTTCCGGCAACGGGGCCAGCAGGCGCTCCTTGCGATAAATCAACGTCGACACGTCGGTGCTCGCAAGTTCGAAACCGTGACCATGCGTGATTGCATCCGTGGGGCACGCCTCAACGCAATAGCCGCAGAAAATGCAGCGGCTGTAATCGATGTTGTAGACCTTCGCGTAGCGCTCCCCGCCGCTGATGCGCAGTTGATCGGTGTTGTCGGCGGCCTCGATGTAGATGCACGCCGTCGGACAGGCTGCCGAGCACAGGAAACAGGCGACGCACTTTTCCATTCCGTTGTCGTCGCGCTGCAAAATGTGTAATCCGCGATAGCGCTCCTGGAAGGAAGGCGGAACATCGGGATAGTCTTCCGTGATCGTCGGAGACAGCATCTCCTTGAAGGTCACGCTCATGCCCTTGGCGATTGCCGCCGCGGATCCCAGGATTTCGCTGATTTTCGAAGCCATGTTCTCTCTTAAAGGTCCGTCTGTCTACCTATTTCAGATTAGCGTAGCTTCCACCGGAAGCTTTAGTTCTTCGACCCTCAACCGGGCTTCCATTCCGGCGCATAATCGTTCGGCGTGAACAACTCTTTGCCCGCACGTTCCGCCAGTCTCACCAGTTCTGCCTTTGAGAATCCAACCAACGACCAGGAAATGGTCTTGTCCGGCTCCACCACGAATAACGACGGAACGTGCGTTAAACCGAACGCGTTG
>Ga0073934_10009487_pt1 | contig 12457 bp, 10 predicted proteins | sample LarsenN4metaG_FD_76834 | JGI IMG/M metagenome (GOLD analysis project Ga0073934, IMG submission 76834) | Hot spring sediment bacterial and archeal communities from British Columbia, Canada, to study Microbial Dark Matter (Phase II) - Larsen... ... | reverse complement strand
AGCGAGGCGGGCCGCAGCCCGCAGCCGATCTCCGCCCGGCAATGGGCGACGGGCTTTTTGCCGAGCCGGTTCCAAGGCGTGGAGCTGCGGTCGCGCGGCGACGCGGTGCTGTATGCGCGCAATCCCGGCGGGGTGAACGTCTCGCGGCAGCGCGACGTGGTGGATGCCGTGGCGGCGCTGGATCGGCAATCGCAAGCCGTTGAGGATGCCGGGGCTACACGTCGGGCTGACGCCTCGACGCTCGCCGGTCCTGACGCCACGACGCTTGCCGCGCTCGATCCCGAAGTCGCCACGCGGATCAGCCAGTACGAGATGGCCTTTGCCATGCAGATGAGCGTGCCGGAACTGATGGACATCTCGCGCGAGCCGAAGCACGTGCTCGATCTTTATGGCACGAGCGGGCCGGATGGGTCGTTCGCTTACAACTGCCTCTTGGCCCGGCGGCTGGCCGAGCGCGGCGTGCGGTTCATCCAGCTCTATCACCGCGACTGGGACCATCACAACGACCTCGTGCCGTTCATGAAGACGTGCGCCAGCCTGTGCGACCGGGCCACGGCAGCGCTCATCCTAGACCTGAAGCAGCGCGGCATGCTGGACGACACGCTCATCCTGTGGGGCGGCGAGTTCGGCCGCACCCCCATGGCCCAAAGCAACAAGGGGGGCGTCGGCCGCGACCATCACATGCGGGCGTTCAGCATGTTCCTGGCCGGAGGCGGCATCCGCGGCGGCATCACGTACGGCGCGACCGACGAGCTGGGCTACCACGCCGAGAAAGACCCCGTGCACGTCAACGACCTGCACGCCACGATGCTGCACCTTTTGGGCATCGACCATCGGCGGCTGACCTACCGTTTCCAGGGGCGCGATTTCCGGCTGACCGACGTGGCGGGCAGAGTCGTCAGCGAAATCCTGGTGTGAGGCGTCGCGCGGCAGGGGAAGAGCAGAGAAGGGAGGAGAGGCACATGGCACGCGGAGCGGCCCGCGGCTGGATCGTGGGAGTGCTGTCGCTCGCGGCGGCTCTCGTCGGCATTTCTAGCGCCGTTGTCGCGCAAGACCGGCCCAAGCCGGCCGAGTACCGATCCGAGCGGGTCGTGCTCTACACCGACCTGCCGGCCGAGAAGGCCAAAGAGTGGCTCGCCGAGCTGGAGAAGGTGCTCGACTTCGCCGTGGCGCATTGGCAGCGCCCCTCACGCGGGCTCATCGAGTGCTATCTCGTCGGCGACCTGGCGAACTGGAAAGCGTCAGTCGTCGAGCGCGGCCGCGACGCCATCGAGGCCGGGAGCGGAGTGACAATCACGCAGACACTTCGCAACAGCAGCGGCGTTCAGGCCCGGGCCGTCGTCTACGCTTCGGCCAAGGGGAGCAGCATCAAACACGAGATGGTGCACGCCTATTGCCGGCAGTCGTTCGGCGAAGTTGGCCCACTGTGGTACGCCGAAGGCATGGCCGAAGTGGGGCAGTACTTCACGGGCGATTACCAAGGCGTCGATTGCGAGGCCAACCTGGCCCGCTATCTGCGCGACAAGCCGCCGCCGTCGCTCGAGGACGTATTGGCCATGAAGCAACGCGGCGGCGAGGGCTACGCGTGGACCTGGACGCTGTGCCACTTGCTGACGCACCATCCGCGCTACGCCGATCGGTTTCGCCAGTTCGGCGTCGCGGCGGTGAGCGGCAAGAAGGCGGACTTTCGCATGACAATGGCCAAAGACCTGGAACGCATCGATTTCGAACGGCGGTTGATGCTCAGCCACTTCGAGCGCGGCTATCGAGTCGATCTTTGCGCCTGGGACTGGGACACACCGTTCGGGCCGCCGCTACCGGGCACGTCGCGCGAGCTATCGGTCGAGGCCGTCCGCGGCTGGCAAGCGACGGGCCTGGAAGTGAAATCTGGCGACCGCGTGCCATTCCGCACGCAGGGCACGTGGCGATTGAAGAAAAATGGCCCGTCGATCACTGCCCAAGGCGGCCGTGACGGCGCCGGCCGGCTCGTCGGCGTCTTGCTAACCGATGGCAAGCTCGGCGAGCCGTTCGACCTGGGCCGGCAAGGCACATGGACCGCGCCCGCCGACGGGCGGCTTTTTGTCCGCTGCCGCGACGCGTGGAACGAGTTGGCGGACAACGAAGGAAGCATCACTTTGACGCTGCCTGCGGCGGAAGGAGTTCCCCCGCCCAAGGAGCAGGTGACCTTGGCGGGCGGCAATTCCAAGACGGCAGCCGGCAAGGCGACATCCTCGGCCGCGTCATCCTTGGCCAAAGCAGCCGCTAAGCCATCCGCCAAGCAGCCGGCCAAGGCCCCCTCGGCCGAAGCGCAGGCTGCCAGCAAGCTCGGCGTGGCCAAGCTGCTCCTTGCCAGCAAGCCGGACGTGGCCAAACGGCGGCTGACGGAAATCGTCGAACAGTTCCCCGGCACGGCGGCGGCCAAAGAAGCGGCGGAGCTGCTGAAAGGGCTGGAGTGATCGTCCACGTGGACGAGTCTCTCCGAGACTCGTAATCGCGTCTGGCCAGAGACGCAGCCACCGCACCAACCTACTTGTCCTTCACCGCCGCCTCAGCGAGCACGCAGCGCAGGCCGACCGCGTCGTCGCGCGTGTCCCGATCAAACGCCCGGCGATAGCCGCTGGCTAGCTTATCCGCCGTGTCTTTCCAGCTTCCGCCGCGGGCGACGCGCTTGTCATCGTCGCCGTCCTTCGTCCAGGCAGAGCCGTCGGTCGGCGCGCCCTTGTAATTCTCATGCCAGGAGTCGCTGCACCATTCCCATAGGTAGCCGTGTACGTCGTACACGCCCCAAGGGTTAGGCTTCTTCGCTCCGACTGGCGGGTCGTTCCCCTTGGCGTTGCCCGTGAACCAGCCGTAGTCCCCCAGGTCTTTCGCATTGTCGCCGAAAGAGTAGCTTGTCGTCGTGCCGGCCCGAGCGACGTATTCCCATTCGGCCTCCGACGGCAAGCGGATGACCTGCTTATCATCAATGAGCTTGGCCGCTCGCATGAGCCGCGTGGCTTTCTCGCAGAACTCGACCGCTTCCTCGTAGCTCAGCATTTCCACGGAGTTGCGCGGTCCTTTCCAGCGGCTGGGGTTCGTGCCCATCACGGCTTCCCACAGGTTCTGCGGCACTTCGTACCTGGCGATGTGAAAGTCGTAGCCGAAACTGACCTTATGGGCTGGCCGTGCCGACGCCGGTCCGGCGTCATCGCCCATCGTGAATTCGGCCGGGAATTCCCCTTTGCCCGGCGTGATGTGCAGGAACTCCTCGCGGAAGGTCTTGAGGAGCGACCGTTGCTTGCCAGTCGGCTTCGCGGCATCAGCAGGCTTCGCGGCGTCGGTCGGCTTTTCGGCGTTGGTGCGCTTCTCGTCGTCGGTGCGCTTCTCGGCGTTGGTCGGCTTCGCGGCGGCCTTGCCTAGCTCCATGATGGTGATGTCCTTGTACGAGGCTTCCGACGGCGGGCCGCCGTGGATTTGCAGGCCAATGATGCCGGTGCGGGCAATCTTGTCGTCTTTCTCGGTGTAGTCCACGGTCTTGACGCCGTTGAGCCAGAGCTGAATGCGCGGGCCTTCGCAGCGGATGACATAGTCGTTCCAGTCGCCGGCGTTGACCTTGACCTTCGTCCCCTTGGGCGGCTCGGCCAGCACGCGGTTGCGGCGCGATTCGTCGTAAAGCTTGCCCCACCAGCCGTCCCCCATGTCGGCCTGGTAGCCGGAGACCTCGTGATGGTTGGGGATGCGTTTGGTGCGGAACTGAATGCCGGCGTTGGCCCCCTCGCCCACCAGCTTGACCTTCAGCCGCAGCTCGAAGTCGCCGTATTCCTTGGTGGTGCAGAGGAACTCGTTGCGGGCGATCCGCTCCTTGAGCGTGCCTGCCACGATGGCGCCGTCCTCGACGCGAAAGAGCTTGAGGTTGCCCTCCCAGCCGTCCAGCGTCTTGCCATCAAAGAGCGGGACCGGCTTGGCTTCGTCGGCCGCCGCGGCACGAGCAACGACAAGGAGAATCGTGGCACAGAGAAGCGCGCGCATGGGTTCGCACCTGGAAAAAGGATTGCGGACGCACCGTCAGCGATAGCCTAATCCTCGCGCTAGCGCGTGCCAACCGTCAAAAGCCGCGCACATGAGATCGCCGGCTAATGGCTGTCACGCCTTCGGCGTATGACACTCCCAAAGCTCGATGATCGGACCTTGTTTGACCGTGGCGCGAAGCGGCGTCTAGGATGACTGTGTCCCGGTTCGTTTATCGCTCATTCTGCGTCTTCTTGTTGCTTCTTCGAGGTAGCTATGTCAGCCGGTGCCTTTAGTCTAAGGACATTGCTAGTCCTAGTGACCCTTGTGGCCGTTGGTTGCTATGCCTTGACGCAGCATACAAGACTCTGGTGCGGGATAATAATGACGCTGGCGTGCAGCTCGCTGGCTCTGGCCGTTCTCTTGGCTATTGCGGCCAGGGGGCCATGGCGAGCATTCTGGACCGGCTATGCAGTGGTGGGTTGCGCGTATTGGTTGTTGACCGTTTCCCCATTCGTGTCTCCTAACGGTGGAGTCCTGCTCACTACGCAGTCACTGGCGTATGGTTGGCACTATCTTAGTCTGGAATCCAAGGAGATTTCGAATCGCGGTGAGGAAATATCGGAATTTGATCTCAGCGAATGGACGGTGGACGAAGCGCTTGAAACCGCGATTGATGAAGTGGAGGCCGAGTACTTTCAGATTCTCTGGAGTCCCCGATCGGGTCAGTACTCATTGCGCCGCTATCTGCTGATTGGTCAATCGCTCTATTCGATCGGCCTTGGCTTCGTCGGAGCCCTCTTGTCAGGCTGGCTGTACGCGCGTCGGATGCGGCGAGATGCGGCTACGAAAGCTATTGCTTGATGCCGCCGCATCAAGCCGCTTCACTCAAGCCGGTAATGGAACGGGCGGCGTCCCCTTCGTCGCATAGTGCTTGACTGATTCGCCAAGCACCGCTCGCACCACTGCCGGCGGCACGAACGCTAAATTGGCGATGAGCATCACCAGGCCGAACGTGATCATGCCCAGAAAGCACGCGATGCCCAGGTGGAGCGGTATCGCCAGGGCCAGCATGATCGGCCGCGTGAGGCGGGGCCAGATCAGGGCCGCATAGGAGACTTCCCAGGCGACGGTCACGTGCGTCAGGAAGTTCAAGAGCAGCGGCCAGCCCGCCAGCCAGGTCATGTCGATCGATTGATACTCCAGATTGGCGATCGTCAGCCACATGGCGCTGCCGTCCCACCAGGAGATGCCCTGAAGTTTGCCCAGCCCGGCGAAGAGGTAAATGATGCACATGTGGAGCTGCATCAGGCGGATGGCCACGTTGGCCGAGATGCTCGGCTCCGGCGGCGGCAACCGGCCGCCGGCCCGCCAGCGGGCGATGAGGCGGTCCAGCGAGTAGCAGGCCCCGCTCGGGCCGATCATCAGGTAAAGCGCGAGCATCGCGTTGATCACATCCAGGCCAAAGAGCGCCGCCGGCACGCGGTTGGCGTACGACACCGTGATGACGAAGGCCAGCACCGACGTTACGCGGCTGGCCAGCCCTAGCGCAAACATCGCCAGCACGACCAAGGCCGCGATGTGCAGCGTCCACAGCAAGGCGGGCGATTCGACGAGCAGCAGATAGCTCCAGGCAAACGGCCCATGGCCTGACGATGGCCACGCTTCCCGCGAGACCCATGCCGCCGGGCCAAAAAACGCCTCGAGATCGAGCGTCCACACCAGGTGTGTATAGAGCAGCATCAGCCCGGCCAGCAGCCGGATCAGGCAGAAGGTGGCCGGGTCGGCCGGCGTGAACCAGAAGCGGTCCCAGCCGCGCAGCGTCGCCGTGCCCAGCTCGCGGAAATAGTCGCCGCACAGCCGGCCGAGTCGATCGGCGAGCCTCATGGCGCCTCCTCCGGGTAGACGGCCAACGCCGGCCGCTCGCGGCGCATCGGCACGCGCTCGGTGCCGCCGCCGGCCGGGTACAAGAGGACCAGCACATCGGGCTCGGGCCACTCGGCCGAACAAGCCTGTGTGCCGTCGGCGTCGATGAACCGCACGCTCAGCATCCCTTCCGGCGGGCCCGGCTGCCATCGCCAGGCGGTATTGACGCTCTGCCCGCGAAAACGGCCGGTCAGCGCTGCCGCGCCGTCCCGTCGAACCCGCAGCTCAAGCTGGCTGCCGACCATGACTCCGGCGAAAACCGGCTCGGACTTCCATAGCCCGACGGGGCTGTTGTACGGCGACACGTACAAGTTCTCGTGGTCCAGCGGCGTGCCACCGAGGACTTGCTCGCGAGTAGGCAGCAGATGGACACGGCGGTCGATGCGCACGCGGCGGGCGTTGTGCCGGGCGTGCAGATGCCGCGCATACGAATCGGCTAGCGCCTGCGCGACAGGGTCGGCCGGCGCATCCGCGAGGCGCGACGTCAGCATGAAATGGCGGTGATACAACAATCGCGGCCATTGGTGGTTCAGATCGGGATAGGTCTCTTCCACGGTGGCGCCGCCGGGCAGTTCGATCGTCGCCCGCATCATGTGGCTTACCCCCGGATCCGGCGCGAAGAACCGATAGCCTGGGTTCACAAGCACGGCGTCCGTGTACCACCCGACGGCCGAGGCGATGCGGACGGCCAGCTCGCTGACCGGCGGCACGCGCAGGGCAGCCACGAAGACCGCCGCCAGATGGAACAGCACCAGAGCGCTAATTGCCATTCGCCGCCGCGCTGAGAGGCGAGGCGGAGATCCGGTGTCGGAAACAGGCGCCGCGCCGGTTTCCACCTTGTCAATCCGTGGCGCCGGCTCGGCCGCTCGGCGTTCGGCCCTTGCTGCGGGGGGATTCTTGCGCTTCGTCGCCATCCAACTAGAATAGCTTCAGATCGCCAAGAAGGCAGAGTTTTTTCGACGTTGCGTCGGGCCGACAACAAGCGACGTTCAGCAAGCCGAAGGCTTGCTCCTTGCATGGATGGTCACGGCGGGGCTCGGCCCCGCCAGGCCATGTTCGTCACCAGATGAGATGCACGCTTCTCAGCCGTCACCCCGCGGCTTGCCCGCGGGGGACGATGTTCTAGCTGTCGCGCGGGCCTTGGAACATTGCCCGACGGCGACAAGCGCCGTCGTGGCATCAGGTTTTGGGGCGAGTCGCGTCTGGTGATGAACATCGCCACACGCAGACAAGCTGCGTGCTGGCGTGATCCGAGCCTTTGATATGCCAACGGGCAGCGTTCTGTTCAAACGCCCGGCTGATCTGGCCCTTGGCGCACCGCGGCGCCTAGCTCGGCGAAGCGCTTGTCGAGCCGCTGCCGGGTAATCTTGGCGTTGATCTTTTCGGTGAGCGCCTGGCAAAGCTCCAGCAGGCAATCGACGGCCCGGTCCTCGTTCAGCTCATGAGCCGAGAAGTGGCGCAAGGCCTCGTGCCGTAGGGCGGTCACTTCGTCCAGCAGCGACTGTAACCTCTCGAGATCGGCCCAGCCCTCGGTCTTGTCCATCACGAGTTGCCGCTGCTCGATGTCCAGCAGTTGGCGAATGAAGCGGTCGAGCTTGTGCTCCTGGCGGCGCGTGCGGCGCTGAGCAAGCCAGCGGAGGCCAAGGAACGCGGCGATGAGGACCGAGACGATCAGCGACCGTAGCCCTTCGGTTGATTGGATGAAGTCGGGGTTCAAGAGCGGCCGCAGCTCCGGCTCATAATAGTTCCGCGCGCCGCGGTGCAGCGCGAACTCCAGCTTTTCGCGGGCGAACTCTTGCCCGCCGTGCGCCAGCTCGGCCAGATGACTGGCCTGCAAGAAATCTTCCCGCAGCAGCAATCGCGTCAGCTCCTCGACGAACCCGGCGGGTAAATCGGCGCGGGCCAGCAGTTGGGCTCGCAGCGCCACGGTCGCCACGTCGGCCGCCGGCTCCGGCGGCGGCGCCAGGCGGTAGAAGCCGGCGGGAATCGTGTAGTGGCTCAGCGGAAGATGCTTGGCGGTCAGCACGGCCCCATGCGGCACGCCCAGCAATTGGCACTGGCCGGAGGTCAAAAGCTCGTGGCAGATCGGGGCCTCGACGCCCATCGTGATGATCGCCGCGTCGATGCTCCCGTCGGCGAAGGCCCGCCGAATCGACGGATAAGTCAGCTCGACGGCGGTGTAATCGCCGTCGGCCAGTCCAAATTCCTGGAGCAGCAGCCTGGCGATCACATAGTCGCCCGACTGGTGCGACGGCAGGGCCACGCGTTTGCCGCGCAAGTCCTCAGGGCCAGCGATGCCCGCGCCTCGCCGCACGATGAGGTGGCAAACCTCAGAGTAAAGGTTGGCCACGCAGGTCACTTCGCGATGGTTGGCATGCCGGCCGCCGGGGGCCATGCGCTCCGCGCTGCGCTGATACAGGGCCAGCTCGGCTTGCCCCTCCCCCACGAGCCGCAGGTTTTCCAGTGACCCCTCGGTGGTCAGCACCTCGACGTCGACGCCCAGCTCGGCTTCGATGGCGTCTTTCAATTGCAGGGCCAGGACGCGATACCGTCCCCCCTCCGGTCCGCCGGCAATGCGAACGCGCGGCGGGAAAGCCGTCAGATAGTGGTAGACGGCCGCCACCGCGAACGGCAGGGCCACAAGCGCGGCCAAGACGGCCAGAGCCAGCAGTTTCTTACGCATGACCGGCGCGCGAAAATCGGATGAGAAAAAAGATGAGCGGTCGACCGCCGGCCGTGGCGGAAAGCCATCCATCGGCGATACGAGCCTTCAATCGACCTTACCGCCATGGGCGCACAAGGGTCAAGCGGCCGGAGAGCCAAGTGGTGACGCACTTTGGCTCGGGGGGCAGACAGGCCAGGGGGCCAGCAGAAGATGGCTGTTTTCCTCACCCTCAAGGGGTCAGGGTCTAGCCAGCGTTTACGCGGCGTTTAGGCCAGGTTCCGTAGAACGAGCGCGCCTATTTCCCCTCGCGGTGGTACGCAAAGAACTGGTCCCACTTCTTATCGAGCCGGCCGAGGGCATCATCTAGCGGCCGGGCTCGGAGCTTGTCGCCGGACCGCACGATCAGGTCGTCTCGCTCCAGCTTGGCCAGCGCGTCGCCAATCTCGAAGTCGGCCTCCACGCCGAAGCGCTCGAAGAGGAGCGCTTCGCATCGGGCGTCCAGCTCGGACTTCGTCATCTCCCCTTCGCGCCACAAGACGTAGTAGCCCAGCACGGTTTCCTTGAGCTCCTGCTCCTCAAGCGAATCCATGAGGTAGAAGATGACTCCCCGGTCGTTATCCAGGCTCTTGTGATAGAGCGAGTTGGTCACCAGGTGGTTATAGCGGTCTTTGGAGGCCTTGAAGCCGAAGAAGATGCGGCTGGCATAGCCGGCCACCGTGGTCAGCGCCACGGCCGCCAGAACGGGGTTGATCGCCGCGACTAAGAGCTTTCCCATCACCACGCTCAGACCAACCGCGGCGGTGATGATCAGCTTCACCAGGTCCAGCGGCTTCATCGAAATCCGCTTTTCCGGAAACACGACCTCCAGGTCGGCCATCGGAATGTCGCGGAACGTTTTGATGTGGATGGTCCAGTCCTTGTCAGTGGGCTGGTTGCCCTTGGTGGGCGTAGCAAAGCGGAACAGGATCACCAGCTCCCGAAAGGTCGGCTCTTGAATGGCCGTCTGCTGAAAGAGCGACAGCGGCGTTACGCCGCGGCTGCGAAGTGTGATCCGCTCGACGAAGCGCTCCGGCCGGCGAGGGGCTGACGCGGCGGCCGCCGCCCGCGCAGCATAGGTCTCGTCATCCGCCAGCGCAGCATCTGGCGATGCGGGTGGCGGGGGCGCCTCGGTGGTCGCCGCCTTGGCTCGGGTGCCCGCCTCGGCCCGGGTCCCTGCGGGATCCCACCCCAGGCCAAGCAGGCCGCTCACGAAGCTGGCCACGACTCGACAGGCACGCCAGAAGCCCACTAGCACCGCGGAAATCAGCACGTCGATCTTGGGCAAAAGCAGCAGCCCAACCGTCTGATCGACCCCCACGCCGCGGCGGAAGATCATGATCCGCTCCGCGAAGCTCGGCGGATCGCCTTCGGCCCCATAGCCGCGTTTGGCGTAGAACTGGCTGAGCATCCGCTGGTCGAGCTTCGTCCAGTCGGTCTGCACGGGCAGGTTGAAGAGGTAATCCTCCGCCATGGCGACTTCCACGTCCTGCTGTGTCAGGGGGCGGAAATTCCCCTTCTCCATCAGTCGGCGGAAGTTGCACAGGAACCGCTCCTCGGCCTCCTGGAGCTGTTCGTCGCTGAGCAGACAGCGCTCGAAGATGCCGTCGTTGGTGTCAAACAGTCGATAATCTTGCTTCAGCTCGTCGGCCGTGCGGTGATACTCGTAGTGATAAATGCCATCGATGAGCTGGCAGAAGTCCTCGAAGCGGCGCTTCTCCTCGGCGGTCTCCAAGCGCTCGGCTAGCGCGCGGACGACCTGCTGCTTGGGCACGGGGATGAAGCTTTCGCGCTCCAGCTTTACGCGCATGGCCGGGGAGGTTTGGCTCATGAGGGCCCTGGTGAAGAGAACGTAATGAACTCGCCGCGGGTGCTTTTTCCGTGGTGCTAGCTGCGACAACCGGCGAAGTGAATGCGCCCGGACACGGAATGTGTCCACGTGAGCATCCGGCCATTCTCGCGCAGGTTCCCCGATAGGTAAAGGCGAGCTTTGCTGGCGAAGCTAACGGGGGCCGCCGGCTAGGCCAATTCGGCGTGCAGCAGCTCCCACAGCGCATCTAGAGACTGCGGAATGACTTTCACGCCGGCCAGCACGGGCATGAAGTTCGTGTCCCCCTGCCAGCGCGGAACGATGTGCCAGTGAAGGTGCCCGGGGAGACCGGCCCCGGCCGCGCGCCCCAGGTTCAGGCCGATGTTGAAACCCTCGGCATGCATTCGCCGCTCGATCACCGCCACTAGCCGAGCGAGCGTCTGCTGGCATTCGACGTGCTCGTCCGCGGTTAGCTCATCCAGCCGCCCCTTATGCCGCAGCGGGGCCACCAGCAGGTGGCCGTTGTTGTACGGGTAACGATTGAGAATCACGATCGTGGCCGCCCCGCGGCTCACGACAAGGTTCTCGCGGTCGGCGCTGCCAGCCACGTCGCAGCAGATGAAGCAATCCGGATCGGCCCCTGGCAGGCTCAGTGTCGGCTTTGGCCGAGCAGGCGCTTCGCCGGTCACGTAGCCCAAACGCCACGGCGCCCAGAGTTGTTCGTTGGGCACGTTCGATCCTCAGCTTGCGACCCCATAGAAAGCCGCCGCCGCCAGGCCGGTCCGCCGCCGCACGAGCTGCACGATGGCGTCCACTTCCGCATCAGCCAGAGGGCGGACGTAGCTCTCGGCCGGCTGCCGGGCGACGGTATAGACTTGGACGAGCTTGATTTGCCCTCCGGCGGCGATGATCTCGCTCAGCCGATCACAAAAGGCGTCTAGCTCCTCTGGCGGCGGCGGCTGGCCGTGCACGCGCATGAAAAGCGCTTGGATTACCAGCGGGCGGACTTGGGCCGCGGCGGTGATGTTGTCCAGGATTTGTCGGAAAGGAATGGTCGTGCGGTCGACAAGCTGAAAATACGCTTCCGTGCCGGCTTCGAGCTTGGCCCAGATTTCGCCGTTGTTAGCATCTAGGATTTCCAGGCCGCGTCGCACGTGCCGCCGATGGAACATGCTGGCGTTGGTGATCAGCACGAGCTTGACGTCCGGGCCGCACAACCGCCGCTTCACTTCAGCGCAGGCGGCGACGATTTCGTCGAAGTTGCGATAAGTGGTCGGCTCGCCGTCGCCGGAAAAGGCGATGTCATTCAGCCGCCGCTGGGCGCGCGGCGTGTCCTGAAACTTCTCCGTGCGATAGATGTCGCCAGAGATGACGAGCCGCAGCGTGCTCTCCAGCTCATCGAGCAGCTCCTTCGTGGCGATAAAACGCGTCTCGCTCAGGCTCGTGCGATCGACCTGGCAATAGATGCAATCGAAGTTGCAGACCTTGTCCGGGTTGAGGTTCACGCCGACCGAAATCCCGCCTGAGCGGCGGCTGAGCGCCGGGTAGACGAAGCGATTCCCTTCGAACGTCCGCTCATGCCGCGCCAGCAACGGAACGACCGGCGCGGTCGAGGCAGGCGTCGTGTGCTGGACGGGAATGTTCATACCCTACTCACTACTCACTACTCACCAGTCGTCGTACGACGCTGAACTCGTCCAACGCCACGGTCGTCAGCTCGCCGTCGTCGCGCCGCAGGACAATCACGTCGCTGAAGACTTTGTCGTCGAAGTTGCGGTCAGTGTGCAGGCCATGCCGGCGGCGGTCGATTTCCACTACAACGCCCTCGGTCTTTGCCCGCCAACTGCGAAAACCGACCCGCACGTCATGATCGACCTCGATACGATCGCCGGGCCGCAGGTCGCCGAGCGTGCGAGGCTGGTTGGGCACAGATTGCGCAGCGGTGGGCATACCGTCCTCGGTCTCGGCCAGCGAAAAATGCGGCGGAGGTCCACCGCATACTAGCCGTGGCCCTGGCGCCGGCAAGGCCGGCT
>Ga0073934_10009486_pt1 | contig 12458 bp, 14 predicted proteins | sample LarsenN4metaG_FD_76834 | JGI IMG/M metagenome (GOLD analysis project Ga0073934, IMG submission 76834) | Hot spring sediment bacterial and archeal communities from British Columbia, Canada, to study Microbial Dark Matter (Phase II) - Larsen... ... | reverse complement strand
ATCAACTCCACGTCCATGTTCACGTTGTCGCCCGGCATCACCATCTCGGTGCCGGCCGGCAGCTTCACCGACCCGGTCACGTCCGTGGTGCGGAAGTAGAACTGCGGCCGGTAGCCGTTGAAGAAGGGCGTGTGCCGGCCCCCCTCCTCCTTCTTCAACACGTACACCTCCGCCTTCAGCTTCTTGTGGGGGGTGATGGAGGCCGGCTTGGCAATCACCTGCCCGCGCTCCACTTCGTCCTTCTCAATCCCCCGCAGCAGCAGCCCCACGTTGTCGCCTGCCATCCCTTCGTCCAGAATCTTGCGGAACATCTCTACCCCCGTCACCACCGTCTTGCGCGTGGGCGTGAAGCCCACAATCTCCACCTCCTCGCCCACCTTCACCCGGCCGCGCTCCACCCGCCCGGTCACCACCGTCCCCCGGCCCGTGATCGAGAAGATGTCCTCCACCGGCATCAAGAAGGGCTTCTCGGTCTCCCGCGGCGGCTCGGGTACGTAGCTGTCCACCGCCGCCATCAACTCCAGCACCGTCTGCTCCCACTTGGCATCTCCCTCCAGCGCCTTCAGCGCCGAGGTGCGCACCACCGGCACCTTGTCGCCCGGAAACTTGTAGGTCTTCAGCAACTCCCGTACCTCCAACTCCACCAGGTCGAGCAACTCCGGGTCGTCCACTGCGTCGCACTTGTTCAGACAGACCACGATCGAGGGCACCCCCACCTGGCGCGCCAGCAGGATGTGCTCGCGCGTCTGCGGCATGGGCCCGTCGGGCGCACTCACCACCAGAATCGCCCCGTCCATCTGCGCCGCCCCCGTGATCATGTTCTTGATGTAGTCGGCGTGCCCGGGACAATCAATGTGGGCGTAGTGGCGCTTCTCGGTCTCGTACTCCACGTGCGCCACGTTGATGGTGATCCCCCGCGCCTTCTCCTCCGGCGCGTTGTCAATCGACTCGAACGGCCGGTAGGCCACCTTGGGGTTCTTCTTGGCCAGAATGCGCGTGATGGCACTGGTCAAGGTCGTCTTGCCGTGGTCAATGTGCCCGATGGTGCCAATGTTCAAATGCGGCTTGGCCCGCTCGAATTTCTCCTTCGCCATCGTCTCTGCTTCTCCCTCATCAGTCTTCAGTTGTCAGTTCTTGGTACCTCTTGCCCCGCCCACGGCGAGGCCAAATCCGTTATCAACCCTTGCCGGTGGCGGCCATGAATCCCAACAGCAGCCCCGCCGTGCCTGCCGCGCCGACGTCGAGAGACAATCCCACGTCTTGAAAGTCGCCGCTGGCGATGAAGAAAAAGACGACCGCGGCGATGCCGTAGAGGATACGCTTCAGCGTCTTGGCCATTTCACTCCTCACGTCGTCGAATCGCCTTCCAGGATTTCTCCAGGTGCCTTTGCAGGAAGCCGCAGAATGCGCTGAAGAGTTCTGCCTCGCTGGGCTGGTGTGAAGACAAGCGCACAACGGAGGCTCCCCTTTTTCGGGCTCGAATGTGAACGCTGCCATGGCGGACGTGAAGCATGCTGAGGGAGCCGTCTTTCCTCCGTCTGGGCCTCCACGCCGACCTTTTGGGATCGTGCATTTGGCGAAACGCTCTTTGCAGCGCCTTCCGCAAGTCGAGACCTGGTCTTACTTCTACGAGTAGCTCCATCGCTATTTCACCAGTTTGCCGGTGGCACGGGCGATGATGTCCTCGGCGATCTCGCCCGGCACCTGAGCGTATTCCTTGAAATGGAGGGTAAACGTGCCGCGGCCCTGGGTGCGGGAGCGGAGGTCGGTGGCGTAGCCAAACATCTGGGCGAGCGGCACGGTGGCGCGGATGACCTGGGAGCCAGCCACGTGCTCCATGCCACTGAGCTGGCCGCGGCGGGCGCTGATGTCACTGATGACGTCGCCCATGTACTCTTCGGGGAGGACGACTTCCAGCGCCATCATCGGCTCGAGCAACACGGGCTGGGCACGCTGGGCGGCATCTTTAAAGGCCATCGAAGAGGCAATCTTGAAGGCAATCTCGGAAGAATCCACTTCGTGGTAGGAGCCATCCACGAGGCGGACGAGGACGTTGACCATTTCGTAGCCCGCGAGGATGCCGCCCTCCATCGCCTCGACGATGCCGTCCTCAACCGCGGGGATGAAGTTACGCGGGATGACACCGCCCACGATTTCATCCATGAAGACAAGATTCAGTTCTTTGTGCTGGCGGGCTTTGTTTTTCTCGAGCTTTTTCTGGATGTCTTCGCCGGGGTGGTGGGGATCGAAGGGGGCGAGGACCAGCCTGACGTGGCCGTACTGGCCGCGGCCGCCGGTCTGGCGGATGTAGCGGCCTTCGGCTTCGGCGGAGACGCGGATGGTTTCGCGGTAGGCGACCTGGGGCCGGCCGACATTGGCCTTGACGTTGAACTCGCGCAGCATGCGGTCAGTGATGATTTCCAGATGCAGCTCGCCCATGCCGTTGATGAGCGTCTGGCCGGTGTCAGGGTCCACATGCACCTTGAAGGTGGGGTCTTCCTGCTGGAGTTTCTGGAGGGCTTCGGAGAGCTTGTCCTGGTCGGCTTTGGTTTTGGGTTCGATGGCGACGGCGATGACGGGCGTGGGGAATTCCATGGCTTCGAGGATGACGGGGTGGTCTTCCTCACAGAGAGTGTCGCCGGTGGTGACGCTTTTGAGGCCGACGGCGGCCGCGATGTCGCCGGCAAAGACGCGCTCAATTTCTTCCCGCTTGTTGGCATGCATGCGCAGGAGCCGCCCGATGCGCTCGCGCGACTGCTTGGTGGGGTTGAAGACGTAGGAACTCGACTCGAGCACGCCCGAATAGACGCGGAAGTAGGTGAGCTGGCCGACGTAGGGGTCGGTCATGATCTTGAAGGCGAGCGCGGCAAAGGGCTCCTCATCAGAGGCGGTGCGGACAATTGGCTGCTCGCCGTCGGGCGCGGTTCCCTCGACCGGCGGGACGTCGAGCGGACTGGGGAGGAAGTCCACGACCGCATCCAGCAGCGGCTGGATGCCTTTGTTGCGGAAAGCGGCGCCGCAGAGAACGGGCACGAGCTTCAGCGCGGTAGTGGCGCGGCGCAGGCCGGCGCGGAGTTCGTCCGGGGAAATGGGCTCGTGGTGGACGAATTTTTCGAGCAGGCCCTCGTCGTGCTCGGCGATGTAGGCCACGACCTTTTCGCGGTGCTCGTGGAGGAACTCTTCAGTCAGGCCCGCGGCCTTGACGGCGGCCGCAATCGCCGGGCGGATTTTCAGGAAGGCGGCGTCAAACAGCTGCTGCAGGGGGATAACTTCGTATTCGGCTCCCAGGCTCTCATCTTTCCACACGAGAGCGCGCTCTTCGATGAAGTCAATGACACCGACGAAGCTGTCTTCTTTTCCGAGAGGAAACTGAATCGGGGCAGGGTCAGCGGTGAGGCGGGAGCGCATGGAGCGGATCGAGCGGTCGAAGTCGGCGCCGGTGCGATCCATTTTATTGACGAAAGCAATGCGGGGGACGTGGTAGCGGTCGGCCTGGCGCCAGACGGTCTCGGTTTGCGGCTGGACGCCGGCGACGGCGTCAAAGATAGCGATGGCGCCATCCAGCACGCGCAGACTGCGTTCGACTTCGACGGTGAAATCTACGTGGCCGGGGGTATCAATGATGTTGATGCGGTGGTCGCGCCAGGAACAGGTGGTGGCGGCGGAGGTGATGGTGATGCCGCGCTCGCGCTCCTGCTCCATCCAGTCCATGGTGGCGGTGCCTTCGTCCACTTCGCCGAGTTTGTAGGTGATGCCGGTGTAGTAGAGGATGCGTTCGGTCGTAGTGGTCTTGCCGGCGTCGATATGCGCCATGATTCCGATGTTGCGCAACTTGTCGAGCGGTACTGCCCGTTCCATCCTCTGTTCCTCACCGGCTCCTGCTTGTCCACGCAGGACTCCTGGGTTACCGGTTTGCCGTACACAAACGAGTGCGGCTCCGAACCCGGGGAGCCGCGAATCCCTACCAGCGATAGTGGGCGAAGGCCTTGTTGGCCTCGGCCATGCGGTGCGTGTCTTCCTTCTTCTTGATCGCACCGCCGCGGTTGTTGGCCGCGTCCAGCAACTCCTCCGCCAGCTTCTCGACCATGGACTTCCCGGGCCGCTGTCGGGCAAAGTCCCGCAGCCAGCGAATCGCCAGCGACTGCCGCCGATCAGGATTCACCTCGATCGGGATCTGATAGTTCGCACCGCCCACTCGCCGCGTCTTGACTTCCAGCAACGGCTTGCAATTCTCCACCGCGCGCTTGAAGATCTTGAGCGGGTCGTCGTTGGTGCGCTGCTGGATCAAGCTCATCGAGCCATAGAAAATCCGCGCGGCCGTGCTCTTCTTTCCCTCCCACATCATGGCGTTGATAAACTTCTCCACCAGCTCGTTGCCATAGACGGGATCGGGCGGCGTCGCCCGACGCTCAACTTTTCCTTTTCGCGGCATAACTCCTAGTCCTTCCCAAACTCAGTTCGTGTACGCACGGCGGCAGATGCCGTACAGATGGCGGTGGATGCCGTGTGCATCGCGCCAGATCCTAACTGGCCGCCGCGGCGCCTTTGGGGCGCTTGGCGCCGTATTTCGACCGCCCCTGCCGCCGACCGTCGACGCCCAGGGTGTCAAGCGTTCCGCGGATGATGTGGTAGCGCACACCCGGCAAGTCCTTCACGCGCCCGCCGCGAATCAGCACAATCGAGTGCTCCTGCAAGTTGTGCCCGATGCCGGGGATGTAGGTTGTCACTTCCATCGCGTTCGACAGCCGCACGCGGGCAATCTTGCGCAGCGCGGAGTTCGGCTTCTTCGGCGTCATGGTCTTCACCTGGACGCAGACGCCCCGCTTCTGCGGGCAGGCCTCCAGCGCGGGCGACTTCGTCTTCGCCCGCAGCGGCTCGCGCCCGGAACGCACCAACTGCGCAAACGTCGGCATACGCCTCCCTACACACCCTCCCGTCCCGACCTGTCGAGATTCGGGAGTTCCGCTTTCGGAATGCCCCTTCGCCGTCCCGGACGGGCTCGACACGGGGCCGTGGATTGCTTGCTTGCCCTGAGCGAAGTCGGAGGGCCCGCCGCTGCCGGCTACCCTTCTCACGCTTCAGGACACGCTTACAAAACGCTACCCCCGCTCCCGAACTTTCGGGAGGGGGGCTTCCGGCCACTTCCGAAACCTATCAAATGTAGCCGCTGGCAGCCACTTCTGTCAAGCGCCACCTCGTTTCCAGAAGCCCAGGCTGCCGCCGGGGAGCCACGGGGCTGAACTCTTTCTGGACAGCCGCACACGACCGCGGCAACCATCCGGCACTTTGTGTGCCTATGCCAATGGCTACCTGACTTCTCTGTTTTTCGGGTCTTGTGGCGCGACAAGACAGGTCGCTCTAGATCTCGACAAAACCCAGAAACCAGTAAGCTATTGAAAGCAAAAAGGAAATAACAAGCAGGCCGACGAGCTCTGGCAGCGGATTCTGCTGACTACCTGGACCTATGCACTGGTCACGAGCGCGCTGGGAGCCATGATTCTGCACTACGTCCAGCGCGCGGGCTTCTTCCCTGCTGTGCAATATCCCAACCTGGAGTATTGGGGCGACGTCCTGCCCTATTCCTTCGGCGTTGGCTTCCTGCTGGGCTTTCTCCGCGCCCGGAGGCGCTACCAATGAAGAACCGCCTGCGCGTGCAGCGCGCGGACTACAACTGGTCGCAGGCGGAGCGGGTGGGCGTGTCCCGCCAGACCATCAACGCCATCGAAACTGAAAAGTATGACCCCAGCCTGCCGCTGGCGTTCAAGATTGCGCGCTTGTTTGGGAAGGCCATCGAGGAAGTTTTCTTCCCCGACAGCATACAGGCAATGACAAATGACGAATAAGAAAATACCCTCAGGGGCTAAAGTCATTCTATTTTGTTGCTCTTACGTACGGGCTGAAGCCCGTACCTGACCAAGCCAGGAACCCAAACTCATGGTTGTCAGTGGTCAGCGATCAGGCGAGCCCGCCAACGTTCTATGGCGCGGCGGGCCAGCCGAGGCGGGCACGGACGGCGGCGAGGGCGTCGGCGTCCGCGGCCAGGGTGTTTTCGGTGGTGGGATCCCAGCCGGCTTCGCCCTTCAGGGTGAGGAGTGTGCGCAGCAGTTCGATCCACTCGGCCTGACTGAGCGGGCGGCCGTTGATGGTCTCGGCCTCGAGCAGGGCCACCGGCACATCCACCTTGGCCGGCACTGCTCCAGCCTCCAGCCCCACCGAGAACACAAACCGCTCGGCGGCCGGGTTGGCGTCCTTTAGCGTCTCCCGGCTCAGGAACTCGATTTCGTCTGCGTCGATCAGCCTTAGAGCTCCAGAATCTCTTTCTCTTTCGCTTTGCTGAGGGTGTCGAGTTTTTCGGTGAAGTCGTGGGTGAGTTTGTCGAGTTCGGCGAAGCAGTGGAATTGGTCGTCGTCGCTGACTTTCTTGTCTTTGTGGAGCTTGCTGACGGCGCCGCGGGTGTCGTGGCGGATGTTGCGCAGCGCGGTTTTGTGGTTTTCGAGCACGTGGTGAAGGTGCTTGACCAGTTCCTTGCGGCGCTCCTCGGTGAGCGGGGGGATGGGGACGCGGACGACCTTGCCGTCGTTGACGGGGTTGAGGCCGAGGTCAGCGGCGCGGATGGCTTTGTCGACGGCGGCGAGCAGGGAGAGGTCGAAGGGCTGGACGACAATCAGGGTGGGGTCGGGGGTGGCGAGTTTGGCCACCTGATTGAGCGGCAGGGGCGCGCCGTAGTATTCAACCTTGACGCTGTCGAGCAGGGTGACAGAGGCCCGCCCGGTGCGGATGTGGCTGAGCTCGCGCCGGCAGTCGTCCAGGGTTTTTTCCATCCGGGTCCGGGTAAGTGTGACTGCATCTCTGGTATTTGTTATCTCCATCGCCGCTCACCTTGTGAGGAGGACCTTGTACCTTGTACTCAGTACCGGTTCAGGCCGTGACGAGCGAGCCGACTTTTTCCCCCAGCACCACGCGCTTGATGTTGCCGCGCCGGGTCAGGTTGAACACGATGATCGGAAGGTTGTTGTCCTTACAGAGCGAGAGCGCAGTGGCGTCCATCACCTCCAGCCCTTTCGCGATACAGTCGAGGTAGCTGATGCGGTCAAACATGCGCGCTTCCTTCACCTTGACCGGGTCGGCGTCATAGATGCCATCCACCTTGCTGGCTTTGAGCAGCACCTCGGCTTTGATTTCCATGGCGCGGAGAGCGGCCGCGGTGTCGGTGGAGAAGTAGGGGTTGCCGGTGCCGGCGGCGAACAGCACGACGCGGCCTTTCTCGAGGTGGCGGAGGGCGCGGCGGCGGATGAACGGCTCGGCGATCTGGTGCATCTCGATGGCACTCATGAGGCGGGTGGCGAGGCCTTGCTTCTCGAGCGCGTCTTGCAGAGCGAGGGCGTTGATGATAGTGGCGAGCATGCCCATCTGGTCAGCGGTGACGCGGTCGAGGCCGCGCGCATCATGCATCCGCCCGCGGAAGATATTGCCGCCGCCGCTGATGACGGTAGTCTGCACGCCCAGGTCGTAGACTTCCTTGATTTCGCCGGCCACCTGGGCGACGGTTTCATCGTGAATGCCGAAGCCCTGCGGGCCCATGAAGGCCTCGCCGCTGAGCTTCAGCATGATGCGCATGAAGACCGGTTGGGCCACTCGGCTGTCCTCCTCCCCTTTCCCCTCGCGTCCGCTTCCGCTCCCTACCGATTGCCCTCGTTTGGGCCCGCGCTCGCTTCGGCGGTGGTGGCGCTTTCGCCCACCTTGAAGCGCGCGAAGCGTCGCACCGTAATGTTCTCCCCCAGCTTGGCAATCGCGCCGTCAATCAGCTCACGCACGGTCAGCTTGTCGTCCTTGATGAAGTGCTGCTCGTAGAGGCAGCTCTCTTCGTAAAACTTCTCCAATTTCCCTTCCACGATCTTTTCGCTCACCTTCTCCGCTTTGCCGGACTCGCGCGCCTGCGCCAGGTAGATGTCGCGCTCCTGCGCCAGAATCTCCGGCGTCACATCTTCGCGGCGGATAAACCGCGGATCGGCAGCACAGATGTGCATGGCCAGGTCGTGCACGAGCTGCTGGAACTCGCTGGTCCGCGCCACAAAATCGCTTTCGCAGTTGACTTCCACCAGCACGCCGATCTTCTCTCCCGCGTGAACGTAGCTGCCCACCACACCTTCCGACGTTGTTCGCCCGGCTTTCTTCTGCGCTGTCGCCATCCCTTTCGTTCGCAACCAGGCGACGGCGCGTTCCACGTCCCCGCCGTTCTCCTCCAGCGCCGCCTTGCAGTCCATGTAGCCTGCGCCCGTCAGGTCGCGGAGCTGCTTGACCTGCTGGGCGCTCACAGCGGCGCGCGTCGGTGCGGGATTCTCCTTCGGCTTCACCTTCGGAATTGTCCCCATGGCAGGAATACAAACAAGAGCAGCAGGTTCGTCCGCATGGACTCCCCTACTGTAGACGTGTCGGATTCGACCATCAAGATTCGGTGGCCGCACCCTCGCCGGGTTCGCTCGTCTCGGTCGGGCCGGCCTCGCCCTCCTCGGTCGGCACCGGCCGCGGTCGCAGGTGCGGTGGCAGGACTTCGTCCGGGTCCGAGGCTTCGACCACAGACTCAAACTCCTCCGCCACGTCCTCGGCCACGCCCACGCCTTCGCCCAGCTCCACCATCTCGCCTTCACCCGCTGGCACGCCCTCCACCGCCTCGCCTGCCTCGGCCTTGGCGGCTTCCAACTGCGCCTGCTCGTACGCCGCCCGACCAGCCAGCACGGCCTCCGCAATCTTGGAAACGAACAGTCGGATCGAACGCAGGGCGTCATCATTGCCCGGAACCACGTAATCCACTTCCTCCGGGTTACAGTCCGTGTCCACCACCGCCACAACCGGAATCCCCATCTTGCGGGCTTCCCGCACGGCGATGATTTCTTTGCCCGCGTCAATCACAAACAACGCATCCGGCAGGTCCAGCAGCTCCTTGATGCCCGCCAGATTCTCGCGCAGGTGCTTCAACTCACGTCGGATGCGGGTCGCTTCCTTTTTGGGCATCACCTCCAACCGACCGTTCTGCTCCATCTCTTCCAACTCTTTGAAGCGGTTGATGGACTTCTTGATGGTGGCCCAGTTGGTCAGCGTCCCTCCGAGCCAGCGGTGGTTGACGTGAAACATCCCGCAGCGCTGCGCTTCCTCAGCTATCGCTTCCTGCGCCTGGCGCTTCGTCCCCACAAACAGCAGCGTCTTGCCCGCGCCGGCCAAGTCCGCCACAAACGCGGCCGCTTCCTTGAACAGCTTCAGCGTCTTCTGCAGATCGATGATGTAAATCCCGTTCCGCTCCCCGAAGATGTACTCCTTCATCTTCGGATTCCACTTCCGCGTCTGGTGGCCGAAGTGGACGCCGGCCTCGAGCAACTCCTTCATAGTCACGCTGACCACATCGCTGCGAGTTTCCGTGGTCGTCATCGCCCTATCGCTTCGTCCACTGGAAGCGCTTGCGCGCACCCTTCTGGCCGTATTTCTTCCGTTCTTTCATCCGCGAGTCACGCGTCAGGAAGCCGCCCTGGCGGAGTTTTCTCCGCGCCTCCTCGCTCCAGGCCGCCAGCGCCCGCGCCAACCCCAGTCGCACCGCGCCCGCCTGCCCCGTGGGTCCACCGCCCTTCACCGTGATGGTGGCATCATACTGCTCGGCCGCACCGGCAAAATCCAGCGGCTCGCGCGCGTGGCGTCGCCAGAACTCGGTCTTGAAGTAGTCCTCCAGCGGCCGGTTGTTCACCCGCACCTGCCCGCTTCCCGGCCGCAGGAACACGCGTGCCACAGAGGTCTTCCGCCGGCCGGTGCCATAGACATTTCCCGGCGCAGGCTGCGCCACTTCCTCCGGCTGCGCTGCCACCTCGGGCGTCAACTCCGTCGTCGCCTGTTCCGCCTCTCCCATCTTTACTTTCTTCCGTTTTCTATCCTCTGTTTTCCCCCAACCCAATTGGTTGCGGCTGCTGCGCTTGGTGGGGATGCTCGGCGTCCGGATACACGCGCAACTTCTTCGCCATCCGCTTGTGCAGCTTGTTTTTCGGCAGCATGCCCAGAATCGCGTCCCGCACGAGCCGCTCGGGTCTCCGCTGCTGAAGCGCTCGTGCCCTGACCTCTTTCAATCCTCCCGGATAGCCCGTGTGCCAGCGATATACCTTCTGGTCGAGTTTCTTTCCCGTCAGCCGGATTTGCCGCGCGTTGATGACCACCACGTGGTCCCCGCAGTCGAGATAGGGCGTCCAGCGCGGCTTGTGCTTGCCCATCAGCAGCGGCGCCACTCGGGCCGCCAGCCGCCCCAGCACCTGACCGCGCGCGTCCACCAGATACCACTTCTCTTCCTGCGTCAATCCCTGCACATCCTTCCCTTTCGGAAAATATGTCCGCATCAACAACCGCCTGCGTCGGTGGAGGTTTTGAGCGCGCAGACAAACGACACAAATTAACAGATGCCCCCTGATTCGTCAAGGCCGCTCCCCGCCGCCAACTTCCCTTCCAGGCTTGAAACCAGTACACTCCTGCTTCGTATAACCTGTAGCATGATCGAGACTCAGAACCTCAGCAAAGTCTTCCACGACCGCAAGCGCGGCGAAATCCGCGCCGTGGACGGGGTCAACTTCCGCTGCCAGCCGGGCCAGATTTACGGTCTGCTCGGAGCCAACGGCGCCGGCAAGACCACCTGCCTGCGGCTGCTCGCCACCATCCTTCAGCCCACGACCGGCACCGCCCGCGTGGCTGGCTTCGATATCCAAAACCAGCCCGAGCAAGTCCGTGCCAACGTCGGCTTCATGGCCACCACCACCGCCCTCTACGGCCGCCTCACCGCCCGCGAAACCGTTGAGTACTTTGGCCGCTTGAATGGCCTGGACAATTCCCGCCTGCGTGAGCGCATTGACGAGCTGTTCACCACGTTCGGCATCCATGAGTTCGCCCACCGCCGCTGCGACAAACTCTCCACCGGCATGCAACAGAAAGTCTCCATCGCCCGCACCCTGGTGCACGACCCGCCGGTGATGATTTTCGACGAGCCCACCGTCGGCCTCGACGTCATGACCGCCCGCACCATCGTGGACTTTATCCGCTCCTGCCGCGAGCGCGGCAAAACCATCATCTTCTCCACCCACGTCATGGTCGAAGCCGAAAAGCTCTGCGACACCATCGCCATCATTCACGACGGCCGCATCCTGACGGAAGGCACCCTCAGCCAACTCCGTGCCCGCTACGCTCTCCAGGACTTGGAGGACATCTTTGTTCATGTCGTCGGAGATAGCCAGTGAAGATGCTCAACGTCGGCATCGTCTATCGCAAGGAAATGCTCGACACCCTGCGCGACCGCCGCACCCTCATCGCCATGATTGTCGTCCCCCTCCTGCTGATGCCGGTGCTCATCTTCGGCATGACCACCCTGTCCATCCGCCTCCTGCAACGCGCCCGCCAGGAAACGGCAGCCGTGATGATTCTCGGCGCCGAATACGCCCCCACACTCGCCGCGCGCCTTGAGAAAGCGGAGGGCTTCCGCATCGTGCCTGCGGCGCCCGATTACGCCGACCGGATCAGCACCAAGGCGCTCCGCGCCGCTGTCGAGTTCCCGCCCGGTTTCGACGAAGCCATCCAGCGCGGGGAAAAACCTGCGGTCAAGATCTACCACTATGCGGGCGAAATCAAATCCCAGTTCGCCGTCCGCAACCTCCAGGCGCTGCTCCGCTCCTACCGCGATGAAGTGGTGGCGGCGCGGCTGGCCGCCCGCCAGCTCTCGCCTGAAGTTCTCCAGCCCTTCGACACCCGCGAGGAAAACGTCGCCCCGCCGGAAAAAGTCGGCGGCAGCCTCTTCGGCGGCTTTCTCCCCTACATCATTATTGTCTTGATGCTGCAGGGCGCGATGTATCCAGCCATTGACCTGACTGCCGGAGAGAAAGAGCGCGGCACCATCGAAACCATCCTGGCCAGCCCCATCGCCCGCAGCGAGCTGGTGCTCGGCAAGTTCCTCACCGTTCTGACCGCCTCCGTCGCCACCGCCATGCTCTCGCTCGGTTCGTTGGCCGGGAGTTTTCTGCTGGCTCCCAAGGCCTTTGAGCGGCGTGGCCTGGGGGACAGCCCGCTGGAGATGACGCTCAGCGCCACAGGCGTGGCTGTCGTGCTTTTAATGGTGCTGCCGCTCGCCGTGATGTTTGCTTCGGCCCTGCTCGCCATTGCCCTGCTCGCCCGCAGCTTCAAGGAGGCGCAGAGCTACATTTCCCCGCTGATGATTGTCGTAATCTTGCCCGCCGTCGCCTCGCTCTTGCCCGGTATCGAGCTCGATATGCGCCTGGCTCTCATCCCCATTCTCAACGTCAGCCTGGTCAGCAAGGAAATCCTCACCGGCAACTACCCCTGGAACTTCATCCTGCTCATCTTCTTCTCGTCCTGCGTCTATGCCGCCGCCGCTGTCTTCATCGCCATCCGCACCTTCCACCGCGAATCCGTCCTCTTCCGCACCT
>Ga0073934_10009485_pt1 | contig 12458 bp, 10 predicted proteins | sample LarsenN4metaG_FD_76834 | JGI IMG/M metagenome (GOLD analysis project Ga0073934, IMG submission 76834) | Hot spring sediment bacterial and archeal communities from British Columbia, Canada, to study Microbial Dark Matter (Phase II) - Larsen... ... | reverse complement strand
TCGGTGGTAAAGTTCTTCCGCTTTTCCCATTCTTTGTGCCCGCTTTCGCCGGACAGAAAATCGGTTTTGGCCAAAATAATGAACGGGGTCTCGCCACCGGTGATGGAGGTTGCAATAAAGCGCTCGAGGCCGGAGAGAATGGCGACCATGCCCATCAAGCTGGCGACGCCAATCATGACGCCGAGAATCACCAAACCCGAGCGCATGCGATTGCCGCGCAGCGTGATCAGCGCCTCGCGCATGGCCTCGAAAATTTGGGCGCGAATTTTTTCCCACGATTCGGGTTGATATTTTTTCATTGTTTAACAATCCCGCTGAATTAGCAGTTAAATATTTTTGCTTGATTTTTAAACCGAAAACGGATATATTAGAGCATGAAAATTCACAATGACACAATAAAAGAAGCTGGCAATGTTTTTATTCGTTTTGGTGAAGCGGCTGCCATTGGTGGGGTGGCGAGTTTGTATATCGAAAAATTTCCCGTCTTGTCGTCGGTTGGTGCTTTCGTCGGCGGCTTAATTCTCATTTTAGCTGGTTTGTATCTCATTAACAGATCTCAAGCAAAGGAGCAACAATCATGTCAGTAGCAGCAATTGGACTCATCATGGCCGTGGGCGCGCTTCTGCTTTTTGCCCTCATTAGCGTCATCATCGTCAATCGTTCGCTGAAACAGCAGAAGAAATGAACACGCCGACTTGAATAACGAACGCGGACGATGATTTCTTGTCTGCCTGTCTTGGGGAGTTCCTTCCGAGCGTAGCTTTGACACTTTGACATCTCACTATCCGCTTCACACCTTACACTTTACGTTTCACGCATTGGCAAATGCTTCCTCATTCATATCTCAATGCCTCCACCGGATCCAGCTTGGCGGCTTTGCGCGCGGGATAGACGCCGAAGAACAAGCCGACGATAAAGGAAATCACCAAGGCCGCGATGATGGACCACAGCGCGATACGATAAGGCAATGGCGAGAACGCGGCAACCAAATAAGCCGCCGTAAAGCCGAACGCGATGCCGATCATTCCGCCGATAAGCGTGAGCGTGATCGACTCGATAATGAACTGCAAGGTGATTTGGCGGCGTTTGGCGCCCAAGGCTTTGCGAATGCCGATCTCGCGCGTGCGCTCCGTCACCGCGACGAGCATGACGTTCATGATGATGATGCCGCCCACCACCAGGGTGATGCTCACGACGCCAAGCAACGAGCCAAATAACGCGCGGCTGACCGTCGCCCATAATGAAAGCAATTCTTCCGAGGTGGTGATATAAAAATCGTCATCTTCCGATGGTTTCAGCTTGTGGCGAATGCGCATCGCCACGCGCGCTTGTTCCTGCGCCGCTTCGAATGTCTCCATGCTGGCGGTGCGAATCGGAATCGCCAGCGAGCGCCAGCGCGAGCCAAAATGTTTCAGGTGGGTCGTAATCGGGATAAACGCCACCGCGTTCGGATCACCGCCAAGGCCGCGCGGCTTTTTTTCGAGAACGCCGACAACCGTATAATGCCGGCCGGCGATTTTCACCGTTTGCTGCAACGGGTCCGTATCGCGGAAAAGATTGTCGGCCACGTTCCAGCCGAGCACGCAGATCTCGCGCCGCTGCTGCACATCGATGCGGCTCAGGTGCCTGCCGCTGGCCAAAGGAAAGTCGCCCATCGCCGCGTATTCTTCGGTGCGGCCACGAATCTCGACTTCATCCACGAAACGCCTGCCGTTGCTGACCCGCTCGCTGCGATCCATGGCCGCGTCGATAAATTCGCCGAGGGGTACCTCCTGCCGCAGCGCCTCGAGGTCATCCAAAGTCAGCTTGGGATTTTTCAACGATTTCAGAAATTTGTCAAAATCCGTCAGAATTTCCCACTCATTCACGCGCTGAACGGTGAAGACGTTGCTGCCCTGGTCGGCAATTTTATTCTTGACGTAAAAATCCATGCCGTCGACGATCGACACCACGGCGATGATCGAGGTGATCGAAATGACGACGCACAGAATGGTCAACGCCGAGCGCAGCTTGTTGGCCCACAAGGCGCGCAAGGCGATGGCAAAGCTTTCCCAGATTTGTTGGATGACTGGTTGCTGGTAGTTGGTTGCTGGTAACTAACTGATAACTGAACACTGGTTACTAATCTTTCTTCGCTTTTTTCTCAATCTTCACCGCGTCGCCGTTGCGCAAGCGGCGGAGGGCGCTGAACGGCCCGATGACGACTTCATCTTTGGGCTGCAAGCCGGACGTCACTTCAAAGAAGCGATCACCGGCAATGCCGATTTTCACCTCGGAAAATTGCACCGTCTCGTCTTTAATGACGAAGGCGCCTTGAATCTCTTTTTCTTTGGTGGTATCATTTGGGGCCTCACCATTCGTCAATTTGCCTTTGCGCTCTTTTGGGTTCAAGGGCTTCAGCTCGGAGGGCTTGCGTAAGGTCAACGCCTGAATCGGCACGGCGATGGCTTTTTCGCGATAACCGGTGGTAATTTCGGCTTTGCAAGAAAGGCCGGGCCTGACGTTCGGAATGTCTTCAATCAATTGCACCACGACTTCGAAGCTGGTGGCTTGCTGCTGCCCGGCGCCGGCTGCGCCCAAGATCGGACTGTGGCCGACTTTTGTCACTTTTCCTTTGAATGAGCTGTCCGGATAGGCATCGACTTTAACGCTGGCCTCCTGGCCGATTTTTACGCTGACAATATCGGTTTCGTCGACTTCGACTTCAGCTTCGATCACCGAAAGATCGGCGACGGTCAGCAGCACGGTTGCCGGATTGTTGAACGCGCCGACAAACACGTTTTCGCCCTCTTCGATGTTGCGCTTGGTGACCAGACCGGCAATGTCGGAATGCACATTCACTTTTTGCAGCTCGTGGCGAGCGTTGGTAAGCATCGCCTGCCAGCGCTGCACGTCCTGCTCCGCGGCCTGCGCCTGCATCCTTTGCACGTCGTAGCCGGTGCGCGCCCTTTGCAGCAGCTCTTCCGAGGTTAATTTTTTCTCGAACAGCGCTTTTTGGCGTTCATGTTCATTTTGCGCCTGCTGCAAATTGGCTTTTGACAAATCGAGATTCGCTTTGGCCGCGGCCAGGCTCGCTTCGCTTTGCCGGACGCTGGCCTCGGCCGGCGTCGGATCGATCTGCATCAGAAACTGGCCCTTGTCAACTTTATCGCCTTCATCCACGGCAAGCTTGACGACCTTGCCGCTGGTGCTGGCGCTGATGTCCACCGAGGTTTTCGCGCGCAGCTTGCCCGAAGCCGACACCAAAGCCCGCAGCTCGCGCTCTTCAACTTTTTGAGACTCCACGGCCGTGGCGCTTTTGCGGCTCATCGTCAGATTGGCGACCACGAAGACCGCAATCACCAGCACCAGGCCGATGCCGATCCAAAGTTTTTTCTTGTTCATAATCCTCCACTCTCGCGGTTAATGGCGGTTAACAAATTTTAATCTTATAGAAGGTCGGAATATTTTTACGAAAAGACAAGTGGAAAGATGCACGAGTAAACAAGTATTTTGTTGTGATTGATTTAGCCGAGTAACAAACGTTCTCGTTGCGGTTCAAAATCGTTGTGCGATTCTATGCTTTTGCGCACATGCGCCATCACGCGCTCACCATATTTTTCCTGCAAAGATTTGTTCAACCGATAATCCGACCCGGCCACGACTCGGCGGCAATCCGGCGCGCCGCAGTGGCAGTGCAAAACAAAGTTCTCGGCGGTTTCGCTGGTTGAATAATCGTAGGTGATTTCTTCGCCCTTTTTAATATCCCGCCGGGCCACCATCGTGGCGTCGTCGATGAACCACGTGTTCGGATCGCAACTGTGGTTCATGAAATCGGCCGGATCAAAATCCGCGTCTGCAACCGGGCCGTGATACCACTCTTCGCCAACTTGATAAGCGAGGCGGAAAAACTTCTCCTGTTTTTCTCTTGGCCAACTGCGGATGGTGTCAAGATGATAACGCGGTTGATTCGGATCTTGCCGCCAGGTTATTTCACCGGCTTTAATGTCAGTCGTGGCAAATAATCCTTTTCCTTGAATTTCACTTTCTTGCAAAACGATGGCTTCGTGCAACATTCAATTTATTCTTTTAAAAGTAAAAGAATTCACGCAAAGACGCTAAGGCGCAAAGTTATCGCCAAGAAAAACTTTGCGTATTCTTTGCGGCTCTGCGACTTTGCGTGCGCTTTTGTTTTTTGGTTTCTGTTCAAGCTTAGGTATTATGGTTTTCTAAACAAACCGACTTTGAGATAATCATCCCCGGCAAAATCCTCGCTGATCGGAACTTCCTGCGTCAATTTGAAGCGTTTGGCAAACAGGCCGAAAAACTTCTTTCTCGGCATGGCGCGATAATTCGTGCAGGCAAGCAGGTGGCCGTTGGGACGCAAAACCCGATGAAAGTCTTCGACCATCATGCCATAACTTTTTTCAACGGTAAACCGGCTGCCGGATTTTGCAGTGGAATACGTCGGCGGGTCGCAAATGATCAAATCAAATGCTGCGTCTTTTTGCTTATGCAGAAACTGCACGGCATCATCCCGGCGCTGTCGCACGACGGTGACACCATTAAGCTCCTGATTTTCCCGCGACCAACGCAGCCACTTCGCGCCGGTATCGACTTCGATCACGCGGCTCGCGCCGCCAGCCGCCGCCGCAATAGAAAAACCGCCGGTGTACGAAAACAGATTCAACACCTCGTGCCCAGCTTTCGTGATTTGTCGAACAACCCGGCGGGCGTGCTTGATATCCAAAAACAAACCCGTGCTGTGGCCTTCGTGAAAAGAGACGGCGAATTGCCAGTCATTTTCTTTGATCGTAAAACGCGGCGCCGGCATCTCTCCCAAAACCAAAACCGGTTGGTAAATTTCCGGGCTTTTGTCGTCGCGCATAAGCGAGAGATTTTCCGGACGGAATTTTTTGACGGCGCCACGAAAAGGCAGCCCGTTCCGTTCAAGCGCGCGGGCAAACTCGTTCACGAGCTCCGGCAATCGCGCCGGCGGAAAGTTTTGATAATACGCGCACAGCAAATAACCGGCGTAATAATCAATCGTCAGATGAACATCAAGCTCGTGGTGGCACAACCGAAAAGCCGTGCAGCGTTCAAAAAACCGGCGTCGTTTTTCGACCATCGTTTCAATGCTAAAAGCGCCCTCACGAACCGGCTTGGAAAAATTTTTCATGTTCATCCGCGGCATATTGAAAATAAGCGAGTCGTTGCCAGGCCATAATCTATTTTACAAGCCTGGCAATGTCAAGACAAATCTCTAACAAAAATGAACGAGAAAATGTACGATGCTGAGACAAAAGCAGAAGTTTTTAAAAATTTCGTAGCATTTGGTTGATTTTCAACCACGTGATTGATTTTTGGACACCATACGTGTCTTTTAGCCGGAAGTGTAGTAAAAATTAGATTAAACACTCTCCATCTCCTGGTGGTCAAGAAATGTTTGGCAGGATTTAAGTTTAGAAAAATAAATAAGATTTACGATGAACACACATCTTTGTATTTTCTTCAACAAATACACCATATTTTGTGGGTGATGGCATGTTGCTTGCATAAAGAAAAGATTGTTTTGTCAAAAGGACTTTGAATCATCGGGCCTCAGAACGAGGCCCTTTACCTAACTTTGGATAAGCAACCGTGGATTACAGGACGTCAAACCTCACGGAGGAGTCGATGGAAAAGGGCATCATACAATTTTTTGGCAACGGCACCAGCACCTCCACACAATTAGAACACCTTCTGGAGAGCGAAGGTTATGTCATGCAGCAGACGTTGAATCTCGACAGCCTGCAAGAGATCGTGTTGCGCGACCGGCCTTCGGCGGTGGTGATTGATTTGGACGAATTCGGCGACCGCACGTGGTCGGTTTGCCAGGAACTGAAAGATGATCTGGCCACGCGCAAAGCGGCGCTGATTTTGTTGTCGTCGAATGATGATGAAAATTTGCAGATCAAAGGGTTGGAAAGCGGCGCGGATGATTTTATCGCCAAGCCGTACAGCCCGCGCGAGTTGTTGGCGCGCTTGAAGGCGATTGGCCGACGCATCACTTCAGGCGACGCCAAGAAGATTCGCGTCAAGGATATCGAAATCGATCTGGACGAGCACCGCGTTCGCAAAGCGGGCAAGCCCATCGATTTAACATACATCCAGTTCAAGCTTCTCTATCTGTTGGCTTCGCGCCGGAACAATGTGTTTAGCCGTAAGGAAATCCTCGAGAAGGTTTGGGGCAAGAAAGTTTACGTCACCAACCGCACCGTGGATGTGCACATCAAGCGACTGAGAGAGAAGCTTGGCGAAAATAAGTATCCGTCACAATATATCGAAACGATTCACGGCACAGGTTATCGTTTCCTCTAATACCTCATTTTTTCCTCCCTCCGGGCCCCTGGCGTAAGCTGGGGGCTTTTTATTTGATGCCACCGAAAAGAACCCACGGCACGGCGACAATTTTCTCGTGCAGCCGTTTTATCTCACTGCCGGTATGGACAATAACTCCGGCGACGGTTTCAGGGTATTCTTCGAGAAACAGGCGTAATGCTTCGGCGTCGGCATACTTGGGCTGGTTCGACAATTTGACTTCCAGCGCCAATAGCTTGCGGCCCCATTCGAGAACAAAATCAACCTCCTGGCCGGCGGTCGTTCGCCAATAAAAAAAAGGCGTGGTTTGTATTTTAATTCAGAATGTGAATGGATTTCATTCATACAATGAATTACACACAACTATCTGAAAATAGCAAGTTTTTGTGCGCTTTCATGCTTTTTCAGTCGAAATCGGTATTTAGACTGCCACCGGTTGCTCCATCTCTGCCGGGCGCAGCCTCTCCTGCATCGCAAATTGCAACTGATACAGCCGATAATAAATCCCACCCGAAGCCAGCAACTCCGCATGCGTGCCCATTTCGCGGATTTGGCCTTTGTGCAGCACGATGATGCGGTCGACGTGTTGAATGGTGGAGAGGCGATGCGCGATAATGAGGGAAGTTCGATTCTCCATGAGCCGCTCCAGCGCCTGTTGAATCAGCAGCTCGGTTTCGGTGTCAACACTCGACGTGGCTTCGTCGAGAATCAAAATCGCCGGATCATACGCCAGCGCCCGCGCAAAAGCGAGAAGCTGTTTTTGCCCGACCGAAAGCGAATTGCCGCGTTCGATCACCGGCTCTTGAAATTGGCCCGGCAAGCGCTCGATGAAACGCATGGCGTTGACATCGCGGGCGGCCTGGCGAATGCGTTCCGGCGAAATGTCCCGATTGCCCAAACTGATATTCTCTTCAATCGTTCCCGCAAAAAGAAAAACATCCTGCAAGACCAAACCGATTTGCCGGCGCAGATCAGCCAGCGACAGATTTCGAATGTCGTGCCCATCGAGCAAGATTTGACCCTGCTGCGGCATGTAAAAATGGCAAAGCAAGCTGATAATCGTCGTTTTTCCCGATCCGGTGGCGCCGACGATGGCGATCTTTTCTCCCGCCTCGATTTTGAACGAAACGTTCTTCAAAACCATCTCATCGTCGCGATAACCGAAGGTAATGTTGCGAAACTCAATTTCGCCGCGCGACCGAGCAGGCAAGTTGTAAGTTGCAAGTTGCAAATTTGTGCTGTCGCTTTTTTCATTTCCACTTGCCCCTTGCCATTTGCCCCTTGCCTCTTGCCATTTGCCATTTGCCCCCCGACGGGCGTAGCCTTGCTCCGTCTCTTTCGGCTCGTCGAGCAGCTTGAAAATGCGTTCGGCGCTGGCCATCGCGGTTTGCAAAATGCCGTACTTTTCCGCCAAGTCGCTGATCGGGCGCCAGAAACGATCCATGTATAAAATGAACGCGATCAGCGAGCCGAACGTCAATGTGTTCGCAATGACTTTGCCGCCGCCGTACCAGATGATCAACGCGACGGACAGCGCGAAAATCCATTCCACCACCGGATAAAAAACGGCGTGATAGAAAATCGTCCGGCGATAGGCTTCGAGATGATCGAGGTTCCTTTGATCGAATTGCTTGAAATTTTTTCGCTCGCGATTGAAAAGCTGCACCACGGCCATGCCGGTGATGTTTTCCTGCAAAAAGGCGTTGATCTTCGCCAAGCGCAGCCGGATTTGGCGCTCGGCATCGCGGACCTTGATTTTGAAAATCTGCGTGGCAATGAACAGCAACGGCACGACGCCGAGCGTGACCAGCGTGAGCGGCACATTCATGGTAAAAAGAACCACAATGATGCCGAGCAGCGAGAAGACGTCGCCAAAGATCGCGACCAGACCGGAAGAGAACATCTCGTTCAACGCCTGCACGTCGGAAGTCACCCGCGTCATCAGGCGGCCCACCTGATTGCGGTCGAAAAAGCGCAGCGGCAAATATTGCAAATGCGAGAAAATTTGCACGCGCAAATCGTACATCGTCCGCTGGCCGATCCACTCCATCATGTACATGCGGACGTAATTAAAAACGAACTCCAGCAGCAAAACGCCGAGATAGAGCAGCGCAATTTTCGTCAAGCCGGCATAATCCCCATGCGCGATGTGCTCGTCGATGCCGATTTTGGTCAAATAAGGGCCGGCAATGCCCAGCACGCTGGCGACAAACAACAGCATGACGGCGAGCGCGACGCGTTTCCAATACGGGCGGACGTATTGCAACAATCGCCGCATCAGCGCGGCGTCGTAGGTCTTGGTGAATTTTTCTTCTTCGTGAATGTTCATCGGTTAGCCTGTTGGCCGGTTAAGCGGTCAAATATAACCGGCAAACTGTTACAACGTTTCCAAATCTTCCTCAAGTTGCTGCTGGCGATACAACTCGGCATACAGCCCGTCTTTTTGCAGCAACGATTCGTGCGTGCCTTTTTCGGCAATGCGTCCGTCTTTGAGGACGACGATCAAATCGGCGTTTTTTACGGTTGAAACGCGATGCGAGATGATGATGCTGGTTCGCTCGCGCATCACGCCGGACAAGCCGCGCAGAATCTCGTCTTCCGTATGGGTGTCCACCGAAGAGAGCGCGTCATCGAGAATCAGAATGCGGGGCTGGCGGATGATCGCGCGCGCAATCGCCACGCGCTGCTTCTGGCCGCCGGAAAGATTGATGCCTCTTTCGCCGAGCATGGTGTCGAACTTTTCCGGAAATTCTTCGATTTCCTTGCGGACTTGCGCAATCGCCGCAGCGGGCAGCATTTCGCCGTCGTTTTGATGATTGGTGGATTCGGCGCCATTGCTTTCTTCGAGGCCGAAGGTGATATTTTCCCGAATCGTGTCGGAAAACAGAAACGTTTCCTGCGGCACGCAGCCGATGTCGCGGCGCAAAACCTCCAGCGGAATGCGTTTGAGGTCGATGCCGTCGATCAAAATATTTCCTTCGGTCGGATCGAGCAGCCGCGGGATGAGATTGACCAGCGTGGATTTGCCGCTGCCGGTGTGTCCGACAATCGCCAGCGTCGAGCCGCAGGGAATTTTCAAATCGATGTGCCGCAGCGCCCAGTCCCGCCCGGGATACGACACGCCGGCATTTTGAAATTCGATTTCGCCGCGGATCGCCGTGATCGAATGATCGGTTTGTTCATTGTCTTTGATATCCGGCTCTTCGTGCAAGATACGATTGATCCGGCCCATCGAAGCGGTGCCCTGCTGCATCAGATTGATGACCCAGCCGAGCGCGATCATCGGCCAGGTGAGCAAACTCATGTAGGCGAAAAATGCCACAAATTCGCCCCACGTGAATTGGCCGCTCATTACTTCGCGGCCGCCAAACCACAGCAACGCCAAAGCCCCGGCGCCGGACAGCAAGCCCATCAGCGACCACAGCACACCTTCGAGTTTCGCCAGCGACAAATTTTTGTGGAAATAATCTCGGTTGAGATGGGCAAACGTGTCGATTTCGTATTGCTCGCGCTGATACGCTTTGATGACGCGAACGCCGGAAAGATTTTCCTGCGCCCGCGTCGTGACTTTGGAAAACAACGCCTGGATGTTTTCGTAGAGCGAATGAATTTTCCCCATGGCGCGGTTGACGGTAATCGCCATGATCGGCAGCGGCAGCATGGCGATCAGCGTGAGCTTGACGTTCATCGCCAGCATGAGCATGAACGCGCCGGTGCCGACGGCGAACGTGTTGGTGGAATACATGAGGCCCGGGCCGAGAAACGAGCGTACCGAGCTTAAGTCATTCGTGGCGCGCGCCATCAAATCGCCGGTCGGGACGCGATGAAAGAAATTCCGCGACATGCGCTGCAAATGGCGAAAATAATCGTTGCGCAAATCGTACTCGATCAAACGCGACACCACGATGATCTTCTGGCGCATCCAATAGCGAAAGAAGCCTTCGAGCGCGGAAACCAGAAGAATCAAGCCGCCGAACAGCAGCAAGCGCCGTGAAGTGATATCAAGCTCGAGACCGTCGATGGCATAGCGCAGGACCCGCGGCCCGAGCAAGGAAAAAATGTTGGTGAAAATGATGAAGACGATTCCGGCAATGACTTGCGGGCGATATTTTCGCAGATACGGCAGCAGCGTGCGCAATTCGCGCATCTCGGCGAGACGGCCTTTTTTCGCTTCGGTTTTTTCGCTCATTCGTTTTTTGAATGTTTCGTGATAAATTCCCGGATGCGCGCGAAAATCATCTGACGATCGTAATCAACCGTCAACACGTGATAAGAATTTTCGACCACCATCTGCTCACGAATGGGAGATTTGATTTTGCGCATCAGCAAGTCGAGGTTATTAAACGGCACGACATGATCGGAAGGAGAATGAATGGCGAGAATAGGCATGGTTACCGCCGGCAATTCGGCGCGCACTTTTCGGAGTAGACGTAATAATTGCCGCGCGGCTGATGTGGGGTATCGGTCGTAATTCTTCAGCAAAGCTTTTCCATTGAGATCATTGACATCCGAGCCGTTGTGCTTGTAGCGCATGGATACGAAAGGAGCGAGAAGATAACCACTGATGACCTCCGATAATGGCAATTGCAAGGCCGCAGCTAGGGTGACAATTCCGGCAAACTGATGGTGCGCCGCCAGATGCAGCGCCAGCGTTCCGCCCATGGACTGCCCGATCACAAAAATGCGGCGATGTTTTTCCTGCAAATCCGACAACGCTTTTTCGCTGGTTGCGATCCATTTCTGATAGGGAATGTTGCGCAGATCGTCCGGATGCGTGGCATGGCCCGGCAGAGTTGGCACGGAAACCACACATCCCTGGTCGCGCAAAAAAGCCGCCAATCCTTCCATTTCGGCAGGGCTTCCCGTGAAACCGTGCAGCAGCAAGCAGGCGATGGGGTTGTCTCCTTTTCTAAGCATCGAATTCAATATATCATTTGCGCGAACAAAAGTCAAGGAGGGAGGCGGCGCGGTCATAATGCCTCAGTAAGGGGAGGTAACGCGAGCATCTTGCTTGCAGTCAGGATCCGCCCGTAGGGATGACTGCGCGACGTTTCCCCTCGTGAGTGAGACATTACACGCGGCCGACTAAACACAGATTCAACCACGGGTTGGGTTGTTGTTGCAGATGCCAACTTAAAACGATTTTCAGCTTTGGCAAGCCCCGTTAAAACAATTTTTCTATGACGTACATGCCACAAAATTCAGATTAAGCTATGGTGTCTTCGTTGTCGCGAAAAGTTGCTTTGCCATTTGTGCAACTAAAACAATCTCAGCATCTCGAATCGTGCGCGCATCGAGCCAAAAATATTCATCGCGCAAATAGCCGAGAACCGGAATCGCCGCGAGGCGGAATTTTTTTGCCAGTTCCGTCGCCGAAAGAGTTCGACTGCGCAAGCCAACGGCGAAGCTGGGGATTTTTTCAATGGGCAGCGCGCCGCTGCCGGCTTCGGCTTCGGAGGGGCGGAGAGTTATTTCAAACGCCGAGCCGCCATTTTCGGCAAGGGCTTTCTGCAATTGCACGGCGCGAGCGCGCACGACGCGGCGTTTTTCCGCGAGCATGCGCCAGACCGGATGCGTCTTCATCAATTGCTTCGGCTGCAAAAAAAGGCGCAGCGTGCTTTCCAACAGCGCCAGCGTGACTTTGTCGCAGCGCAGCGCGCGCATGAGCGGATTCTTTTTGATCTTGGAAATCCAATTTTTTTCACCGGCGATCAAGCCGCATTGCGGGCCGCCCAAAACTTTGTCGCCGCTGAAGGTGACAACACTAACGCCGGCCCGAATGCTTTCTCCGACAACTGGTTCATACGGCAAGCCCCATTTTCGCAAATCGAGCAGCACGCCGCCGCCGAGATCGTGAACGACGGGCAAATTGTGTTTTCGTCCCAATTTCACCAACTCGTCGAGATGAACTTCCTGCGTGAAACCGAGAACGCGGTAATTGCTGGTGTGCACGGCGAGAAGCGCCGCGGTTTTCGGCGTGATAGCGGCGGCGTAATCGCTGATCTTGGTTTTGTTGGTGGTGCCGACTTCCATCATCTTGGCGCCGCTTTTGCGAATCACTTCCGGCATGCGAAACGCGCCGCCGATTTCGACGAGTTGGCCGCGCGAGATGATCACGT
>Ga0073934_10009484_pt1 | contig 12459 bp, 8 predicted proteins | sample LarsenN4metaG_FD_76834 | JGI IMG/M metagenome (GOLD analysis project Ga0073934, IMG submission 76834) | Hot spring sediment bacterial and archeal communities from British Columbia, Canada, to study Microbial Dark Matter (Phase II) - Larsen... ... | reverse complement strand
TTTGTGGGCGGACGGAATTTCACGATCTTCTCGCCGGGCGGAAGACTGCTGTTCGATTCCGGCGCTCAACTCGAAATGGCTGTGGCTGCGGCCGGATCGTACAGCGATGGCAGGTCGGACAACAAAGGAACGGAGCCGGAAGGGATCGAAATTGCGCGGTACCTGAACCATGACTTTCTGTTCGTCGGAATGGAGCGAGCAGCAAGTGTTGCCGTTTACCGTCTGAGCGGCAACGAGGCGAAACCGAAATTCGTCCAGGTCTTGCGGACGGGATCGCGGCCGGAAGGTCTCTGCGCGATCCCGCAACGCGGTTTGTTCGTCACGGCCAACGAAGGAGACGGCACCATCTCGATCTTTCAAGGCAAGCCTGGCAAACCGTGATGGTAGGAAAAAGCAGGAGGCGGCGTCACACCGCCGCCTCTTTTTTGTCACCAGAACGTTGGTGGTCTGAAGCATGAAATTGAGGTAGAAGTATTGCGCCTTCGACGGGGTGCATACCTGTGGGCAAGGTTCAGGTCCGCAACCCTGGTGGGATGCGGATAGCCTAAGTCGAAGGTCACGGTCAGGAGCCTCTTTGGTGCAAATTGGTGACACTGGGGATGGGGTGCACTGAAGACGGCTTCCTGTGTGAATACGCAACGGGGTTGGCCGCGCGGCGTCTGGCGCCGCGCGGCTTTTTGTACGCTACTGCCCGGGCTGTGGGATACACTCCACATCACTCGCCTTTCCCCGGTTTCCGTTCTAGTCCGCCCCAATAAGAGCATCTTTTGAAAGCGGGGCGCGTCGCCGTGAGCAGCCAATGCGGCGTGCGGGACGACATGTCGACAATCCAGGTCCTGCCGTGTCTCCAGCGGGTTGGATCGAAGGCAAGAGATTTCGCTGAGTCCGGATTCTTCGGCCCGCATCACAAAAAACAAAAGGGAGGGCGAACGGGATCGCCCTCCCTTCCTCGGAACTCAGCAAGGCTCAATAAGCCCTGACGCGGAAGTATCGATTGCCGTCAGCCATCGGCAGCGAGATGGTGAGTGTGGCGCCGGTGCCGGCTTGCGGAGCGCCTTCGGCTGTCCACTGCGGGGATTGCAGATTCGCGTTTGATTCAAGCTGGTAATTGAAACCGTTCTGGGACGCGAACGAGATCACAAGCTGGCCGCCGAAAATGCTCGTGACAAGCGCAGGCGCATCAGGCTGCACGGGCGGCGCGATGGCACTTGGCGGGTTCTGCCCGGCGCCCTCGCTGGAGAGGAACCCGTAGTCACCCAAGGCGGTCCAGTCGGTCGCCCAATTCCTGTGGTTAAACGCCCCCTTGTAGCTGACGGGGGTATAGAAGCCGTCATTGGGAGCGGTGCGATTGGACGTCAGAGCCGGGCTGCCAACCGCCGGACGCGGGTCCAGGCCAAAAGCAGGCTCGTTGGTGCGGCTGATGCCCCGCAGCATCGGGTTGGCCACCTCGTTGCTCCGCGCCGTCTCGAACAGCACGGCGGCCTGCGCCGTCTCCCACACCTGCGGCAGCGCCACCCCGTTGGTCGCAAAGTTCCACCACAGGTTGTCCCGCAGATCCAGCAGGCCGTTGGTCATATGGCTGGCGGACGCCGCGTCCACCCGCACCCCATAGCCGCCGAACTCGGTCAGAATGCTGTTGTAGATCCGCGGCGCCGCATAGTCCCGCAACTGCAACGCGCGATTGCCCGCCGTATTGGTCCCCGCGCCAATCCACGTCGCATTGTAAACCTCGTAATTGGCGATCGGTTGGTAGTTGCCGGTCACACTCCCGTTGATCTCCCCGTTGAACTCCGCCCCGTTGTCCTTGGCGCCCCGCTCCTGGATCGCCAGCCAGAACTGGTTCTTGCCGTTATACCCCATGTCCGCGTCGAACGCGTCGTCGTCGCAGAAGGCCGACACCAGGTACTTGGTGTTCACCGTCCCGCCGAAGAACTCGAACCCGTCGTCCGCAATCGCGTAGGTTTCCACGTGGTCGATCACCGTGCCGCGGCCCACCCCGCCCAGCGACAGGCCGTTGATCTCTTTGTTGGGCAGCACGCGCACCCCCCCGTGACGAATCGACACGTAGCGCAGCACGCCAGAGTCGTCCGCGTCGTTGGTGCCGCCGAACCGGTGAACATACTGGCCGTTGACCTGGATGTCGCTGAGCCCTTCGTAGACTTCATACTTCGGCGAGGCGGCGTTGCCGGCCGCATCGGCCGCCTGGTTGATGGTGGCGTTGCCGAGCAGCACCACTCCGCCCCAGAGGCCGCGGGCGTAGATGCCCAAATCGCCCGGGTCGGTGACATCATCCGCCTCGGCCGTGAAGATGATCGGGTTCTCGGGGGTGCCTTCGGCGTAGATTTTGCCGTGCTGGCAAATGAAGAGCGCCGAGGCGTCGTTGGTGCCCCCGGGCTTGCCTTTGACCACTGTCCCCGGCTCGATCCGCAGCACCGCGTTGCTCAGCACATACACCTTGCCGCTCAGCACATACTCATTGGTGGCATGCCAGGTGGTGGTGCCGGACAGCGAACCGGTAACCTGGATGATGTCTGCCTGTACAGCCCCGGCAAGCGCGAGCAAAGCGACCGCGAACATGGCTTTTGGCCATTGTGATTTTAAAAGGATGGATTTCATTTTTGATTCGTTCATCAGTGGTGCGTAGTAAAGACGCCGCAGTTGACGCTTCTGTTGCGGTTGGGCAACAAATTCGTGACAAACCGCTCACCCTGAGGGGATGTCGTTTGTCGATCGTTCAGCCCGGGGTTCCCCGAGCGGAAAAGTGTGCACGGGGTTGCGCCACCGCCCTGGACAGCAGTGTCATCCGAAGCAGTGGGGCTACCCCCGGTGGGCGTCCCCGCGCAAGTCATCTTTACCCCGAAAGCGGCGAAAACCGAAAGGGTTGCAGCGGCGGTGCGCGAGCGGCCGGCACGGGCGCGAGCGCCGTGTCTGCACTGCGGGCCGGCGGCCGCAGTGAAGGAGGTGATCCGGCGCAAGGTACGGCCTCGGAGCTGAGCCCAAGGCAGGTCGAGGACTTGTGCGCGTGGCTGCTTTCGCGGTCCATCCCCCCTCTGGATCTCCGGCGGTTGGACCGCTGGTTTTCAGAAATCGTAGGTGAGGGAAACTCCGAAGGTCATTCCGCGCCGGTAGGAGGAGTAGAGCAATTGGGAGTCCTCCCCGTAGGTCCGCTTGTATTCCCCATCCAGGAGGTTGCGGGCGCTCAGCTTGAGGGTCATCGAGCGCCCGATCCTTTGCGCCAGCGTAAAGTCCAGCGATAGCGGCGGGTGTTCATAAACGTCTTCCGTGGTGAGGCTGGCAATGCTGACGCGCGGGCCGGCGGCGTTAAGGATGAGCGAGGCGCTGGTGCCCCATCCCGGATGGTCGAAGCTCAGGTCCGCGTTCAACACGTAGGGCGATTGGTCGTAGAGAGGCCGGGTTTTGTCAGCGTCCGGCACATACTGCTGCTTGTTCGCATACTCCGTCGCAGACAATTCAACCTCGGACGCAATATAGGAAAAGTTGCCGCCGATGCTCCAATGGCGAAGCCGGGGATCCAGAAAATCGAAAGTCTTGCGGGCCTCCGCCTCAACGCCCATGACGGTGGCTTCGGGACGGTTCTCGAAGGTGATGATGTCGCCGCCGAGGTCCACAAAGCGCCGCTCGATGGCATCCGTCAGATCCTTATAATAAAAGGACAAACTCAGCAGCTCACCCGGACGCGGAAACCATTCCCAGCGCAGGTCGTAGTTTCGGATCGCGCTCATCGAGAGCAGCGGGTTGCCGTCCAGCAGGGTATCGAGCACCGGGTCATAGCTGCGATAGGCCGCCAATTCGCGAAACGAAGGGCGCGCAATGGTTTCACTGTAGTGGAGACGAACGTTCATCTCGGGGCGCAAGGCATAGATCAAACCGACAGCCGGCAACAGGTCGTCCTGTTTTAGAGTGGTGTCGTTGACTCGTTGCCCGGTCACGCTGTTCTCGACATAGCTTTCCGAATGGACCTGGAGGTCGGTTGATTCAAGGCGCACGCCGCCGATAAGGCGGAGGCGTTCAGTCGCCGCCAGGTCCGTCATCACGTAGACCGCGCCGATGTCTCCGTTGGCGGCGTAGGTGCTGTCAAAGCTCTGAATGTAGCGCATCCAGGTATAGCGAATGCGGCCGTTCGGGGCGTTGGTGGCCGGCGGATCCACGTAGCCCAAATTATCGGGAGTCAAGTATCCATTGGGATTTCCGTCGAAGCCAATGATGTCCGGATAAAAGATTTGGCGCTCGACAAAGTCGCGCTCCGAACCGCTAAAGAAAGCCCCCGTCTTGAGGAAGCTTTCGCGCGCGGAAAACGCGCGGAACGGGATGGAAAGATCCGCCTTGAGGTTCTTGTTATTCTCCTCGAGCAATCGGAAGTAGCGGGTCGGATCGCCCGGGTCGGGAAGGTCGTTGCTGCTGGTGCGCCACTCGCCACCGTCGTTGAAATAGTTGAAGAAACGGACGTCGGGCTCGTCCTGGCGGGTGTTGGAAAGAGCGGCCAGCCAGTTGAGCGTGATTCCTTCGAGGGGCGCGGGCCGGTGCTCGCCCTTGAGCTGGTAGGTGGTCAGCGTTCGCTCGGTGAACTGCAAACGGTTCTGGTAGAACTCGGCCGTGGGGCGATTGTCCTGGGTGCCCTGCTGGAGGCGGGTGTAATCCTGCCCGTTCTGATTGCGCAGGAAATTAAACGCCAGGTCGTGGTCCTCGTGGAGCCGGTAGGCCAGGCTAACGATGGCGGACCAGTTCACGACATCCGTTGCCAGGGTGTCCGAATAATCCTTGCCGACCCGGAAAGTACCGTCGCCTGATGGGATGTAGCGCCGGGAGACCCCGTCATCGTAGAAGTTGAACTCGCGCCGGTAGTTGAGGCCGCCGAACACACCGAACGGCCGGCCAAAGAGGTAAACAGTCTCTCCCATGGCGATCGCCGCGTTGTGGTTGAGCGGCGGTGCCTCGCGCTCCGGAGCAAATTGCGTCGTGCCCATCGTTTTGGTGAGCGCGTTCAATTTCTCGGCATTTTGAATATTGTTGGTGTAGCTGGGGCTCGCCCGCGGGCCGCTGGTATCCACGCGGGCTGGAACGAGGACGTTCAGATCGCTCAGTTCGTCCGGAATTGCGCGGGAGCCATCGTCCATGCCGAGCCAGTCCAGGCTTCCGCCCTCGTAGTTCAGGTAATCAGAATTCCCGGTGGCCTGAGTATTGTAAGCGCCGCCCAAAGACAAAGAAACGAAGCCGCGAGCGGGAAATGATTTGCTGACAATATCGACGCCACCGCCCGTGTAGGAGCCTTGCTGGTCCGGGGTAAACGTTTTCGAGACGACGACGCGATCAATCACCTGGGCAGGAAACAGATCCAGGGACGCCGAGCGCCGGTAAGGGTCTGCCGACGGGATTTCCGCCCCGTTGAAGCTGGTCGTCACATATCGATCGCTCAGGCCCCGGATGACCGCGAACTTGCCCTCGACTAGAGTCGCCCCCGACACCTTGTTCACGATTGCGCCCGCATCCGAAACGCCGCTTTTGGCGATCTGCTCCGAACCGAACGACTCAATCGAGGCCGCCGACGAGGCGCGCTCCTGCAGCAGCGCTTTGATCGTGCTGGGAGCAGTGGATTTAAAGACGCTGCTGACCGAAGGAGGCGGCGGTGGCGCAACCAGCCGCGGCTGAACAGTCGGACGCGAAGGCGCCGATTGTTGGGCGCTCTCGCTTGGGCCCTCCGCCTGGCGGCGGGTGTCCTGGAAAAACGTGTCGCCTCCGGCGGCCGCAGGCGCGTCGGCAGCCACGGCGCGGCGAGTTCCCGAGCCGCTCGAAGCCGGCGGCATTCCCTGGTTGATCGGCGGCAACTTCGGAGGGGGTTCGGATTTGGCCGGCGTTTTCTGCGGCTCGGACTTCTGCTCCTTTTTCTCCGAGCGGACGTACTGCAGGACGGCCTGGCGCATTTGCTCCAGCTTTCCGGTCTTGTAAGCCCAATAGACCACCCCGCCGATCAGGACGATGTGCAGAACCGCAGCGATCAGGAAACTGGTGCGATCGCGGGATTTTTTCCTGGGAGGCGCCATTTCAGAGATCGGGGCCTAAGTCCGGCCACACCGCACCCCTGAGATGTTCCCCGGCTGGATATGCAGGGCCACGCTGGTTCAGTTGGCCGCCAGGGTTTCCGTCGCCAGCCCGACTTTATTGACGTTCGCGGAGACCAGCACATCGAGCACGCCGACCACTTTCTGGTACTGAATGCGCTTGTCTCCCCGGACCACCACGTTGAGATCCGGGTCCTGTTTGCGAAACTCCACCAGTGTGCGGAGCAGAACGTCCTCAGTCATTTCTACCGTGTTCAAGTAGATCTTGCCGCTGTTATCCACCGTGATGTAGTTCACCTTTGAGGGCGCCTCCTTGGGGCGGCTGGCTGCGCTCGGCAGCGAGATGTTGAGGTCGTTTACTGCGGGCGCAGTCGTGATGATGAAGATGACGAGCAACACAAACGCCAGGTCCAGCAGCGGCGTGATGTTCAGCTCGGTCAGGGTGTGGTGTTTGCTTGCCGAATATTTTTTCATAGCCCGTCTCCTCCGGGTTCAACTTTCGATGGCGGCGAACTGCTCGGTTCGCTCCGGGAAAATCTGCCGCAACGCGTGCACGACTTCGTCGGCGACGGACCGATTATCGACGTAGGCATGCTCGATGGCCGTCGCGTATTCCGTGTTGAAATTGTCCAACTCCTGGGTGATCGCCCGAATCGTGGTGATCATATAATTGTAGGCAAACATGGCCGGGATGGCCACAAACAGGCCCACGACCGTCGCGATCAGCGCTCCCGCCACGCCGGGCGCCATGGCGGTCAGACTGGCTGCCTGCACTTTGGCAATCCCGGAAAAGGTCTCCATCACGCCCCAAACCGTCCCCAACAGCCCAATAAAGGGGCCGCCGGCCACGGCGGTGGACAGGATGATCATGCCTTTCTCCAGAGAGATGGCTTGCGCGCTCACGGCACGTTCCAGGACCACGCGCACAGACTCAAAAGACGAAGCGCTGATGCGCTTTGTATTCTGCCGGGCGAACAGGTCGGTCTGGCCGGGTCCGTCCGTGGGTGAAATCATCTTGGGGCGGGGCGTCACAATGACCGGGTTGTTCTTGAGCTGGTACGCCAGTTCCTCCGCGCCGGTGGTGTAGACCTCGAAGGCAGGAGCGCCGCTGTAATCCTTTTTCTGGGCAAACAGCTCCAACGGATCGCGGGTTGCGCGATAGTCCTTGTAGAATTTCCTGCCCGCCTTTTGCGCCTGATACAACTGCCTTCCCTTCGTGATAATGACCGTCCAACTGAACAAGGACACCAGGGCGAGCAGGGTAATCGTGACCTTGCCTTCGGTGGTCGCTTTGTCGAAGGCAAATTGCAGGGCGTTGGCGAAAAATGGCGCTCCCAATAATTCCATATTTACTTTCAGTGCCGGTGCATTCGCAACGGTCTGAGCCAGATTAGAAAGCCCGGGTGACAGCTTCGCGTCAGATTTGTGAAAATTCTGTGACGGCGGATTTTTGCATGTTCTGAGGGTTGGGCTCCGCCAAGGCGCCGTGTTGTTCGCGCTCAACGGCGTTCCTGACTTGCGCTTGCCGCCTCCGGAAGGACACCCGGAAACGGCTGCGAAACAGCCGGTGAAAGTGGCCCACACTGCAGCCACACAGGGCTGCCAACTCCGAGGCGGTGCGATTTGCCAGCTCCAGGTCGGGAAGATCTGCAATCAACCGCTGAAAACGGTCCAGCGCCGAGATGCCTAGCCCCGGGGGAGGAACATGGGGCTGGGCGGCCTCATCCAGGATGCCCACGGCAATGCTCAGCAGTTCCACACGTTGCGCCAGTCCGCAGGCGCTGAGCACCCGCCCGCCGACCACAGCCTCCAAGCGCTGGGCGGCTGGATGGGTGGAGGGCAACAGGATGATCCGCTTCCCTTGAACGCGGGCTTTTTCCGCCAAATACTGCCCTTGCGTCATGGAGAACAGACCCCAAACGCTGTCGGGAAGAAAGCTGAAGAAGTGAAGGGCTGCCGGTCCGAGGATGCTGGCCCTCACCGCCCCTCCAACCATTGGCGCCAAAACGACCAACTCTCCGCGGATCATCAGGCGGTTGCTGTCCTGCCCCAGCCAGTAGGCCTCGCCTTCGCTGAGCCGGAGAAAGCGCCAGGGGCCGCTATTTGTGACCCACTCATCCCCGGCGCGCAGATCCACCCTCTCGAGACAGAGATTTCCGCAGGAATCCATGGCCGTAATACAGGTGTCTATGGCAGACCTGTGTGACAGCCAGGTGTCAGGAAAGTGACAAAAGGCGGAATTATAACTAACCAGAGGTTACCAACCCATCGGTGTGAGGCGGCACCTCGTCACCCGATTAAACGCTGACCTGCTCTGGCTGACCAACCCTTGCGGCCGGACTATGGTTGGCCTCGGGTGCCTTGGTGGATTTCGCCCGCTTCGGCGCCCGGATGGCTTTTGCGCGGTCTCGCCGTTTCAACTTCCTGGCTTCTTTCCTGGCGGTTTCCCTGTATGCCTTGGCCAGCTTGCGAGCTTTCCTGGCAGCTTTCTTCGCTTCCTTGAAAGCTTTTTTGGCCAGTTTCAATTTAAGCTTCGCTTGCTGTGCGGTTCTTGCGGCCAGGTCCGCGGCTTTTTCCGCCTCCGCCAGTGTCCGGAACGGACGGTCGGTGTTCTTCTTAGGATTATCGCCTTTCATGCAGCCTTTGCCTTTCTCGATGTTTGGAGGCTGAGGAAGTGCGGCGTGATCCGCAATCCTGCAAATGTGACATTCCGGTGACAAAGCGCTCACATCCTGCGCAGGGCATCAGGCGCACACACGGACCCGAACCCCGGGGCTTACGCGGCCACGCTGGGTGCAGGCAGGCGGATGAGACTCTCATCGACCAGCGCTGGTGCGGGGTTTTCGGCACGGAGCGACTCGCCGCTGAGGCCATCGCGGTACAATGTCAACGAGACCCGCTGGTTCTGGCGAATGCAGTCCTTGATTGCCTCCGGGTCCTTCTCGCAATGGAGAATGGTCTTCCAACTGTAGATGTGCTTCGGTTTGTGGAAATCGCTGTTGGCCAGGTAGGCCATGCGCTTGAGGCCGACGGGAGTGAAAATGTTGTTCCGGTTGGCAATTTCCCACGCGTCGATCAGCGGCGCGAAGAGTTCCTGGTTCTCCCAAAGAAACAGGGTGTTCTTGCCCCATTCGCTTTTCATGACGTGAGGGTGCGCGGCCACCGCCAAACCGCCCTGGCTGTGGATCTGCGCGATGATCTCGACGAACTCCAACGAGGGCGAGATCGGCGCTTGCAGGCCGATTCCGAGCAGGTGCCCGGAGGTCTTCCGGGTGAACCCCTCCTTGTTGAACTCCACCCCCGTCAGGACCAGCATATCGTACTTGCGCCAGGCGCGCTGTCGTTCCCGCTCGAGCATGTCGAAGTACTCGTCGAGCTGATCATAAGCGATCGTGAAGTTCATCAACTCGGTGAACCTGCCAATGAAACGACGCGGGTCAGCCACATGGTCCGTCACGCAAATGCAGTCAAAGCCGCGCCGGCCGTAAAAATCAACCACCTCAGGCAAGCTTAGCCGTCCGTCGGAGTAGTTGGTGTGAATATGGAAGTCGCACAACAACAGGCGCGAGGCTTTGGGCAGCCCCGGTCGTCCGCCGTCCCGATGGCCCGACGCCCCCTCGAACGGTTGCAGCGCGCGTGGAGGGCGCACCGCCTGCGATGCGCTCTCCAGCACAAGTTCGGCGATCCGGACCGCGGCGTCGGGCCGGCTCACTTTCTCCAGGTTGTCGCGCCACGTCTGCCATTTCCGCGCCCGGTGCGCAAACGCGTCTTCCACCAAATGCCGAACCTCTTTGCCGCGGCTGGCCACGGCGCCGATTCCAAGCGTCTCGATCAGCCGCGCGTTGCCTTCCTCCTGCCCGGGGATCACCTGATTCACGATCATGGGGCAGCGCGCGGCCATCGCCTCCTGCACGATCGCGCCTCCCGCTTTCCCGATCACGAGGTGGTGCGACATCAGGAGCTTCGGCATCTGGTTCGTCCAACCGAAAACCCGCACGCGGTCGCCGTAATCCCGCAGTCTTTGCGCGAGTTCGGACTTGAGCGAGGCGTCGCGGCCAACCGTGATGGTCAAATCGATGTCCGGGATCTTCAAAAGGCGATCCAGGGATTTGCCGGCTTTCGCTTTTCCGGTGTTAATCACGTAAAGGACGCGGTACTGGCCGCCCCGCCTCGGCTGCGGACGCGCGTCGGTCTGCCCGGAAGCGAACACTGGACTGACCGGGAATCCCAACGGCCTCACGCGGTCCTTCGGCACGCCTCCGGACACCAGCACCTGGGCGGTCGGCTCGTTAGGCACCACAAAGACGTCGCTCGGGGCGCGGAACCAGGCCGAGCAAACGCTGATTGAGTCCGTCACGACGGTGATGAACTGGAATGGCCGCTGATCGTGGTCCCGGTATATCTCCTGGATCAGGTGCGAATAGACCGGGTAGCAGGAGACCACCACATCCGGCTCGCTCTGCTCCAGAACCGCGGAGAGGTTGCGCCGGATCGCTCCCATGGTGCCCACCTGGCTGCGAAAAAGGGATGGATTGTCGAAAACCGAAAAGACGCCAGACCACAGGCCGGGCGCGTATCGGACGAGCCCCTGGTAGGTGTGCTTCAGAATGCTATTGAGCGTGCCGTAAGTGCTCTCGAAGAGGTCAAGCACCTCCACCGTGGCCTCGTCCGAGATCAACTCAATGGCCTCTCGAAGGCTGCGTGCCGCCGCGTTGTGTCCGTCGCCAAAGCCGGCCGTGAGGATCAGGATCTTTTTCATTCGTCCCGGTTTTCATCCTCAAGATGCCGGGGGAATGTGTCCGCCAGATGACGGCCAGGTGACAAGTGGCTGAATTCGCCGCGACGGAGCGAGGCTGAAATGCGATCGCCATGGAAGCGTCGCGGCGTGGGCGGTCGGATTACCGCAAAGGCATCCGGAACAGGGCGCAACTCAGCGGCGGAACGCGCAGCGCGGAGGATGCGGGGATTCCGTCAGTGCGTTTTATGTCCACTTGGCGCGGCTGGCCGGGGGTGTTGTGGGCCGTGGCCGAAGGCCCGGTAATATGCCAGCGGGTCACCGGGCCGGCCAGGGTCATTCCGGCCAGCGCAGGAGCAATCTCCACTTCCGCGTCCGTTGGGTTCATGACCCCGAGCGTGAGCGCTTTTCGATCCTCCGTCAAAGCCGCGGCAACGTCGCATGCCCCAAACTCCTGGGCGACGCACAATGGAATCCGGCCGAAATGGGCGCGGTAGAGTTGAAGCACCAGCCCGGTGGTTTCCATCTCGGCGGCGGTGCGGGTTGTTTTAAGGGCGCCGATGACGTTCACCGTCTGCGCGTAGTGGGCCATGTGGATGATATCGCTTTGCCGGAAATACTCGTGCAACCCGGCCGCCACCCCCAACCCGTCGGCCAGGTCGTAAACACAGCCAAGTTCGCCGTAGACGTAATCGCGATGCCAGTAATTCCACTCATCCATCGCAATCGGGATAATCCGGCCCTTCAAATTCGGCAGACTCGCCTGAAGCTGCCGATGGCCTTCGGCCTTCTTGCGGATGGAGTCCTTCAACAGCTTCACGTGCGCCAGCAGATCCAGTCGCGGGTCCTGGGTCCAGGGCAGGCGACCGCAGTAGAAATGCTCCGAGAGCAGGTTCATGTAATCGGCACATTCCTCCAGCATAATGCGTGAGCACGTTTTCCCGGACTTCGCCTGGTCGGGATCGTGATTGCGGTTGATCGTTTCGAGATCCCCCACCGCGGTCAGGATCACGGCCGGGTCGGCCTTGCGCATCGCCGTCGCCACGAGATTGTGTTTCTGCGTGTAGTGCTGCATCTGCATGAAGCCCAGCTGCCACGGGCCGAACATTTCGTTCCCGACGCACCAGTACTTCACGCCAAAGGGCGTTCTGCTGCCGTTCCTGGCGCGCCAGCCACCGGCGATGGTGCTCGGGGCGCCGTTGCAGTACTCCACCCACTGCGCCGCGGAGTAGGCGTCGCCAAAGCCGGTGTTGACCGCAATCATGGGCTCGGTCTTGACCGCCCGGCAAAACGCGATGAATTCGTCTGTGCCGAAATCATTGTGCTCCACGCCCGTCCAGGCGGGGTTTTTTCGCGGGGGACGCCGATCCCGATCCCCGATTCCGTCGCGCCAGTCATATCCGCTCACAAAGTTGCCCCCGGGCCAGCGGTACACGGTCGCGTTGAGCTGCTTCAACAACGCCAGGGTGTCCGGACGCATGCCTCCAACGTGATCCGCCGGCATGAGCGAGGGAGGCCCGAGGAGCAAATCTCCGTGCAGCACCTGGATCGCAAAAACGCCGTTCGTCTCTCCTCCTTCGGCGGCAGTGAAAGAAAATGTCTGCTTCGAATACTTCTCGCCCTTGAAGGTCAACCGTTTCGTGGCGC
>Ga0073934_10009483_pt1 | contig 12462 bp, 9 predicted proteins | sample LarsenN4metaG_FD_76834 | JGI IMG/M metagenome (GOLD analysis project Ga0073934, IMG submission 76834) | Hot spring sediment bacterial and archeal communities from British Columbia, Canada, to study Microbial Dark Matter (Phase II) - Larsen... ... | reverse complement strand
GTTGAGCGCCTCGAGGTTGCGCGCGGTATCCTTGAGGGTTTCCCCTTTTTTCAGCGACGACGCCTCGGCGGTGAAATTGACAATGTCTGCAGTGAGCCGCTGAGCGGCCAATTCGAAGCTGGTGCGGGTGCGCGTCGAGGGCTCGATGAAGAGGTTGACCACCGTCTTGCCCCGCAGCGCGGGCACCTTCTTGATCTTGCGCTCGCCCACCGCCTTGAACGCCTTGGCGGTGGCCAACACCGTATGAATCTCTTCAGCGGACAGGGTCTCAATATCCAGAAGGTGTTTGCGCGTCCAACTCATACCCGGTTGCCTGACGGTGTTTTCGGCAGACGCTAGCGGCCTGGGGGGGCTTTGCCAAGGTTTTGTTTGCCGCTGGAGCAAAAGACGGCGCGTCTCGCTTTTTAGCGAGGCGCCGCTGCCGCGGTGTGGGGACACTCGAATTCAAACTGGCCGGATGCCGCCTCGAACTCCACCCGGCCCGCGCGCGCGGTGATTCCCCGGATCCCGGCGGCCGCCCGCAGCGGTTTGCCGCTTTCCATGACGCGCCCCGGATCCTCGGTCGGCAGCACCACCCACGCTGTGGTGTTCGGGGGGATGGTGACACGCAACCGAAAGCGCCCGCCGCCGCTTCTCCATTCCGCGGCCACCAAACCTCGCAAGGCGTGATAACTTCCCCGAGCCCAGGTCAGGTCGCCGATCGGTTGCGGCGCCACCATGAAGCGCCGAAATCCCGGCGCGTCGGGATCGGGCCGGATGCCGGCCACGTGACCCAGAAACCAGTCCTGGATGTGGCCGAGCATGCAGTGGTTCATGGAAGCGCCCGTGTTGGCATCCCAGGCTTCGGGCATGGCGGTCCAACCGTTGTTGACGATGAAGCCGTAGCTCCCGAGGTTCGTGCGGGCGGCCATCTTGTAGATCACGTCGTGGCGTCCGTGCTGCGCCAGCGCCTGCAGAAGGTACGGGAAACCAATGTCGCCAGCAGTCTGCTGATAATTCCGGGCGGCGAGGTCCTCGACCACCCGGTGCAGCACGGCGGATTCTCTCGGCTTTGGCGCCATCCCGCTCACCAGGGCCATGCTATTGGCGGTCTGCGGGCTGCCATAATTCCGGTACTCGGCCTGGCCATCGAAATAGAGGACGTTGAATGTCGTGGCAATCTCCCCGGCCAGTCTCTCGTAGCGGCGCTGGTCCTCGGGGCGGTTGAGCAGGCGGGCGGTGTCGGCCACGATGCGGGCACAGCGATGGAATGTGGCCATGGCGGTCAGCTCGGGTGGTGTGAACTGGGAAGCGCCTGCGGGTTTGCCGTGGCCGTAATCGTACCAATCTCCCAGCCCGGCCCGGGGCACGAGATTCGTGGCCGTGGCCCGCATATAGTCCACAAAACGCTTCATGGTATCAAAGCGCTCGGCCAGAACAGAACGGTCACCGTACCATTGGTGAAGTTGCCACGGAACGACCACCGCCGCCGCCCCCCATTCGGGCGTGTAGGCAAAGCCGCCGGCAAATGCCGGGTAGGCGGGCGCCACGGTCGGCACCAGCCCGTCGGGCTGCTGGGAGTCTGCAATGTCCCAAGCCACTTTGGTGTAAAACCGGGCGATGTCATAGCGGCCGGCGATACTAGGTCCCATCAAATAAGCGACCTCCAGCCAGCCCAGTTTCTCGCGATGCGGGCAATCGGTGAGCACGTGAGAAAGGTTGGCGCGCACCGCCCAGTCAATGTTCCGGTCCACGCGATTGAACAAGGGGTTGGAACACTCGAATTGTCCCACCGGCCGTGCGGTGTTCCGGATGTGGAGGGACAGCAATTCCTCGACCACCGGCAATCCGCGCGGGTTGGGACGCCCCGCGGGCACCGCCCCCTCCACCTGCACATATTGGAACCCGCTGTAGGAAGACCGGGGCACCCAATGCTCCAGGCCCTGGCCCCGCAGCGTGTAATGAAAGTAGTTCGGATGTCCGACTCCCGCGGGGTTGACCAGGCCTTTGCCATCGTTGCGCCGAGGCGACATGCCGTGCCGTTGCTCGGCCGGAATCAGCCGCACGCCCTGGCCGGCCGATCCGCGCACCCGCAGGCTCGGGACGGCCGAGGCGTTCTGGCCAAAGTCATAGACGAACACCCCCGGCGCGGGCTCCTCGATGGTGACGGGGCGAAACGTTTCGTGGACCCGCAACGGCGGAGACACAGCCGCTCGTAGAAGCCCGCCCGGCCCCTGGGTTTCGATGGCTTGCGCCCACGCCTGATCGTTGAACCCGGGGAGGCACCAGTCCCCCGGCAGGCGCCGCGCATCGTAATCCTCGCCGCCCAGAATCGCACTGTGCGTTATGGGACCGGCGGTCGTATGCCAGGAGCCATCGCTTAACAGCAATTGTTCAGAACCGTCTCCATAGTCCAGGTGAACCTGGAGAATGAACTTCAATGGACGCCTCGCGTTCACTCCGTGGACGCGGCGATCCCCGGCTGTATTATAGAACCCCTTGCCCAGCATCACCCCCAGACAGTGGGTGCCTCTTCGAACGCGCTCCGTGATATCGAAGGTGTCGTAGAAGACGGTCTTCTCGTAAACCGACCATGCAGGCGCGAGAAAATGATCCCCGACCTTCACCCCATCGAGGTAAAGATCGTAGTGGCCCAGGCCGCAGACATGCACCCGCGCGCGTCGCGGGCTTTGAGTAATTTCGAAGACCTTGCGAAAAACGGGCAGGCCATTGGTCTCGGGTGGCGCGCCGATCCACCGGGCCTTCCAGTCCGACGGCTCCAACAAGCCCATGGACCATCGGGCCGGGCGGCTCCAGGGGCCGGGGGAGTCGTTGCTGTCCCAGACGCGCACTCTCCAATGGTAGTCCTGATTTGAGGCCAGGGCCTTCCCGGCATACTGGATCTGGTTCTGCTCTCCGGAGACCACTTTCCCCGAGTCCCACAAATCGCCACGCCCCTCCTCGAGAGCCTCTCTGGTGGAGGCCACCATGATCTGGTAAGCGGTTTGCACCGCGCCGCGGCCCGAAGACTGCAGCTCCCACCCAAGACGCGGGCGCCGATTGTCCACCGCCAGGGGAGTCTCCACATACTCGCAATGCAGGCGAAGAGGCGTCAGGCTGGCCCCAGTGGCTGCCTCCGGGACGGAGACCACCACCCATGCCAGCAGCCCCGGCAAGGCCAGCATGGTGGCGTGCCAGACGCGGCTTCGGCAGGGGAGAAGGCTGCGAGGGATGACGCAGGGCTGAGATTCGTCATTGGAGGCCGCCTGAGTCTGGCATGGCGTGGCAACCCCGGTGACCGGAGGGTGATTTATCTTTCGCATGGCCGTTTTATCCACGGGGACATTCGACAAGCACGGAAACGCCTCAGGTATGCGGGGGCTTCGGCGGATCGGCAAGCGTGAACTTTCTGCACCCCCCCGCCCGAAAGTTCGCAGACATGGGCTCGCGCCATCCCAATGAGGATCACTCGACATTTCGCCTCGCCGGGGTTGACAAACGATGCAAGCTGGCAAATTAGTGAAGCAGGTGACAAGTGTTTCGGGCAATCATGGGTCGCGATATGAATAACTATCCATCTCCGCAGGGGGCCATGCCGGCGGGTGGCAGAGGGCCTCGCCCGCCGGTGCAGGAGGAGACCATCCGCAGCGAGAAAATTCAGGTCGAACGAAAGACTTTCCTGCTGATCCTCAAGGAAAACGCTCGCGGCAGGTTTTTGCGCATTACCGAGGATGTGGGAGGGCGCCGCGACAGCATCATCGTGCCCACCAGCGGTTTGGAGGAGTTCCGCAATGCGGTGGACGCGATGCTCCAGGCGGCTCAGGAATTGCCGCCTCACCCGGGCGAGCCTCCCTCTGAAAGCATCGCCGACTAAGCCAGGGAGCTACCGATCCGCGTCCTTCAACGCCCTGCGGGAGTCCTTTTCTTGCGAGGGGTGGCGGCTTTGCGCCCCCGCAGCCGCGGGGCGTCACTCCAGAGGCCCTCGAGGTCATAGTGCTGGCGGGTGTCCGAGCGCATAATGTGAATAATGACATCCACATAATCCATCACCACCCAATTGCCGCGAATGGTGCCGTCCACTGCCCGCGGCCGTTCGCCGGTCTCGATCTCCACTTTCTCGCTGATCTCATCTGCGATGGCCCGCATGTGCGGCTCGCTGGTCGCTGACATGATGACAAAGAAATCCGTCACCGTGGACAGCTTGCGCACGTCCAGGGTCACGATGTTTTCCGCCTTCTTGTCATCGGCGATCTTGCGGCACAGCAGGGCGAGTTTCCTGGCATCCATGTTTTCTTCGAAGGCTGAACCAGAGCGGATTAGAAATAAAGCTGATTATGCTCAATATACTCGGCCACCGGCGCGGGCACCAAATCGGCAACAGACCGCCCTGCGCGCAGGCGTGCGCGGACCGTGGACGCCGACAGCGCCAGGGGAAATCCCCGCAAGACCCGAACGCGAAAGGGCGGCGGGGGCGGCACGAGCGACTCCGCCGGGCGAGGTACGACCACAAACTCGGTCAGCGCGGCCAGGGTGCCTGCCTCGCGCCACTGAGGCAACTTCGGCAGATGATCAGCCCCAATGAGGTAGTAAAGACTTGCGCCCGGGTAGCGGCTCGCATAGCTCCTTACCGTGTCAATGGTGTAGGAGAGGCCGCCGCGCTGGATTTCCGAATCATCCACCTCACAGTTGCAACGCCCGGCCAGAGCCAGCCGCAACATGGCCAGCCGATGCGCCGCCGGGGCAGGCTCGCGTTCAGGCTTGAATGGGGACCGCGCCGCCGGAATGAAGAACAGCCGGGTCAAACCCAGTTCCTCCAGCGCCGCCTGCGCCACGAGCAGATGCGCCAGGTGCACCGGGTCAAACGATCCGCCAAATAATCCCAAGTGTTCCACGATTCCTATTATGACAATGCGCAGGTTGCCTGGCACGCCTTTTCCTGCGGGGCGCCAGAGGCGCCTCCTGGCACCGGGGGCTGACGGCCAGCGTTCGAAGTGATGCGGTGCCCGCCCGGCTGGGCTCCAAACCATTTGCTGGCCACTCCTTGCCACGGGCGGTATCCTCCGGTCGCATGAAAAGCCTGACCGAGCATTTGTGGTTTAACGTTCCCGGACGCCGGGGTTTCGTCAACATCACCCGCACCGTCGAGGACCTCGTGCGCAAGAGCGGCGTCCAGGAAGGCCTGTGCCTCGTCAACGCCATGCACATTACCGCCAGCGTCTATATCAATGATGCCGAGGATGGTTTGCTCCACGACTACGAGGTCTGGCTCGAAAAACTCGCCCCTCATGCCCCGACCTCTCAATACGCGCATAACCGCACTGGCGAAGACAACGCCGACGCCCACCTCAAGCGCCAAATCATGGGCCGCGAGGTCGTGGTGGCGATTACCCAGGGGCGCCTGGATCTCGGCCCCTGGGAACAGATCTTCTATGGCGAGTTTGACGGGAATCGCCGCAAGCGTGTGCTGGTTAAAATCATCGGGGAATAATCCCAGGTCATGGCGCCCGCAAATCGCCCCTCCCACGATCACCTGACCGCCCATGAGTGTGAGGTCTATGCCTGGCAAATGGACGTGCCCGGATTTGGGGAGGCAGGCCAGCTTCGGCTGAAGAACGCCACGGTCCTGGTCTCCCGCTGTGGCGGCGTGGGCGGCGCGGCCGCCTACCAACTTGCCGCAGCGGGCGTCGGGCGGCTGGTTCTGGCTCACGCCGGCGCTCTGCGCCCCGCCGACCTCAACCGCCAGTTGCTCATGACCGAGGATTGGTTGGGGCGTCCGCGCGTCGAGAGCGCGGCGCGGCGGCTCCGGGACTTAAACCCCCGTCTCGAAGTGGTGACCGTGGCGGAGAACGTGACCGAGGCCAACGCCGGGGCGCTGGTTGGGCAGGCGGACCTCGTCGTGAGTTGTGCGCCCTTGTTTCAAGAGCGCCTGGCCATGAACCGCGAGGCTGTGCGGCAGGGCAAACCCCTTGTGGATTGTGCCATGTGGTCTTTGCAGGTTCAGATCACCACCGTGATCCCTGGAGAGTCTCCGTGTCTGGCATGCCTCTATCCTGAGCCGCCGCCCGATTGGCAACGGCGTTTTCCTGTCTTCGGGGCGGTCGCGGGCACGGTGGGGTGCCTCGGTGCTATGGAGGCCGTCAAACTGCTTGCTGGTCTGGGGCAACCCCTGTCAAAGCGCCTGCTGCTCGGCGACCTGGGAACGATGCGGTTTCGAACCGTCCAGCTCAAGCGTGACCCCGCGTGCCGGATCTGCGGCCATCTCCCTCCCGCAGCGCCGCGATGATGCTCTCCACGTCATAAACACACCCGCCCCAGGTGCCGCCCCCCACTGCCTGGAGCGCGGCCCAGAGCCGGGTGTCATCGGGCAGGGCGGAGTGCGGCGCCAGGTTCGAGTCGGGTTCTCTACCGGCCAGCCGGCTGGCCCCCTCTTCCGGACTGAAGCGCTGACCCTCTGCACCCACGAAGTCCACTGTTCCCTCGCCCCGGTTCCGATCCAGATGCACACGGATCAAGTCGTTCTCCCGCACTCTCCCGATCGGCCCGCCGGCCAGCGCCTCGGGCCCCACATGCCCGACACAGGCGCCGGTGGAGACACCGGAAAAACGGGCGTCTGTCACCAGGGCAACGTGCTTTCCGAACGGCAAGTGCTTCAGCGCCGAGGTGAGCTGGTAGGTCTCCTCCATACCCGTGCCCAACGGCCCGCAACCGCGGAGCACCATCACGTCTCCGGCGCGGATGACACCCGCCTTGATCGCCGCAATGGCGTCCTGCTCCCGGTTGAACACCCGGGCGGGCCCCTCATGCACATAAACGCCCGCCGCATCCACCACCGTCGGATCCAGGGCGGTGCTCTTCACCACCGCCCCCTCGGGGGCCACGTTGCCTCGCGGAAAGATCACCGTCCTGGTCAAACCCCTGGCGTGGGCTTGATCCGGCGACAGGATGACGTCTTCCGGCGCCACCGCCTCGAGATGCTGGAGCAGAGACCGGAAGCGCGTCCGGCGCTCCGAGGTTTCCCAGGCTTGCAGCACTTCCCCCAGGGTAACCCCCGAGGCCGTCAACACCGATAACTCGAGAAGCCCCATGTCGCGCAAGTGGCGCATCACCTCCGGGACGCCGCCGGCCAGGAAAACCCGCACGGTGGGATGGTTCATCGGCCCATTAGGCAGGGCGTCCACCAACCGGGGGACGCTCTGGTTGACACGAATCCAGTCTTCGACGGTGGGACGCGGTAGACCCGCCGCGTGCGCGATGGCCGGCAGATGCAGCAGCAGATTGGTGGACCCCCCAAACGCCGCATGCACCACCATGGCGTTGCGGATGGCCGCCGGGGTCAGAATGTCGCGAATTCTCAGGCCTCGCTCCTCCATGCCAACCACGGCGCGGGCGGTGCGGACCGCCGCGTCCGTCCAAACCGCCTGCCCAGACGGGGCCAGAGCCGAATGTGGCGGAGCGAGCCCCAGCGCCTCGCCAATGACTTGCGCGGTGGCGGCAGTACCCAGAAACTGGCAACCGCCTCCAGGAGTGGCGCAGGCCCGGCAACCGAGGTCCGCGGCATCCTGCAACGAAATCAGCCCGTGCGCAAAGCGCGCTCCTAGAGTCTGAATAATCCCCGCGTCTTCCCCGCTCTCGGGGGGCAGAGTGACCCCGCCCGGGACGAGAGCGCCGGGGAGATCCTTTAGTCCCGCCAGGGCCATCATCATCGCCGGAAGCCCTTTGTCGCAGGTGGCGACTCCTACCACCCCCGCGCGGGTGGGCAGGGACCGGGCCAGGCGGCGGAGCAGGATGGCGGCATCGTTGCGGTAAGGCAGGCTGTCAAACATGCCGATGGTCCCCTGGGTGCGTCCATCACAAGGGTCGCTGCAAAAACCGGCGAAGGGCAGGAAACCCAGCCGCCGGATCTCCCGGGCGGCCGCCTCGACCTGCAGGCCAATCTCCCAATGCCCCACATGATACCCCAATGCCACGGGCGAGCCGTCCGGCGCTCTCACCCCACCCTGGGTACTGAGGATCAGAACAGGTTTGCGGGCCGTCTCCCCGGGTTCCCATCCCATACCCGCGTTTTGGGTCAGGCCAAAAATGTCGCCGCTCGGTCGTTCGAGCAGCATGGCTTCGGTCAGGGGAAGACTCCCCGCCGGGCCGGGTGCCCGGCTGCGCACGTCATAGATGGAGTCGCCAAGAGCGCAAAACAGTGGCTCGCCTTGCATCGTCGTATTGTTCCGCAAGCTCTGCCGTCAGGCAACTGCCCCTCTGGCATCCCAGGCCCGGGGTGCGCGTGGCAAACGGCTCGATGCCCTGCGGTTTGGCTCAGGAAATTTCCGGCAGCTTGTAGGGCGCGCGGTAGTGATGTTCGAGGAGTTCGTTGGCGGCGGCATGATTGGTGAATTGCTCCCGGAGCCGGTCCCACTCCAGCACCGCCCGGGTTTGATGCGCGATGTTGGCGATGAGCGTGGCGGTCGTGCTGCGATGGCCGGTCTCGACATCGCAGTTGCATTGGGCACGGCTCTTGACGCAATCGAGGAAATTGCGCGCATGGAAATTCGTGGAACTGGACTGGCCGGTCACCTTTCGGGGTTGGATCTGGCGCTGGCTCAGGCGGTATAGTTTTTCCTGGTCGCGATCATCGGGACGGCGGGCCGGAAAAGGATGCTCTTTAATGTCATCGGCGACAATCTCGTAGCCGCTGCCAAACAGGTAGAGCGTGCCCTTGGTGCCGCGCAATTCCACCTCACAACCGGGCAGACTCCACGGACTGGCGGTGGCGTTGAACTGAGAGAATGTGACCAGGGTATCGCCGGGGTAATGCCAGATGACCTCCAGCGTGTCGGGGATCTCTCGATTATCCTGCATATTGGCGAACCGCCCGCCCAGGGCGGTGACGGAGTGGGGGGCGTCTTGCCCAAGCGCCGCGTGGATGAAATCGAGATAATGCACCCCAAAATTGGTCACCTGGCCGCCTGAGTAATCGTAAAACCAGCGGAACCGGTAAAAAGCCCGGTTCTTGTGGTAGGGGACCCTCGGGGCCGGGCCGAGCCACTGGTCCCAGTCCAGCCCGTCGGGCGGCTGTGGTTCTGTGGTGTTGCCGATGCCCCGGGGCCATTCGTTCTGAATGTGAAAAGCCCGGGCCACCGTGATCCTGCCCAGCGCGCCTGAGCGCACGAGTGCGGCCGCCTCCTGGCAGAACGGCACCGAACGCCGGTGAATGCCCACCTGCACCACTCGCTGATAGCGGCGGGCCGCCTGTACCATGCGCCGGCCCTCGGAGACGCGCAGCGAGAGAGGTTTCTCCACATACACATCCTTGCCCGCCTGGCAGGCTTCGATCATTTGCAGCGCATGCCAATGGTCCGGCGTGCTGATCACCACCGCGTCCAGGTCCTTGCGCTCGAGCAGCCGGCGGTAATCCTTGAACTGCGCGGCCTGCCCGCCACTCTTGCGCGCGGCAAAGTCCAGGTAAGGCTGGTAAAGATCACAAAGAGCCGCCACCTCACAATCCCTCTGCGCCAGAAAGGCATCCAGCACCTGGTCGCCGCGGTTGCCCAGGCCGATGAACCCCACGCGCACACGCTCGTTGGCGCCGGGGACACGTGTTTGGCTTAGGGCCGTGGCCGCCGTGGCGGCCATCAGGGCGGCGCCAAAACGCCGGCGCGTCCATCGCGCGGCGGCCATCGGAACGGCAGGTTGGTTGCTCATAAGCGGGCCGGATTGACAGCGGCTGCCATGCTCCACGGTCGGTCAGCGTGAGTGGATGCTCAAGCTGGCCCAATAGGCTGCCTCGTAGGCCCAGCCGGTTGGCTGGTTGAGAAGCTCGAGTTTCACTGCGCGGCCGGCAAACGGTGTCAAGTCCGCCGCCACCTCCAGCCAGTGAGCCGTGGCGGTTCCGGGGCCGACCGTTTTGCGGAGAATCTCTTTGCCCTCGGCGCGCACGATCAAATCGAAGTCTCCCTGCGGATCATGGCCCACCACGATCCTCAAGGTGGTCTGCTGTCCTGCGGGCACCGTCACTGTGCGGCTGAGGATACAGGGAGTCTCCCGATCCAATGGGTGGGTGGCCAGCACATTGGTGCGTCCGGCCCATTCGGCGCGCAGGCCGGGGTCCATCTCGGTGCCGCAGTTCGCGACTTGCCAGCCGGGGGCAAACCGGGCGATGGCCTGGCTCATATCTTTACCGGGTTGGACCTTGATCCTGGCCATTTCCTCGGGCGTGAACCGGCTGTTGGCGATGGGCCCCGGGGCCCAGCTCAACTCGAGGGCGCTCGGGCGGGGCTCGCGAACCGGGATCACAAACACCTCCTCTCCGTTGGCATCCTTTTCCACCCGCCCGCCCTGGCTTCGCAGCACGTCACGGGTCAGTTTCTCGCAGACATCGAGCAGCCGGGGAAAATTGTAGGCGGTATGACTGAACACCCGCCGCTCATCCAGGCCGGTGTTGAACCGCGCGGGAAGTTTCGAGAAACCCACCGTGGTGAACAGGACCCCCGCCGCGCTGGACGGGTTGCAGTCGCTATCCATGCCCGCGCGGCAGGAAATGATGACCGTCTGGTCGGGGTCGCGCCGGCCGTGCAAGAGCCCCAAGAGCACGTAGGCGCCGTTGATCTTGCAATCAATCCCGCCGTTGCTGGCTTTTTGATACTCGGGATTCTCCCGGTACTTGGCCTGGCATTTGCGCCAGGTCCCCTCCCAGTCGCCGGGCGCGGCCTGGTACCACGCCAGGACATCGCGCACCATTTCGGCGTATTGGCTTTGCGCAGGAATGGCCTTGAGCGCCGCCTGGACGATCTGCACCGGGTCCGTCTCAAAAAACGCCTCGGCGTACATGGCCCCCATGAACTGCCCGGCGTACACGCCATCGCCATAGTTCATCAGGCGTCCAAACTTCTCGCCAAGGTCCACCGCCGCCTGCGGCATCCCCGGGGCGATGAGGCCCGAGTAGTCCGCCTCGATCTGGTAGTCAATGTCGTTGGGACATTTGTTGAAGCGGGGATGTCCCGAGTCGGGCGGCGCGATGCCACGGCGGAGGTTCTTGCGCCCGGCGTCGTTGGCGCACCACAAGGGGTATCCGCTGTTGGCGAAGTCTATCCCCGCCTGCCGTATCGAGCAGTTCAAGCCGTACTCCTCGAGTGTGCGCAGAAATGTCATCTCCACGTAAAGGTCATCCTGGCCGAACGCATCGTTGATCATGGAAGGCCTCCATGCGGGCATCTTGTCCGCCGGGATGATCTGGTCCCGCCATTTGAACTCGGTTGGCGCGCCCCACGAGACGCCGACGATTTGCCCGATCCAGCCGCCTTTCATCTTGTCGCGGTACTCTTTGACCGGCAGCCGCCGGACGTTCTCCGCGGCAACGCTATTCCACACCAGGCCGAAGACCAGAGAGCTGGCGGCCAGACCGAGCACCAAGCTCCTGGCGATGAACGCTCTTCTGTCGTGATACGGGTTTTTCATGCCGGGAGGTTTCCTTGGTTGACCTGGTTTTGCAAATCCCAAATGAATCGTCACGAGCCTGGAAGGACGCAGCCCTGGTTCAGGCAACCTACTCGCGTTGCAAATCGGGCGGCAGATGGCCTGCCCATGCGGGGATGTGCCGCCAACCCAACCAGGTCTTACCTTTTGCAAAACAAAGGCATAGAGTATGCACGAAGCTGCACAAGGAGGTCTGGTGTGAAAAAGTAAATCCTAACTGGATGGTGGAGCCGAGGGGATTCGAACCCCTGACCCCCACAATGCCATTGTGGTGCTCTACCAACTGAGCTACGACCCCAACCAAAGGGGCACCCAAACTATGAGGCAGCGGGTGGCTTGTCAAAAGTTTTTCCACAGTTTCTCGGCTAACCTCAATAACTACGATGTGAATGGGCTTGACGGTTGGATCGGGCGAATGGAGGTGCTGGGAGGACGAAACCGGGGCAGTTCAATCTTTGCGGGGTGCGATGGACGCCATTTTGCCCGAACGATAACGTTTTTTGGGCCGCGCACGGGCGTCAGACAACGCTCCGCCAGGCCCGGCGTCTGCCGGGGTGGATGTGGGGGTGCGAGCGCTCGGTGGGCGGGAGCCTCAGCCATCAGCCACAACCAGCCGGGGGTGGGCCGACCCAGAGCTTTTGCCAGGAGAGGGCCAGGTCGCCCTTGTAGTTGATCGCCGCCCCCTCGAAGTGTTTGACCGTGACCTCAGTTGTGTGTCGTCGAAGAACACCTCGTGCTGGCCCGCGTGGAGCAGCCGGCGGGGATCGGCCTGTTGCCAGACCCACGTCACGAACTCATGCGAGAGCCGCCGCAACGCCACCACGCTTTCCTCGGACTGCTCGCGCAGCCACTGCCCGACCCGCGACTGATCGGCGAACTTGCCCACCCCCAACCGTTGGCGGGCCAGCCGATCGTCATTGAGCGCCTCGCTGTCGGACAGACAGCCGCCGCCGGAACACAGCGCGTAAAGGAGCTGGCCGACCAGGACCTCCGGGCCGTAGCCGCACCGCTTGTCCTGGC
>Ga0073934_10009482_pt1 | contig 12464 bp, 12 predicted proteins | sample LarsenN4metaG_FD_76834 | JGI IMG/M metagenome (GOLD analysis project Ga0073934, IMG submission 76834) | Hot spring sediment bacterial and archeal communities from British Columbia, Canada, to study Microbial Dark Matter (Phase II) - Larsen... ... | reverse complement strand
GCGCCTACGGCGCGGACCCGGCTGCGGTCGCGCACGATGGCGTGTCCGCCGCCCTGGCCCGCCGGGCGGATTATCTGTTTGTGGACACCGCCGGACGCCTGCACACCAAGCACAACCTGATGCAGGAACTGCAAAAGGTTCACCGCGTCATGGCCCGGCAACGGCCCGGCGCGCCGCATGAAGTGCTGCTCGTGCTCGACGCCACGACGGGAATGAACGCGCTCAACCAGGCGCGCGAGTTTCACAAGGCCGCGCCGCTCACCGGCCTCGTCATCACCAAGCTCGACGGCACGGCGAAAGCCGGCATGGTCGTGGCCATCCAGCGCGAACTGGGCATCCCGATCAAGTTTGTCGGCGTGGGCGAGCAGGCGGAGGACTTGCAGCCGTTCGACGCGCCGGAGTTTGCCAAGGCGCTGTTTGACGCATAGCAGGCTGTTGAAAACAGGTTCATTTTAAGCCGCTTGATATTGATGCGTTTGTTTGCTCCAGCCACACCTGATCGGGCGCGGACTTCAGTCCGCCGACAACGCCGGTCCAGCCGAAGATTTCCTCCACCCGCAGGCGGATGCTTTGGCTGACGCGGTAACTCGCTTTCGCCGTCGTGCTCTGGTGCGTGGCGTTGCGCCGGGTTTCGCCACGAAAGTTGAGGGTCGTGTATGCCGGGGCGCCGTCCGCGGCGCAGAGCTTGTCAAAGAGGGGCGAGAGTTTCTGGAGCACGGCGCCCACGTGGCGTGTGGATGGGTTGCGACAGGTGGGTATGTCGTGTGTCGTCAGTCCGCTGGACACCGGGCGGCAATTCCCCTACAACCGCGTTCAACAATCCAACCGCATACCCGACGCTCCCGGACAAGGCGCGGGGCTTTGTCTTCACGGCCAGGCCAGGCCGTTGTTGAACCTGCGGAACGCGCGGACACCCCGGTGTCATTAAGTTTATGAAACGCAACCTCGTGAAGATGACGGCCGCCCTCGTTCTGCTGGCGGCGATCAGCGGCGCTCAGGCCCAGGAGCAGGAGACGCCCAAGGAGAAGCCCGCCGCCGCGCCGGTCGCCAAGCCGGTGGATCGCGCGGAGCTGGAGAAAAAGTTCGAGCAAACACTCAGGAACGCGACCTTTGAAGGCCGCTGGTGCGGCATCAAGGACGGCAGGCTGGGGCCGGAGCGGGAGGACAAATACACCATTCTCGACGCCCGCAAGCTGGGTGGCGATGTGTGGATCATCCGCAGCCGCATCCAATATGGCGACCGGGACGTGACGGTGCCCATCCCGGTGAGCGTACTCTGGGCGGGTGACACGGCGGTGATCTCGCTCACGGACCTGGCCATCCCGAACGCGGGCACCTACACGGCGCGCGTGCTGGTGCATGGCGACACCTACGCGGGGAGCTGGTCCGGCGGAAACAACGCCGGGCTGATGAACGGCATCATCAAACGTTCCGCGCCGTAACTCCGCCTGTCCGTTGAACCCCGTGCGCACCGTCGGCTCGATTGTCTCCCCCTGGGTGGACACGATTTGCGTCGGCGGGGGCTCGCTGGCGCTGCTGCTGTGCTTTTTCCTCATCAACGATCCGGCGCTCGTCAGCGCCGATGTGCGGACTCATCCCTGGCTGGAGCCGGTGAAACTTTGGCTGGCCACGCTGGTCAACATGCCGCATTTCCTGGCGTCCTACCGGATGGTGTACCGCTCGCGGGAGACGATCTTGAAGCATCCCTGGGCGGCCATCTATGTGCCGTTGATCCTGGCGGTGTATAGCGGCTGGGCGGTCTGGCTGGCCCAACATGACCCAACCTGGATCTGGGCGCTCTACATGGTGTCGGGCACCTATCTGGCGTGGCATTACACCGGCCAGGCGTGGGGCATGATGGCGACGTATGCGCACCTGGGCGGGGCCGGGTTCGACCGGCTGGAGGCGCAGTTGATTCGAGGCGGTTTGCGCATCCTGCTGGCGTGGCATGTCACTTGGTTTCTCTACATCGAGGTGCCGCCGTGGCGCGGGTGGCTGGCTCCGTTGTTGAAGTTGCTGACGGCGGGGATGGCGGTCGCCTTCGTGCTGGGGGTCGCGGGTTTCGCCCGGTACCGCGCGCGCCACGGGCGCCTGCCTCCCGCGCGCGCGCTGGTCGCTTGGGCGGCCATCTTCGTGTGGTATCTGGCCCTGTTCCGCAACCCGGGGGCGATCTTCTGGGTGCAAATCGCCCACGCGCTGCAATACCTGATATTCCCCTTCCGCGTGGAGGCCAACCGCGCCACCGCCAGCGGGGCCGCGCCCGACCAGGTGCGGACGCATCTGGCGGCGTTTGGCGTGGCGCTGGTGGTCATCGGGTTCCTGTTCATGGAGTTTTTCCCGGACCACGCCGAGCAGTTCGTGAAGGGCTTCCTGGGCAGCGAGGCGGGCTACGCCGCCATGATGGCACCCACCATCTTTCTCAACATCCACCATTATTTCACAGACGGCGCGATCTGGAAGCTGCGCAACCCCGAGGTGCGCGCCGACCTGTTCGCCCATCTCCAGCCGCCGACACCAGGAGCGGCTCCGCCTCGCGCGTCCTGACATTCGCGGAATGCCTGCTTGATTCTTCCCGGCGGTTGGCCTATCAAAGCCCGGTCATCCGCGTTTTCTCACACCCAGTTCACCAAAAGCAAAGACCCTATGGAACTCACCGTGGACAATCTGGAAGGTGGCGTGCGCTGTGTCCGGCTGGCCGGCCGGCTGGACCTCAAGGGCACGCAGGCCGTCGAACAGAAATTCAGCGAGACCGTCGGCGTGGCCGGCGAATCCGTCGTGGTGGACATGTCGCAGGTGGAATTCATCGCGTCCGTCGGCGTGCGCCTGCTCCTGAGCAACATCAAGGCCCTCATGGCCGCCGGCTCCAAGATGGTCATCCTCAACCCCCAGAAAATGGTCGCCGAGGTGCTCCAGCTTTCCGGTCTGGACAGCGTCGCCGAGATCAAGACCGACACCGCCTCCGCCCTCGCCGCGCTCAAGTCCTGAACGACCGCCAACCCGCAACCCGGCCCATCATGAGCGACTCCGTCCAACTGGTCATCGCCAACGACTCCGCCGAGCTGGAGCGCCTCAACGAGCTCGTCGAGGAGTTTGGCCGCGACAACAAGCTCCACGTCGAGGAGACCTATGCCATTTATCTCTGCCTTGAGGAGCTGGTCACCAACATCATCAACTACGCCTGGCCGGACGGCGGCGCGCACGAGATCATTGTCCGACTGCGGGCCGACGACGCCAGTTTGCACATCGAGTTGCAGGACGACGGCATCCCGTTCGACCCCACCAAGGTGCCCGAGCCGGACACCAACAAGCCCGCGCACGAGCGCCAGATTGGCGGCTTGGGCATCCACCTCGTCCGCCAGACGGTCAACGACATGTTCTACCAGCGCGTGGACGACCGGAACATTCTTCTCCTGAAGAAAAAGCGGAAGGCAACGGCGTAAGCAAGGCCGGCCGCAGGATTCCCATCCCTGGCCAGCGGGTTCTCGCGGAATCGCTGTTTATTCGTGTCCATTCGTGGTTCAAATTCCGCCACGCATGATCCAATCCGCCGTCACCGTCTCCTTGGTTCCCCAAGCCAGGGGCGGGCCGTTTGTTTTCTGGGATGATCTTCCCGCCGCCTGCGCCAAGGCCGCTGAACTGGGCTTCGACGCCATTGAAATATTTGCCCCGGACGCCGCCACAGTGCCGGACACGCAGCTCCGCCCCTTGCTGGAAAGACACCGGTTGAAACTCGCCGCCGTGGGCACGGGCGCCGGCTGGGTTGTCCACAAGCTGCAGCTCACCCATGCGGACGCCGCCGTGCGGGAACGCGCGCGCCAGTTTGTGCGCGGGATGATTGACTGGGGCGCGCGTTTCGGCGCCCCGGCGATCCTCGGCTCCCTGCAGGGCCGCTGGGAAGGGAACGTTTCGCGCGAGCAGGCCGAGGACTGGCTGCGCGACGCCTTGAACGACCTGGGCGAGCACGCGCGTGCGAAGGGCGTGCCCCTGCTCTACGAATTTCTCAACCGTTACGAGACGAACCTCTTCAACCGCGTGGCCGAGTCGGTCGAATTCCTGCGCACGCTGCGCACGGACAACGTGCGCCTGCTGGCCGACCTGTTCCACATGAACATCGAGGAGGCGTCCATCCCCGCCGCCCTCAAACGCGCGGGCGGGCACCTCGGCCACGTGCATTTCGTGGACAGCAACCGCCGGCCCGCCGGCTGTGGACACCTGGACTTCGGCCCCATTGCCGCCGCTCTGCGCGAGATCAAGTTCGACGGCTACGCCTCGGCGGAGGCCTTTGCCTGGCCCAACTCCGAAGCCGCCGCCCGGGCGACCATCGAGACCTTCAAGGCGCACTTCCGCTGAAGTGTGCTTTTCGCGTAGGCGGCGGTGCATTGGCTTCATGGCCAGGATTGATGCGCCGCCTAGTCTCTCCCGTCCAACGCACGACAAATTGATTTGGCCCGCCGGGCCGTTGCGCTACCATGCGTCCAGTCCAACCCGCATCGCTTATGATCGTACGCCTCCTTCTCCCGCTGGCGTTGTCCGCCGCCCTGGGATCCGCCCCCGCCGCCGAGCCGCTGCGCGTGTTCATCCGCGCCGGCCAGTCCAACCGCGGCCAGGAAGTCCACGCCCACCCGCGCTTCCTCGGCGAATGGACGAAGCTGCTGACCGAGCGCGGCCTGAAGGTCGAGGGCGGCATGGCACTGCCCACCGCCGAACAGCTCGCCCGCACTGACGTGCTGGTGATGTACGCGCAGGACGGCGGCGGCTTCCCGTCCGGCCCGGCGCGCGACGGCTTGAACGCCTTCCTCAAGCGTGGCGGCGGCTTGGTGGTGCTGCACACGGCGGTGGTGCCAACGCCCAACATTCCGGACGGCGCGGCGCATTGGAAGTCGGTCATCGGCGGCTCGTGGGTGGCGGGCACAACCAAGTGGCTCGAAGGGCCGATGAACTTTTATTACGTGGACCGCACGCATCCGCTCACGCGTGACGCCGCGAACTTCGACCTCGACGATGAGATTTACTACGACATGGACATGGACCCGCGCGTGCGCGTGCTGGGCGCGGCCTACACGCCGAACATCCGTTCCACGCGCAACGACCAGCGCGGCCTGCCGCAGAAGGGCAAGATCACGGTGTATGACATCCAGCCGCAGATGTGGACGTTCGAGAACCAGTTGGATGGCGGCCAGCCATATCGTGCGTTTGTGAGCATCCCGGGCCACAAGTTCGGCACGTTCAACCTGCCCCATTACCGCGCGGTGCTGCTGCGCGGCATCGCCTGGGCCGGCAAGCGGGCGAACCTGGACGAATTTGCCAGGCCGGAGGAACTGGCCACGCTGCGCTACCCCGAAGGCGGCCCCTCGCGGCCGGACAAGTCGCTGGCGCAGACGGTCACGCATCCCGACTTCAAAGTGAGTCTGGTGGCGTCCGAACCGCTGTTCAACAAGGCCATGAACATAGACTGGGATCCGCAGGGCCGACTGTGGGTGGCCGAGACGCCGGAATACCCGGACGGCCGCTTTGCGAACGACAAGACCGACCTCGTGCAACGCTGGACAGACGCGCCCGTCGGCGCGGACGGCCGCTACGACCGCCCGGCTTACGACAAGATATCCATCCTCACGGACACGAACGGGGATGGCGTGATGGACAAGAAAGACATCTTCTACGAGGGCTTGGAACTGGTCACGAGCTTCGTCTTCCACCGGGACGGCGTGATCGCCGCCGCCGCGCCGGACATCTGGTTCCTGCGCGACACCAACGGGGACGGCAAAGCGGACACCCAGACGAAACTTTACACCGGCCTGGGCACGCGCGACACGCACGCCGTCATCAACAACCTGCGCTGGGGTTTTGACGGCTGGATTTACGCCACGCACGGTTACAGCAGCGGCACGGTCACATCCGGCGATGGCAGCCGGAACTACGGCAACATCGGCAGCGGCGTGGTGCGTTTCAAACCCGACGGCAGCGCCTTCGAGCAGTATTCCTCCAAAGGTGGCAACACCTGGGGCCTGCAAATCGCCTGGGACAACGAGGTGTTCTGGACCCAACCCACCAGCACCGACCTGCTCATGAACGTCGTGCTGCCCGAACACCTGATGGCCCGCGCGCGCGTGCCCGGCACCTCCAGCTACAAGGTCGTCCGCAAGAGTCCGAAGAGCTATTCGCTGATCCCCTACGACCAGTTGCCCTACGTGCAGATTGACCTCGTGGGCACGTTCACGGCCGCCGCCGGCTGCGTGATTTATGACGGCGGCTCCTGGCCGGCGCAGTGGCACTACAGCTACTTCACCACCGAGCCGACCATCAACCTCGTCCACCACGAGATCGTAAAACCCGACGGCCCCAGCTTCACCATGACAAAGGACCCGGCGCGGGAGGAAACCGAGTTCATGGCCTCGCGCGATTACTGGTGGCGGCCCATCGAGGTCCGCACTGGCCCCGACGGCGCGCTCTACGTCGTGGACTTCTACAACCAGGCCGTCGCCCACAACGACACCCGCGGCCCCAAACACGGCCCCCGCAACGCCGCCATCCGCCCCGACCGCGACCATTACTACGGCCGCATCTGGCGCGTGGACCACAAGGACGCGAAGAAACTCGACGTGCCCAAACTCGACCGGCGCGATGAAGCCGGCCTGGTCAAGGCGCTGGAGCACCCCAACGACCACGTCCGCATGAACGCGCTCCGCCTGCTCGTGGAGAGAGGCACCACTCTTCCCAATGCCGCCCTCGCCGCGTTGAAGGAAGTCGCCGAGGGCCAGCAGAAGACCCCGCAATCGCGCGTCGCCGCCATGTGGACGCTCGCCCGGCTGGGCAAGCTGAACGACTCGACCGTCGCCGCCGCCGCGCGCAGCCCGCTCGACGCCGTGCGCAAGAACGCGATGATGATCGCCGCCGCCATGCCCGTGGGGCCGATCGTGCCGCGCCAGTCGGCCTTGACGCTGCTCAACGACCCGAATCCGCGCGTGCGCCTCGAGGCACTCATAGCGCTCGCCACCCAGCCGCTCGACGAAGCCGCCGCCAAGGCTCTGGTGGAGGCTTACCCCCGGCTCGACGACAACTGGTCCAAGTCCGCCTTCCTCATCGCCGCCGCCAGATCACCCGCCACCGTGTTGGACGCGGCCCTGACCGCCGCGAATGTGAACCACGAACTTGTGGGCCAGTTGACCGGTCTGCTGGTCAGTTCACAAAACGCCGACGAGGCGGCGAAACTGGTCATTGCCCTGGCCGCCAAACCCGCCGCCCAGGATGCCGCGAAACGCGCCGCGCTTGAAAGCCTCGCCGCCGGCCTGCGGGCCGATGCGGTTCCCGCTTGGAGCGCGCACTTGCAGCAAGCGCTGCAAACGCTCGTCACCTCGCCCAATGCCAGCCTCGCCACCGCGGCGCTGCCGCTGGTTTCCCGCTGGGACAAGGGCGGTGTGCTGGCCGGCGAAGTGAAGAAGCAGACGCAGGCGCAGATCGCGAAACTGACGGACGCCGCCCAGCCCGATGACCTCCGCGCACAGGTTGTCACCTCGCTGCTCGCCATGCGCCAGAGCGACGCGGCCATCGTTCCCGCCGTGGCCGGCCTGCTCGGATCGTCCAGTTCCGGTGCCCTGCAAACGCGCGTCCTCGAATCCTTGGGGAATCTGCCTGACGACGCCATTGGCCGGGAAATCGTGAAGGCGTTTCCCAAGCTGTCCGGGGAACTCCATGACGCTGCCTTGAACCAGTTGCTCAAGCGCGGTCCCTGGGCATTGGCGCTCATCGAGGCGCTGGCCGCCGGTTCCGTGGACCCGCAACACCTCGGCCCGGCGGACGTCCACCGGCTGCGCCTGCATCCCAGCGCGGAGGTCTCCCGGCGCGCCAACGCGCTCATGGACAAGCTGCGCGGCCCGGCGGCGAAAGAGAAGGCGGAGTTGATCGCCAAGCTCGCGCACGAGGTCGAGAAACCCGGCAACGCGGCCAAGGGCAAGGAGCTGTATGTCGCCAACTGCGCGAACTGCCATCAGTTCAACGACGTGGGCGTGCTGGTCGGCCCGCCGCTCACCGGCATGGGCGCGCATGGCCCGGCGGAACTGCTCGGCCACATCATTGACCCGAACAAGGAGGTGGATTTCAGCTTCGTCGCCATCAGCATCGAGACCAAGGACGGCGAGGTGCATGACGGCATCGTCACGCGCGAGAACAACGCCCTGGTCGCGCTGCGCAACGCGCAAGGCGAGAAGGAAATCGCCAAGGCCAACATCGCCACGCGCCGCAACACCGGCCGGTCATTGATGCCCGAAGGCTTCGAGGCGCTGGGCGCGGAGGGATTGCGCGACCTGCTCGCCTACCTCTGCGGTTCGGACACGCGGTTCCGGTTCATTGATCTCAGCCCGGCGTTCACCGCCAGCACGCGCGAGGGTTTGTACATGACGAAGGAACCGTCGGGCGGGCAGTTGCCGCTGGCCAAGACGGGCGTGGTGCAGGCGCACGGCGTGCCATTCAACGTCATTGATCCGGCCAAACTGCCGCGCAACGTGATGGTCCTCAAAGGCGGTGACGGGCGCAGTTACTCGCGCCGGGAACTGCCCCAGAAGGTCGAGGCGAAAGTGGGCTTCGCCGCGAAGCAACTGCACTTCCTCGGCAACGTCGGCGGCTGGGCGTTCCCGTTCGGGCAGGAAAAGGAAGCCTCCCTGAAAGTGGCGGTGCATTATGCCGACGGGAAGACCGAGGAACTGGTCTTCAAGAACGGCGAGGACATCGCCGACTACATCCGCGAAGTGGACGTGCCCAACTCCAAGCTCGCGCGCGGCATCGCCGCCGACGGCAAGCAGGTGCGCTTCTCCAGCCGCAAACTCACCGGCTCGGGCGTCATCGAGAAACTCACCTTTGAAAGCGCCGATGGCTCGGTGGCGCCCACGACGCTCGCCGTGACCGCCGACCTGAGCGCCGACCCGCTGCCCGCCATGCCGCAAACCGCCGCGCCGGCCGAGGGCAAGGGGAAAGCCAAAGGCAAGGGCAAGAACACGCCCGTGCAGGTGGCGGCGGCCACGGGTGGAGCCGGCACAACACCCGCCGCGCCATTCCAATGGGGCACAGGCTTGAAAGTGCTGCTGGTCGGCGGCGGGAGCGCGCATGACTACCAGCGCTTCTTCAACCTGGCGGACACCGAGCTGCTCAAGGCCGCCGGTTACAGCGTGAACTACACCGAAAATGGCGCGGTGACGGCGCGCGAACTGGCGAACGTGGACGTGGCCGTGCTCAGCGTGAACCGCGCCGAATGGGCCACGCCGGAGCTGCGCCAGGCGCTGTTCGAGTTCGTGAACAAAGGCAAGGGCCTCGTGCTGCTGCATCCGGGGTTGTGGTACAACTTCCGGGACTGGCCGGAATACAACCGCGAACTGGCGGGCGGCGGTTCACGCGGCCACGACAAGTACGGCGAGTTCGAGGTGAAGCTGGAGGGGAAGGAACATCCGCTGGTGGCGGGCGTGCCCGCGTCGTTCAAAATCAACGACGAACTTTACTACTACCAGGCTGATGCCGCCGGGACACCCATCGAGGTGCTGGCCACCGCGACGTCCACGCAGCGGCCCGGCACCTATCCGCAGGTGTTCGTGGTCAAGCATCCCAAGACGCGCATCGCCGGGATCACACTGGGTCACGATGCCTTTGCCCACAGCCACCCGGCCTACCAGACGCTGCTCAAGAACGCGGTGAAGTGGGTGGCGGGGAAGTGAGCTTGGCCGTTCCTTTGCCACCTCCGGAAAGGAGACATGGGCATGACTTCCAGCCGGTCGCCCCTCTTTGATTTGCCCTCTGAATTGCCTTCTGACGGTTTTTGTCAGCGTTTGTCGAGCAGCCCAACCGCTCTTGATGGCCCCGGCGTGCTCGACGAGCCACAAGGCGATCTTGTCCAACACGACCAACTGATCGTCCGAATAGTCGCGAGAACTCCTCATTCCCACCCAGAAGGACGCTTCACCTGATTGCGCGACAAAAGTGGCATGCCGTGCAAGCTTCGGATTTCGGTAGAAAGAAATCCCCCTGTCCTCTTCCACAAATTCAAACCCGTGGGACTCCAGCACCGATTTCAATTCCTCCCGGATTGAGTTTGTGAGCCGGCCTTGAACTTGATATCCACGCCAGAGATGTAGCTGCAGGCGGGCAGGCTCATCACTGCCATCAAGGCAGCGACCAAGCAGGCAGGTTTCATGCCCCGTCTCATCCGTGGTTAGAGATCCCTTGCCACAACCGCTTGAGGAATCCATGCCTGTTTTCCGGTGAGAAGAAGCGAACCTCGTCGCCTCTGCGCTCACTGACGCCCTGCACCGCGGTCGGGATCGCGCCGGTCATGGCGGATGACCGTGATGCGAATGCGATTGGGAAAGACGCGGAACAGGAAATGGATGGGAAATCGTTTGAGATTCGCCCGGCGCAGGCCGGTGCGGTCGAAATGATGGCGCTCGGGGAACTTCCTGGCGTATTCGATGGCCTCCAGCAGTTCCTTCCAGAAGGCATCGCCCAGGGACACCGAGACGGATTCGTAATGGCGCAGGATGGTCCGTGCCTCGCCGGGGACTTTCGGATGATAGGTGGCTTCCCTCACTTCGACTGCGGGCGGACGGCGGCCACGAACTCCTCGTGGGTCAGGGGCGAAACCCGCCCTGCATCCATGTCCAGTTCCCGGGCTGCCACCTCGGTGTCATCCACACCGGCGGGCGCGTCGTCCAGCGAATGCAGGAGATGAGCGAGCAAACTCTGGCGGTCCTCGCGGGACAACTGGTCGGCGGATCGTTGCAAATCCATCAAGCTGCTCATGGTAGTGAAGCTACCCGACACCCCACACTTCGCAAGTCTTTGCTCCGGGTCTGATTTCCGGCGGGCAGTTGGCCGCGTAACGCCGCGGATTGATCGTCACTCCGCCTTGCGAATCGCCTTCACGAGGCGCTCGTTGCAGGCACGCACGTCGCGGGCCAACTGGCTGGCGATGGCGAACAGCAGGGCGCTGTGCAGCGCAGGATTGGGCCGCACCACCTGCTCGTAACGCTCGCGGGTGAGCGACGCCACCCGCACCTTGCCGGAAGCCGCCGTCGTCGCCGTGCGCTGTCCGCCCTTGAGGAAGGTGATGAGGCCGAAGAGTTCGCCCGGCTGCATGAGCCGCGCCACGGGCACCTGGTTGGCCGACTTGGGCTTGGTGGACACCGCCACGCGGCCTTCCAGGACGATGTGCAGGGCGTCCTTCTCGCGCTTGCCCGCGCGTCCGGCCTTCGCGAACACATGCCCGTCCGGGTGCTCCTCGAAGACCAGCGCGCCGGTAAGCGCTTCCAACTGGGCCTTGTCCAGCCCTTGGAAAAAGGCGACGCCGCGCAATGGGTTTTCTTTGGGCATGGTCAGTCTCCGCGCCCGCTCAGGGTGAGCAGCATGTCCGTGAACCAGCCGTGCTGCTCCGGCGTGGGTGGCGCGGTCTGCTGCGCGTGTCCGCCCTCGACGCGGATCAGGCCGTCGGACGTGCGGTGCAGGCGTTCGGCGAGATCGGAAGCCAGCGCCTCCAGCAGCACGCAGGCGCCCGCCGGGTTCGTCCGCAGAAAATCCTTCAACGCTCCGTGGGAAAACTCCAGGACGTTCGTGGTCTTGCGCAGCACCGACACCGTGGCCGAGGCCGGGCCGGGATCGAGCAGTGACACCTCGCCCACCCACTGGCCCGTGCCCACCTCCGGCAGTTCGACCGAGCCGCCGTCGCGCCCCACCGTCACGCGCAGGGCGCCCTGTTGCACGATGTAAAGAGATTCGGTGTGCTCGCCCTCGCGCACCAGCACGTCGCCGCGCTTCAATTCGAAGACGCACATCAGGTACATGAGCCGGCGCAAATCATCGTCAGCCATGCCCCTGGTGAGGCGGCCCAGGGCTTTTTCCAGTTGGGGATCCTGAATGGCCACGGTGAGCTTGCGGAACGGATTGAAAATCGCGTTCCGCCGAAATGCAACCGGGAAACCATCCTGGCGGAAACCGGGTTCCGGCCCCGCCAGCCTTTCCCAAACCGGCCGGAAAAACCATTTGACCCACCCGGACCGGCCTGATTACCTACGCGCCCGATGTTTCGGCAGGCACATGGCCCTCAGGTGGTCGGCGTGGTCGTCAAGGACTGACGCGGCCCGAGGCTCGTTGCCGTTGCCCACAGGTCGCCCGCCGTTCCGCCAGGGACGCGGGTTTTTGCTTTGAAGTATGCGACACACCATCTCAGTGCTCGTGGAGAACAAGTTTGGCGCGCTCACGCGCATCGCCGGGCTGTTCAGCGGGCGCGGCTTCAATATTGACTCGCTCAATGTCGCCCCCACGCAGGACCCCTCCAAGTCGCACATGACCATTGTCACGCGCGGCGACGACGCCACCTGCGAGCAGATCGTCAAACAGCTCAACAAGCTGGTGGACGTGCTTGAAGTGCGTGACTTCCGGGACGGCGAATACATTGACCGCGAGCTGGTGCTGATCAAGGTGCAGACGGG
>Ga0073934_10009481_pt1 | contig 12465 bp, 10 predicted proteins | sample LarsenN4metaG_FD_76834 | JGI IMG/M metagenome (GOLD analysis project Ga0073934, IMG submission 76834) | Hot spring sediment bacterial and archeal communities from British Columbia, Canada, to study Microbial Dark Matter (Phase II) - Larsen... ... | reverse complement strand
TTTATTTATAAATTTTGTCTCAGTATGGTACAGTATAATATTTTTATTGCTTACTATCTTTATAATTCCAGTCTTACCGAAATCAATTTTATTAAAGCTTTCGGTGCACTTGCCCATATCATACATAATTGTAACTACCCCCATAAAACCGAACCTGCTGCTTACGGGCTTTGAGAAAGGCAGCAGAAGCCTTCCTGCCGTTTCAGAAACGAAGGGATGACCTATGTATATCCCTCTGCTTTTCTTAATAATTTCAAGTTCCTTTGTATCGAAAAAAAGCTTTCCGTTGTAATTGTTACCGAATTTTGATCCATCAATGACCACCTTCCCGGCAGTATCAGTTACAAAAGCTGTAGCATAGATTTTTTCCGAACTGTTAACAGTGCTTTGCAGGGTTGATATTATGGAGTAATAAGACAGCGTATTCTGTGTCCTGGAGCTGGAATTGAAATCCTTCAATGTTTCTATCAAATCTGCATTATTTGTCAAGCCTCTTAATACATTGTCGGCATTTTTCGCGTGGGTTTCTATTTTGTCATATATATATTGTGAGTATGCCCTTAAAGTATTTTCCTTTTCCATGGTAACGTGGTTTGTTGTATTAATATAGGTAAATAACCCTACCAGAACCATTGGGATGACTGATATGGCGACAAGTACGAAGACAAGCTGGGTTTTTAAGGTTGTTGCGAATAGTGATGATCCTTTTTTATTTCTCATTTAAACCACTCCTAAACCACTCCAAATTTTTAATTAAAATTAATCTATTACCTTATATATCCTAATCAATAATATGTCGACTATGATAAGGGCACTTTAACTTCTTGTTAACTTTATGTTAGCTTTCCAGTGTAAAAAGCATTAAACTCCTGTAATTTCTAGCCTTTTGAGGTTTTATAAATTATCGGATTTTATGTAGATTTTTGTCGTTTATAAAATCAATATATTAAGCACGTTTTAAAGCCGCCATATCAAACTTAACTTTAAATTAACAAAAGGTTAATTGTTATTTAATTATGGAACTGTATCATGACATTGTTGATACATATAAAACATTTAAAATTCCAGGAGGTAAATGTAATGAAGAAGTTAAGCTTTAAAACACTGATTGTGTTATTTGTTCTCGTTTTCTCAATGGCAGCTCTTTTTTCGGCATGTGGCGACACTGCAACCTCGGATGATTCATCGGAACCTACTCCCACAGCAGCCTCCGACGCATCCGGCAGTACTGATTCAACTTTAAGCGGTACGGTATCAGTAATAGGTTCTACTTCTGTCGGACCTCTGGCAGAAGAGCTTGCACAAGCTTTTGAAGATAAGAACCCTGACGTACAGGTTGATGTACAAGCAATAGGATCAACCCAGGGAATACAGGCCGCTAACGAAGGAACTGCAGATATCGGAACATCCTCACGTGAGCTTAAGGAGGAAGAAAAGGCATACGGACTTGATGTTAAAACCATAGCAATAGACGGTATCGCAGTAGTAGTACATCCCAGCAACAAGGTAAAGGATCTGACTGCAGAGAATATTCAGAAAATTTTCAAGGGTGAAATCACAAACTGGAAGGATGTTGGCGGCGACGACAAGCCCATTCAGTTGGTAATCCGTGAATCGGGCTCAGGTACCAGGGGTGCATTTGAAGAGCTTCTTGAGCTTGAAGAAAAGCAGTCCGACGGTACAAAGAAGTCTCTTGTCAAGGAAGAAGGATCAATTGTAGCTAACAAAAACGGTGAAGTTAAAACTAACGTTTCTACAAAGGAAAACTCAATCGGATATATTTCAATGGGTATCGTAGATAATACGGTTCAAGCTGTAAAGGTTGACGGAGTAGATGCTTCAGTAGAAAATATAAAGAATAAAACCTATTCCCTGTGGAGACCTTTCATAATGGTAACCAAGGGTGAGCCTAAAGCTCCTGCAAAAGCATATCTTGACTTCATTCTCAGTGACGAAGGACAGGAAATAGTTAAAAAGAGCTTCATTTCCTACAAGGCAATGGAATAATCGGTAACAATTGAAAAAACTGAACACCTTAGACTCCGCATCATGTCGGGGTCTAAGGTTATGTTTTGATAAATTCAGCCATATTACCCGTACTGGAATTTTTACATATTCCCCTTATATCTCTCAGGAGGTGTCAGCCCCGTGTCGCTAAACAATAAAATGTCTGAACCGGCAGTAAGTGTAGGCTTAAATAATATCAGCACTGCTTCCCCTGCTCAAAATGCCGGTAAAAAAAAGGCAAAAGCTGTAATTGAAAGAATTATTGAATATTTCTTCTTTTTATGTGCATGTATGGCAATAGTATCAGTTGCCGTCATAACAATATATATCTTTGCAAAGGGGTCTCCCGCCATTATTAAAATCGGCATTACGGATTTTATTTTCGGCACCAAATGGAAGCCCCTTGAACGTGAGTTTGGCATTTTTCCCATGGTAGTTACATCAATATTGGGTACCGGGGGTGCAATTGCCGTAGGAGTACCGATAGGTTTGTTCACAGCAATATTTCTGGCAGAGATGGCCCCAAATTGGGTTGTCAGGGTTTTCAAGCCGGCCGTTGAGCTTTTAGCCGGTATCCCTTCCGTTGTGTATGGCTTTTTTGGCCTGGTGGTTATAGTTCCTCTTATCGGTGAACACCTTGGAGGCCCGGGAAATAGCCTGCTGGCAGTAATTATCATACTGAGCATAATGATACTTCCAACTATTGTGAGCATATCCGAGACATCCATCCGTGCAGTTCCCCGGAACTACAAGGAAGGCTCACTGGCATTGGGAGCTTCTCATATTCAAACTATTTTCAAAGTAATACTGCCTGCTGCACGTTCCGGTATAATGGCTGCAGTAGTCCTTGGTATAGGAAGAGCAATAGGAGAAACCATGGCGGTAATTCTTGTGGCGGGGAACTCCCCCTTTCTACCAAAGTCAATATTGGATCCTGTCCGTACTCTGACAGCAAATATTGCAATGGAAATGGGATATGCCTTTGGCCTTCACAGAGATGCGCTTTTTGCAACCGGAGTGATACTATTCATTTTCATAATGGCAATAAACATTATTTTAAATCTAATAGTTAATAAAAGGAAAGGTGCATAGTATGGAAAAGATAAGTCCTTCAAATATAAAGGCGTCTTCACACCGTAAAAAGATTAGAATATCAGATATAGTTTTAAAGTCGCTGATTTTCCTCTTTTCCTTCATAACAATAGGTGTTCTTGTATTGATATTGGCATATGTAATTTCTCAAGGCATATCCCATATCAATTGGAGCTTTATAAGCGACATTTACAATGCCAACAAAGGAAAATACGGCATCTTCCCCATGATCGTCAATACAGTTTTAATTGTCCTGCTCACTGTGGTAATAGCGGCGCCTGTAGGAATCTGTTCTGCAATATACCTGGTGGAGTACTCAAAGCCGGGTAAAATAGTATCGTTGATAAGGTTCACAACCGAAAGCCTTGCAGGTATCCCTTCAATAATATATGGCATTTTTGGTTTCATATTTTTCGGAATTACTATGAATTTAAAATTTTCACTGCTTTCGGGTGCCTTTACCCTAAGTATTATGGTATTACCCACAATAATCAGAACTACAGAAGAGTCGCTTAAAGCCGTCCCCATATCGTTTAAGGAAGGCAGTCTGGCTTTAGGGGCTACAAAGCTTACAACAATAGCCAGAGTCATACTCCCCTGTGCTATTCCCGGAATATTGACAGCAGTAATTTTAAGCGTAGGACGTATAGTAGGTGAAACAGCCGCACTGATTTTCACCTTCGGGCAGGGCCTTGACATTGTGGATTCACCCTTCAGACCCGGAAGTACCCTATCGGTTCATCTTTATATACTTTCCACCGAAGGGCTTTCGCTAAAACAAGCTTTTGCCACAGCTACAATTCTAATAATTGTAGTAGCTCTCATTAACCTGGCTTCCACCCTGGTTGCATCCAGGATAAAGAAACTGACAATAGGAGTCAAGGATGTAGCCGGCATGTAAAACATATTGGACAAATACCTCAATAATACGGTCTGTTGTTGTATGAAATAATAGTTATGATAGTTTCCCGGCGCTTAACCTTAGTTTAACACTGTATTAACAGCCAGTTAAAACATAGTTGCTATTGTGTAAAATGTAAAAAAATATGAAATTAAGTACCGGCAAATACAGTTCGAATTTATATAAAGAAGGGTTGATGACTTGTGAGTAACAAATCCTTGAAAGTGTGTACAAAAAATCTTAATTTGTTTTATGGCACAGTGCAGGCCTTAAAAAACATATCGCTGGATATGGAGGAAAAAAAGGTAACCGCATTGATAGGTCCTTCAGGCTGCGGCAAATCTACTTTTATAAAAACTCTTAACAGAATGAACGACCTTATACCCAACGTTAAAATAACCGGAGATGTGTATATAGACAATTTGAACATATATAAGGAATGTGATATAGTTGAGCTTAGGAAGAGAGTCGGAATGGTATTTCAAAAACCCAATCCCTTCCCTATGTCGGTATATGACAATGTAGCGTATGGTCCCAGAATACACGGAATCAAATCAAAATCCAAACTCAATGAGATTGTTGAAACCAGCTTGAAAAAAGCCGCTTTATGGGATGAAGTCAAGGATAGGCTCAAACAGAACGCACTTGGCCTTTCAGGCGGCCAGCAGCAGAGGCTTTGTATTGCCAGAGTTTTGGCAGTAGAGCCCGATGTGGTATTGATGGATGAGCCTACATCAGCACTGGACCCTATATCTACCTTGAAAATTGAGGACTTGATCGAGGAGCTCAAGGAGAATTACACAATTATCATTGTAACCCATAATATGCAGCAGGCAGGAAGAATATCGGATGTGACGGCATTTTTCCTCCACGGCGAGGTTGTAGAATTTGATAATACCGAAAAGATATTCAGCAAGCCTGCGGACAAACGCACCGAAGATTATATAACCGGCAGGTTCGGATGATATATATGTAAGATTTGTGTTAATTATAGTACTGATTCAGAATAAATACCTACTGTTTTACCATATGGTATAAAAATAATTCTATAGAGCCGAGGTGTAAATAATGGTTACAAGACACTTTTTTGATAAGGAACTGGAGGAGCTTCATCTTGAGATGATTAAGATGGGAAGCCTTGTTGAGGAATCCATTGAAAATACAATCATTGCTTTAAAGAAACAGGATACCGAGCTGGCAAGGAAGATATTCAAGAATGACGATATAATCGATGACATGGAAACAAAAATTGAGAGGATGTGCCTGAACCTTATTGCAAGGCAGCAGCCTCTTGCAGGCGATCTCAGGACGATAAGCGCCGCTCTTAAGATAATTACGGATATGGAGAGGATTGGAGACCATTCTTCCGATATCGCAGAAATTACAATCAGAATGGCAAATGAGAAATATATAAAACCTCTGATAGATATACCCAAAATGGCTGAACTTGCCAAGCAGATGGTTAACAAAGCTCTTGACGCTTATGTAAAGCAGGATATAGAACTGGCAAAGGAAGTCTGCGACAGTGATGACGCTGTGGATGATCTCTTCTCAAAAATTGTTCTGGAGCTTATTAATATAATGAAGAATGATACACAGACTACCGAGCAGGCAATTAATTTTATGTTTATTGCCAAATACCTGGAAAGAATGGCAGATCACGCAACAAACATCGGCGAATGGGTTGTATATAATGTAACAGGTGAACACGAACATCTTACAAGACATACAACCAGGGATGACAGTGTTAATAATCCCTTTATCAAGTAGCCTTTACCTGATATTTTTAAGGAAGGTGTTTATATGTCAAAAGAACTTATTTTTGCCGTAGAGGACGAAGTTCATATTCAACAATTGATAAAGTACAACCTGGAAGCTAACGGCTATAAGGTGCTGACCTTTGAGAGCGGTGAAAGCCTTCTTAAAGAATGTAAGAACACAATACCGGATTTGTTTATTCTGGACATAATGCTTCCAGGTATGGATGGTCTTGAGCTTTGCCGGCAGTTAAGACAGAATATACGTACAAAGAATGTGCCTGTAATAATGCTTACGGCAAAAAGTGAAGAGTTTGACAAGGTTCTTGGGCTTGAATTGGGAGCTGACGACTATATAACAAAACCCTTCAGCGTAAGAGAGCTTGTCGCCCGTGTAAAAGCCCTGTTCAGAAGGGTTAACAGTTCCATACCCCCTGAAGCCGAAATAATAAGCCACGGCAATATATCCATTGACTGTACAAGACGCGAGGTCTATAAAGATGGCAAAATGATTGAAATGCCACTACAGGAGTTTGAGCTTCTGAAGCTTCTCATTCTCAACAAGGGTAAGGTTTTATCAAGAGAAGTCCTGCTGGATAAAATCTGGGGCTTTGATTATTATGGCGAAACACGTACTGTAGATGTTCACATACGTTATCTCAGGCAAAAAATCGAAGATGACGACAGTAATCCGATATATATAGATACAGTAAGGGGTATAGGCTACAGGTTTAATGATAAAAGCAGCAAATAAAACATAAATTGATGATTTGAGTTGACAGTTTTTTTAATTTGATTTAATGTTTTAATTGCAGGGGCGGAACTATGTTTTCGCCCTGCCTTTATATTTGATACCAAACGGTTGCAAAAGGGCGGTTATCTTTATGAAAAGAAAGATTTTTACCAACTATGTAATTCTAATTATAATCGGTATAACCCTCACCGGTTTTTTTGTCTCGCAGCTAACCCAGAAGTACTATAAGTATGAAGTCGAACAGCGTCTGAAAAACACGGCAATTTTAATAAAACATCAAGTATATAAAGATTTGGCAGCAAATAAAGATATCGACTATAATGTAATCGCAAATAATTATTCCAGGCTTTTGAACAGCTCTCACGGCGGCAACGACAAAATCGAAGATATCGGTATGCGGATTACATTTATCGATTTTAAAGGAAATGTTTTGGGTGAATCGGAAAAGGACTATCATGAAATGGAAAACCACCTGAACCGGAAGGAAATTCAGGAAGCTATAAATGGTAATATAGGTAAGGCAATCCGTCCAAGCAAGACCTTGAATATCGACTTTCTCTATATTGCTGTGCCTATAGAGGAAAGCAGGATTGTTATAAGGGCAGCCGTTCCCCTGCTTCAATTGGAAAAAATCGATAGGACCATCATGCTGTATTCTATAGCAGGAATACTGGCCGGGCTTGTTTTAACCGCTCTGCTTGCATTAAGGTTCTCATATTCGGTAACCCAGCCTATAAAGGAGCTTATTTCAGTATCAAGAGATATTTCAACAGGTAACTACTCCAAGCGTGTTTATGTAAAATCCAGGGATGAAATCGGTCAGCTTTCGGATACTTTTAACGAAATGGCATTACAGCTAGAAAAAACTGTTGCAGACCTCATAGACAAAAACGTCAAGGTTGATTCGATAATCAACAGTATGATTAGTGGAATTGTAGCGGTTGACAGCAGTTACAGAATTATGTTGATTAATTCCATGGCGTGTGAAATGTTTAATATAAAAAACTGCACCGGTACCATAGGAAGCAACCTTCTTGAAACAATCAGGAATCACCAGATCAATTTACTTTTACAGGAAACCATAGAAAAAAACATTTCACTTGTCAATGAGATTATTATTGGAGGCGCTCCGGAAGACAAAGTCTTAAGGATCTATACAAACCCCATAAAGTCAAAGGACTCCACCAGCATAAATTCGGGCGGTATAGTATTCATACAGGATATTACCAATATAAGAAAGCTTGAACAAATCAGAACTGAATTTGTGTCAAATGTCACCCATGAATTAAAGACCCCTCTCACCTCTATCAGGGGTTTTATTGAAACCCTCAGGGGTGGAGCAATCAACGACAGGGATGTGGCCGAAAAATTTCTTCAGATAATCGACATTGAGGCGGAAAGGCTGTATATGCTGATAAATGATATATTATACCTTTCAGAAATTGAAACCAAACAAAGAGACGCCAACATACACCAGTACAACCTGAGGAATATTGTGGAGGAAGTTCTCCCCATACTTCAGAGTGCAGCTGAAAAAAAGAACATTACTCTCATAAGTGAAATAGAACCTGGACTTAAAGTAGTAGTAAACAAGGACAGGATAAAGCAGATGCTTATAAATCTGGTGGATAACGGTATCAAATATAATCAGGAAAACGGTGCTGTAGCAATCAAAGCCTATAAAGCCGAAGGAAAAGTTATCATATCGGTTAAGGATACCGGAATAGGAATAGCCAAAGAACATGTTTCCAGAATATTTGAGCGCTTTTACAGGGTAGATAAGGGAAGATCCAGAAATATGGGAGGGACAGGTCTGGGCCTCTCAATAGTAAAGCATATTGTTAACCTTTACAACGGCGATATTAGAGTTAACAGTGAGCCCGGAAGCGGTACCGAATTTATAATCCAGCTGCCGGTATAGCTTAAAAAGGCTGAATAGAGCATGTCCGACAATTATGTCGGGCGTGCTTTTATTTTTTAATAAATCTTAACAAAATATGAAATACATTAACAAAGAATTAAACTATATGGAAAATGCAATTAACATTAATCCTATTTAATTAAGAGGAAAATTATACATAAGCCGGATGTGTTTACAAGGCTTCTGTAAAATTAAATTTTGAGGGGGATTAATAGAATGTTTAAAATGAAAAACCTTTTAGTGGCAGTAATCCTGCTTGCTGTTGCAATCACTGCCAGCATAGCACCAATATCAGCAGACAGCAAGATAAAGCTTTCTCTTGACGGCAAAGATCTGGCAGTTAAAGTATCACCTGTTTCGTCAGGCGGAAAAATGTACGTTCCCATAAAGGAAGCAGCTGAAGCAATAGGCGGTATTGTTACCTGGAGTAAAATCTCAAAGCGTATGACAATAACAACCTGTGATAAAAATATAGTAATCAACGGAAACTCAAATAAGGCTGTAGTAAACCACAATACAATAATTCTTGACGGAACTACAAAGGTAATAGACGGTACACTCCTTGTTCCCTTCAGTTTCCTCGAAAAGGGTCTTGGAATATATGCTACCTACAGTGCATCATCAAAATCAATAACAGCCAAATATTTCACAAATATGAAGGGCACCCTGAAAGCCGGCGGTTCTACTACAATTGAGCCTATAGCCTCAAAAGCCGCCATCAAGTTGATGGAAATGAACAAGGGTCTTAGTGTAACTGTAGCAAAAGGCGGTTCAGGTGAAGGTATAAAAGGCGCTTATAACGGAACCTTCAATATAGGTAACGCATCAAGAGCTCTTACCGATACCGACAAAAAGACCTATCCCGGACTTGTAAGCACAACTATAGGAAGAGACGGTATCGCAATAATAGTAAACAAGAAAAACTCTGTAAAGAATCTTTCAACTCAACAGGTATTCGACATATTTACCGGAAAAATATCAAACTGGGCTGACGTAGGCGGTAAGAAAGCGCCCATCAATGTATATACCCGTGAATCAGGCTCAGGCACACTTACATCCTTTGTAGAACTTGCTCTTCATATGTATGATAAAAAAGCTTCTGTTGTAGCAAGAGCAACTCCAATGGCTGAAAACGGCACAGTGTTGAACGCAATTTCACAGGATGAAAACTCCATAGGCTTCCTCTCCCTGGGTTTTGTAGAATCCAGAGTAAAGGCTCTTGATATTGAAAATGTTACTCCCAACAGTGTAAACTGTCTCTCAGGCAATTACAAATATGTCAGACCCCTTAATGTTTTGACAAAGGGTGCACCTTCCGGATTGGCAGCCAAATTCATAAACTATCTCCTCAGCCCCGACGGCCAGTTGATGATAGTCAAGGAAGGCTACCTGCCTCTCATACTTGAAGATTAAGACACTGGAGTAAAGGTTTAAAACTTATATTCTGTTTGGTACTACATCTGCCGCCATCTGTCATAAACTACTGCATTGTGAATGGATGGCGGCATTGGTTTATTTTTAAGGGGTGATGTTTTTTGGAAAATATGGATATAGTAAACAACCAAAAGATGCTTACGGCATCCAGAAGTGAAAAAAACAGGGTCAGGCTTTCCCAGGTAAGAGACCGTATATGTGAAGCCGGAGTACTTGTACTAACTGCTATCAGTGCCCTGATTATAGTGTTTATATTCCTTTTTATTTTGAATAGGGCATGGGAAATATTCAAGGTAAACGGATTGGGTTTTATTTTGAATAAAGGCTTTGACCAGCAGTTAAGCAATGCATATTATGCTTCTGCAGAAAGTCCCCAATGGATATTCGGGGCATTAGGGCTTCTGATCGGAACACTGACAACAACCCTAGGAGCACTTATTATAGCTATCCCAATGGGTTTGGGTACAGCAATTGTAATAACAGAGCTGGCCCCCTCCTGGATGAAGACCTTCCTTCAATCCGTTGTACGGCTCCTTGCCTCCATCCCATCCATTGTATTCGGGCTTCTGGGGCTTATGATAATAGTTCCGTTCATATTAAATAATTTTGTAAACGTCGACATGCAAATCAAGTACATAAATTTCTTCCAGCTGACAGGCCACAGCATGCTTGCCGGAGTTATTGTACTGAGCATAATGATAACCCCTATAATAATTGCACTGTCTGTTGATGCAATAAACGCAGTACCTAAAAAATTCAAGGAAGCCTCTCTTGCACTGGGTCTCTCCCATTGGAGAACCATTGTCAAGGTGATACTTCCTGCCGCCAAGTCAGGTATAATAGCCGGTATAATCCTTGGTACAGGAAGAGCCATAGGTGAAGCCATTGCTCTGTCAATGGTAAGCGGAGGTGTTGGAAATATCCCCAACCCGGCCCATGGACCGGTTTTCTTCCTTACTCCAGTCCTTACACTGGCCTCTGCCATAGTAAATAAATCAGAAGCAATGTCAACTCCTACCATAGAAGCTGCATTATTCGCCTGCGGAGTTGTACTTCTGATTACCAGCACCACACTGAGCCTTCTCACCAAGATTGTAGAAATAATTGTGAAGAGAGGTGAAGGAATTGAATAAAAAAATGTTCAAAAGCTACTCCGGCCAATTCCTGTCATGGTTTGCATCCAGTCTTACCATAGCTGCCTGTCTTGGAATAATTATATACGTATTTGTAATGGGGTACAAATCACTCAATTTGAATTTTATATTTACAGAGCCCAACCCTACCCAGGATGAAAGTATGGTTGGCGGAATAAGTACACCTATTGCAGGGACACTGTTACTAACTGCCATAGGTACCCTCCTCGCTTTCCCGTGGGCCCTTGGAACAGCCATATATTTATCCGAATATGCAAAAAAGAATATAATTACACAGTTATTCAGGCTGGGCATTGATGTATTGGCCGGCGTACCGACAATAGTTATTGCCATTTTCGGTGTTGCAATATTCAGTAATCCTTTTTTTGGCTTTCTGAGTTCAAAAGTTGAGGTAGAAGGAGTAAGCAAGGTATTTGGCAAATCCTTTTTTGTTGCCGGCATAACGATGGCTATCATGATACTCCCATTTGTGATTAAAACCTGTGAGGAAGCCATCAAATCGGTGCCCGATTCCTACAGGGAAGGGTCTTTGGCAATGGGTGCAAGCAAATGGTATACCATAATCAAAATTGTAATTCCCTCGGCGAGTAATGGCATAATAGCGGCAATAGTACTCGGAATGGGCAGAATTATCGGCGATACGGCTATTGTTGTATTGACACTTGGTGCCACAATCCGGATGACCGGCCTGCAGCCCTGGTGGACACCTGATAATTGGATAAGTACTTTGCAAAACACAGGCTCTACCCTGACCACCTATATATACCATATGTCCCCTGCCGGATACGGAAATATGCCGGAAAAGGCATTCGGCGCTTCACTTGTTTTAATAGTAGTAATAATACTGCTTAACCTTATGACTGATTTCCTGGTAAGCAATAAAAAGATCACAAAGGAGGATTAAGGTAGAGTGCAAAACAGTATATCAACAAACAGCGAACTTATTGTAAGAGAAAGGGAATTTCTGCACGAAGCAGATAATGATTCACCTATAATCAGGGTCAGAGACCTTAATGTCTGGTATGGAGATACCAAAGCCCTTTCAGATGTCAATATCGACATAATGAGAAACAGGATAACCGCCTTCATAGGACCCTCAGGCTGCGGCAAAACAACCCTGTTAAGATGCCTGAACAGGATGAATGACCTTATTAAAAGCTTCAGGAAAACAGGATCAATAACACTGGACGGGGAAGACATGTACAGCAGCAAAACCGACGTAATGCAGTTACGTAAGAAAGTGGGAATGGTGTTTCAGCAGCCTAATCCTTTTATTAAATCAATATATGACAACATGAAGCTGCCTGTCCGCGAGAACCTGTCCAGAATGGACAGGAAGGCGGAAAAAGATCTTATTATAGGCAAGCTCCAGGATTCAACCCTGTATGATGAGGTTAAAGACAGGCTTCACCAGTCGGCAGTAAAGCTTTCGGGAGGACAGCAGC
>Ga0073934_10009480_pt1 | contig 12466 bp, 10 predicted proteins | sample LarsenN4metaG_FD_76834 | JGI IMG/M metagenome (GOLD analysis project Ga0073934, IMG submission 76834) | Hot spring sediment bacterial and archeal communities from British Columbia, Canada, to study Microbial Dark Matter (Phase II) - Larsen... ... | reverse complement strand
TCGCGCCGGGTGCCGCCCCGCGCGACCACGAGACCTACCGGCTTGCCACCAATCTGACGCCCGAGCAGGTGCGCGAGACCTTCTCGACGCCGGAAACCGTGCCGTTCTGGCAGCTTCCGCAGTTCATCGAGCTTGCCGACCGCGCCGGCCTCACGGCGGCCGGCTACCGCCTGCAATATCACAAGCTGCTGGCGCGACCGTTCATGCTCGCGGCCATGGTGCTGCTCGCGGCCGCTTTCAGCTTGCGCTTCTTCCGCTTCGGCGGCGTGCAGAAATTCGTCCTCGCCGGATTGCTCTCCGGTTTCCTGCTCTATGTCCTGACCAAGATGATCGACGACATCGGCAACGCCGAGCTGATCAATCCGGTCGCGGCCGCTTGGCTGCCGGTGCTCACCGGCGGGACCATCGGACTCGTTGCGCTGCTCTATCAGGAGGACGGGTGATGGCGATTCCGCCCTCCGCCCGCGCGCGCGTCCGCCGGCGGCTGTCGATTGCGGTGATCGTTCTTTCCGGCCTGACCGCGCTTGCGGGCGGGAGCGGGAGTGACGTTGCGCGAGCGCAGGCGCAGTTTGCCTTCCCGCCGCGACCGGCGCCGGTGCCGCCGCCGCAGGTCCGCCCCCGCCGCCCCGGCGAGGCCGCACCGATGCTGCTGCAGGCGACCGAGGTGCAGTACGACTACGTCAACAAGCGCGTGTCCGCCGTCGGCAACGTGCAGGTCTATCATGCCGGCTCGACGCTCGAGGCCGATCGGCTGATCTACGACGAGAACACCAAGCGCCTACACGCCGAGGGCAACGTCCGCCTGACCGAACCCGACGGCCGCATCACCTATGCCGAGATCCTCAATCTCAGCGACGATTTCCGCGACGGTTTCGTCGACTCGCTCAGGCTCGACACGCCGGACCAGACCCGGATGGCGGCGGCGCGCGCCGACCGTTCGGCCGGCAATTTCACCGTCTTCCACAGCGGCGTCTATACCGCCTGCGAACCCTGCAAGGAGGATCCGAAGAAGCCGCCGCTGTGGCAGGTCAAGGCGGCACGGATGATCCATGACCAGGGCGAGAAGATGATTTATTTCGAGGACGCGCGCCTCGAATTCTTCGGTCGCCCGATCGCCTATCTTCCCTATTTCTCCGCGCCCGACCCCACCGTCAAACGCAAGTCGGGCTTCCTCATCCCGCTCGCCTCCTACAGCGGCAAGTACGGCCTGGGCGTCGAGGTGCCCTACTACTGGGCGATCGCGCCGGACTACGACCTGACCTTCTCGCCGCGGTTGATGACGCGTCAGGGTCTGCTGATGCGCGGCGAATGGCGGCAGCGCCTGATCGACGGGGCCTACTCGATCCGCGCGAGCGGCATCTACCAGCTCGACAAGGACGCCTTCGACCGCACCGGCGGACCGTCCACGCCCGGCGCCCGCGACTGGCGCGGCAGCATCGAGACCTCGGGACAGTTTGCCATCAACGACAAATGGGTGTGGGGATGGGACGGCGTCATTCCCTCGGACCCGACCTATTTCCAGGACTACGGCCTGAACATGAATCAGCGCGCCGGCGATCTGTTCCAGTCGGGCGCGACCGAAGGCGTCTCACAGCTCTATCTCTCCGGCCGCGGCGACCGCAGTCATTTCGACGCCCGCGCGATCTACTACTATGGGTTCTCCGAATCCGATGCTCAGAAGCAGATTCCGGTGATCCATCCGGTGATCGATTATGTCTACAAGTTCGGCTCACCGGTGTTCGGCGGCGAACTCGGGTATCGCGCAAACCTGACGAGCCTGAGCCGCGAAAGTGCAGCCTTCGACGCGGTGACCACGACTGCGCTCTTGACCGGCCGCTGCGGGCCGCTCACCGCCGACCCGACGGTGAAGGTCCCGGCCAATTGCCTGATGCGCGCGTTTCCCGGCAGCTACACGCGCGCCTCAGCCGAAGTCGAATGGAAGCGCAGCGTGACCGACCCGATCGGTCAAGTGTTCACGCCGTTCGTCAAGCTGCGCACCGACGTTGCCGCAATCTCGGTCAATTCGCAGCCCGGCGTCGCCAATTTCATGACGCCCGGCGACAGTTCCGAGTTCCGTGCCATGCCGACGGTCGGCGTCGAGTACCGCTATCCCTTCATCAACGTCCAGTCCTGGGGCACGCAGACGATCGAACCGATCGCGCAAGTGATCCTGCGGCCGAACGAGCCCCGCATCGGCCGCTTCCCCAACGAGGACTCGCAAAGCCTCGTGTTCGACGACAGCAATCTGTTCCGCGTCGACAAGTTCGCCGGCTGGGACCGCGTGGAAGGCGGCGGTCGCGCCAACGTCGGCATCCAGTACACCGCCCAGTTCAATCGCGGCGGAGCAATAAGCGCCCTGTTCGGACAATCCTATCAGCTCTTTGGCGTCAACTCCTTCGCCGTCACGGATGCAACCAACACCGGGCTCGGCAGCGGCCTCGACACCACGAACTCCGATTACGTGGCGCGGCTTTCCTACCAGCCCGACCGCATCTACACCTTCACCACGCGCTACCGCTTCGACCACGAGAGCTGGGCATTGCGCCGATTCGAGGTGGAGGGCAGCGCCAACCTCGACCGCTGGACGCTCGGCCTGCTGTACGGCCGCTACGATGCACAGCCGCAGCTCGGCTTCGTGCTGCCGCGCGAGGGCATTCTCGGATACGCCACCGTCAAACTCGACGCCAACTGGCTCGCCACCGCCGCACTCCGCTACGACCTCGACGCTGGCAAGTTCTCGCAGACCCAGTTTGGCATCGGCTACATTGACGATTGCCTCATTCTCGCCCTGAACTACATCACCAGTTACGCCTACAGCGGCAACCCGGTCGCCGATCACCGGGTCATGCTGCAGCTAGGCCTGCGCACGCTTGGCGGCACGGCGTTCACCCAGACTGTCGGCACGAGCCAGGGCGGGCTATAAGGGCGCGCGGGCGCGTGCAATGGTCGAGCGATCGCGGCCGGCGCCCGGCCCCGGTCGGAGGGCACCCGGTCGGAGAACGATGGACAGTACCGATGCCGAGGATTCGTGCATCACGGCTTGGGATTGTGCGCCCGGCAGCGCTTGTGCTGCTAGCCTGGTGCGGCCTTGCGCCTGCGTTCACTGCGCCCGCCCATGCCCAGTTCGTCGCCGTCGTCGTCAACGGCGAGCCGATCACCAACTACGACGTCGAGCAGCGCGCCAAGCTTATCCAACTCTCCTCGCGTCGCACCCCCACGCGCAAGGAGGTGATCGACGAACTGATCGACGAGAAACTGAAGCTGCAGCTCATCCGTCGCTACAGCATCGAGGGAATCGACAAGGATGTCGACAACGCCTACGCCAACATGGCGCGCCGCATGCGCGCGACGCCGAAGGAATTCACCGAGCAGCTTGCCCGCGCCGGCATCCAGCCGGATACACTCAAGTCGCGCATCAAGGCCGAAATCACCTGGAACCAGGTCATTCGCGGGCGCTTCCATTCCAGCTTCCAGATTTCCGACAAGGACCTGATGGCTCAATTGGAAGGCCAGAAGGCCGAGGATGCGCAACCGGCCGCCTACGACTACACGCTACGGCCGATCCTGTTCATCGTGCCGCGCGGCTCGCCGCCGGCCGTGGTCGAAGCGCGCCGCCGCGAGGCGGAGAGCCTGCGTGCGCGCTTCCAGGGCTGCGAAGAGGGATTGATGCAGGTGCGCGGCCTGCGCGACGTGGCGGTGCGCGCGGCCGTCGTCAAGAGTTCGGCCGACCTTAGTCCTGCGCTGCGCGAGGTCCTGGAGAAGACCGAGATCGGCCGGCTGACGGCGCCAGAGTCCACCCTCCAGGGGATCGAGGTCTATGCGCTGTGCGGCAAGCGCCCGTCCGCCTCCGACAACGCGCCGGGCAAGCGCGAGGCGCGCGAGAAATTGATCAAGGAACGCTTCGACGCGCGCGCGGCGAAGTATCTGCAGGAACTGCGCAGCCAAGCCATGATCGAGTACCGGTAGGCCCGCGTCGATGCCACGACCATTGGTTCTGACCCTCGGCGAAGCGGCCGGAATCGGGCCTGACATCACGCTCATGGTCTGGCTCCGCCGCGCGGAGCTCGACCTGCCGCCGTTCTATGTGGTCGGCGATCCGCAATGCCTTGTCCGCCGCGCCGCGCGCATGGGCCTTGCTGTGCCGATCGAGGTCACAAGAGCCGATGCCGCAACCGCGGTCTTCACCCGCGCATTGCCGGTCGTGAGTCTTGCGCAGACTGCGACCGCCGAGCCCGGCCGGCCGGACGACACCAGCGCGCCCGCGGCGATCGCCTCGATCGATCGGGCGGTCGCAGACGTCGTGTCCGGCGCGGCGTCGGCCGTCGTCACCAATCCTGTCGCCAAGAATGTGCTCTACGTCTCCGGCTTCGCCGACCCGGGCCACACGGAGTATCTCGGCAAGCTGTCGTTCGAACTGACCGGAATCCCGGCCTGGCCGGTGATGATGCTGTGGTCGCCCGAGGTCGCCGTGGTACCGGTGACCATCCATGTGCCGTTCAGGGAGGTCCCGCAGCGGCTCACGCGCGACCTGATCTTCGAGACCGGGCGCGTGGTGGCGCGCGATCTCATCGAGCGGTTCGGCATTGCGAAGCCGCGCCTTGCGGTCGCGGGCCTCAACCCGCACGCCGGCGAGGACGGCACCCTCGGCCGCGAGGATGCAACCATCGTCAAGCCCGCGGTCGAACGGCTCATTGCCGACGGCATCGATGCGCGCGGGCCGCTCGCTGCCGATTCCATGTTCCACGCTGCAGCGCGCAAGACCTACGACGTGGCGCTGTGCATGTACCATGACCAGGCCCTGATCCCGATCAAGACCCTCGCCTTCGACCATGCGGTCAATGTCACGCTCGGCCTGCCGTTCGTGCGCACCTCGCCCGACCATGGCACGGCCTTCGATATCGCCGGTACCGGCCGCGCCGACCCGTCGAGCCTCGTGGCCGCGATCCGGCTCGCGGCGCGGCTGGCGGCGAGCGACGAAGCGCGAAAGCGGATGCCGGCCACGGCGCAAGTGTAGCCGCCGAGCACCACGGTGGCGGGCGGAGCCGACCATGCGAAGCCACAAACCCGCGTGAGCGCCCCCGATGGCTTGCCGCCGCTGCGCGAGGTGATCCGCCGGCACCACCTTTCCGCCCGCCGCTCGCTCGGCCAGAATTTCCTGCTCGATCTCAACCTCACCGGCCGTATCGCGCGCGCGGCGGGCCCGCTTGATGATGTGACCGTGCTGGAGATCGGCCCCGGCCCCGGCGGTCTCACCCGCGCGCTGCTCGCCGCCGGAGCGCGTAAGGTGATCGCGGTCGAGCGCGACGAGCGCGCGCTCGGCGCGCTTGCAGAAATCGCCGAACGCTATCCCGGTCGACTGGTTGTCGTTGCAGCCGACGCGCTCGAATTCGATCCGAGGCCGCTGCTTGAGGGCCGGACCCGGGTCGTGGCCAATCTTCCGTACAATATCGCCACCGTGCTGCTGGTGCGCTGGCTTGCGGCCGAGCCCTGGCCGCCCTGGTATGACCGCCTCGTGCTGATGTTCCAGCGCGAGGTCGCCGAGCGTATCGTCGCCCCGCCGGGCGGGAAGGCCTACGGCCGGCTCGCCGTGCTCGCCGGCTGGCGCACCCGCGCCAGGATCCTGTTCGACGTGCATCCCTCCGCCTTTGTGCCGCCGCCCAAGGTGACGTCCGCGGTGGTCGAACTCGTGCCGCGCGACAACCCGCTCCCCTGCGACCGCGGCCTGCTCGAACGCGTGACCGAGGCCGCCTTCGGCCAGCGTCGCAAGATGCTGCGCCAGAGCCTCAAATCGCTTGGCGTCGATCCGCTTGCGCTGCTCGAAAGGGCCGGGGTCGAGCCCACCGTGCGCGCCGAGGCCGTGCCGGTGGAGGGCTTCGTTGCGCTCGCGCGCGCGCTCGAACACCTCAACCGCGCGCGTCAAGCCGGCGGCGCCGACGCCGCGCGCAAGAGCTGACCACAGCGCGCGCTAGACCTGATAAAAGATCGGTGCCAATCCCCGCCGCGCGAGCCAACGCCCGGCCGCCATGACTGCTCAGGACGTCCCATGACCAAACTTCGCCGCTTCTCGCTCACCGCCTACCAGGAGCCGCTCTGCGAAACCATCGTCGATTGCCCCGAGCCGCAGGGCAGCGAAGTGCTGGTGCGCATCGAGCGCTGCGGCGTGTGCCACTCCGACCTACACATGCAGGACGGCTATTTCACCCTGGGCCAGGGCAAGACCCTTGATGTGCGGGCCGGTCGCACGCTCCCGTTCACACTCGGCCACGAGATCGCGGGCGTGATCGAACGCGCGGGCCCCGCGGCGCAGGTCGCGGTGGGGGCCAAGGTCGCGGTCTACCCCTGGATTGGCTGCGGCCGTTGCGCGGCCTGCGCCGCGGGCGAGGAGAACCTCTGCCTCAACAACCGGCATCTCGGGGTCTCCGCCGACGGCGGCTTTGCCTCGCACGTGCTGATCCCGCATCCGCGCTATCTGATCGACTATGCCCCGCTGCCCGCGGCTTTCGCCGGCATGCTGATGTGCTCGGGACTCACCTCCTATTCCGCGCTCAAGCGGCTTGCCGCGCATGCCGCGCGCGGGCCGGTGCTGCTGGTCGGACTCGGCGGCGTCGGCATGATGGGACTGTCGATTGCGCAGGCACTGTTTTCGCAGCCGCCGATCGTCGCCGACATTGACGCCGCCAAGCGCGAGGCTGCGCTCAAGGCCGGCGCGGCGGCCGCCTATGATCCCGCCGACCGCGACGCACGCCGGGCGCTGCTGAAAGCCACCGGCGGCGGTGTCTTCGCCGCCTGCGACTTCGTCGGCTCCGACAAGTCGATGGCGTTCGCCGCGGGCGCGCTTGCCAAGGGCGGCAAGGTGGTGGTGACCGGCCTCCTCGGCGGCGACTTTCCGTTGCCGGTGACCATGTTCGTGCTCAAGGCCATGACCGTGGAGGGCACGCTCACCGGCACGCTGGCGGAGGCAAACGAACTGATCGCGCTGGCGCGCGCGGGCAAGCTCTCGCCGCCGCCGATCCACGAGCGCCCGTTGGCCGAGGCGCAGGCCGCGCTCGACGATCTGCGCGCCGGAAGGGTCGTCGGCCGCACCGTCCTCGTAGTATAATTTTTTAAAATTTGTTCCCTTTGGTCTTGTTGACGAAGTCGACTTCGCTTTGTATTATTTTTCGTTTTCGATCTGCATCTGCAACGTAGGCACGCAAGATTGTCATTATCTCATTTGTAGAAATTTGGTCACCCCGAGCAAGACGTGCCATCACTTCCCAAACGGCACCATTAAATAGCCCAGACCATTCAACGTAAATTTGATTTATTCTCGCCATGCTTTGTAGCATCGAAACCGCACGATCGCGCGCTTGCCCTTCCCCCGGCGAGGAATTACTTTCACGCGCAGCTTGGAACGCCTTAAGTATATCTTCAGCGTATCGTACAAAATTGTCATGAAGGTCAATTACCTCAGAGCGCATTTTAAGATGCTCTATAGTTGCTTCTCTCGATGACAGAGTTTCCTCACGTGACCTTAGTTGACTCTGAAGGTCTTTAATTGAATTCTGGCAAGTGATGTGCACGGACGAAACTGCTTCCGTGCATCTTTCAACTAGCCGATCTTTCACAAGTGACTCAACCCGACTCTGAAATTGCGCGTTCCATATTTCGTCAGCCGTACGCCCACCAATGTACATACCAAGATTGTACCCCGCAGTTCCTACTGGTACAGCGCCAAGTAAGAAGCCTGCGATACCCGAAACAAATGCTAATTTGACCGGATTCCTGGCTCCCCATTTTTCGAGGCTTTTCAACATTGGTGTCCCCCGATATAATTTTAATTGCTCGTAAATCTTACCCTCGATCTTGCCAGTTGTCAGCGATTCTGGGCGTTTCGCTCGCCGAAACTGATTTCTACTTTTTATAAATCTCGTTGCAGGCGGCGCACGAAGGCGGCGAGCCCGGTTTGTCGTTCGCGCTTGAGCCGCTCGGCGGCGAGGATCGCGCGGATGTCCTCGAAGGCCCGGTCCAGATCGCGGTTGATCACGACGTAGTCGTATTCCGCCCAATGGCTCATCTCGTCCGCGGCCTTGGCCATGCGCGCGCGGATCGTGGCCTCGTCGTCCTGGGCGCGGCGGTGCAGCCGCCGTTCCAGCTCGGCCGCCGACGGCGGCAGGATGAACACGCTGACGAGATCGGCGCGCGCGCGCTCGCGCAACTGCTGGGTGCCCTGCCAGTCGATGTCAAACAGGACGTCGCGACCCCGGCGCAGGGCCCGTTCCACCGGCTTGCGCGGGGTGCCGTAGCGGTGGCCGAACACCTCGGCGTATTCCAACAGTTCGCCCGCGCGCACCAGGCGGTCGAATTGCCGATCGTCAATGAAATAATAGTGCCGCCCGTGCACCTCGCCGCGCCGGCGCGGCCGCGTCGTCACCGAGATCGACAGGCGGATGCCGCCTTCCTCCTGCAGCAGCCGGCGCGACAGCGTGGTCTTGCCGGCGCCGGAGGGCGACGAGAGCACGAGCATGAGCCCGCGCCGGGCGATCGCTTTCGCTCCCCTGCCCACCGCACCCGATCTGCCGGCCCTGCCGCCTGCCTTGCGCGCCATCGTCACTCCAGGTTCTGCACCTGCTCGCGGAACTGCTCGACCACGGCCTTGAGCTCGAGCCCGATGTTGGTCAGTTCGACGTCGCCGGCCTTGGCGCACAGCGTATTCGCTTCGCGGTTGAGTTCCTGGGCAAGAAAGTCGAGCTTGCGGCCGACCGGTCCGCCCGCGGCGAGAAGCCTCCGCGCCTGCCCCACATGCGCGGCGAGCCGGTCGAGCTCCTCGCGGATATCGGCCTTGGCGGCGAGCAGGATCGCCTCCTGGTGCAGGCGGTCGACGTCGAAGCGCTGCCCACTCTCCAACAGCGCCGCCACCTGCTCGGCCAGGCGCGCCTTGATCGCCTCGGGCCGGCGGCCCGGAGCAGCCTCCGCGCGTTCGGTTAGCGCCGCGATCTCCGCAAGCCGCTCGGCGAGCACGCGACCGAGCACCTTACCCTCGGCGCGCCGCATCGCAACCAGCTCCTTCAGTGTGTCGGCGAAGCCCGCCACCACCGCGGCCTCGGCCGCACGCCGCTCTGCCTCGCTCTCCTCGGCCTCGCTCACCTCGATCACGCCCTTGAGTGCGAGGATGCCGTCGAGCGACGGCGGCTGTGCCTCGATCCGGCTGGAGAGATCGCGCATCGTCGAAAGCACCGCCGCCAGCACCGGCTCGTTGACGCGCACCACCGGCGGCACGCCCTCGCGATCGACGGTGAGATTGGCATGGACCGTGCCGCGCGCGAGCAGATCGGCTGCGCGCGCCCGCACCGCAGGTTCGATCGCGTCCCAGCCCGGCGGCAGCCGCAGCTTGAGATCAAGCCCCTTGGCGTTGACCGACTTCAGCTCCCAGGCCCAGGCATAGCTTGCGGCGACGCCGTGGCCGCGCGCAAAGCCGGTCATGCTCGACAACGCCATCCGCTTATCAGTCCCGCCGCTCAAAAAACCGGCGCGACCTTAGAGATTTGGCCCGAGACTGTGAAGCGGCGGCGGTGGAAAAGGCATCCGTGGCGGCAATGCGATCGCTGGAGCCGAGGCGCCGCGCGGCAGCAAACCGCTAGCGCGCGTTGGCGGAGGGCGCCGCCGGGCGACCGTTGCGTGCCTGCGCTTCGATCGCGCGGAGCCGGGCGACGTTGCGCTGATGCTGCTCGTAGGTATCGGCAAAGGCATGGCCGCCGCTGCCGTCGGCGACGAAATACAGTTCCCGCGTGCGCGCCGGGTTGGCGGCCGCTTCGATCGACGCACGACCGGGGTTGGCGATCGGCCCCGGCGGCAGGCCATCGATGACATAGGTATTGTAGGGCGTCGGCTGCTCGATCTCGCTCTTCATGATCGGACGGCCGAGCGAACCCTTGCCGCCGACCAGTCCATAGATGATGGTCGGATCCGATTGCAGCTTCATGCGCTGCTTGAGCCGGTTGACGAAGACGGCCGCGATGCGGGTGCGTTCCTCCGGCTTGCCCGTCTCCTTCTCGATGATCGAGGCCAGCACCACGAGCTGCTCGGGCGAGCGCAGCGGAAGGTCGGGCGAGCGTCGCTCCCAGATCTCCTGCACCACGCGGCGATGCGCCTGCTGCATGCGCTGGATCATCTGCTCGCGCGTGGTACCGCGGGTGAATCGGTAGGTTTCCGGCAGCAGCGTCCCCTCGCGCGGAATTTCCCGGATGTTGCCGGTGAGCACCGGGTTCTCCATCAGTCGCTGCACCACCTGATCGGAGGTGAGCCCCTCGGCGATGGTCAGGCCGTGCTGCACCACCTTGCCTTCGACGATCGTATCGACCACCTCACGCAGGCTCGCGTGCTTGCGGAATTCGTATTCGCCATATTTGAGGTCGTTGCGAGCCTTCACCAGCAGCGCGCCGGCGATGAAGAGGTAGGGCTGATCGATCACGCCCTCGCGCAGAAGCAGGTCGGCGGTGTCACGAATGCCGCCGCGCGGGATGTTGACGATCTTGTCGTTTTCCAGCGGTCCGGGCAGTTCGAAGCGCTGCTTGCCGATCACGAAGGCGACGCCGGCCGACACCGTCAGAAGGAAGATCACCGTCAGCAGCGCGTTGCCCGCGATCACGATCGGATTGCGCGCGCGGCGCGAGCGCCGCGTCGGCAGCGGGACGTTGTCGGGCTGCAGCGCGGCGCGCGGGCTGCGCGGAGCGATCGGGCGCGGATCGATTGCGGGAATTCCGTCGTGCGGCGTGACGAGCAGCGGCGGATAGGGATCGCCCGCGCCTGGGACGGCGCGGCCGGCTGGCGGCGGCGCCGACGGCGCCGCGGGCACCAGACCGATCGGATGCGCGCTCGGCGCGGGATAGGACTGAGCAGGTGCGGCGGGGGCGACGCGCGGGGCACTCGCCAGGACTTGCGGCCGCGGCGGTAGGGCCTGCGGCGGCCGCGGCGCGGCCGCTGGTGGCCGCCCCGAAGGCTGGGCCGCCGCGCTCTGCTGCGGATGTGGTGATGGCGGGCGTGGCGACGGCGGACGCGGCGATGGCTGCGCTGCGTGCTGCAGAGGGCGCGAGGTGGGCGAGACGGCAGCCGGCGCAGGTCGCTGGCCCGCGGCCCCCGCCGCCGGAGGTCGCGGCACGGCAGGCGTCGACGCGGCAGCGGACGCCGCAGGTCGCGACGGCCCCGCGGCTTGCTGCGGCCGCACCGCTGGCGTCGGCGCCACGCCCGCGCGCTGCGGCGCGGCTTGAGCGGGACGAAGCGCTGGCGCGCGATTGGCCGTCGGCACGGCAGGCGCGGCGGGCGCGGCGGGCGCGGGGCGCGGCGCAGACGAGGCGCCCGTTCGCGGTTGCGGAGGTGCGGCGGTTGCGGGTGCGGGCGGACGACCCCGGCCATCGCCGCCGGGCGGTTGGTTGGGCGAATTCATCGCCGATCCCCCGCCGTCATGCCCGAGACCCCTTCCGTTGCGCCAAGCGAGGCTGCGGCCGCGAGCCGCGGTTATGAATGCTCGCAGATTTTCGGCCCGCTGCCCATGACCAATTTTTGGTTGCCCGGCACACCCCCGGCATTCCCCTTGCCGGACATGAAAAGCAAATATGGCGAAAGGGTGGACGCAAGCGACACAGCCTGCGCGTGCGGTGTGTCAATCGACGCGGCGAAAGATCAATGACGCATTGGTGCCGCCAAACCCGAACGAGTTCGACAGCACCACCGCGATGTCGCGCTGACGCGCCCTGTGCGGCACGAGATCGATCGGCGTCTCCACCGACGGATTATCGAGGTTGAGCGTTGGCGGCGCCACGCCGTCGCGTATGGCAAGGATCGAGAAGATGGCCTCGACCGCGCCGGCGGCCCCAAGCAGATGGCCGATCGAGGACTTGGTCGAAGACATCGAAATCCGGCTCGCCGCATTGCCGACCAGCCGCTGCACTGCACCAAGCTCGATTTCATCGCCGAGCGGGGTCGATGTGCCGTGCGCGTTGATGTAGTCGATATCGGCGGGCTCGATGCCGGCGCGACGCACGGCTGCAGCCATGCAACGGAACGCGCCGTCGCCGTCCGGTGCCGGCGCGGTGATGTGATAGGCGTCGCCCGACAGTCCATAGCCGATCAGTTCGGCCAGGATCTTCGCGCCGCGCGCCTTGGCGTGCTCGTATTCCTCGAGCACGACGACGCCCGCCCCCTCGCCCATGACGAAACCGTCGCGGTCGCGATCGTAGGGGCGCGAGGCCTTGTGCGGCGTATCGTTGAAGCTCGTGGACAACGCCCGCACCGCAGCGAAGCCGGCAAGCGAAATGCGATTGACCGGCGACTCGGTGCCGCCCGCCACCATCACGTCGGCGTCGCCAAGTGCGATCAGCCTGCCGGCGTCGCCGATCGCATGCGCGCCGGTGGAGCAGGCGGTGACGACGGCATGGTTCGGACCCTTGAGCTGATGCTCGATGGAAACATAGCCGGAGGCGAGATTGAT
>Ga0073934_10009479_pt1 | contig 12467 bp, 8 predicted proteins | sample LarsenN4metaG_FD_76834 | JGI IMG/M metagenome (GOLD analysis project Ga0073934, IMG submission 76834) | Hot spring sediment bacterial and archeal communities from British Columbia, Canada, to study Microbial Dark Matter (Phase II) - Larsen... ... | reverse complement strand
TAGGCGGCGCCCGCGTCGGCGTCGCGCTCGTCGAGCATGCGGTGCAGGAACGAGGGGTGCGCCGGGTCGATGCCCACCTCGAAGGCCTGCAGCCAGTTGCAGTGCCACAGGCCCTTGAAGGCGAAGCTGTGCGTGGCCGGCGCGCGGAAGCAGTCGAACGGCGGCAGCGCCGGCGGCGAGCCGCCCTCCGGGCCGAGCCACGCGAACAGCGTGCCGGCGGCCTCCATCAGCGGGTAGCTGCGCTGGCGCACGCGCTGGCACAGCGTGGAGCCGGCCGGCTCGGCCGGGGTCTGCAGGCAGCGGCCTTCGGCGTCGAACTTCCAGCCGTGGAAGGGGCAGCGGATGCCGTTGCCCTCGTGGCGCGCGAACTTCAGGTCGGCGCCGCGGTGCGGGCAGGCGCGGTCGAGCAGGCTGTAGCGGCCGCGTTCGTCGCGCCACAGCACGAAGTCCTCGCCGAGCAGGCGCACCGCCTTGAGCGGGCGCGCGCCCATCGGCGGGTCGAAGCGGGCGTCGAACTCGTCGAGCAGGGCCACCGGTTGCCAGTAGCGGCGCATCAGCTCGCCGCAGGGGGTGCCGGGGCCGATGCGGGTGACCAGTTCGTTGTGGGCGGCTTGCATGCCGGGGAGTCTAGGACCTGCCGCACCCGGTATCGAGCGGGCAGCTTGCCAGGCGCCCCGCGTGCGGCTCAACCCGCGGAATCGACGGCCCGTCGCATACGGCTCGCCATCGACCCTGGCACGGTGCACAGTGCGAGCAGAGGGCGTCGGCCCGCACCGGCGCGCATCGGCGCGCACCCGCACGCAAGCCCCCGAAGATCACGTGACCGAGAGAGGACCCCGCATGAACCCGATCGTCCGGCGCCTGGCCGCCCTCGCCACCCTGCTCGCCCTGCTGATCGGCCTGCCCGCCGCCGCGCTGGCGCAGACCGGGCGCCTCGTCAGCGCCGAGTGGCTGAAGCAGAACCTCGGCCGCGCCGACCTGGTGCTGCTCGACGCCTCGCCGGCGCCGATGCACGCCGCGAAGCACATCGCCGGCGCGCTGCACGTCGACGTCTTCGCCGGCGGCCTGCGCGAGACCGGCGCGGCCGACTGGGAGCGGCGGCTGCAGTCCTGGGGCCTCAACCCGGGACAGAAGGTCGTCGTCTACGACCAGGGCGCGTTCTACACCGCGACGCGCCTGTTCTTCGACCTCGTGCGCGCCGGGCTGCCCGAGCAGGACCTGTTCATCCTCGACGGCGGGCTGGCCAAGTGGCAGGAAGGTGGCGGCGCGGTGACGAACGTGCCCACGCCGGCGCCGGCCCGCGGCAGCATCAAGGTGGCGGCGCTGCGCGAGGAGCCGCTGGTCAGGCTGCCGGAGTTCCTGGCCGCCTCGGGCGACCCGGCGCGCCACGCGCTGGTCGACGCGCTCGGGCCGGGCTACTACTTCGGCGAGACCAAGTTCTTCGACCGCGGCGGCCACGTGCCGCACGCCGTGATGTGGGCCAGCGAGGACTTCTTCAACGCCGACAAGACCTTCAAGTCGCCGGCCGAGATCCGCCGCATGGCCGCCCACCTGGGCGTGCGGCCCGAGCAGCAGGTGCACGCCTACTGCGGCGGCGGCGGCGCGGCCGCGGTGCCGTACTTCGCGCTGCGCTTCGTGGCCGGCTTCCCGCAGGTCAAGCTGTTCTCGGGCTCGCAGTTCGAGTACCTGCAGGACCCGCGCGGCCTGCCGCTGTGGACCTACCCGGCGCCGGCGCTGCAGCGCGACATGCACTGGGTCAACGGCTGGGGCGGCGGCATGCTGCGCGCCTTCGGGCTGGCACCGATCAGCGTGATCGACGTGCGGCCCGCCGCGGCCTACGCGCTCGGCCACGTGCCCTACGCGCTGAACATCCCGGCCGAGACCTTCCGCAGCCACCTCGGGCGCCCGGCGCAGCTGGCCGCGCTGCTCGGCCCGGCCGGCGTGAACCCGGCGCACGAGGCGGTGATCGTCTCCGAAGGCGGCATCAACCCGCTCTCGGCGCTCGCCTTCCTGGCGCTCGAGCAGGCCGGGCAGAAGAAGGTCTCGCTGCTCACCGACTCGGTGGACGAATGGGGTCTGCGCGGGCTGCCGCTGTCGAAGAAGGCCACCGTGGTGGGCCGGCCCCAGGGGCCCGAGGAGCAGGCCGTGCCGCCGGCGCGCTTCGACGCCGCGCCGCGCGAAGGCGCGCTGCTGCGCGAGCTGCCGGCGCGCCCGCAGGACGCGTTCCCGCGTGTCTTCGTCGCCGCCGGCAAGGCGCCGCCGGCGCAGCCGCCGGCGGGCGGCGCCAAGGTCGTGCACCTGCCGTGGAACGAGCTCGTCGCCGCCGACGGCCAGCCCAGGCCGGCCAATGAGCTGTGGAGCCGCATCGCCAAGGCCGGCGTGCCGCGTTACGCCGAGATCGTGCTGGTGGCCGACGACCTGGGCGAAGCGGCGGTCAACTACGTGGTCTTCAGGTTGATGGGTTTCGCCGACGTCAAGGTGCTGGCCGCGCGCTAGCCGCCGCGGCGCGAAACGCGCAACATCCGCACCATGCGGCGTGGCCGGCGGACCGAAGCTCGCGCGGTGTCGCGCCGCGTGAGCGCGTGTCGCAGCCGATGATCGTCACCACCCGCTTCCCCGACCTGCCGCCGCGCCCGCAGACGGCGGCCAACGCGGCGTTCCGGCAGCGTTTTGCCGAGCGCTGGGCGCGCGAGGACGTGGTCTTCATGGCCAGCACGGCGCGCTTCGAGTCGCAACCGCTGGCCGCCGCGCTCTCCGTGCGGCTGGTGGAACAGGGCGCCGCCAGCCTCGTGCTCGGGCGGCGGCGCCTGCTGGTCGAGCCGGGCCAGGCGCTCGTCGTCAACGAAGGCGAGCGCTACGCCGTGAGCATTGCCGCGGCGCGGCCGGTGCACTGCCTGGCCGTTCACTTCAGGCCCGGCCTCGCCGCCGAGGTGGCCGCGGCGCGGCAGCGGTCGTGGGCGCGCGCGCTCGACGACGCGCCGGCGCACGGCCGCGACGCGCCGCGCCTGCTCGGGCAGCTGCAGGCGCCGTCGCCGGCGCTGCGTGCGCGGCTGGCCGCCATCGCCGCGCTGGTGCGCAGCGGCGAGCGAGACGCCGCGGCCTACGAGGCGCCCTTCATCGCGCTGCTCGACCTGCTGCTCGACGAGGACACGGTCGCGCGGCGCCGCCTCGAACGCCTGGACGCCGTGCGCGCCGGCACGCGCGCCGAGCTCGGCCGGCGTGCCGGCTGGGCGCGCGACTTCATCCTGAGCCACTACGCCGAGCCGATCGGGCTGGCGGACATCGCCGCGGCGGCGCACCTCTCGAAGTACCACCTGCTGCGCGTCTTCCACCAGCTCTACGGCGTGACGCCGCACGCGCTGCTGCGCGAGCGCCGCGCGCGCGCTGCCGCGGCGCTCATCGAAGGTGGTGCGCCCGACCTCGCCGCGGTGGCCGAGGCGGCGGGATTCGGCTCGCGCTGGGCGATGCAGCGCGCGCTGCGGTTGCACCTGGGCCGCAGCGGCCGCGAGCTGCGCGGCGCGCGCTGAAGCGGCGCGCGAGGTGCGGCGCGCCGCCGCTCAGCCCTCGCCCCAGCCGCCCGCCAGCGCGCGGTACACGCCGACCAGCGCCGACGCCGCGCCGGCCTGCGCGCGCACCAGGCGCTCGCGCGCGGCGAGCTGCTCGCGCTCGGCGTCCAGCACGGCGAGGAAGTCGCTCGCGCCGGCGGCGAAGCGCGCGCGCGCCAGTTCGGCGGCGCGTTCGGCGGCACGTGCGGCGTCGAACAGCGACTGCACCTGCTGCTGCGTGGCGGTGTAGGCCGCCAGCGAGTCCTCGGCGTCCTCGAGCGCGGCGAGCACGGCCTTCTCGTACTGCGCCACCGCGACGTCGCCGCCCGCCTCGGCCGCGGCCACGCGCGCGCGCAGCGCACCGCCGTCGAGCAGGTTGTAGACCAGCGACGCGCCCAGGTTCCAGAAGAAGCTGTTGCTCGAGCCGAGGTCGCCGGTGCGCACGCCGTTGAGGCCCAGCGCGCCGGCCAGGCGCACGCTCGGGAAGAGCTGCGCGCGCGCCACGCCCAGGCGCGCCGCGGCGGCCTGCAGCTGCGCCTCGGCCGCCGCCACGTCGGGCCGGCGGCGCAGCATCGACGCCGGCGTGCCGATGCGCTCGAGCGCGGTCGGCGCCAGGCTCGGCAAGGGCTTGGCCGCGGCCAGCCGGGCACCGAACGCGCCCGGCGCCTGCCCGGTGAGCACGGCGAGGCGGAAGCCCGCGCGCTGCAGCTCGCCGCGCAGCGCGGGCAGGCTGGCCTCGGTGGTGCGGACGAGGGCGATGGCACGCTCGCTGTCGAGCGCCGTGCCGCGGCCGACGTCGAGCCGCGCCTGCACCAGCTTGAGCGCGGCGCGCTGCGTCTCGAGCGAGGCCTCGGCCACGCGCAGCAGCTCCTGGAGGGCGCGCAGCTCGAAGTAGGCGCGCGCCACCTCGGCGGCCACACTGACCTGCGCGGCGCGCTGGCGCGCCTGCGCGAACTGCACGTCGGCCGCGGCGGCGGCGCGTTCGGCGTCCTCGCGGCCGAACAGGTCGGGCTCCCACGCCGCCTGCACGCCGGCGCTGAAGAAGTTGCCCGTCCGTGCGACCCCGTCGGCCAGCGCGCGGCCGCGCGTGGCGCCGGCGGCGAGGTCGAGGCGCGGTGCATCCAGCGCATCGGCCGCCCGCGCGAGCGCGCGCGCCGCCGCCAGGCTGGCCGCGGCGATCTTGAGGTCCGGGTTGGCGGCGATCGCTTCGCTGACCAGCGCGTCGAGGTCGGCATCGCCGAAGCCGCGCCAGAACTCGGCCACCGGCTCGCCCGCGGATTGCGACGTGGGTTGCGCCGTGGGTTGCGCCGTGGGTTGCGCCGCGGCCGGCGCGGCGGTGAACGACGGCGGCGCCGGCGGCGCCTTGCGCGGCAGGTCGGGCAGCGGCGCGGCGCAACCGGCGAGCAGCGCGGCACCGCCGACGACGGCAAGGGTCTTCTTCATCACGCGCCCTCCTTGGCCGGCGGCACGCCGCGGCCCGGCTCGTCGGCGCCCGGCTCGAACGGGTGCGCCGCCGCCTCGATCTGCTCGCGCAGCGCGGCGCGCCGCGCGCGCCGCTTGACCGTCGCCCCGCGCAGCAGCGCGTAGAACACCGGCGTGAGGAAGATGCCGAACGCGGTGACGCCGAGCATGCCCGAGAACACCGCGATGCCCATCGCGCGCCGCATCTCGCTGCCCGCGCCGCTGCCCAGGATGAGCGGGATGACGCCGGCGCAGAACGCGATCGAGGTCATCAGGATCGGCCGCAGGCGCATGCGGCAGGCCGCGAGCACGGCGTCCAGCATCGAGCGGCCCTGGTCCTCGAGGTCCTTGGCGAACTCGACGATCAGGATCGCGTTCTTGCACGCCAGCCCGACCAGCACCACCAGCGCCACCTGCGTGAAGATGTTGAGGTCGCCCTGCTGGAAGAACGGTGGCAGCGACGAGATCCAGACGCCGAAGAGCGCCGACAGCACGCCCATCGGCACGATCAGGATGATGGCCAGCGGCAGCGACCAGCTCTCGTACTGCGCCGCCAGCACCAGCACGACGAGGATCACCGACAGCAGCAGCACCGCCGCCAGCGTGGGCACCTTCCACTTCGTGCCGGGCACGGCGACGTCGCGCGTCAGCCGGTCCTGGTAGCTGAGCTCGGTCCACTCGTAGCCGGTGCCGCGCGGCAGGCCGGCGAGCAGGCGCTCGATCTCGGCCTCGGCCTGGCCGCTGCTGAAGCCCGGGTTGGGCGCGCCGTTGATGTCGGCCGAGGGGTAGCCGTTGTAGCGCGTCACGCGCGTCGGGCCGAAGGTGGGCGACACCGTCATCAGCGTGGCCAGGCTGACCATCTCGCCGCGGGCGTTGCGCGTCTTGAGCTGGGTGATGTCGCTGGCCTGCGCGCGGAACGGCGCGTCGGCCTGCACGATGACCTGGTAGGTCTTGCCGAAGCGGTTGAAGTCGTTGACGTACAGCGAGCCGAGGTTGATCTGCAGCGTCTCGTAGATGTCCTCCAGCCGCACGCCCATCTGCTTGGCGCGCGTGCGGTCGACGTCGGCGAACAGCTGCGGCACGTTGATGTCGTAGGTGGAGAACGGCGTGCCGATCGGGCTCTTCGGGTTGCCGTAGATCTGGCCGAGCGTGCCCCACACGGCGCCGTAGAGGGCCTGCTCGCCGAGGCCGGCGCGGTCCTGCACCTGGACCTTGAAGCCGCCGGCGTTGCCCAGGCCGTCGACCGCCGGCGGCGGCACCACGAACATGCGCGCGCCCTGGATGCTCTGGATGGCGCCGTTGACCGCGCCGAGGATGGCGAACTTGCTCTTGTCGGGCGTGGTGCGCTGCTCGAAGGGCTCGAGGCCGAAGAACACGATGCCCTCGTTCGGCGCGGCCGAGAAGCCGGCGATCGACAGGCCCGGGAAGGCCACCGAGTCGACGATGCCCGGCACCTTGAGCGCGATGGCGCTCATCTCGCGGATCACGGCCTCGGTGCGGTCGAGCGTCGCGCCGGCCGGCAGCTGCGCGATGCCGATCAGGTACTGCTTGTCCGGCGCCGGCACGAAGCCGGTGGGCGTGCGCACGAACATGAAGAGCGTGGCCGCGATGAGCAGCGCGTACACCGCGAGCGCCGCCAGCTTGTGGCGCAGCACGCCGGCCACGCCGCGGCCGTAGGCCTCGCTGCTGCGCCGGAAGAAGCGGTTGAAGAGGCGGAAGAAGCCGCCGAAGAGCTTGTCCATGCCGCGCATCAGCGCGTCCTTGGGCGCGTCGTGCGGGCGCAGCAGGATGGCGGCGAGCGCCGGCGACAGGGTCAGCGAGTTGAACGCCGAGATCACGGTGGAGATGGCGATCGTCACCGCGAACTGCTGGTAGAACTGGCCCGACAGGCCGGGCACGAAGGCCAGCGGCACGAACACCGCGCACAGCACGAGCGCGATGGCGACGATCGGCCCCGAGACCTCGCGCATGGCCTGGATGGTGGCCAGGTGCGGCGGCAGGCCGAGCTCGATGTTGCGCTCGACGTTCTCGACCACCACGATGGCGTCGTCGACCACGATGCCGATCGCCAGCACCAGGCCGAAGAGGGTCAGCGTGTTGATCGAGAAGCCGAGCGCGAGCAGCGCCGCGAAGGTGCCGACGATCGACACCGGCACCGCCAGCAGCGGGATGATCGAGGCGCGCCAGGTCTGCAGGAACAGGATCACCACCAGCACCACGAGGCCGATCGCCTCGAGCAGCGTGACGATGACCTTCTCGATCGAGGTCTGCACGAAGCGCGTGGGGTCGTAGACGATGGCGTAGTCCACGCCCTGCGGGAAGCCGGGCTTGAGCTCGGCCATCTTGGCGCGCACCGCGTTCGACAGCGCCAGCGCGTTGCTGCCCGGCGCCTGGAACACCGCGATCGCCGCCGCCTCCTTGTTGTTGAGCAGGCTGCGCAGCGCGTAGCTGTTGCCGCTCATCTCGACGCGGCCGAGGTCCTTCAGGCGGATCAGCGCGCCGCTCGCCGGGTCGGCGCGCACGATGATGTCGGCGAACTCCTGCTCGGTGGTCAGGCGCCCCTGCGTGTTGACGGCGAACTGGAACTCGGTGCCGCGCGGCGCCGGCGGCGCGCCCACCACGCCGGCGGCGACCTGCGCGTTCTGCTCGCGGATCGCGCCGACCACGTCGCCCGCGGTCAGGTTGCGCGCGGCGAGCTTGCTCGGGTCGAGCCAGACGCGCATCGCGTAGTCGCCGGCGCCGAACAGGATCACGCTGCCCATGCCGGGGATGCGCTGCAGCTCGTCGCGGATCTGCAGCACGCCGTAGTTGCGCAGGTACAGGGCGTCGCGGCTCTCGTCGGGGCTGGTCAGGTGCACCACCATGGTCAGGTTGGTGACCTGCTTCTCGGTCGTCACGCCGACCTGCCGAACGATGTCGGGCAGGCGCGGCAGCGCGCGGTTGACGCGGTTGTTGACCGCGGTCTCGGCCTCGTCGGGGTTGGTCCCGATCTTGAACGTGACGGTGAGCGCCATCGCCCCGTCGGCCGTGGCCTGGCTCTCGAAGTACAGCATGTTCTCGACGCCGTTGATCGCCTCCTCCAGCGGCGTGGCCACCGTCTCGGAGATGACGCGCGGGTTGGCGCCCGGGAACACGGCTCGCACCACGATCTGCGGCGGCGCGACCTCGGGGTACTCGGCCACCGGCAGGCGGAAGATGGCCATCAGCCCGATCAGGAAGATGAAGATCGACAGCACCGCGGCGAAGCGCGGGCGGTCGATGAAGAAACGCGAGATGTCCATGGTGGTGCTTGGGGGCTCAGCCCTTGGCGGCCGAGGCGGCGCCGGGTGCGGAGGGCGCCGGTGGTGCATTGGGTGCGCCGGGTCCGCCGGGTGCGGCCGGCGGCAGCGGCAGGCCCTTGTCGTCGGTGCGCAGCGGCTGCGGCGTGACGGGCGCGCCGGGGAACGCGCGCTGCTGGCCCTCGACGATCACGCGCTCGCCGGTCTTCAGGCCCTGCACCACGCGCATGCCGTCGATCAGCGCGCCGAGCTTGACCTCGCGCGGCTCGACCAGGTTGTTGGCCCCCACCACCAGCACCACCTTGCGCGTCTGGTCGGTGGTGATGGCGCGCTCGGGCACCAGCGTGGCGCTGTAGCGGCCGCTGCCCACCAGCTTGACGCGTGCCGAGAGGCCCGGCGTGAAGCGGCCTTCCTTGTTGTCGAACACGGCGCGCGCGCGCACCGAGCCGGTGCTCGGGTTGAGGCGGTTGTCGACGAAGTCCAGCCGGCCGCGGTGCGGAAAGCCCTCCTCGTTGGCCAGCGCGAGCAGCACCGGGTTGGCGGCGTCGCGCGCACCCGGCCGCGTGCCGGCGCGCGCCGCGGCGCCGACCTTGAGGTAGACGGCTTCGCTGGCGTCGAAGTAGGCGTACACGCGGTCGACCGAGACCACCGTGGTCAGCACCGGCTCGCCCACGCCGACCAGGTTGCCGGCGCTCACGTTGGCGCGGCCGACCAGGCCGTCGATCGGCGAGCTGATGCGCGTGAAGCCGAGGTTCAGCTGCGCCGCCTGCAGCGCCGCCTCGAGCGCGCGCACGCTGGCTTCGCCGTTGCGCAGCGCGGCGCGCAGCTGGTCGATCTCCTGCTGGCTCACGGCCTGGATCGGCAGCAGCTTCTCGGCGCGCGCCAGCTCGGTGCGCGAGAGCTCCGATTGCGTGCGCGCGGCGGCCAGCTGCGCCTCGGCACGCGCCACCTCGGCGGCGAAGGGACGCGGGTCGATCGTGAACAGCAGCTCGCCGCGCCGCACGCGCTGGCCCTCGCGGAAGTGCACGCGCTCCAGCGTGCCGGCCACGCGGGCGCGCAGGTCCACGGTGTCGGGCGCCTCGAGGCGGGCGCTGAACTCGTCGAAGTCCTGCACCTCGCGCGTCACCGCGCTCACCACCGAGACCGGCGGCGGCCCGCCCGGCGGCCCGCCCGCGGCCTCGGTGCGCGTGCATCCGCTCGTCCACCAAGCGCAAAGGAAAAGGGCTCCCAGCAGCGGCCAGCGCGCCATCGCTCACTCCTGATTCGTGTTCGGAAAGCGGCGGATCGTAGCGAGGCCGCGCGGATCGCGTATGTCAGAGCGTCCGGGCTGCGTCCTGGACGCACGCGCTCGCGGCGCCCTTGCCGGCCGCGCGCCGGCATGGTCTGATGACGGACATGAACCCCGTCGTCCCGTCGAGCGCGGCCGCCGTCGCCGCCGTCAACCTGCCCGCCTTGCTGCGCAGCATGCCCAAGGCCGAACTGCATATGCACATCGAGGGATCGCTCGAGCCCGAGCTGATCTTCAAGCTCGCCGCGCGCAACGGCGTGCCGCTGGCCTACCCGAGCGTGGAGGCGCTGCGCCGCGCCTACGCCTTCAGCGACCTGCAGAGCTTCCTGGACATCTACTACGCCGGCGCGAGCGTGCTGCGCCAGGAGCAGGACTTCTTCGACATGGCCTGGGCCTACCTCGAGCGCGCCGCCGCCGACAACGTGCTGCACGCCGAGATCTTCTTCGACCCGCAGACCCACACCGAGCGCGGCGTGGCGATGGGCACCGTGATCACCGGCCTGGAACACGCCTGCCGGCGCGCGCACGCCGAGTGGGGGCTGTCGGCCAAGCTGATCCTGTGCTTCCTGCGCCACCTGAGCGAGGACGACGCGCTGGCCACGCTCGAGGCGGCGCTGCCCTACCGCCACCACTTCATCGGCGTAGGCCTCGACAGCAGCGAGCGCGGCCACCCGCCGGAGAAGTTCGCGCGCGTGTTCGCGCGCGCCCGCGAGCTCGGGCTGCACCTGGTGGCGCATGCCGGCGAGGAAGGCCCGCCGGCCTACATCTGGAGCGCGCTCGACGTGCTCGAGGTCGAGCGCATCGACCACGGCGTGCGCTGCCTCGAGGACCCGGCGCTCGTGCAGCGCCTGGCGCACGAGCGCGTGCCGCTCACGGTGTGTCCGCTGTCCAACGTCAAGCTGTGCGTCTTCGGGACGCTGGCCGAGCACAACCTGCCGGCGCTGCTGGACGCCGGCCTCGCCGTCACCGTGAACAGCGACGACCCGGCCTACTTCGGCGGCTACGTGAACCAGAACTACGTCGAGCTGTTCGCCGCGCAGCCGGCGCTGCACGCCGGCCACGCCTACCGGCTGGCGCGCAACAGCTTCGAGGCCAGCTTCGCGAGCGAGGCCGACAAGGCGCGCTGGATCGACCGGCTCGACGCGGTGTTCGCGCAGGCCGCGCGCTGAAGCGCCGGCCCGGGCGCCGGCCGCGGCGCCGGCTCACCAGAAGAAGCCCTCGCGGCGCATCGCGTAGCAGTGCGCGCGCACCGGCATCGGCCGCGATCCGGCGTTGAAGATGTCGAACATCCAGCGCCCGTCGCTGTTCTTGACCTTGAGGTCGCGCAGGATCGCGCGCTCGTTGCACTGCGGGCCGCCCGCGGAGCTCTGGCAGACGTCGATCTCGACCTTGTCGCCGTCGATCGGCTTCCACACCCAGTCGACGATGGCGATGTGGCCGCCCCACAGCAGCACGTCCAGCGGCTTCAGGTCCTGCACCTTGTGGACCGGGATCTTGTGGTGGTGGGCCGCCCACTTGGACGGCACCACGCCCTTGTACTCGCTCCACTCGCCGCACCAGACGAGGAAGTTGGAGACGAAGCCGATGCAGTCGATGCCGAAGAAGCGGTCGTCGATCATCGCCTCGATGGCCGCCTTGTCGCTGCGGTCCTTGAAGTAGAGGTCGAAGACGTTGCCGGTGCGCTTGACGATCTTGACGTCGGGGTCGTCGCGCGCGGCGCAGACCTCGACCTTGAGCTTCTTGAGCGCCTCCTTGTTGCGGCACATGAAGTCCCAGATCTTCACGAAGGTCTCGGGCTTGCCCTGCCCCTTCCAGGCCAGGTCGATGGCCACGCCGCCGGCCTGGCTGTTGAGCGTGGTGCCGTTGCCGCCGTCCTTCATCCAGCGCAGCTGGCCGAGCAGGCTGTCGGCGCTGTCGTTGCCGCCGTTGGACTTGGTCAGGCACAGGTAGGCGTCGAGCGGCACGGTGCCGGCCTTGCAGGCCAGACCCGGCTTCTTGAGGAAGTCGACGAAGTGGTACGGCAGGAACATCGCTTCGGCCATCGGGGTCTCCGGCTGCGCAGAAGCCCGACCGTAGCGCGGCGTGCGCCTCGTGTCACCCGCGGCCCAGGGGAGCCGGCGGGCCGAAGCCAGGGGTCCGGGGACGAGCGGCTTCAGGAGGCCGAGGGCGCCGCGGCGGCGGCGCTGCGGGCCGCGCGGCGCGCGATGCCCACGCCCGCGCTCAGCAGCGCGGCGAGGCCGAGCAGCACGAGCGCGCCGAGGCCCCACAGCACGCCGACCACCAGCCCGGCCGCGCCGCCCACCCAGCCGAGCAGCGACTGCGTGAGGTCGGCCAGCGCGAGCAGCATCTCCTGCCAGCCGGGCAGCCAGCCCTCGATCAGCGCGCCGTACGGGATCTTCTCGACCAGCGGCTTCAAGCTGCCGACCCACGACGGGTCGAGCGTGAGCAGCGCGTGCGTGCCCCAGGCGAGCAGGCTCCACAGCCCGAGCACGAGCAGCGTGAGGGTCCAGATGAGGATGTGCATGCGCGCACCTTAGCGCGCCCGGTTCAGCCTTGCAGGGCGCGGGGTTCGACGAGCGCCGCGGCGCCCGCGCCGAAGGCGTAGGCGTCCATGCCGAGGTCGCCGTAGGTCAGGCTGGCGTGGATGCGCGGCGCCGCGCCACCCTCGCCTGAAGCACCGGCACCGGCGCCGGCACCGGCGGCGACGAAGAACGGCAGCAGGTGCTCGTCGGTCGGGTGCATCAGCTCGGCATGCGGCGCCTGCCGGCGGTAGTCGAAGAGCGCGCGCCAGTCGGCCGCGGCGGCCCGTTCGGCCCACCAGTCGCGGAACGCCGTGCTCTCGGGCGTGGCCGGCGCGGCGGCGTCGGGCCTCAGCCCGCCGGCGAAGACGCGGCG
>Ga0073934_10009477_pt1 | contig 12468 bp, 12 predicted proteins | sample LarsenN4metaG_FD_76834 | JGI IMG/M metagenome (GOLD analysis project Ga0073934, IMG submission 76834) | Hot spring sediment bacterial and archeal communities from British Columbia, Canada, to study Microbial Dark Matter (Phase II) - Larsen... ... | reverse complement strand
CTGAGCCTTCAACCCAGCCGAATGCGACTTCCGTTTTCGCGGCATGATGACCCCTTTCCTGGACAGCCAACAGTAGCTTATCGGACTGTCCAGTTTTTGGGGTCCAGCTCACTTCCTCGTTCATCTGCCGAGCAGAAGAAAAACCGGCGGCGCCGCCGAAAGGACTTCGTGTCTTTACCTGCGGGCATAGCTTCCACGCATTTGTGCCTGGGCCATTGAGCGAAATGGCAAAATCCGCTGGCATCCAGGGACACACGATCGCCGGCCTTTCGGCCATCGGCGGATCGCGCGTGATCCAACACTGGGACGTTCCCGGGGACAAATTCAAAGCGAAGGAAATGCTCAAGGCAGGCAAAGTCGACGTCCTTACTCTCTCGCCGATTTATTTGCCGGACCCCGGTATCGAGAATTTTGCGAAGCTGGCACTGGAAAATAATCCCGCTGTGCGCGTCACCGTCCAGGAATTCTGGTTGCCATTCGATGTTTACGATCCGACTTTCAAGCAAAGGCCAGCATCGGTCGATCACAATGCACCAACCGCCGAGAAATTGAGAGAACTGCACGCTCCGTACTTCAAGAGCATAAATGAACATGCCGCCGAATTGAATAAGAAATTCGGCAAAACATTGATCTACGTGGTGCCGGTCGGTCAGGCGGTGATCGCATTGAGAGAGAAGATCATCGACGGAAAAGCGCCCGGTTTGAAAGAACAAAACGACTTGTTCACGGATGCGATCGGCCATGCGAAGCCGCCGCTGCAAGCGCTGGTTGTCTATTGCCATTACGCGGTTACATACCACCGTAGCCCGATTGGTCTGACAATGCCGTCGCTTTTGGCCAGAGCGAAACTCGAAGATGCCGACAAACTGAATCGGCTGCTTCAGGAAATTGCGTGGGAGGCCGTCACCTCGCATCCGCTCAGCGGGGTAAAGAAGTGAGCTTGCTTCAGGTTCTCACGATTGATCAGAAAACCGACATCTCCGAACAATGAAATCGGCGGTCAGTCGAGTCTCCGTCTCGGCAGTTTTTGAGGGCCGGCGAATTCGACAATGCCTGTCGTAACTGCTAAATTCAGATCAAGGCTTACTTGTGCAACTTCATGAGTGCTTAACGAGAATAACATGCACCTAGCGACAACCTCAATCGCGCTCTGCCTGGCAACGGTACTTGGCATTAGCACGCGTTTATGCAGTGCGGAACCAATTGCTGGTTTTGTCGTGAATAAGCTTGGGTATGTCGTTCTTCCGGATGGCCGGCGGCTCGCGTATGCCGAATATGGCGATCCAAACGCAACGCAAATCATCATTCACCATCATGGCATCCCGAGTTGCCGGTTCGACGGAGAAACATTCATCGAGTACCTGCGCTGCCGGCCGGGAGTGCGCCTCTATGTCCTCGATCGGCCCGGCATCGGTTGCTCCGATCCATACGCATGCAAGAGCTTTCTGAACTGGCCCGCGGACCTAAAGTGCTTTGCCGACGCGCTGAAAATCGAGAAGTTCGCCGTCATGGGTTGTTCGGGCGGTACACCATATGCGCTCGCAGTGGCTCGCGCGATGCCGGATCGAGTGACGGTTGTATCAATTGCTTGTCCGATGGCGCCGTTGGAAGCGGTGGGTCGCAAAACCGGGACCGGTGCAATTGGCGCGCTGATGGCGGTGCGGCATCCTGTGTTGTCGCGAGCGACTTTGGCGACGTTTGCCAACGCCGAGCGACGCCGGCCTGGCCGCATGCCGCTACTGGCGCGAATCGCATCGCCTGCCGATCGCAATTTGTTGCGAGACGTCAACGAGCGCTACTACCTTGCCCACATCGTGGATGAGGCATTTCGTCAGGGAACTGCCCAAGTGGCGCATGAGGCGGCACTTTTGCAATCGCCGTGGGATTACTGGCTTGCCGACGTCAAAGCTGCCGTGAACATCATAGGCGGATGCCAGGATGGAATCGCGCCGCCGGTGATGGCGAAATACCTGGCGGCCCGATTGCCCAATGCCCGGCTCACGTTGTATCCGGGCGAGGCACACATGTCGCTGGGCCGATTGCGGGCTGGCGATCTCCTCGATGGCGCTATCCTGGCCAAGGAACCCGCGGCTATTTCAGCCCAGGTGGAACCTTCGAGTGCGTCTCGCCGTGAGCAGCCCACTCCACGCAACGCACCATAAGCGCTTGAAAGCCGAAGCTTTTCTTCATCGCATCGACATCGTGGCCCAGCACGTTTTCAACGACGCGGCCCTTGCCATAGCTTGCAGTCCAAACAATCGGTTCATGCCGATCGGTATTCTTGGGATCCTTCTTCTTGTCGGAAAATGCAGTCGCTAGCACGACGCTGTCCGGAAACATGACCGAATTCTGATATAGCTCGTCGTTGCTGTGGGCAAATTCGTTCGGAAATCCTCGCGTAATGGGATGGTCTGCCTTGCGGATCGTCACGCTGAATTCATGGCGCTTGCCGTGGTTGCCCTGCTTCCGCCAGCCGCCCGCGATGGCCTTTTCGAACTCCTTGGAAAAAGCATCTCCGGAAACAAACGCCGACGATGCGTGATGATACACAACCAGGCCTTTCCCGCCATGCACCGCATCGGTGAACGCTTTTTTGTTGTCGTCCGACCAGCGCGAATCCGGCGCACCTTTCGGCGTATCGCGGTAGTTCAAAAACAGCACGTCATACTTTTGCAGATTTTCGGCGGTCAGATCCTTGCTGGGTGTTTCCGTGACGGTCACCGACATGCCGGCCGTTTCCAGTAAATCCTTTAAGAAAGGCGTTGTTTCCTTCCAAGCATGGCCATGATCGCCGGTGACGATCAGGACTTTGGTCGCCTTCGGTTCGGCCGCCGACACGCCGATGCCGATCAAAAAACATACTGTGACTGCAGTTCGAATATGCACTAACATCGTTAGCTCCTAGTTCATGAATTACAGTAACGTTGTGAGAGCATAACAATTCTGAATACAAAGACAACAAATTAACACTGACCGACGGGGCGTGCTGCCATGACGCCGCTTCAGACGCTGGTCGCTTGCGGGACGAAGCTTTGGCTCGACTCGGTCGATCCGGAAGAGGTAGAACGTCATCGTGCGTTAGGCGCCACCGGCGCGACTTCGAATCCAATCATTATTGCCGACCTGATTCAAACTGGCCGGTTCGATGCCGACCTTGGACGACTTTTTGACGCGGGGCACGACGACGAAACGGTCGCCTGGCTGATGACGGATCAACTCGTTCGCCGGGCGCAAGCGATCTTCGAACCGGTTTGGTCGGAAACGCGAGGCAACGACGGCTATGTCAGTTTTGAATTGGACCCGCTGCTGGAAGACGCCACTTGCAAGCTCAGCACGGCAGAAAAGGCCAAGCGTTACATCGAACTCGGCAAAAAATGGAGCGCCGGGCATACCAACCGGATGATCAAAGTGCCCAATACGCCGGGCGGGCTCGCCGCTTTGGAGGGACTGGCGGCGGCTGGAGTTTCCATCAATGTCACTCTGACATTTACCGAGCGGCAGTACGTCGCCGCCCGGGACGCGATATGGCGTGGTGCGCAGCGGCGTGGCGATCTTTCACGGTTCAAATCGGTCTACAGCATCTTTGTCAGCCGGCTCGACGTATACACAGAAAAGTACGTGCCCAGCCTGTCGGCGGCTGCACAAGGCATGGTCGGGATTGCCAACGCAAAAAGACTATGGAAGCAGAATCAGTCCTTTTGGGCGGACAAGAAACTGCCGCTGCAGCAAGAGATCGTTTTCGCAAGTACGGGGACGAAGAAGCCCGGCGACCCACCATGGAAATATGTCGAAGCATTTGCCGGTTCGGATATCGAAACGAACCCGCCCGCCACAAATGCCGCGGTGCAGGCAAGCGGTCGTCGCATCACACGCCAAGTCGATCAATTGCCGCCGGAAGAAATGCTGCGTGAAATCGACGCAAAAGTAGATATGAACCAGCTGGAAGAGACGTTAATGCGTGAGGGCCTGCAAAAGTTTGCAGACCCTCAAAAAGCACTGATTCAACTAATCGGCCGAAAGCGTCTCGAACCAAAACGGAGCTAGCGAAGCGATTCGGCTTGCGCCAAGGCACGGTCAATCGCTTCCGCTTCGGTGAGCGACTCTGCTTCGATTCGGCGGTCACCGCTTTGGGTCGGCACGAAGCAGACGAACCGGAAGCCGCCTTCCGGCAGTTTTTGCATGTGGAAGCTGGTTAGCGACAGCGATTGAATGCGCTTTCGAACCTGCAGCCAATCGACCTCGTCACTCCGAGCAGCCGCCGGTCGAATGCCCAGTTCTTCCGGTGACGGCATGCGCAACGTCGTGCGGGGCGCCGGCGCATCGTTCTGCATGCGGACGCGAGCCTGCGACTGCTGTACTTTGGCCGGCTGCGACGAAGCAAGCTTCGGTTGGCTCGCCCGGGCTGGGGCGGCGACGCGTTGCTGCGGGCGAGGGTTCAGCTGCATCGGGGCTGGGTACGGCTGAATGGCGTATTGTGGAATAAATCCCTGTGTTGAGATCGGCGAACCGCCGAACGTGGGGGCACAGCCCGCCGGCGTTCAGGAGCCGCCCGACGACCGGCTCACGAGGAACAAACTGCCGCCGATCGTGGCGCACACGATCGTGACCAATCGAAGCGCATCCGTGCGCATGGTGAATTCCTGACAAATGGAAGATCACGGCATCCTGCCGCGGCCGGCCGGGGCGAGTCCTCCCGGCCAAAGCGAGACGACCTATACCAAGTCGCCCTCCAGAAAAAAGCCCAACTTGCGCCGCCTGCCCAACCTTGTAGAAAGTGCCGTATCGATTGGAAAAGTTACAAAGGGATTGCTTCGATGACAGTTGGAGAGGAGAATCCTCGCATGACACGAGCGATTCGAGATTGGCTTTCGCAGCGAGGCATGACGATTGAACAACTCGTTGAGGCCTCGGGCGTGGACAAACGCATCGTCCGGGCGATTGTCGAAGGCCGCTACACGCCGAGCCCAGAGCAGCGCCAACAGTTGGCCGCAGCGCTTGGCATCACTCCCGAAGAAATCGCGTGGGGGCACGTGGCTTTAGTGTCGCATGTGTACGGCCATGGTCCGCAATTCGGACGGAGTCCTTGAAACAGCTCGCCCTTCACCGGCATAAATGGTCGTTGCTCATATCGCTGAGCATTTTTCATTCACGTACTCAGGCTGAGCATCGTTCACCCAATTGATGGGCGGCAACGCCTGCCACCCCCCCCATTTGCCGTGCATCGCATTGCATTGCATCGCATTTCTCATTTTTTCACATACCGCAGTTCTCGGACGGACCTCTCGCTTTTGCGGTGATTGCAATCGACGTGAAATACCGCTCAGCACGACGAACTGCTACAATTTGGGCATGGGCATTGTCAAAAGTGTGGATCAACTCTGCATGGAGTTCGGGATCGATGCGCGAGAGCTCGCGCGCCGGTCCGGCCTGGATGAACAACGCGTATTCGCCATCGTCCTCGGTCGTTGGACTCCCAGCCCGGACGAGCGTGATCAGATCGCCGCCGTGTTCAGCCTCAAGCGCGACCAGATATCCTGGGGCCACAAGACACCGATCCAGCACATCTACGGCCATGGGCCCGGATGAAGAATTCCGAGAATTGAGATTCGAGTTGCCCCTGCCTTGGCCTAATCAACGTAGCCGATTTGCAGAACCGATCGCTTAAAACAGCTCAGTGATCGGTTGAACATTGAAATCGGCCAGCGGGATCGGCCGGCTTTGTGGACCGGGCAGTTCTTTGTGGGGATCGAGGCCGAGCCCCTTGTAAATGGTGGCGGCCACCTCGCCCGGCGAGACGGGTCGCGTTTTGGGGATGTAGCCAAGTTCGTCCGATTCGCCAATGACGCGGCCGCCCTGGATCGGACCGCCGCCCATCAGGATCGTCCAAACGCCGGGGTGGTGATCGCGGCCGCCGGCCGGGTTGATCTTCGGAGTACGGCCAAACTCGCCCATCGCGGTGACAATAGTTCTTTGGTAAAGCCCGCGATTGTGCAAGTCTTCCAGGAGCGCGGAATAGGCCTGGTCGAAGTTGGGCGCGACGAGCTTGGCCATCTCGGTGATGTCCGTGAACGGCTTCGAGCCGTGGATGTCCCACGTTATTTCGTCGAATACCGTTTCAAACATGTTGACGGTGACGAAGCGCACACCGGCTTCGATCAACCGGCGAGCCATAAGACATGACTGGCCGAACCGTGTGCGCCCATATCGATCGCGGACGCTCGCCGGTTCCTTGGCAAGGTCGAACGCGGCGCGCGCTTGCGGGCTCGACATCAATCGATAGGCAAGCTGAAAATTCTCGTCCAGTTGCTTCGCCTGGGCGCTCTTCTCGAATGCTGCGGCTGCGCCATCCACAGCGTCGCGGAGGCGCTGCCGGCGTTCGGCCCGGTTCGGGGCGATGTACTCGGGCGGCAATAGGTCGGGCACTTTGAAGTCCGGCGCATTCGGATCGGCGTTGAGAATAAAGGGGTCGTACTGCTTGCCGAGGAAGCCAGCGGCGTGGCCATGGGGCAGATTGCCGCCGGTGCGGCCAATCGGTTTGGGCACCAGCACGTTGGCCGGCACTTCGCCGCGCTGACCTTTGAGGTACTGCAGGACGCAGCCGATATGCGGGTACTCAATGCCGCCGGCAAAGAGCCGGCCAGTTTGCATCATTTGATGACCGGTGTCGTGCACCGCAGTGGCCGTGTGATACACGGAACGAATCAACGAGAACTTGTCGGCGTGCTGGGCGACCTTGGGAAAGATCTCGGAAATCTGGATGCCGGCTGCCTTCGTCGCAATGGGCTTGAACGGTCCGCGGACCTCCGCAGGCGCATTCGGCTTCGGGTCGAACGTGTCGATGTGACTGGGCCCGCCGACGAGAAACAACATGATGCAATTGACGTCGTTATCGACCTGCTTGCCCGGAGTATTTGCTTTGTCGCCGGCGCGGGCAAAATAACCAGGCAGCGTAAGTCCTAAGGGGGCCAGGGCGCCGGCATGGAGGAAATCGCGGCGCGTCAGGCCATCGCAAAAGCGCACGGGTCGGGGCGCATCGAGACGAAACATGTGTAATCCTCCGGCAAGCCGAGCCGGGTCGAGTATGACGGATTCTTCAAGTGAATCTACGCGGTTTGAGGATGCCGGTCAACGCGGAGACCCTGATGAGAGGTTCGGCCGGGCATCGAGTATGGACCGCAGTTTCCTGAGAAGCGTCAACGGCGAGAATGGCTTTTGCAGGAAAGTGATCGATTCGTTCGTTTCATCGTCTGTGGTAACGACTTGATCGGAGTACCCGCTGACGAAAAGAACTTTCATTAGCGGGCGGCGGTCGCGCATGCGGCGAGCCAGTTCGCGCCCGCCAACTTCAGGCATGACGACATCCGTGATCAACAAATGTATTGGGTATGAATAGGACTCGGTTGTTTGCAGCGCTTCCAGGCCGTTGCTCGCTTCAAGCAGAGTATAGCCCTGCGACTCAAGCACGGACTTGGTCAGCTTGCGAACGCATTCTTCGTCCTCGACGAGCATGATTGTCTCGTTGCCGCGAAGCGCTGCATCGTGCTCTTTCATCTCGACAATCGACTCGGCGACATCGACCGCCGGAAGGTAGACGGTAAATTCGGCGCCGGCGCCAGGCTCGCTTTCGACCGTAATAAAGCCGCTGCTTTGTTCGACGATTCCGTACACCGTGGCGAGGCCAAGCCCCGTGCCTTTGCCCGGCGCCTTGGTCGTGAAGAAAGGCTCGAAGATTCGGGCCTTGACCTCGGGCGTCATGCCACAACCGTTATCGCGAACTGAGAAAGCAATATACTCGCCCGGCTTGGCGCCGCGCTGTGTGCGGCAAAAGGCTTCATCAAGGGCGACATTGCGAGTTGTAATGGTTAGCTCGCCGCCGTGCGGCATGGCGTCGCGGGCATTGATCGACAGATTAAGAACGACCTGCTCGAATTGCCCAGAATCGACGCGCACTCGGGAAACCAATGGCTCCAGCACCGTCGTGATGCGAATATTGGCTGCGATCAACCGGCGGAGCATCCTTTCGCTGGCGCTGACGATTTCGTTGATATCGACAATCTTCGGTTCGAGCATTTGCTTGCGGCTGAAGGCCAGTAGTTGGCGCGTCAAGGCGGCGGCGCGTTCGCCGGCGAGCCGGATTTCGCTCACGCAATCGCGCGCGAGGGCATCGGCCGACACCGAGGACATCAACAAATCGCTGTAACCGAGGATCACCGTCAACAAATTGTTGAAATCGTGTGCAATCCCGCCCGCCAGTTGTCCCACGGCTTCCATCTTTTGCGAGTGCCGCAACTGTTCTTCGAGGGCTCGGCGCTCGGTGATATCTTCCCACGATCCGAGAATGCCGATGACATTGCCGTCTTCGTCTTGCAACGGAATCTTCGACGTACTCAGCCAAATTGTTCGTCCATCCGGCAACGTGAACGGTTCGATAATGTGATATTGTGGCCGCCGGTGCTCCATTACCTCGCGGTCTTTGGCAATGAAGAATTCGGCTTCCGACGGGGCGAGGAATGGCATGTCGCGATCGGTCTTGCCGATAATCTGCTCCGGGTTGTCGAATCCGAGGGCCCGACAAATAACCCGATTGCAGCCGAGATAAACGGAGTTGCGGTCCTTCCAGAAAATCCCCTGCGGAATGTTGTCCATCACCAGGTGCAACATGCGCTGCGAGCGCTTCAGCGCTTCGGCATTTCGTTTGCGCTCGGTGACGTCCTCGAAGATGCCGACGACGCCGACGACGTTGCCGTTGGTGTCGTGCAGCGGAACTTTGGTGGTGTCCAGCGTCAGCACCTTGCCGTCGCGCAGCCGAAGCGACTCGCAGATGTGATATTCGGGCCGGTCATTTTCCATGACCCGACGGTCGCACTCTTGGAAATAGCGAGCTTCTTCGGGAGTGCAGGGCAAATCGAAATCGGTTTTGCCGACAATCTCCGCGGGTCGGTCCACGCCGACATAGGCGGCGGCCGTGGCATTACATCCCAGATAGCGGCATTCGCGATCCTTCCAGAAGACGGCGATGGGAATATTGTCCACGACGGCGCGCAACGTTTCTCGCGAGCGGCGCAGCTCCTCTTCGGCTTTCTGGCGGGCCCGCTGCTCGACTACCGTGTCGACGTATTGCTCCCGCGGATCGGGCGTATCTTCAAGTTGTTTGGCTTCGCTTTCATCCCGAATGACGACGGCGAGATAAGCCGGTTGCTCGCCATTACCCGGCGGCGCCGAGAGCGTGATATGGCCCCAGAATTTCTTGCCATCACTCCGTACGCACCAGCTTTCTTCCGTAAATCGCCCGGCCCGCGTCGCATTCGACAATGCCTGGGACGAACATTTGCAGAACGCCGACTTTTTCGGAAACAGATACGAAAGATGAAGGCCGACGACTTCGTCAGGTTGATAGCCAAAAAGTCTTTTCGAACCTTCGAACCACTGTCGAATGACGCCTTCTGCATCGATGAGGAAAAGCGCTTGGTCAGTCACGCAATCGATCAATGTGCGGCAGGCGGCGACAGCGGGATCCGCGTTCGACGGGAGTGCAAAGACCTTGCGTTGGGCGGACATACGTTCACGCAAAAAGCCGTTGCAGCGGGAATTCGCGGGAGTGATTTCCCCTGCCTGGACTGCAGCCAATCAACCTTGCAATTGGAGCCGAATATCGAGTTTCGTGCCGCAGGAAGCACAGCACACAAAAACGGGACGAACCAAAAAAGTCAAATTTTTCTCACACTATCGGCTTCCCGTCCCGAAATCCTATTGCACCGGCGACCACCGATGCGGATGCTCACAGACAGATGCATCGTGCCCGTTTCGAAATGCACGTTTTTTCCCAAAAGAGGAATTCGCCATGAGACGAGGAGTATTTTTTCTTGTTGCAATTCTGCTCCTGCCGCAGGATATTCACGCCGACGATCACATTCAGAAAATCGTCGAGCGATTGGCTTCCAGATCGTTTGCCGAGCGGGAAAAGGCCGCCAATGAGCTTTCTCAAATGGGCATGAAGGCCTTGCCGGAACTTCGCGCCGGCGTGAATCATTCGAATGCCGAAATCCAGAAGCGTTGCCGGAAGCTGGTCGAGGATCTGCAGGCGAGCGGCCAACGACGCGTCGAGGAATTCCTGCGCGCCAAAAATGCCGGCGGCGGCCGACTCGCCCCAGTGACGGAAACCGCCCTCGGCGATGTGTTGCCGTCGTCGCTGGTGTACACGCTTGTTTACCCGGCGTTTCCTGTTGCGCGTATTGCTCCACCGGGCTTCGGAAGCCAAAACATCCTCGTCGTTGGCGCCGACGGCGCGCCGACCGTGCTGAAATCCGCGAGGGAACTCGAGGACTTTGCCGGCAAATTCTTCCGCCGCGCCGACAACGATGCCACGATGAAGACGTTTACATTGGCCTACCTGCGTTTGACTCAGGAGTTTTCCCAGGACGGATTCTTCAAATTCACGATCGCGGCCAACGAAGTGAAGAAGACAAACGATGGGTTTTCCGGTCGCGTCGGCGTCGATCCGGCGGGCGGCAACAAAGGCGAGATTCTCGTGTCGCTCAGGTTCGACAATGGCCGCCTCAAAAGCGTGACGGAGAAGCGCAGTGTGGTCGCGGGCATTCGGCCCATTTGCCAAGCGACGAAGCTGCTCGATCCCGATCCAATCGTCCGGACCATGGCGGAACAATCTCTACGCGTCCTGGGCAGCCTGGCGAAGCCGTATCTTGACGAACAACGTGCCAAAGCCAGTCCGGAATTACAGAGGGCCATTGATCGCCTATGGGAACGTATTCAAGCGGAAGGCCGATAATGCGGTTGTTCTGTTTCAGTCCAGCCTGGATACGGGGTTGTTTCTATTCTTGAGCTCCAAGTTCACTATCATTCCCGCTATTCCAGTGTCTCGTCGCGAGGTGGCCATGAGTTTTTTCCCCGATGTTGCCAAGATCCGTTACGAGGGCCCGGACTCGAAGAACCCGCTCGCCTTTCGCCATTACAACGAAGCCGAAATTGTCGAAGGCAAATCGATGAAGGAGCATCTTCGCTTTGCCGTGTGTTACTGGCACACGTTTCGCGGGATGGGAGGCGATCCGTTCGGTCCTGGCTGCGCCGTTCGGCCCTGGGAAGACGGCACCGATTCCGTCGAAATGGCGATCAGGCGCGTTCGTGTCGCGTTCGAGTTTTTGGAGAAACTCGGCGCCCCGTTTTATTGCTTCCACGACCGCGATGTTGCGCCAGAGGGCAAGTCGCTGTCGGAAACCAATCGCAACCTCGACGCAGTGGTGAAAGTTCTCAAGGAGGAACAACAGCGAACCGGAGTCAAACTGCTTTGGGGCACCGCGAACCTATTTAGCAATCCGCGCTATGTGCACGGCGCGGCGACCAGTTGCAATGCCGACGTGTTTGCCTATGCCGCTGCCCAGGTGAAGAAGTGCCTGGAAGTCACGAAGGAACTTGGCGGCGTGAACTACGTCTTTTGGGGCGGTCGAGAAGGTTACACGAACCTTTACAACACCGACTTGAAGCGCGAACTCGATCATCTCGCGCGCTTTTTCCATCTGGCGGTCGAGTACAAGAAGAAGATTGGCTTCACGGGCCAGTTTCTGATCGAACCGAAACCGAAAGAACCGACGACGCATCAATACGACTTCGATGCGGCCGCCGTCGTCGCGTTCCTGAGAAGCTACGGACTGACCGATCATTTCAAGTTGAACATCGAAACGAACCACGCCACCTTGGCTGGGCATACCATGATGCACGAACTGGCATACGCCAGCATGCACGGACTGCTCGGTTCCATCGACGCCAACCGCGGCGATTTGTTGCTCGGCTGGGACACCGACCAGTTCCCAACCGATATTTATCTGACCACGCAATGCATGCTGGTCATCCTTGGCCAGAACGGCCTGGCGCCCGGCGGCGTCAATTTCGACGCCAAAGTTCGCCGGGAAAGCTTCGAGCCGATCGATCTGTTCCATGCCCATATTGGCGGCATGGATGCATTTGCGCTCGGATTGAAGATTGCCGCCAGGATGCGAGCCGACGGCGTACTCAGCGGCGTGATCAAAGAACGCTACTCTTCGTGGGACTCGGGCATCGGCGCCGAGATTGAATCCAGAAAAGCGGGGTTCGAACAACTCGAATCCTACATGCTGCAAAAAGGCGACGCAGCCAGGAACGTATCGGGGCGACAGGAACTCATCGAGAATATTGTGAATCGGTACATCCAGTAGGATCGCAGTGCTTGCTTGTTTACGTTTCGCGTTCGTTAGGAAGGTTAGGGATTGTTCGGCACGAAGGCGAAACGTAAACAAGTATTCATGTCCAGTCATGTGCCGAAGCCCTCGCCACCATTCCAAAACCGGCTCACGGTGGTGGCCTTGAGCCTCCTTTTCGTCGTTCTCGTCATTCATTTGCTGCAATTGTTTGCCCCCATCCTGCAGCGATTGCTCATTGCGGTCTTCGCTGGATATGTGTTGTTGCCGATTCAGCGCG
>Ga0073934_10009476_pt1 | contig 12468 bp, 11 predicted proteins | sample LarsenN4metaG_FD_76834 | JGI IMG/M metagenome (GOLD analysis project Ga0073934, IMG submission 76834) | Hot spring sediment bacterial and archeal communities from British Columbia, Canada, to study Microbial Dark Matter (Phase II) - Larsen... ... | reverse complement strand
GCGCTCGCCGCGAGAGTCGATGTTGCCCAGGAGCAGTCAGCCAAAGACATGGCCAAGCTCGCGCTGGACAAATTTTCGCGCATCGACGTGCTGGTCAATAATGCTGCGATCTTCGCGACCATTCCGATGAACCGCGGCGGCATCGAAACCATCGACCCGGCAGAGTGGGACCGCATGATGGCGGTAAATCTCAAGGGGCTGTTTTTTTGTTCGCGCGCCGTCCTGCCGACGATGCGCCAGCAAAAATCCGGCAAAATCATCAACATTTCTTCAGGTACGGCGCTCAACGGCAGCGCCGGACGCATTCATTATGTCACCTCCAAAGCCGGCGTGATCGGATTCACCCGCTGTCTGGCGCGCGAGGTCGGCGACGATAATATCAACGTTAATGCCATTGCTCCCGGGTCGACGTTATCCGAGGAGAACCCCAGCGAAGAAATCCTCAAGATGCGCGGCGCCCGTTTGGCGGATCGCGCGCTGAAGCGAGTCCAATTACCAAAAGATCTCGTCGGCACGATGCTCTTTCTCGCCTCGCCGCTGAGCGATTTCATGACCGGCCAAACCGTTTGCGTCGATGGCGGCGTCGCTTTCCTATAAGATAAGAGAGAAATGGATATCGGCATATCGCCCGTAACGCGCAAAGCGTCGGAATCTTTTCTTAGAGCGCCTTGGCGCCTCTTATGAAAATAGTTTTTATTTACTTTTGGTCGACAACGAGTACAGCAAATCCCCCTTTTGCAAAGGAGGATAAGAGGCGGATTTTCATGCGCTGTGTTGTACCGACCGCCATATGGGTTACTTAGCGGAAAAAACCTCTTCCTCGTCTCTAACCATGCCGCCATACCAACACCGCACCCTCATGATCGGCGACATCAAGAGCCATTTCCTGGAAGCGGGCAACGGGCCCGATTTGATTTTATTGCACGGCGGCGAATATGGCGCGTCGGCGGAAATCTCCTGGCGCTACAACATCGGCGTCCTCGCCGAACGGTTCCATGTCGTCGCGCCGGATATCGTCGGCTGGGGAGAGACCGATAAACTCTACAGTTTCAGCGACCCCGCCGGCCTTCGCATCAACCACCTTCGGCGCCTGCTTGAAACTCTCGGCATCGGCAGGGCGTTCTTCGTCGGCAACTCTGCCGGCGGCGGTTTGGTGCTGCGCGCATCGGTGCGGCGCCCTCCGCCTCTCCAAATCGAAAAAATGGTCACCATCTGCGGCAACGCCAGCGTGTTCAAAACCAATTCTCAAGCCGATTTGGAGAATTACACGCCGTCCTTGGAAAACATGAAAAAAATCGTCGCTCTCCTCTATCATGACCCGAGCTGGCAGAGCGCTGCCCATATTCGCGAACGCTATGAATGCTCGATCATCCCGGGCGCCTGGGAAGCGCTCTCGGCGGCGCGCTTGCGCAGTCCGGCTCATCAGGTACGCTCCACTACCGAGGAATTCGTGAGGCAGCTGTCGCAATTGATGATTCCCTTGATGATCATGTCTTGTGATCACGATCCGCTCAACCAAGCCGACTGGGACGTGAAGCTGCAAGAAATCGTGCCCGGCTCAAAGGTGCATCGTTTCAAGCACTCCGCCCATGAGCCGCAGATCGAAGAAGCCGAGGAATTTAACCGCGTGCTGGTCGAGTTTTTACTCGGAGGAGGAGGCGGATCATGAGGACCCCATGCATTTCGAGGTTCGCTGCGATACTCTGTTTCGTCGCGGCTCTGCTCGTTTCGACCAGCGCCTTTGCCCAACTGGCCCGGCTCAAGACCTCTTACAGCGCCCTCACTGCCAATATGGCCGCGTACTGGCTCGCCAAGGAAGCGAAGATCTTCGACAAGCACGGTCTCAGCGTCGACGTCGTCCTGATCGAAAGCGGTGTCACCACGGTCCAGGCCCTGAGCGCCGGTGAAACGCAGATCGCCATGGGCGGCGGCACGGTGGCCGTGAGCAGCAATCTCGCGGGTAGCGACATCGTGACCATCGCCAGCATCGAACCGCGTCTTCCTTATGCGCTCCTGGCACAAAAGGAAATCAAGACTTTTGATCAGCTCAAAGGCAAAAGACTCGCGATATCGCGCTTCGGCAGCGCCTCGGACCTCGGCACGCGTTTGATCTTGCAACGGTACGGCTTGAACCCGGATAAAGACGTAACGATCCTCCAAACCGGCGGCACCAGCACGCGCCTGTCCGCGCTCAGCAAGCGGAGCATCGACGCGACGATCCTCACGCCGGAGTTCTTCAATGTCGCCAAAAAGATGGGGTTCACGATCCTTGCGGATCCGACCCAATACGATATTCCGTTTCCGCAGCTTGAGGTGATCACCACGCGAGGGTTTCTCAAACTGCAGCCCGATGTGGCGGGGCGCTACATGCGGGCAATCGTCGAGGGCATTTACGCGGTCAAACAAAATCCCGAACCGGCGATTGCGGCCTTGAGAAAATATCTCAAAATAGACGACCGCGAAGCGCTGGAGGATGTTTACCGGCTTTACAAAGAACTCTATCCGGCGATTCCGCATCCCTCGCCGGCGGCGATTCAGACGCAGTTGAATTGGATGGCCGAGCGCGACACTCGCGCCAAAGCCGCCAAGGCGGAACAGTTCTTTGACGGCACGATCCTGCGCGACATCGAAAAGAGCGGTTTTGCCGCAAAGCTTTACCAGAAATGAGGCAATATGGCCGATCGCGCTGACGCATTTATCGCTTCGCTCGACGCCAGAATCGGCGCGATTCTTGATCGCTGCACGCGCTGCGGTCGCTGCGTTGAAGTCTGTCCGACGGCAGGCCCCGCCGGCGTCGACACGACGGCTCCGAAAGCCGTCGTCGGCGATGTGCTCGATATTCTCCGCGGCGGCGGTAGTTCGGAAAGCCGCGGGGCGCGCTGGGCCAACGCCTGCACCGGATCCGGCCGCTGTCTCTCCGCTTGCGACGATGGGGTCAATCCCCGCTTCATGTTGGCGGCTACCCGGCTGCGCTTGAATGAACGGCGCGAAGCGAGCGAGCGGCGCACGTCGGGCCAGGCTGGCTTTAGAAAAATGTCGACCGCCGTAAAAGTCATGTCGCGCTTGCAGCTTCCCGCCGAGCTGCTCGCAAGCTTGCGTCATCCGGAGGAGTCCGTCGCCGATGAAGCGCCGGACGTCGTCATGTATTTCGGCTGCAACGTATTGAAAACACCCCACATCGCGCTCCTCTGTCTCGACGTGCTCGAACGGCTTCGAACGCGCTACAAAGTTTTTGCCGGCCCGGCACACTGCTGCGGCGTGATTCAATACCGCACCGGCGATACCAGAACGTCCGGCCGCATCGGCGCCAATACCGTGGCGGGTTTTGCCGGCACCGGCGCGCCCCGCGTGCTCACCTGGTGCCCGACGTGCAACATCCAATTGAGCGAGATCGTCCTGCCGGGCACGCCGGCGGGATTTGATCTCGACCACGTCGTCCCCTATATCGCCGCACGTATCGATCTCTTGCGGCCCCACCTCGTTCATCCGATCAGGAAGCGCATTGCCCTGCACGAACACCCCGGCGTCGCCGGCGTCACCGAAGGGGCGATCAAAATTCTCACCGCGATTCCCGGCATTGAGCTCGTCGATCTGGAGCAGCCGCGCGTCGGCTACATGTGCAACTCGCTCGCGCCGGTGCCGGAGTACAAACGCGCCCTCCATGCGCGCGAGCTCGAAGCAGCCCGTGCGGCCGGAGTGGACTACCTGGTCGGGATCTATCACGCCTGCCACCGCGAGTTGTGCGCCCACGAGGCGAGCTCGCCATTCAAAATCATCAATTTCCTCGAACTGGTCGGCGCCGCCATGGGCATCGAAAAACCGGACCTTTTCAAGCAATGGAAGATGATGCAGGATGTCGACCGCGTGCTTGCTGAAGTCGCCGCAGAGCTCGACGCCGCCGGGCTCGATCTCGAAACCGTCCGCGAGGTGCTGATTGCGCACATGGTGGGCGAGCAGCCTCTGCCGGTGGGATTTCGCGGTATCCCGGCCGTCGATCCCGCAGCAAAACCACTGCGCGTCACCGGCGAGTAAAAGTTCTGCTAACGCGGCGAAGCATCACCCAATAGGGGCGGAAAACGAGTGCCGAATCGCGTCGCCTGTTCGAACGCGTAGGCCAATTGCAATACGCCGAGATCGTCGCGATAACGGCCGACGATCTGGATGCCGACCGGGAGGCCGTCGCCGGTAAACCCCGCTGGCACTGAAATCGCCGGACAAAAAGTCGTCGTGATCCAGTAGGCCGACTTCATCCAGTCGAGGTAGGTTTCCATCTTGGCCCCTTCTATTTCACGCGGCCAGTCCATGGAGGCGTCAAAGGGAGGCAGTTGGTTCACGGCGCAAAGCAAGAATTCATATCTCTCCTGAAAGCGACGCATGCGCTCCATCAGCGCGCCATGAAGCGTCATCGCCTGCGCCACATCGGCGCCGGTGAGACTACGGCCAGCCTCAATCTGCCAGGCGGCTTCGGGCTTCATCTCGTGGCGGTGATTTTCCAGTAAGCCGCCCAGGTTGTGCCAGTAGTTCCAAGCGCGAAGCGTGAGAAACACCTGATCGGCGCCGCTCAAGTCGGGCGCGGCATCTTCCACGATGCAGCCGAGATCAATGAAAGTCTTGCGCTGCATTGACAACACCGAGCGCACCCGGCGGTCGAGCGGCAAGCCGCCGAGGTCGGGACACCAGGCCACGCGCACGTGTTTGAAGTCGCGCCCCAATGGCTCGGCAAAAACCGCCGGGTCGGAAGGATAGACGGCAGGATCTCGCGGGTCGGCACCGGCCATGGCGCTCAGCAAGAACGCCGCATCGGCAACCGAACGCGCCATCGGTCCTTTGACGCTAAAGCCCAAAAAAGGCAGCGCAACCGGCGCCGACGGCACTAATCCCACCGTCGGCCGGAGCGCGACGATATTGTTGAAGTTCGCCGGATTGCGCAGCGAACCGCCGAGATCGCTGCCGCTCGCCAACGGTAACAAGCCCGCTGCCAGCGCGGCACCCGCCCCGCCGCTCGAGCCGCCGGCGGTTTTGGTCAAGTCGTACGGATTCAGCGTAGTGCCGTACACCTGATTGTACGTGTGCGAACCCATGCCGAACTCGGATACGTTCGTCTTGCCGATCGGAAGCGCTCCCGCGGCGCGCAACCGCTCCGCCAGCACGGAATCTTCAGCGGGCATGAAGTCTTTGAAAATCGGCGAGCCGCGCGTCATCGGAAAGCCGACAACCGGGTCCAAGTCCTTGAAGGCAAACGGCAATCCATGGAGCGCGCCGACGGCTGCGCCGTCGCTCAAGCGGCGATCCGCCCTATCGGCGAGAGCCAAGCAGTGGGCGTCGTCGAGCTTGGCGACAATGGCGTTGATCTTTGGATTGATCCGTTCGATTTGCCCTAAAAACGCTGTCATGACCTCGCGCGCGGAAATGGCTCGAGAAAGGAGAAGGCGAGACAGCTCCCGCGCGCTCGAAAAACAAATCTCCGGTACCGTTGCTTGAGACATCGAGTGTTCCCTCTCGGTCGTGTATTCGTGCGGGCGGGGGTGAGGGCGGGGCTATCGGCGCAAGTCTCGTGCTGCCTAGCGCGATCGAGGGTGGCGGATGAAAATCCTCAATCCTTCTAACGCGCTACGACGCGCTATTTTTTGAATCTAAAAAGGTCAATCTCTCCGCCATCGGCGTCTCAGGAAAAACGTAACCGCAGACTTTGCAGGTGCGCATTTTTGCCTCTGCATTAAACTCGCTGTAAACCTTTGTCACCTGTTCCGGGATATTGCCTTGGCTGACCGGACGCGACAGCACCAGCTCATCGCAATTTTCGCAAAACCAGGCGAACTCCTCCTTCTCGTCCTGGCGCCGCTTGCGCTCGATCACCAATCCCCAGGTATTCTCGAACCGGCGCGGCGAATGTGGCGTGCCGCCCGGCAGGACAAAAATCTCTCCTTCTTTGATGCGAATATTTTGCCGCCGAGCGCCTTGCGGCTTTACCACCAATTCCATGTCACCTTGCACCTGGTAAAAAAACTCGTCGCCCGGTTGAATATGAAAGTCGAGCCGCGTGTTGGGCCCGCGCAGGATCATGACGAGAAAATCCTTGTGGCTGACCAGAAGCTTGTTGGTTCGAAACGGTGGATTGAAGTAGGACTGGTTTTCCTTAACCCACTGTTTCAGGTGGTACGTGGAAAGATGCTCCATGAGGATCTTCTGGAGGAGTGATGGAGTACTGGAGTGATGGGTTTACGAGCCTACACGCCACCCCTCTACTCGGAACCTCCGTAACGTTCGTTACTCTCCTCGATGATTAGACTGTCGACCCAATCTCCATCGAGCTTTTTACGTTCGAGACTCTCGATCAGTTTCAGTAGCCCATTTTCAAGTTTGAAGGCAAGCTCATTTACTACTGATAGCCGCGATTCTTGTTCTTCAGACCCAACACTCCAGTACTCCAACACTCCATCACTCCAGTTTTTTTATTCTCGCGCACTCCCGCGCCACGCCGTCGGTAAGCGCCCACCAGATCGCCAGACCTTTGCGCAGCGCCTTTACGACTCGAACTTGCAGTTCGTTGGTCGTGGCGAACCGTTCGACCAGCTCATAACCGATGTTGCTGTGCTCGGTGTCGGCTTCGCCGTGTTCCGCGAAAAACTCGATCTCATGCGGCTTCAGCCCGTAGTGGTCGCGAAAGGCGCGAAAAAATCTCCCGCCCGTCAGTTGATTCGAATATTCGTTGCAGCAATTGGTCGAGGCGACCTGTTCGAGGATGTGGTTGCTGCGCAGCGCAATGTCGAGCCAGCCGATCCGGGCGAGCACCGTCGTCGGCAAAAAATCTTCTTCCAACTCACAGCGTTCGAGCTCACCGGGCGGCAGGCCGATGGCCGCGCCGAAGCGCAGGAACAAGGCCCGGTGCCCCAACACTGCGCGCGGCGCGTCCTTGAAATAAGTGTAACCCACCTCCGAATGGATGATGTCGACAAATTGCTTGTGGATTGCCGGGTCGTGAATTCCCGAGAGCTGGCAGCGCACCAGCTTGGCGGTGTTGATCGCAACGTTGTAAGCAAAAATGCCCCAGGCTTCCTTGGCCCAGACGCGCACCGCTTCGAGGGTCAGTTTGCCGGCGTAGAGATCGAGATAAAACGGATGATAGAGCCGCGCATGCCGCTGCTTCACCTCGTCCATCAATACCTGACAAAATTCCCCGCTCGCCAAGGTCTTGCCGGCGAGCACGGCTTCAATCGACATGATGACCTCTACCGAGGCGGTTGAAACCCGCCCGTCGTTTCGCTGGGCTTTGGCGCGGACTAATCCAATCGCCCGGCTTGCGCCGCCGCCCTGCCGCCCGTTTGCGATGATCGTACTTGAACTTGTTCGCGTTGCAGGCGATCTCGACCCGGTTGCCGTCGGGATCGAGAAAGCTGATCGAGCGATTGCCGGCGACGACTAAAGTTTCCGGTCCGCTGACGATCGGAATCTTGCGCCGCTTGAGCATCGGGTAGATTCGGTCGATAATTTCGTTTCGCTCCACGTAAATACAGAAATGGTGCAGTTTCCCCATGCCGCTGCCGTCATGCTTGGCGCCTCTGGGTAGGGCCTGGAGGGCGATGTCGTGGTGCTCCCGGCCGTAGCTGAGAAAGGTCATCCGCGTCTGCCGATTGCGCGCCGAAATTTTCAAGCCCAGCACCGACTGATAAAATCGTTCCGATTTTTTCAGGTCGGCGACATTGAGCACGATATGCCCGAGCACCGCGTTCCTGACCAGCATGCTAGCAGCATTAATGACCCGCCTCGAAACTGTCAAGCGCCGCTCGCGCCGTTTTGCATTGGGCCGCAAGAACTGCCGTTGACAGAGGTTTCGCAGATGAGCGATATATCAGACAACGCTGTGCTGAAGAGGTGAAGCGATGAAGATTATGGTGGTCATGGGCGAATACCCTGCGGAAGAAGGCGAGCGGCGGCGCCAAGCGGTCCTGCGTTGCGCCTCGCCCGGAACGGAGATCGGCTTCGACGTCATCAAGGCGACTTTTTTTCGTCACTCCAATTCACAGGTCAATTCGCTCTCCGCTGGCCCGCTCGTCGCAGAGATCGCCGTCAAGGCCGAAGCGGCGGGCTATGATGCGGTGGTGCCCTTCGGCACGCTCGACGCCGGGGTCGAGCTGGCGCGCAATCTCGTGCGCATTCCGATCGTCGGCGCCGGCCAATCGGTGCTCCATCTCGGCGCCCAATTGACCAGTCGCATGGGCGTGATCGCCTATGAGGACAAAAGCATCCCTTTTATGCGTAAACAGATGCACGCGTGGCGCGTCGCCGACTCGGTAGTCGGCATTCGCGGCATCGGCGTAGCCTTGCCCGATAGCACCAAGAACCGCAACATCATGCGCACCCGATTCATCGAAGTCGCCCGCGAGTTGATCGACAGGCATGAGGCGGAGATGATCGTCCCCATGGGCGTCACCATGGTGCCGGTACAGTATTCGCCTCAAGAGATGGAAAGAGAAATAGGCGTACCGGTGATGGATGCGCTCAAAACCAGCATTCAAACCGCCGAGATGATGGTGCGCATGGGTTTGACCCATAGCCTGCGCACGTATCCGCAACCGCCGCGGCCGATGTAGTCTGTGCCTTGTTGCGATTGGCGTGCTACCGGAGCCCGGTTGACTCTGAGAGGACTCGCTCTCTTTTAGCCGCTCCATTACTCCATCACTCCCCATAATCGTCATGTCCACCGATCTCTGTTATTGGCATCACGAGATTCAGCCCTCGGACTGCTTTCTCTGCTACGACGGCAAAAGCAAGGTGTGCAGCCGCTGCTGTGTAGAATCCTGCGCCAAGGAAACACCCCAATGGTTCGCCGCTTGTGCCCGCGCCGGCCATCCGACATGGCCCGGCGTCAATCGCGGCCGGCGCGCGCCGGCTAAGCTGGTCGTGCTGAAATCCTATTGGGATAATCGTCTTTTCGGCACCAAGTCGGTCAAAGGGTTTTTCGATGCCATGGGGCCGCTCCACGATCCGCCCCTGGAAGTAGCGCACCGCTTCGTGGAATCCGAGCGCGGCCTCGCGCATTACGCGATTTGTCCCGACGGTCTTCTCTGGCGCGATCCCAGCGTCGCCGACGCGCCGATTTTTTATTTGGCTTTTCACGGCGCGCCCAGCGAAGTCAAATCGCTGTTCGACTCCATCGGCGAGCCGCAACTTTGCGATTCGTTCAAAAACTTCGGCGTGAAGCCCAACCTGATCTATTTTGCCGCGTGCAGCGTGCTTAAAGGTCGCGCCGGGAAAGAGTTTGCAAAAAACTTTCTCGAATCATCGGGTTGCCGCGCGGTATTGGGTTACACGACCGATGTTAACTGGATGCTCAGCCTGGTGATCGATATGTTGTTTCTTCATCGCTTTTACCGCGATGAAGACCCATGGAAAAATCTCCGCTCGCTCTACGATTCAGTGATCAACGATGTTAAGCCTGCGGCAAGTATCGGTTGGACGCTGATCGAAAGTAGCGTATCCCGCAAGTAAAGCTCTAGCCGCAACGGAGGCCTCCCATGACAAGCACCCCATCGCTGCCGAGACTGGCCGCAAGCGCAATCATCATCGCAGCGCTCCTGCCTGCCGATTTAGCTCTCGCGCAACTGCGGCGAAAGGCGTTGGTCGCCTATGTTGCGCCGGGCATCACGCAGGTCCTTCCTTCCGTCGCCAAAGAAGCCGGCCTTTTTTCGAAACATGGTATTGATGCTGAAGTGATCCTACTCACCGGCAGTCCGCGCTTGATTCAAACTCTGATAGCCGGCGATATTGATTATGCGCTCGGCGGCACATCTTCTGTCCTGCGTGCTCGCTTTCGCACTCCCGACCCCATGATTATAGCGACGACCACCAATTTCTCCGGCCAGAGAGTATTGCTTCGTCCGGACTCTTCGCTCCAGCGGTTGCAGGACCTGAAAGGTAAAATCGTCGGTGTTACTCAGTATGGCTCACAAGGCGACACATTCTTGCGAGATGCCTTGAAGAAGGCTGGCCTAAAACCGGATGGCGACGTGAGTATTCTACAGATGGGAGGCATTCCGCAGGTGAACGCGGCGTTGTTAGCCGGGAAAATCGACGCCGGCGTCGCCGGCGAATCGTCTCTGGTTTTGATCCAACAGGGCCGGGCCAAACAGCTCCCCGGAGCCTCCGCCAAAGATCTGAAAATCGCCGGCTCCGGCGCGACCCTTAGCGTCACCCGCCGGCACATTAGCCGCGATCGCGAAGGAATCAGCAGGTTTCTCCGCGCCTACGTGGAAGCGATTCACTATTTCCGCACCCATCGGGAGGGCTCGATCCGCGCGTTGACAAAATTCTTCCGCGGCGCCAGTCCCGAGCAAGTCGCGTTTCTTTATGACGACCAGCGAGAGATTTTCGATCCCTTGCCGATTCCGAGCGATGAGGCGATCCAGGGCGAGCTCGATCGCGAAACCGATCCCAAGGCCAAGACCATGAAACCAGCCGATTTTATGGACTTGAGTTTCCTTCGTGAAATCGAAAAGAGCGGTTTTCTCGCCGAGCTGTACGGCAAGAGCCCAAGATAGAGGTGATCCTACTTTATCTTTCTACAGCGGCTGGCTTCAGCTCAAACTTCCCGTCCTTGTCCTGGGCGATCTTCCCTTCCTCATAGAGCCGGGCCACGGCAGTGGCGACGGCTTTGTAATCGCATGCGGAAAACTTTTCCAGGAGATCGGCAAAAAAACAATGTGACTGGCCCAGCGCCGCGACGATCCTGGGTACCAGAGTTTCCGCCGATTCCGGCTTGCCCTCGAGCTTCGTCTTTGCCGCCCCATCGGCAGAGCCAACGTAATCGCTCAACTTGACCTTTCCCTGATTGAAATAAACGATCCTCGTATAGCGCTCGGCAGGAATGTTCTCCGGAATCGTCGCGTCGATGCCCATTTTGGCGGTGGTTGGGACTTTGCCGTAAAGCGGCAGCGGTAGCGACGGATCGAGCGGCTTCGAGCGGGCATTGGAAACGATGAGGACGTCGCGGTCCGCTTGCACTCTCGTGGCGACCGCCCATTCGACGTCGACCGGATCGAAGACATCGATATCGTCGTCGACGATCGTCACATGCTTGATATCGGCGATGGAGAGCAACGCCATGATGGCGTTTTTGCCGTCGCCCGGAACTTTTTTGATCGACGCGATAATGTGCCAGTGGCAGCAGCCGCCCGGCGTGACGTTGATGGCATGCGCCTGGACGCCGGCCTCGAACAGCACCCGGCGGGCCGCCGCCTCGTAGATCGGCGCCGACATCCAGATATTCTCCCACGGCATTTGCAAAGCGTAATACATCGCGTCTTTGCGATGCATGATGGCTTTGATCCGCACTCGCGGGTTCATGTGCACGCCGCCCATGAGGCGGTTAAACTCCGCGAACGGTCCTTCGGTGTGCACCCAGCCTTCGGGAAGTATTTCTCCTTCCAGAACGATCTCCGCGTCGGCAATGCACGGCACGGGAACCGTTTCACCTTCGGCCAGTCGCAACGGCTCGTTACGCAAGCCGCCGGCGAAGGTCAGTTCGTTAACGCCGAGATTGGCCTTGAACGTCGATGCGACCAATTCATAAGGGTGCGTGCCGATCGATACGGAAATCGGCAGCGGCTTTTTCTTCGCAAGCGCGCGCTCGGCAAATCTGCGCAGGTTATTCGGCGTCACGATGTCGATGCCCGTGACGCTGCGCTCTTTCAACATCAGCCGGTAGATGCCGGCATTGATGCCGAACCCCGGGTCTTCGGCGATCACCACCCCGGCGGTGATCATCGGACCGCCATCCATCACCGAAAAGACCGGCACCGGCAGGTCAAAGAGATTGATCCGTTTCCCAGTCAGAACAACTTCCTTCACCGGCGCGCTCGTAACCCGCCTAGGCTCAATCGGCTTGTCCATCGCCCGACCGAGCTTATCGCCGATGTTCTCGTACGCGACGCCCATCGCGAGGGCGATGCGCCTGCGCGATTGCAACAATCCGGAGGCCACCGGCATCGAATAGCCCGGTAGATTTTTGAACAGCAGCGCCTTTTCCGACTGCGCGACCAGGGCGGCCACGTTGCGCAAATCGACCGGTTGGGTGATCTCCAGCAGTTCGTCATTTTTTCGCAGCGTATCGATGTAATCGCGAAAACTCGCCTTCATGTTGCTCTCCGTAGATTCTTTTCGCCGACGCTTAACACGCCGCCTCATCTATTTCCATCGTAAATAACCAGGGAAAATAGCACAGCGGCGAAATCGTTTGTAACTGGCCCGGGGTTTGAGATAGCTCGTCAAAGTAAATTTTCCTCTATGAACTCTGTGCCCTTTTATGAAATAGTTTTTTACTTACTTTGGTCGACAACCACGGCAACAAATCCCCCTCTTTCCCCCTTTGTGCGGACCGGAGACAAGGGTAACAAACGTGCCGGGGACATAGGTAACACTTTTGGAATCGATTGGGGGGTCCAAAGGTGTAGTAGGGGAATAGTAAGGGTC
>Ga0073934_10009474_pt1 | contig 12470 bp, 6 predicted proteins | sample LarsenN4metaG_FD_76834 | JGI IMG/M metagenome (GOLD analysis project Ga0073934, IMG submission 76834) | Hot spring sediment bacterial and archeal communities from British Columbia, Canada, to study Microbial Dark Matter (Phase II) - Larsen... ... | reverse complement strand
GTGGGCCTTTTCCGAGCAACACTTCATGGCGGCTCGGGGGGCGGCCCTGGTGTTTCTGGATGGCTCGGGAGCCGAACAGGAGGTGTTCAAACTCCCTCCTTCGGACGTGGCTGCCGGGTTGCAGCTCCATGAACCCCGGCCGATTGCGCCGCGCCAGCGGGAGCGAATCATCCCGGATCGCACCCGCCTTAATGAGCCATCGGGCCGCCTCATGCTGGCCAATGTTTACGAAGGTCGCAATATGGTTGGCGTCAAGCCGGGTGAAATAAAAAAGCTGCTCGTCCTGGAGAGTCTGCCGATGCCTATCCATTACACAGGCGGCATGGATCCGATTAGCTATGGAGGCACGTTCACGCTCGAGCGGATCGTCGGAACTGTGCCAGTCGAGCCGGACGGTTCGGCCTTCATGGAGCTGCCCGCCCTGCGGAGTTTCTTTTTCGTCGCGCTCGATGATCGGGACCGCTCGGTCAAGCGGATGCAGAGCTTTCTCACGGTGCTGCCGGGTGAGACCACCAGTTGTGTTGGATGCCACGAGCAAAGAACGAGCGCGCCGCAAACGGCCGCCGCGCTCTTAAGGACCCTGGCGCTTCAGCGCCCCGCCAGCAAAATCGAACCGATCGCTGATGTGCCAGACGTCCTTGATTTCCCGCGGGATATCCAGCCAATCCTCGATGAACACTGCGTCAAATGCCACGGCTACGAGCGGACGTCTGAGGGCGGGCCGCGAGCCGCAAAACTCATCCTGGCGGGCGACCACGGCCCGATGTTCAGTCACAGCTATTACATGCTCACCATTGCGCGCGCGTTCTCCGACGGACGCAACCTCGCCCGAAGCAACTACAAGCCGCGCGAGCTTGGCTCGTCCGCCAGCAGGCTTCTGAAGCTCATCGACGAAGCGCATCACGGCGTCAAAGTCAGCGAACAACAGCAGAAAACGCTGCGGCTTTGGATCGAATCGGGCGCGGCCTACCCCGGCACCTACGCCGCCCTGGGCACCGGAATGATCGGCGGTTATGCAGAGAACCAGCAGGTGAACACGGACTGGGAATGGCCAGCCGCCAAGGCCGCCGCCCAGGTCATTGAACGGCGCTGCGCGCCCTGCCATATGGTTCCGGAAAGACTGTTGCCGCGCTGCCTGTCGGACGAACGAGGCGTGTCCTTCTGGCAGCCAAGCCTGAGTGACCCGCGTCTGGTAACCAGCCGCCACATCGTCTTCAACCTCACACGTCCGGAGAAATCACTGCTGCTGCTGGCTCCGCTGGCGGAATCCGCTGGAGGTTGGGGGTTGTGCGCTGACCCACAGAAAAAGACCAGGGTAAATGTCTTCGCCGGCACCACGGACCCCGATTACCAGGCGCTTCTCGAACTGTGTTTGGCAGGCCAGCGGCACCTGGCCAGGATCAAGCGTTTTGACATGCCGGACTTTGTGCCCCGGTCCGACTGGGTACGGGAAATGAAACGCTACGGAGTTTTGCCGGCTTCGGCGGAGCCCCACGCGGACATGGACGTTTACGCCATTGAACAGGAATACTGGCGTTCACTGTGGCATCGTCCTGCTCCCGCCCTGACCCAGACGACCGGAAGCCGGTGAGCCTGTGCTTTCGGCATTCAGCATGGCTCTGCATGGCTGTATTGCCTGTATTGCTGTTCGTGCTTGCCGCGTGTTTACGGCCAATGATAATGACTCTCGTATGCGCCTGAAGCCCCACTTCCGAATCCTGTTGCGCTTTGCCTTGCTCATCGCTTCCCTGCTGCCCGCCGGCCGTCCCGCCGCGGCAGAAACGACGGTCGAATTCTCGCCGGGCACGGACACGGTGGCGTGTTACGATTACGTGGAGATCTCGGCGACCGTATCGCAACCGGCCGGCAACCCGTTCACCGAGTCTGCTCTGCAGGGGGAATTCGCCGCGCCCGGCCAGAAACCAGTGGCGGTGGAAGGGTTCTGCGATTCCCAGGATGGCCGGGTCTTCCGGATCCGCTACATGCCCTCGCAAGCCGGGCGGCACAGCTACAGGCTCAAGTTTACCCAGGGCGGTGTGGAACGCTTCTTTGACGGGAGCTTTGAGGCAAAAGATGAGAGGAAAAAGGGCATTCTCCGCGTGGACCCTGAGTTTCCGTTCCACTTCCAGTTCGAGGGCACAAAAGAGCGCTTTTTCTACAACGGGACGACGGCGTATTGGCTGGCCGGCTGGGACGACGAGACGATCCGGCGCATCATCGAGCGGTTGGACCGGCTCAAGGTGACGCGCGTGCGCGCGGCCCTGAGTGGCCGTGTGAAAGACGGACGCGCCTGGTTCGAAGACGTTTACCCAACCGAGAAGTTTTCCTTTCTGCTGAACCCGTGGGTGGCGAAACATCCTGAGAGCGTGGAGAATCCTGACTTTGATGTGACCCGGTTCAATGTTGCCTTCTGGCAGAAGTTCGAACGTTTGCTCGCGCATGCCCGCAGCAAGGACATGTCCGTTTCGGTGATCTTCTATGTGGATGGCAGGCGTCCGGGAGTCGATCCGTTTGGCAAAGCGGGCATGGGCGGGCCAGACGAGCAAAGGTATTACCGTTACGCGATCGCACGTTTCGGGGCCTTCGCCAATGTCACCTGGGACCTGGCAAACGAGTATCGGCTGTTCCGCGATGACGCATGGGCGGAGAAGATGGGACCGTTCGTCAAACAGTGGGATCCGTATGACCACCTGGTTTCCACACACGGCCACGGGGACTTCCGGTTCGGCAAATCAACGTGGGCGGACTTCGCCATGTACCAGTCCTGGGACGAGAGCGGCGGATGGCGGTTCATGGTGAAAAACCGCGAAAACCAGGCCCGGAGCGGGCGGATAATTCCCCAGGTGAACGAGGAATACGGCTACGAGGATCATTACCCCCAGGGTTGGGGTGGGGATCGCAAGGCCCCGGCACGGGCGGCAGCGAACCGTGCCCGGCTTGCGTGGGAAATCGCCATGGCCGGGGGATATCAGACCACCGGTGAACGGGCCGACCGGGGAACAGGTCATGGACCGGACACGGGCGGCGGCTGGATCAATGGGCGCGGGGACGAAACCATGACCATGCTCGAGCTTTACGGCCACATGTATGACTTCTTCACCTCGATGACCTGGTGGCAACTGGCCCCGGACACCAACCTCGTGGTGTCGGCACAAGCTCATCCACAGAAGAAAGATGGCCGCTCACCCGGGAAAGTCCTGGCCGCGCGCAATAAGGATGGAGACCTGGCAGTGATTTACATCCAGGATGGCGCGGTGGTCTCGCTCAATGGAGAGTTGCTGAAGGATCAACTCAAACCGCTCTGGTTCAGCCCGGCGGATGGCGGCATGCGCAACGCCCGGCCTCTTCGGGGAAAGGTTTTTCGCACCCCGACCGCGGACGACTGGGTGCTGCTATTTCGAACGCCCTGCAACTGCTCGTTCCGCGACTTTGACTCGGAGTTTGAGAAGTGAGGCTGGAAAGGCCGGAGCTTCCCACTCGGAGGCGGCAGGAATCACGCGGTAAAAGCGGATTGGAGATTGGCCGGCGTTTACCCCGTCAATGAAAAGGCGGTCGCCGGCTTGCATTGGCTTGCCCATCACTTTCCAACGAGCCAGAATCGGCGAACTGCTTTTGCCGACCTATTCCACAACGCGCGTGTTGAACGCGCGCACGTAATCCGCTTGCGCAGACGGCGGCCGCTCTGAGGCCGGGTATGGGTAGCGGGACATCGATTTGAAAGGGAGCGGGTCGAGTGTGCGTGGAGTCGCGGTGTAGAGATCCATGTCCTTGCAGTAGGCGTGCGAGACCAGGATGAAACTCCGCGCCCACCCTTCCGGCAGGGCCGGAAAGACCGCGCTGAATCGCAAAGCAATCTCGTCGCCCGGACCCATGATCGCAAAGCGGTCGTCCGCGCTGGCGAGCAACTCCTCCACCGCTCCGTAGCGTGTGTAGTGCCCTTTCAAGACGTGGAACGGCGCCGTCGCGTCGCTCAGGTGGTAGTCAAAAACCAAGGGCAGCCGGCCGTCGGGGGAATACTCGCGGGCAAAACCCACTCGCCGCAGTTCAGCGCTGTTCAGCGGTGCGGTGCGGACCATCACGCGGTTCGCGGAGAGAACTTGTGAAAGGAACACCTGGTCGTAGTAGATCTCGAGGTTTGTGGTCAGGCGCAGGCTCCGTGCGCCTGCGGGAATCAGTCCCGTCAGGTCCACAGTCATCATCCGGCCCATGCCTCCCGGAGCGCCGGCATCAGCAACGATCGTTTGCCATGAGCCGTCCGCGGCCTGGCATTCGATCCGGATCGGTTCCCACCCGATTCTCGATTGGCTGGCGGCATACACGGTTTGTGAGTAGGGGTACTCGATGTAGCCGTTGAGGAAGAGGAACACGCGGTCCGCGCCGGAGAGGCCGCTGAGCCCGTCGCCAAAGTCCAATTCGAGGGCGTGTGGTTTGCAGAACCCAGAATACCTCCGGTCCAAATCCGGCTTGTACGCGTAGAGCCGGTCCGCGTTTCTTAACGCCGGAGAGCATTCGTTGCCGCCTGGATCGCGGGCGGACACTGCGAATTTGCGTTCCTGGACCACCAGCAACTGATGGGTCGGCGGTGGACCGCTAATCGCCAGCCGTTCGTCCGGGTAAACAGACCACTCGCATGGGTGATCCACCGCGACCAGTTCGAGGCGGTCAACATAGGCCGCCTCTTCCATCGGTTCGGTGATCCGCAATTCATAGTTGCCGTCGCGTGGGCGCAGTTGACCCGGCTCGATCTTCACATGTTCCAGTTCCTGGGGCGGAGCCGGGACGCCGGGCGCCGAGAAATAGCCCAGGCCGCCGACGCCCGCGAAATCCGTGACAAAGACAAAACGCTCTCCGTTCCAGGCAAAGAGCACCGGGCAGCTTGAGATCTTCCTTTGGAGTTCCGGGATGGGATGCAACTCGCCCGCCGCCAGCCCAAGCTCGGATTGGGCAACTCCGTCGGGCCAGTTGAGCATCAGGTAATCGGCTTTCGGCGCGCCGCCCAGCCCGAACACGACCGGCAGCCACGACTGCGAAGGCCCCCCGCTCAGGCCGGTGTAGAACCGGTGCTGTTCGGTCATCCCCGTCCGAAGTGTCAGGGTGACCCCGAATCCAGTCGCGGGGCTGCGGGTTCGCTTGTCCTCGTTTCGCACTCCGGTCGGCTGGATCGCCAGTGCTTTCGGCGGCGGTGTGAGTCCGCCTTCCCGCAGGCAGACGCGCCAACCGGAGGCTCCGCCCTCCACAGTCAAGATGTCCGGTATGAAGTCGCCGCTCAGGTCCGCACATTCAAAATAATGGAGCGCAAAACCTTCCTCGGTCCTGGTCAGTGGATGCTGCAAAACGAAGGTGGCGCGACCGTCATTCAGCAGCGCGTGAACCTGTTCCCCCGAACAAAGCAGATCCAGGTCGCCATCCAAATCGAGGTCCGCCGCCCGCAGCGTGTGCAAGTCGCCCCAGGAGGCTGCCGAGGTTGCCACCCCGGCAAATGCTTCACTAACCCTGAACCCGCCCAGGCCGTCGCCGAGCCAGAGCGACAATCGCGCCGGGTTGCCCCCCAAGGCCGCGAGATCCAGGACGCCGTCACCATTCAAGTCTTGCAGCACCACTCCGCGTTCGCCGCGTATCGCCGTGTCCAGACCCCTTTCGGCGAAGCTGCCAAGGAGTTCGTTCATCAGCAGGCGGGCCGGTTGCCCCTTGCGCGACAGCAGCAAATCGTGATCCCGGTCCCGGTCAACGTCCCCTGGGACGGCGAGGACTGCGACCTCCGTTTCCGCGCCCGCCGGAGAAGAAGAGGGCAGTGCCACCGCATTCGTGAATGTCCCGTCCCCGTTGTTGCGCAGGAGCACCGGCGAACTGGAGCAAATCAGCAAGTCCAGGTCCCCATCATGATCGGCATCGGTGAAAAGCGTGCTGGTTGCGTTGGCCGTCCCCGTCACTCCAGGGAGCGGAACGGCTGAAAACGTGCCATCACCCTTGCCCTTTAAGAGGACCGTATCGCCTTCTCCAGCGATGAGCAGGTCGGCCGCGCGGTCGTTGTCAAAATCGCCGATGGCCACGTTCCGGGCGGACGTTATTGATTCTAGCCCGGACCCCTGGGTGCGGTCGGCAAACTCCCCCGGGGCTTTCTGCATCAGCACCAGCGCCGGCCTGGGTGCGCCGAGCGGCAGCACGAGGTCCGGCCGGCCATCACCATCCAAATCGCCCGCGGCGCACCCTTGGGGAGTGCCCGCCTGGGGGGACGGCGGAACTGCAGTGCCGGCGACAGAACGGTGTAGCACCTTTAAGGCTCCCGCGGAATAGCGGCTGGAAGCGATTGGCACGACCGGCCGCCCCGGCGGGGACGCGACCAGCGCCAGGTCGCCCATTTGGTTGTACTGCGGCAGTTCAATGACTTCACCCAGCGGGCTTTGGCGCAAGGCCTCGAACTTGCCCCTGAACTCCGCCGCCTCGCGCTCCTTGCCGGCACGCAAAGCTGACTGATAGAGCTGGTAATAGGCGCCGTAGAGATAGGGCCGAAACTCAACCGCTTTGAGCAACTCGTTCTCGGAAGGCTGGCCGGTTCGCTGTTTGCACAGACCCAGCAGATACCAGACGACTCCGTCGCGCGGATGTTGCTCGAGCACTTGCTGCAGCAGGGGAATAGCGTCTTGCGCACGGCCAACGTGCTGCAGCATGATCGCCTTGAAGTAAAGAGCGCGGCTGTCTTTGGGGTGGTTCCGCAGCACCTGGTCCAGCAGCCGGGCGCTCTCCTCCACGTCTTCCTTCCGATTGCGGTTGAATAGCGCAATGGCGAGGTTCAACTGCGCTTCCTTCGACTGCGGTTGAGCCTTCAGGGCCTCCTGGAAAGCAATGCCTGCCGCGTCGTATTGGTACTGGCCCATCAGGCTGACGCCGCGGTTCATGGCGGAGATGTGAGGGGATTCCGCAACCGTCGCGTCCTGCTTGCCGCACCCGGCCAGCACGAGAACACCCGCCCCAAACACAGGCGGCGCAAGAAAGAAACGGCGCCACTGCGCGAGAACATTGCGGATCAAATGGCCGAAGCCTGTTGAGCGATGCGAATCCGGATTGCGCGATTTCATAACCCACTCGCCGCGGTCGCTTTATTCCATCTCGAAACGCCGGGCTCAAGAATCTTCACCACTTGATTGGCAGGGACACTCTCGAGCGTTTGAACCTGCCCGCTCGGCCACCGAATCTCGATCCGATCCGCTCGCGAGCTCCGGCCCAGCCCGAAGTGCAAACGGGTATCGCTCTGCGACACGTAGCTCGTGGGACATCGAGCTTCGGCGTATTGTTGCCGATCACCGCTGTGAACGCGGACCTGGGCGCCGAACCCGCTCCGGTTGCAGCGAGATCCTTCAAGCCGCAGCGTCAGCCAGCCTTGCGGCGGCGCGTGATTCGCCAGCAGTACCGGAGGTCCTCCCACGGTCGTTATTAACAGGTCCATGCGTCCGTCATTGTCGAAATCAGCGCTGAGGCTGCCGCGCGCGTTAAGCGGTCGCAACACCGGTTCACCCGCCGTCCCCGGGGATTCGGTGAAATGTCCTTGGCCGTCGTTGAGGAACAGAAGCGAAGGCATCGGTTGAAGAAAGTGCGCGTGGCCGTTCACGATGAACAGGTCCAGATCCCCATCGTTGTCCACATCCAGGAAGTTGCCGCCCCACCCCGTGTAACGGGAACTGGTATCCAGGATACCGGCGGATTGCGCCCGGTCCTCGAAGAACCCTCCCGGGGAGGCCACGTAGAGTGAAGCGTTGCCGAACCGGGTTACGAACAGATCCGGCAGGCCGTTGCCGTCGCAGTCCCCGACCGTGGCCCCCATGGAACCAGCCGCCTCGCCAAATTGGTTAAAACCAACGCCTTTCTGCAGAGCCTGGTCCTGAAAATGCCCTTGGCCGTCGTTTACGAGCAGCAGGTTCGGCGTGCCGTCATTTGAAACGTATAAATCCTGGTCGCCGTCGAGGTCGAAATCCAGCGGCGCCACCGACATGGCACGGTGGTTGGGAATCCTGATGCCCGAAGGTTCGCTGACATCCTCGAATGTCCCGTTCCCGAGGTTGCGGTAAAGCAGGTTAAACTCCGCTTCGTATGCCAGCGGTGGCGGATACGGCGCTTGTGTCCCGGGCGGAACGCGAATCGCCGGGTCATACTTCAGGTAGTTCGCCACGAACAGGTCCAGCCAGCCGTCCTTGTCGATGTCCAGAAACGTGGCGGAAATTCCCGCCTGGGAGGAGTGCACTCCGGCTTTGACGGTAACATCCATGAACGTGCCGTCCCGCTCGTTGTGGTAGAGAATCAGGCTCCCGAAGTTCACGACGAGCAGATCGGTGTAACCGTCGTTGTCATAGTCCCCCGCTGCCGCAGCGGTGCCAAAACCATGCCCCTCCACACCGGCAGCCTTTGAAACATCTTCGAATGTTCCATCCCCGCGGTTTCGATACAGGCGATTAGGGGCGCGGGGCGTGCCATCCGGCACGTCAGACAAAACGGGTGCCGGTCCCGAGTTGACCAGGTAAATATCAAGCAGACCGTCGTTGTCATAGTCGAGCACGGCTCCCCCCGCCCCGTCAGATTCCATGATATTGTCCATCTTCCCGTCCGCCAACTGGTGGACAAAGTCGATCCCGGCTTTGGCGGTCACGTCCGCGAAGAAGCCTCCCCCTTGAGCCGTCGGTTTGGCCTGCCTCTGCCCGGGGTGCGCCGCATCCGAAGGGGATCTGCCGCACCCATGGATAGCGCAGCTTAGTGAGCACAAGAGGAAAGCACGTGCCAGGCGTGCCAGGCGAATGCGGGCCATAGATCTGGCTGCAGGTTAGCCGGGAACGGACAGGGGGACAAGGATCCTCCATCGCGCTCAGCGCATCAGGCAGGGCCGCCTCACCAAGAGGATCAGTGGCCCGACCCGCTCGGCGAGCGAGCCCCGCCAACCTTTGGTGTCGTCCATCCTGCAGCCCCCTCTGTATGCTGGTGCAGCCACATGAGCCTCGCCATCATTAATGCCCGCGTCCACACGATGGACGCCGCGAACCCCGTCGCCCAGGCCATCTACATGCGCGGCAGCCACATCGCCGCGGTCGGCGGCTCTGACGAGATTCGCGCCCACACCGAGCCCGGCACTCGTGTTGTCGACGCCCGCGGTTGCACGCTGCTCCCCGGATTCAACGATGCCCACGTCCATTTCATCTCTGGCGGCTTTTCGTTGATGGAGGTTGACCTTCGTCCCGCCCGCTCTCCCGAGCAACTGGCCGCCCTCCTCGCCGGGTTCGCTTCACGCGCAACACCCGGTGGTTGGATCCTGGGCGGGGACTGGGATCACGAACTCTGGCCGGGCGCCCCGCTCCCCGTTCGCCAGATGATCGACCCGGCGAGCGGCGACCGGCCGGTGTTCATCCGCCGGCTCGATGGTCATATGGCGCTGGCGAACACAATTGCTCTCCAGCGCGCGGGCATTGATCGCCAGACGCCGGATCCCCCGGGAGGCGAGATCGTCCGCGATCCCAACACCCGCGAACCGACCGGCCTCCTGAAAGACGCCGCCATGGAACTGGTAAACCGCATCCTGCCCGCGCCCTCCTCAGGCGAGAAGCTGCGCGCCCTCCGCGCTGCCACTCAACATGCCGCCAGTCTGGGCGTGACCAGCGTCACTGATGTCTCGGCCGATGGAGACGTCGGCCTTTATCAGGAACTCCTTCAACGCGGCGAATTGAAAACCCGCATCTATGGCGCGCGCACGATTGTCTCCTGGAAGGCGCTCGCCGAAGTGGGCATCCGCGCCGGGTTTGGCAATCCCATGCTCCGCATCGGCGCGGTCAAAGGCTTCGCCGACGGCAGCCTCGGCTCTTCCACAGCGCTCTTCTTCGAACCTTACGCGGACGCTCCCGGGATGCGCGGACTGCTTTTCGACCAAATGCTCCCCGAAGGCATCATGCTCGAACGCGTTCTCGGCGCGGACCAGGCGGGCCTCCAGGTCCTGCTCCACGCGATTGGTGACCGCGCCAACCGCATTGTGCTCGATCTCTACGAGGACGTTGCCCGACAGAACGGGAAGCGGGACCGCCGCTTCCGGATCGAGCATGCCCAACACCTGCGCCCGGACGACCTCCCGCGGTTCGGGCGACAGCAAGTCATCGCCTCGGTGCAACCCTATCACGCCGCGGACGACGGACGATGGTGCGCCAAGCGCCTCGGCCCGGCGCGCTGCGCGGAGGCTTACTGCTTCCGGTCCTTGCTGGATTCAGGCGCGGTCCTGGCGTTCGGTTCCGATTGGACCGTGGCACCGCTTAATCCATTGCCTGGCATTAAGGCCGCCGTTACCCGCCAAACCCTGGATGGCGCACACCCCAACGGCTGGCACCCGGAGCAGCGTCTCACGCTCGATGAAGCCCTCCACGCCTACACCATGGGTTCCGCCTTTGCCGAGTTCACGGAACATGACAAAGGCTCCCTCACCGTTGGAAAACTGGCGGACGCCGTCCTCCTCGACCGCGACATCTACTCCATCCCGCCGGACCAAATCGACCAGGCTCGCGTTGCACTGACGGTTCTGAATGGAGAAATCGTCTTCGCAGCAGATGGCCTTTAGATGCCTTTAGATGGGGGTTTTCTCGCTCCAGAATGTCAGAGCTGCAGAATACCCCTGGCCGGCTCGCGGATAGCCTCGGTCCAAGGATGCCGCCAAAGCTCCGGCCCATCAACGGCGGCTGTGCTTTCGACCTTCTGCGCAGCCAGCGTGGGGAAATGCCTGGCAAGGAATCCTCAGGACAGTTTCTTCAAAATGCGCATCGCTTTGGCGGCGTCTTCGGCGCTGTCCAGAGCCAGGTGAGCAACGAACTTGCGGCCGATGGCCGCGGCGGACAGCCCACGCATGCTGAGACCCTCGGCCGCCAAAGCCCGCGCGATGTTTGCGATAATTCCCGGTTTGTCGTTGCCCTCCACGCGGACGGAGTGAAGCGACTCTGTCTTGTCGAAACCTCCCGCCCCGGCTGCTTTGACCTGTTTGGCGCCCTTGACCGGAGTTACAAACACCACGCCCGTGCCGGACTTCTCCGGCGCGCGGCGCGCGATGATAAACTCGAAGTTGGCGCCGGCATCCGTCAGCGGCGTCAACTTTTCAGCCAGGCCGCCCGGACGATCTTCGATGCTGGCGGCCCACACATCCGTTCGCGTCACACTCAGCTTCATAACCGACCTCCATTCGCTCATGGTTCCTTCACTTGCCCGTCGCTGGCACTCGACCGCTCACAAAAAGGAAGAGTGTCAGGGCAATTGAAGTGAGTTCCCACTTCATAACACGGAGCCACGGCGGCAGGCGAGACAAAACAAGCAAAAGAAGCAAAAAGCCCGACATAACGCGTCACCCCCTAGCTTGCCTAACCTGGCGTTTCTCATTCTGGTAGGGCGCGCTCGCCGAGCGCGCCCTGCCAAAACGAGAATTGCTGGTCACCCCCGCGCGGCAGTTGACAAAGCCGCTTCGTGGCTCGTGGTGGTGGTGACGGCGGGCACGACTCCCCAAGGCTGCTATGAAACAGGCCATTGGCCTGAGGCAAGGAATGCCTGAGCCAGAGGCGACTTAGCCTGAAATCTTCTTTCGTGCCGCTTCGGGCACTTCGATTTTGGTCTTGCCGACATCCCTGATTTCAACGGTGGTGGTGCGGTCGTTCGGCATGTCGTTGCCATTGAAACTGATGTTCCCTTTCAGCTTGAATTCGTACTTGGTCAGTGCTCCGTCCTTGACCCAGAACTTCACCGATCCTTTCGCGTCGCTGACGGTCGGACCTTCACCCTCCGAGACACGAAAGGTCTGCATTGTTTTGGCCCCTTGTTCCGTCAGCTCGCCGCAAATTACCTCACCTTCTTTTTTCAGCTCTTTGGCGAAACCCGCTAACTCGGCAGCCTCGCGGGCTGGCACCCGGAGGTTGCGCACGATCATCGCGGGAAAACGCGCGAAGCCTTCTTCCTTGTCAATCTCCTCGAGCGACTTCCAGCCGTCCTGCAGTTTCACCGCGCCTTGCTTGCCCTTGGCCACCGCCTCCATGCTGTTATAGAACAGGGCCAGGCTGAACCAGGTGAAGCCCTCTTTCTCGACCTTCCCGTCGACAGGCCCGGGCTTCCAAGGGGCATCCTCGGGTACCACGTAGGTGGTGCGCCAGGTGTAGTTCTGCTGGCTGCCCAGTTTGTTGGCGGCGTTGGTCACTTCATCCTTGAGAGAGGAGGAGTCCGCTGCGACGAGCGAACTAAACGCCAGGGTGCTTGCCGCGAGGAGAATGTGTTTTTTCATTGGATGTGGGTGTTGGTTTGGAGGTTTAGACGAGTTCGCACCTCGAGTCAAAGAGATCCATTTGGATGAATTCCTAACAAGAGCGTGGGATAGAACTACAAACGCAGGTAGGGCGCGTCACTCCGTGCGCGCCGTCGTGCCCGTTCCCCAAGCCCCGTGCGCGCACGGAGTGACGCGCACTACCTGCTTGGGTGTG
>Ga0073934_10009473_pt1 | contig 12470 bp, 11 predicted proteins | sample LarsenN4metaG_FD_76834 | JGI IMG/M metagenome (GOLD analysis project Ga0073934, IMG submission 76834) | Hot spring sediment bacterial and archeal communities from British Columbia, Canada, to study Microbial Dark Matter (Phase II) - Larsen... ... | reverse complement strand
TCCGCCGTAAATCGCCGATGCTGACCCATGAACCTCGTGCCTCCTGCGGCTCGCCCGCAGCAGCTCGAAGTGTCCCATTTTTCGGCTAGGCTTTTGTCCCGAAGTCGCTGAAGCTACACACCCGACATGTCATGCTGGATGATCGCCTCAGCGTGATGCAGGGCGAGAATGTCAAATCCCTTCTGCCGCAATTCCTCGAACAAAGGGCCATCGCCGACCAGAAGTCCCGGGCGCGAGTATACAGACTGAGCCAGTGCAGTCCACCAAGAGCGGGCCCCAAGCCGCACGCAACTGACGCGTCGGAGCGACGAGCGCCTCTCCCTTTCGAGAGAGATCCCGCGCGTCGCTCTTTTCTCTCCCTAACGAGATAGCCACGACTCGACGTTAAGCGCGACCGCGCTTCTCCCTGCCGAGCGACGAATCGCGCACGCGCGACGCGTAGCTTGAGCGCCGTCGGTAGGGAGACGCACGGACATGAAAAACAACAACGGATTTGAGCGACGAGCAACGCCGCTGATCGTCGGCGCTGCGCTGCTCATCTCGAGCATCACGAGCATCGCGGGCGCCGCGCACGCCGCCGAGCCGAGCAACCTGTTCGTGCGGATCGACAACGACCTCTTCACGGGCACGGATCGCGAATACACGAGCGGCGTGCAGCTCGGCGCCACGTCAGCGACGGTCGAGAGCTTCGAGGACGCGAGATTCGCACCGGGCCTCCGCTGGGCAAACGACAAGCTGCGCTGGCTTCAGCCGAAGGGTTTCTCCGAGAACAACGTGACTTGGATGATCGGCCAGCGCATGTACACGCCCGACGACTGGAGCCTCGAGCAACCGGACCCGCACGACCGGCCGTATGCGGGGCTGCTCTTCGCCGGGCTCACGTACAACGGCCGCGACCGCCACTCGATGCGCTCCACGTCGCTCGACGTCGGCATCGTCGGGCCCTCGGCGCTCGCGAAGCAGGCGCAGGACTTTGTGCACGACGCGCTCGGCGACGAGCGATTTCGCGGCTGGGATCATCAGCTCAACGACGAGCCAGTGTTCCGGATCCTGCACGAGCGATTCCGGCGCTGGGATATCCAGCCCGCGCGCAAGTTCGCCGACGTCACCACGCACTTCGGCGGCAGCGTCGGCAACCTCGCGACGTTTGCGAACGCCGGCGCCGAGCTCCGCATCGGCCGGAGCTTGCCGGACAACTTCGGCACGGCGTCGACGCTGTCGTACGGGCAGAACTCGCCGCCCGCGCATTGGGGCGGCGCAGCGCCGAGCCGGCCCGCGATCCACGGCTTCTTGGCCGTCGACGCGCGCGTCGTGCTGCACGACATCACGCTCGACGGCAACACGTTCCGCGACAGCGCGAGCGTCGACCGCGAAACGTTCGCCGCCGAGCTCGCGCTCGGCGTGGCACTCGATTGGCGCGGCTGGGAGGCCACGCTCGGCGCCACGTACCGCACGAAGGAATACGAGACGCAGAAGAGAGAGTCCCGCTTCGGAACGCTCGCGTTCCGGCGCGCGCTCGCGCGCCGCTGAGCCGCGAGCCATATATTGAGGAGTAGACGACCATGAAGGACGAATGGAGACCCACCGCCATCGCGGCCGCCTCGCTGCCGTCGCACCCCGCCTATCGGGACGCGCGGTTCCAGCAGCAGCTAGCCACCTACCTGCTCTACCGCTCGTTCTCGACGGACGAGCGCAACCGGCGCGGCCTCAAGTGGTGGCAGGAGGCGCGGCGGCGCTACGCCGAGGAATCGCGTTGATGGATACGGCGCAGCCGGCTCGCGTTACGTCGAACGTGGTCTCTCTCGAAAGGGGTAGAAGCCAAAGCCCCCAAGGGAGAGACCGTGTCCGCGGCCTTGCCGCTCGAGCTAGACTCCCCGCCATGGTGAGCCCATCGCAGCAGCCCCTCGAGCACGCCGGCGACGTGGTGCCCGTTGCGTCCACGGACCTCGCGGCCGGCCGCCGCAGCGCGGCGCACGTGGCCGTCGCGTCCGCGGAGCGGCGCGAGCGCCTGCTCGCGGCCTCGGCCGCGGCGAGCCGGCTGTTGCTGCAGGCCGAGGACGTGATGGCCGCCGTGCCCAAAGTCCTGCAGCTCGTCGGCGAGGCCGCGGACGCCGACCGCGTGAGCTTGATGTTGACGCAGCCCGACGACCGCGACTGCCTCGCGCTCGCCGCCGAATGGCGCGCGCCGCGCGCGGCCCGCGAGGCGAACGGCGCGCAGAAAGCGGAGAGCGTGTCGCTCGAGCGCTGGAGCAAGCAGCATCCGGGCTTGTCGTCGGATCTTTGCTGCGGCCGCTCCGTGCTCTGCTACGAAGGCGCCGTCGACTGCGCCGAGCAGGCGCCCACCGAGCCATGCGCGTCGGACAACACGAAAGCGCTCGTGCCGATCTTCGTCGGCGCGGAGTTCGTCGGCGTGGTCGGCTTCGTCTCGCACGGCGAGCGGCGCGAGATCGGCAGCGCCGAGCTCTCGGCGCTCGAGACGGCCGCCGGCGTGATCGGCGCCGCACTGCATCGCGAGCGGTTGGTCGACGCCGTGCGCCGCGAGCGCGAGCGCGCCTTGATCAACGACAAGGCCGCGGTGCTGCGCAAGCTCGAGCAGCTCGCTGCGGAGACGGAGCTCGGCGCATTCCTGGGCGGGCACGTGCTCATCGAAGCCGCCGAGCGGCTCGAGGCCGCGGCCGGCGCCGTCGTCGTCCGCGACGCCGCGCACGACGAATGGCGCGTGCTCGCCTACATGCGCGACGGCCGCTTGGAGCCCGCGCCCTACCCCGCCACGCTGCCGCTCACGGTCGAGAATCCGTTTGGCGTCTCGGCCGCACGCGATCCGAATCGCAAATGGGCCCCGAAGCACCTCGACTTGGCCGGCCACGACGTCGAGATTCAGTGGCCGGAGATGATCGAGCAGCACCGCCGGCTCGGCGACTTAGGTCTCCTCGTGTTCCCGCTCGTGTTCGGCGAGAACCTCGTCGGCTTCATGATCCTCGGCTTCAGGCGCGCGATCGACGCGGAGCTTCGCGACGGCGAGGTGCTCGTCGGCCTCTCGCACGCCGCGACGATCGCGATCGAGTTCGCGCGCCGCACGAGCGCGGCGCGCGACGTGGCCGTGCTCGCCGAGCGCAATCGCATCGCGCAGGAAATTCACGACGGCATCGCGCAGGCGTTCACGGGAATCTTGCTTCAGTTGAACGCCGCGGAGCAGCCGGCCCGCGACTCCGGGCCGCACGCGGAGCTGCTCGAGCGCATCGCCACGCTCGCGCGCGAAGGGCTCGCCGACGCGCGCCGCTCCGTGATGGCGCTTAGGCCCGCTCCGCCGCGCTGCCGCGGCCTCGAGAGCGCGCTGCGCGAGCTCGCGGAGCGCTCGACGGTTCCCGGCCGCATCACCACCACGCTCGACGGCAGCGGCTGGCACGCGCGGTTCACGCCCGAGCATGAGCACGAGCTCTTGCGCATCGCGCAGGAAGCCGTGAGCAACGCCGTGCGGCACGCGCGGCCGAAGACGATCCGAATCTCGCTCACGGACGACGAGACGCACTGGGCGCTCGCCGTCGTCGACGACGGCGTCGGCTTGCCCAGCGAAGCCGAGATCGCGGCGCAAGACGGCTTCGGTCTCACGAGCATGCGCGAGCGCGCCGCGGCGATCGGCGCCGAGTGGAGCATCGCGAGCCGCCGCGGCGCCGGGACGGCGGTGACCGTGCGCATTCCGAAGCAGGTGTCGCCATGAGCGCGGCAGCGAAGGCGGCGGTAAAGCTCAGGCTGCTCCTGGCCGACGATCATCCCGTCGTGCGCGACGGGCTCGCGGCCATCATCAACCAGCAGCAAGACATGGCCGTCGTTGCCGAGGCCGACAACGGCGAGGACGCCGTCGCGCTCTACGAGCGCCACCGGCCGGACGTCTTAGTGCTCGATCTCCGCATGCCGAGGAAGGACGGCGTCGCCGTCGTCGAGGAAGTCATCGCGAAGCACCCGAACGCGCGCATCCTGATCATGACCACGCACGACGGCGACGAGGACATCTTCCGGTGTCTCAGCCAGGGCGCGATGGGTTATTTGTTGAAGGACGCCGGGCGCGAGGAGATCTTGTCGGCGATCCGCACGATCGGCGAGGGACGGCAGTACACGTCGTCGTCCGTGGCCGTCAAAGCGCTGCAGCGCATGGGCAAACCCACGCTCACGCAGCGCGAGACCGACGTGCTGCAGCTCCTCGCGCAAGGCCGCAGCAACAAGGACATCGCGCGCCGGCTCACGATCACGGAAGGCACGGCGAAGACGCACGTGAAGTCGATTCTCACGAAGCTCGACGCGATGAGCCGCACGGAAGCCGTGGCGATCGCGCACAAGCGCGGGCTGATTCACCTTTGATACGGCGGTCCCGCGCCGCGCACGGACGCAGTTGCGGCCGCGCATCCCCTTGGCCGGACGCAGCTTCGGTCGCGCTTGCCGGCCTCCCTTCGGCCGCCGGGTGGCGCCTACCGTCCCGCCTGCCCGGCGCGGGCGAGCAGAGCGTTCCAGCGGTCCTCTTCGAGCGCGAGCGTTCGCGAAAGATTGCTCTCACGGGCGCGGGCGTCCTGCAACGCGCGCGCGTCGGCATCGCGTTCGGCTTCGACCTGGCGGAGCGCGTGCTCCATCGCGGCGCGCCCGGCAAGATCGGTCGTTACGGAGAGCTCTTGTAAGAAGCGAGCCGCTTGACCGTCGAAGCCTTGACTGCGGCCGGCGGCCTGCTCGATCTCTCTCCGAACCTCGTCGAGCTGCTGAGTGATCTGCTCCACGCGGCGCTGCTGCCCAGAGAGCGCTGCTCCCAGCGCCTGTGCCTCCGTCTGACTTCGCGCGAGCTGCTCGACGGCCACGCGCAGTTGCCGAACCTCCGCCGTCAACGCCGCGAGCGACCCGTCGCTCTCGAGAACCTCGGCGCTCGCCGCGGATACGGGAGATCTCGTCGCGAGATCGTCGGCGCCGAACACGGGATTACCTGGACCTCCGGCTTCGCAGCCTGCAACGACTGCGAGGACAACGAGGCACATCGAACGGACCGACAACGTAGGATCGTGCATGAGCTTCTCTCCTTGCGAGCCCGCCAATCGGATCGCAGCCACGAGCGGATAGTGTAGACGCCCGCGGGCCATGGCCGGAGAGCCGATGACGGATGCTGGCACCGTTCGTGCAACGACAAGAAAGACGCGCTTGGCACGGATCGCCAACGCGCCGCCCGCTTTCAGAACGCAAAGGAGTAGCGATGAGCAAGAACATAGGAGGTGTCTTCTCGACGAGGGTCTACACGGTCGAGGATGGCTTCGTCGCGATCCAGCAAGGCAGCGACACGACCGTCCTGCTCTCGCCCGACGAGCTTCTCGCGGTGATCCGCGAGCTCCAGGCGCAGTACGACAAACGCGCGCAATGGCAGGAGCCGACGCGCGGCTGAGCCTCCGCCCGAGCCCCTTCGGGTAGCCCGCGCTCGCGCGCGATTCGGGCGTCCCGGAAACGTGCACGGCGTCCCGCTATCGGGAGCCGAGACGCACGCCGTCGACCCGCACGGCTGAGAACCGGTACGTAGAGTCAAGGAGTTACGCGTCCGTGCCCATTGGCACGTTTGTCGCTTCGCGGCACTAAGGGGCCAAGGCCAGCCCCAGGGAGGATCCGCCGCATGAACGTCCGAAGCCTCGCCGACTCCATCGGTCGCGACCTGCGCCACGCACTGCGAGCGCTGCCCCGGCAGCCGGCCTTCGCGTTGGCCGCCGTGCTCACGCTCGCGCTTGGGATCGGCGGGACGACCGCGATCTTCAGCGTCGTCTATTCGGTGCTGCTGAAGCCGTTGCCCTACCCAAACGCCGAGGAGCTCGTGCGCATCCGCCATGCCGCGCCCGGACTCGATGCGCCCGACCTCGTCGCGAGCTCGAACATGCACCTCACGTACAGCCGGGAGAACCGGGTGTTCGCGGCTGTCGGCATGTGGCGAGAGGATTCCGCGACGCTGACCGAGAGCGGCGAGGCGCAGCGCGTGCGCGCCGTGCTCGTCGCGGACGGCACGCTTCAGGCGCTCGGCATCCAGCCGATGCTCGGACGTGGGTTCACGGCCGCGGAGCACGAAAGCGCGGCCGACGGCCCGTCGCCCGTGATTCTTTCCTATGGCTCGTGGCAACGCCGCTTCGGCGGCGACGAAGCAGTGCTCGGACGCGCACTGTCGCTCGACGCGCCCGGCGGTGCCGGCGCGTTGCAGTTGCCGCCCTCCGCGCAGGTCGTGGGCGTCATGCCGCCTTCGTTCGAGTTCCTCGATTCGGCACCGCAGCCCGACATCATCCTTCCCGTGCGCTTCGACCCGGCGCGGCAAGCGCACGGTATCTATACATGGCAGATGCTCGCGCGGCTGAAGCCCGGCGTGGCGCTGTCCGAAGCGCAAGCCGATCTCGACCGTATGCGGCCGATCTGGTTCGACGCGTGGCCGCTGTTCCCGGGCATGACGCGCGAGCAGTTCGAGAACTTCCGCATCACGCCGAGCGTGCGCCCGCTGCTCGACGACATGGTCGGCGGCGTCTCGAGCATGTTGTGGGTGCTCATGGCCGCGATCGGCGGCGTGCTGCTCATCGCTTGCGCGAACATCGCGAACCTCATGCTCGTCCGGGCCGATGCACGGCGGCCCGAGCTCGGCGTGCGCGCGGCGCTCGGCGCAAGACCCGGGCGAATCGCTCGCGAGCTGCTCGTCGAAAGCCTCGTCCTGGGCGCGGCGGGCAGCGCCATCGGTCTCCTGCTCGCCTACGCGGGCGTACGCGCGTTGGTTGCGATCGGCCCGAGCGACTTGCCGCGCCTCCAGGAGATCGCCGTCCATCCTCCCGTGCTCGCGTTCGCCGTGGCCGTCTCGCTGGCCTCTGCGCTCTCGTTCGGCTCCATCACGGCGCTCAAGAATGCGGTGCAACGCCATGCGCCTTTGACGGGCGCCGCGCGCGGCGGGAGCGCGAGCCGCGAACGTAGTGCGACACGAAACACGCTGGTCGTCGTTCAGGTTGCGCTCGCGGTCGTGCTCGTCATGAGCGCGGCGCTGATGATTCGCACGTTCCAAGCGCTGCGCGACGTCGACGCGGGCTTTACGGATCCCGCGACGATTCAAACCGCGCGGATCTGGGTTCCGCGGGCTGCGGCTCCCGGCGAGGATCTCGTCATGCGGGTCCAACGGGACATCCTCGACAAGATCGCGGCGCTGCCGGGCGTTACCGCAGCCGGCTTCGCGAGCCACATTCCGCTGGGCGGCCTGGAGAACAACGGACCGGTTTTCGTCGAGGGCCGACGCATAGCACCCGGGGATCAGCCGCCGTCGCGCCGCTGGATTCGGGTGTCGCCGGGATACTTCGCGGCGATGGGGACGCGCCTGATCGCGGGCCGCGACGTGACCTGGAACGACATCGATGCCGGCGGCCGCGTCGCCGTCATCTCCGAGAATTTCGCTCGCGACCTGGCGTCCGACCCCGCGGGCGCGCTCGGCACGCGGATTCGCATCGGCCCGTTTGCGCAGGACGATTGGAAAGAGGTCATCGGCGTCGTGCAGAACGTCCAGCAGGACGGATTGCACGCAGCTGCGCCGAGCATGGTGTACTGGCCGGCGCTCGCCGCGAACACCATCGGCTCCCCGCTTTCCGGCGTATCGTCGGTGGCGTTCGCGATTCGCAGCGAGCGCGCCGGCGACGGCGGCCTCGTCGAGGAGATCCGTCAGGCGGTCCGCTCGGTCGACCCGAGCATCCCGGTCGGCGAAGCTCGCACGATGCGCGAGCTCTACGCCGATTCGCTCGCGCGCACGTCGTTCACGCTCGTGCTGCTCGGCGTCGCAAGCGCCATGGCGCTCGCGCTCGCAGTGGTCGGAATCTTCGGCGTCATCGCCTATGTCGTGTCGCAGCGCACGCGCGAGATCGGAATTCGCTCCGCGCTCGGCGCGCGTCCCGTTCAGCTCGAGCGCATGTTCCTGCGGCAGGGGCTTGCTCTCACGGGCGTCGGGCTCGTCGCCGGCATCGCCGGGGCACTGGCATTGGGCCGCTTCATGTCGTCGCTGCTGTACGGCGTCGGCCCGCTCGATCCGATAACCTACGTGGCGGCGATCGCGATAACGTTGACGGCCGCCGCGCTCGCGAGCTACTTGCCGGCGCGGCGCGCAGCCGCGATCGATCCGATCGAGACGTTGAAGTCGGAGTAGCTTGGTGACGAGGATTGCGTTGTCCGCCATGCTCGTGTGCGCGCCGAGCCGCATGGCATTTCGGCGGGGCGTGCCCCGGATCTACTTACAGGCCGGCGCGTCGACGGTCGCGCGGCAGCGATAAATCTCGCGCGCTTGGCCGTGCTCTGCCGCGAAGAAGCGCACGTCCATGGCGCGCTCGGTGAACGCGGCGATCGCGAAGCCGAGGGTCGAGCGGGCGAAGCGTTGCGTGATCGCGAAGTCCGGCGCGTAGGTCGCGGTGTCCACGCCGCGCAGCTTCGCGGCGGCGCCTTGGATGAACTGCTCGAATGAAGGCGTCGAGATGTGCTCCTGGTGATGGTCGTGGCCCGCGAAGTACGCCTGAACGCCGCAGTCGCGCAGCACCGGCTCGAGATAGCGGCGGACGTCGTCGTTGTCGCCATGGGCGCCGTTCGAGTAGACGGGGTGATGCCCCGCGAGCAGGCGCCACCCGGGCTTGCCACACAGCGCGGCCGCCGCGCGCTGCGCTTGCTCCGGGCTCGCGGAGTTTCGCGCGATCGGTTGCGTATCCAGCATGTAGACGTGCAGCCAGTCGGGCAGGCCTTCGACGGCGTAGTGAGCCGCCGGCATGCGCCAGCGCTCGCTGCGGCCCGAGCGCCCATAGGCGATTTCGGCCTCGACGGAGCCTGCGCGCTCGTGGTCGTGATTGCCGGGCGACATCCAGAACGGAAACGGCCCGACGACTTCGTAGGGTCCCTCGAAACGCGTCGTGAACCGGCGGTCGTCGACGGACTTCACGCCGCGCGGATAGATGAGATCGCCGAGCACCAGCGCGGCGTCGCAACTGCTCTGCCGGCACGCCTGCGACATCGCTTCGGCGACTTGCCGCTGCGCCTGCCTGCCCGTGCCGCTGTCGCCGAAGATCAGCAACGTGTACGTGTCTTGCGCGCCGGTCTCGAGCGAGACCGACGCCAACGCGACCAAGCAAAACCAGCGTGCCACGTTCATCGCAGCGTTCCGATCGTGGGACTTGCGCGGTTGCCGGCGCCGCGCTTTTCTCGACTCCGCAAGCGTAGCGCGTCTTGGCATGCGATTTGCTCGCTTCGGAGGCGACGAGCCCACATCGCCCACATCGCCCACATCGCCCACATCGCCCACATCGCCCACATCGAAGGCGCAACACCCAATGATCTACATCGAGTTCACGAGCCGCCGCCCGCAGCCCGGCCTTCGCTTGGGCGACGGCGGGGCGCTGGTCCCCGAGTCGTTCGAGAGCCAGCTCGAGCGTTTTCATCGCGCGGTGCGCGCGGGGCAAAGCGGCTGGGAAGGCGGCTGGTCGGACGACCGGATGATCTTGAGCATCGGCCGCACGTGGCGGCTCGGGCCCGAGCCCGAGTATCTGACGGTGTGGCATACGCCCGGCGTGGGCTTGAGCCGCCTCGACGACTGGGACAAGGTGTTTCGCTCGGGTGAGGCCGACGAGATCGAGAAGCCGTTCCGCGAGCTCGCGCGCATCGATCGCGCGGGATGCTACGAGCCGTTGATCGATCCGATTCGTCAGCCCGTGAAGAGCGCCGTCGCGGCCGGCGATGCGAGCGCGCAGCACGGCATCTACTATGCCGAGTTCTTCGAGCCCGCCGGCTCCGACGACGAGATCCGCGGGCTCTACTTGAAGCGCGCCGCGTCGCACGGCGACTTGACGCTCGCGCTTTGCATCGTGCGCATCGGCAAGCTGGCTCCGGACCCCGGCGGCCTCGCGGTGTGGACGCTGCCGACTCATGCCGCGCTGGCCGCGATCGCGCGCGACCTCGACGGCACGAGCGCGCCCGTGCGGCTCGTCACCGCGGGGGTCTACAACGACGTCGGACGGGAGATCCTTTGATGAACGCCGAAGAGAAGTACCTTTTCGATCTCATGGGCTTCATCGTCGTGAAGCAGGTGCTGTCGCGCGAGGAAGTCGGCGAGCTGAACGAGCTGCTCGACTCTTATGACCTGTGGCGCAAGGCCGAATCCGGCGAAGAGCCGGCGTGGATCAACGACGCGAACTTCATGACGGTCGGCGCGCTGCACAAGTGGGACGAGCCGTTCCGGCGCCTGCTCGCGCACCCGAAAGTCCTGCCCTATCTCACGACGCTCGTCGGCCCGAAGTTTCGCTACGACCACGGGCACGCGTTGCTCATGCGTCCCGGCAGCAAGCACCTCGGTCTGCACGGCGGCAACACGCCGTGGGACGCGGCGCAGGAATATCGCTATCGCGACGGCCAGATGCTGAACGGGCTGCTTGTCGTGTCGTACGCGTTGACGGACGCCGGCGCCGACGACGGGGGCTTCGCCGTGGTGCCCGGCAGCCACAAGGCGAACTTCCCGGTGCCGCAGCCGTACATCCTGTTCGAGAAGACGGGCCCGTGGGTGCTGCGCGTCGGCGTCGAAGCCGGCGACGCCATCCTCTTCAGCGAGGCGTGCACGCATGGAACCTGGCCCTGGCGCGCGAAGCACGAGCGGCGCAGCCTGCTCTGCAAGTTCGCGCCGGGGCATTCGGCGTGGGCGTCGCCGTATCCGTCTCCGGCCGATGCGCCCGGCATCGAGTATCCGGAGCCGTTGAGCCGAATCCTCGAGCCGCCGTACGTGGCACCGGATCAGGACCGCTTCGGCCCCGACTACCGCAAGCACGTCCTCTGAAGCGTGGCCGCTTTGGCGTCGCCCGGATTCGCCGTGCCGGGGACTCTGCTTGACCGTCGCGGGAACGGCGGGGGCGTCGGCACGGGGCCTGCGACGGCGGCGATGTTCACCCACGCGCGCCGTTAAGATGGACGGCGCGCCGGGCGGTGCCCTCCCGGCGAGTCGATCGCCTTTAGCGGCGCGAACGGAGCAGCGTGAAGATCGCGACCTTCAACGTGAACAGCTTGAACGCGCGTCTGCCGGCGCTGCTCCGTTGGCTCGACGAGTCCGCGCCCGACGTCGCGTGTCTGCAAGAGCTGAAGATGCCGGCGGAGCGATTCCCGGCGACCGCGCTGCGCGAGGCGGGCTACGAGGCCGTTTGGCACGGCCAGAAGAGCTGGAACGGCGTCGCGATCCTGTCGCGCGGCGCGCCGCCGATCGAGCGCCGCCGCGTGCTGCCCGGCGATCCCGAGGACCTGGACAGCCGCTACATCGAAGCCGCGGTCGGCGAGATCGTCGTCGGCTGTCTCTATCTGCCGAACGGCAACCCGGCGCCGGGCCCGCGCTTCGACTACAAGCTTCGGTGGCTCGACCGGCTCCAGCGCCACGCGGCAGAGCTGATCGGCGAAGGCAGCCGCGCCGTTCTCGCCGGCGACTTCAACGTGATTCCCACGGCCTTGGACGTGTACAAGCCCGAGCGCTGGCGCGACGATGCGCTTTTTCGTCCCGAGACCCGCGCAGCTTACGAGGCGCTGCTCCGGCAAGGGTGGACGGACGCCTTGCGCCAACTGCATCCCGGCGAGCGCGTCTACACCTTCTGGGAATACTGGCGCAACGCGTTCGCACGCGACGCGGGGCTTCGCATCGACCACTTGCTCTTGAGCCCGACGCTCGCCCCGCGCTTGCGCGCGGCCGGCGTCGACCGCGAAGTGCGCGGGCGCGAGAAGGCCAGCGACCACGCGCCGGCGTGGATCGAGCTCGACGACTAGCCGCATGGCACGGCGGCGGCGCGGCCTGCCCACCGGCGGCGGCCGGGGCTCACCCAGCGGCCGCCAATTAGACGCAGCCGGCCCGTGGTGCAGGCAGCGGGCCGGATGTCGTTCGCGGCGCTATCCCAAGTTAGCCGATCGGCTAAGTCGGACTATGGAGCTCAGCGCGATATGCGTCCCCGCGCCGACTGACAACCAGCTTGTCAATCTCGCGATTTTGACAAGCGACTTGTCACTCGCGCTGGGGAGGTATCTACGCGCGCTCTCTCGATTCTGTGATTCGCGGTCGAGTTCGCGGCTCGCGGCGAAGCGGTCGAGCGCCGAATGTCCGCTGTCCGAATGGGGCGCGTCGAGCCGGCGTCGGGCCGCCCTCACTCCGTGCGCAGCGCGTCCACCGGATCGAGCCGCGTCGCGCGCCGCGCCGGAACGAAGCACGCGAGCAGAGTGACGGCCGCGAGCACGACGCAGATCGCGATGTACGTGGCCGGGTCCGTGGCGCTCGTGTTGACGAGGAACGACGCGAGCACGCGGCTCGCGCCGAACGCCGCGACGAGCCCGATCGCGACGCCGAGGCAGATGCGCGTGATACCGTGCCGCAAGACGAGCCACAGGATCTCGCGCCGCCCGGCGCCGAGCGCCATGCGCACGCCGATTTCCTGGGTACGCTGGCCGACGCC